>ENA-ORUO01000036-ORUO01000036.1-human-gut-metagenome-genome-assembly--contig:-NODE-36-length-159212-cov-6.493431_pt1 | contig 159212 bp, 176 predicted proteins | sample MGYA00242082_ERZ509215 | MGnify/ENA primary metagenome ERZ509215 (study PRJEB26280, sample SAMEA2338829) | human gut metagenome | biome: human gut; feature: human-associated habitat; material: faeces... | reverse complement strand
GCCATGAAATTCCTCCATTCATGGCCGTATTATACTTCTTTTTCAAATTAGATAACGTATTTTTAGAATTTTATACTAGATAAAAATTCCAAATTTTTGGGGTGTTCACAACCTGAAGAAATCCTTGAGAAAATTGACTATTTCATTTTGATAGGATTAGGATCATTAAGTAGTCGAAAATTTCAACATAAAAGAGATGGTTAACCTCTCTTTAATTTTTTATTTGGTTATGAACCTGTCCGCAGGGTAAGAAATTCGAGATTTCGCAACTGGTTGAGATAACCGACAATTTCTAAATATCAAGTTGACAATAAAAGACAAGAAAAGCGGTTATTTATTAACGGAACTCCGTCCTTTGAGAGGATTTTTTCATAGACTGCTTTTTTGATCACTTCCGCCACGATCTTCACTATTAAGCCTACGACTGGACCTACTAGAAAAATCTTTGGCTCTTTTTGCTCACATCTGAGAGACCGGTACATCTCCTTCACGCGGGAGCTCTCTTTACAGGGGAATAAGGCCGACGCCGAGCGAGGCTCCTCCCCGCTTACGCGGGGAACTCTCATCGTTGGATGAAGCACCAATCACCAAACCCGGTTCATCCCCGCTTACGCGGGGAACTCTGGGGTACTACTCAGGCCGACAAAAGCTGGATTCGGTTCATCCCCGCTTACGCGGGGATCTCCTAGACAGCCCGCTGTAGATTCGGCGCCTTGTCGGTTCATCCCCGCTTACGCGGGGAACTCACTTAAACAAGGCATAGAGCACCTTACTAACTCTAGCAAAGATTTCCTATCGGGAAAATATGCAAAGAACCCTGAGACTGTTTTGAATCATTTCAAGAACAGTTCCCTGGATTAGAAAATTTCAGAGCCATTTAATTTCAAAGACAAATGCTCTGCTGACCTGAAAGAGGATAATAACGTTTACAGAAGGCCGGGGTTCAGAATCTGTTCCATCCTGACTTCAATTAATTGGATTTAATAGATGAGGTGGTGGCCCCAACTGGACTTGAACCAGTGACCAATCGATTATGAGTCGACTGCTCTAACCAACTGAGCTATGGGGCCTAATGATGAAGAGATCACCATTGTGCAGAAGTGCAATTCTATCAGAACTTCTAATGATTCGTTTTTAACCTTTCCTTCTCAAAAGACTGAGGCGTTGTCATAAATAGAATTAAGAAGGTGGTGGCCCCAACTGGACTTGAACCAGGAACCAGTGAGACACGAGAAAAAACTCTTCTATATCAATTCCGTAGTTAGCCGAACATAGATAAACATCTCCGAGTTCTAAAAGAACCTACATAGCACAACAAACTGTTAATCAGTCCGGCTCCAGATAAAGCAAAGGCCGGAAAATTCCGGCCCCTACTTCGTGTTTTTAAATCTTAGTTATTGCTTCCGCCTTCCATGAAGCTCTTCAACTTATCCGAACGGCTTGGATGACGAAGCTTACGAAGGGCTTTGGCCTCAATCTGACGAATTCTTTCACGAGTAACATCGAACTGACGGCCGACCTCCTCCAACGTGTGGTCGGTGCTCATTTCAATGCCGAAACGCATTCTTAGAACCTTGGCTTCTCTCGGAGTCAGAGAATCCAGAACTTCCTTAGTGATCTCGGTAAGACTGGACTGCTGAGCGGCTTCCGCAGGAGCAACAGTTCCGAAGTCCTCCAAGAAATCTCCAAGATGCGAATCCTCGTCGTCACCGATCGGGGTTTCCATAGAAATCGGTTCCTTAGCGATCTTCAGGATCTTACGGATCTTATCTTCCGGCATATCCATTTTCTCAGCCAACTCTGCTGGATCCGGCTCAACACCGGTTTCCTGGAGGATTTGGCGAGAAATACGGTTCATCTTGTTGATGGTTTCAATCATGTGAACCGGAATACGAATGGTTCTGGCCTGGTCAGCAATAGATCTCGTAATAGCCTGACGAATCCACCATGTGGCATAAGTAGAGAACTTATATCCGCGGCGATATTCGAACTTATCAACAGCTTTCATCAAGCCGACGTTGCCTTCCTGAATCAGATCGAGGAACTGCAAACCGCGGTTGGTGTATTTCTTAGCAATAGAAATCACCAGACGAAGGTTAGCTTCGGTCATTTCGCGCTTAGCTTTTCTAGCCTTAGCCTCACCGGTTGCCATCTGGTTGTAAACGTCCTTCAGATCCTTCAGAGGCAGCGTTACAGCATTCTGAATATTCTGAAGCTGCTGCTGGAGATGCTGAATTTCAGGAAGCTTACGTTTGACGTCGATTGCGTAAGGCTTATCGCTCTCTGCAATTGCCTGAGACCATGCCAAGTTCGTTTCGTTGTCAAGGAATTCCTTGAGGAACAGCTCACGCGGCATCTTTGCACGATTGACGACGATGTCGTAAATACGGCTTTCGTACTTACGAACTTCTTCAACCTGCGTTTTCAGCATGGTGCACAAGCGTTCAACAGTGTTAGCTGTAAAGCGCAGAGAAAGCAGTTCTTCCTGGATTGCATCCTGGGCCTTAATAAAGGCAGGAGAACGGTAACCTTCAGCCTCGTAGGCATGCTTCAGATCTTGATAAAGCTCTTTGCAGTGGTCGAGTTTGGCAAGAACGACTGTCTTGAGTTCGTCAATCTGACCTGCCGTCATACCGGAAGCACCAATGTCCGTGCTTTCGTCGTCTTCAGCCACCTGCTCGCTGGCTTCTTCATCCAAACCGTCAACCAAGCCGTCCACGATCTGGTCGATCTGCATTGTGCCGTTTCTGACCTTTTCAGCGTCTTCCAAAATAGCAACGATCGTTGTCGGGCAGCCGGAAATAGCGTGAACCATGTGCTTCAAGCCGTCTTCAATTCGCTTTGCGATTTCAATTTCGCCTTCGCGAGTCAGAAGCTCGACGGAACCCATTTCTCTCATATACATTCTGACAGGGTCAGTCGTACGGCCAAATTCGCTGTCAACGGTGGCCAAAGCAGCTTCAGCTTCTTCTTCCGCTGCGTCGTCGCTGGCAGTCGGAACAGAATCGCCGATGAGCAAATCGTCTGCGGTCGGGGCCTGTTCGTAAACCTGAATACCCAAGTCAGCCAATGTCGAAATGATCTGGTCGATCTGATCCGGATCGACGATATTTTCCGGCATGTGGTCGTTAACTTCAGAGTAAGTCAGATAGCCTCTTTCCTTACCCATGCGAATTAACGCCTTAAGCTTGTTCAAACGAGTTTCTTTATCGTCTTCTTCATGATGAGCATAGCTACGGTCCAAGGCTTCTTTCATTGCCTTGTCACGTGCCTTGCCTTTTCCGCGAACAGAAGCCGGCGGAACATAGGACTCAGCGATTGCGACTTCTTCATCGATGGAGTCGTCGTCGCTATCACCAACCAAGTCGTCCTCAGTTGTCTCAACTTTTGCTTTTCTGCCGGGACGGCCGCGTTTGGCCTCAGGTTTTGCCTTTGCCGTTGTCTTTTTAGCAGCTGTTTTCTTAGCAGGAGCTTTTGCGGCTACGGCTTCGCCAGCAGTTTCGTCAGCTGCGGCAGATTTAGCTGCTGTCTTTCGAGTTGTCTTTTTTACGGGGGTTTCTTCAGCAGCTTTAGAAGGTGTGGCTTTAGCCGCCGATGTCTTTCTCGTCGTTTTTTTAACCGGTTCTGCCGTCACTTCGGCAACCGTTTCTTCAGCAGCTGCCTTCTGAGTACGAGTTCTCTTTGCAGCTGTAGCTTTCGTTGCCGTTGTTTTAGCGGCTGTTTTCTTTGCAGCGGTCTTGGTTGCTGCAGTAGTTTCGGCTGCTCCTACTTTTTCTGTAGTATCAGCGCCTGCATTCGTAGTTGTCTTCTTAGTTGTTTTTTTGGCTGTTGCCATGTTCCACCTTATGATGACTACGCATCAAACGATCGAAAAAACAAAAGCGGAAAAAATGCACCGCAAAACTGCTCGTGTAAAATTCCGCCTGTCTTTAACGAATTAACCTGAAACGGCCGGTCGAAGGAAGCAAAAAATTTCAGCGGCCATAGCGTTGGACCGATACGTAAATCCTTCAACACCCGACTCAATTTCAGGGTTTTTAAAGCGCCTCCGATCTATCCTCGATCTCCTGGGCGCGCAAATAGCCCTACCGACTATTTTGGTAAGGTAATTTTACCATGCCTGTCAAGGCCCTTCCCTTAATTTTTGCGAATTCGTCGCAAATTGAGGAGTTTTTTGATAATCAGCTTAGGAGAATGTCGGGTAGGTTTTGCGAAGAACTTTTTCGACGAGAATGCCCCATACCGGAAGCATCCAAAGGAAGACCGCTGCAATAACGCAGCTTTGAGGCGCGCCGATCGTTGCCACAGGTACAGCACCGGCGATGGACCATGGAATCAACGGGGCAATGACAATTGCGGTGTTTTCCAATGAAGCGGCCATTTTGATTTTATCCGGCTGGATCTTATTGCAAAGCTGCTCGGTCAAAATAACTGCAAGCATCTGGTTGCAGGATAAAGCAGCCGTCGCCAAGGCGGTCAGCGTAATTGTCAGGAAAACGCCTGCCTTCGCACCGAGATAAGCAATGCCGCTTTCTAAACGTCTCAGCATCCCCGTCAACTCAAAAATCCCGGCAAACGTGCAGGAGATAGAGATGATGCAGCAAACCTGAATCATCGAAAGAACTCCGCCGCCGTTCATGAGACGCCCCACTTCAGGGGAAGCTGCCTGATATCCGCTGAATAAAATCTTGCAAAGTTCAATAGAACCTAAATCTCTCAAGAAAAGCGCTGTGACGAAAGCCGATGCGATACTCGCGATCATAGTGAGCTTAATGTCGGCCTTGAGCATGACCATCGTTAACAGAACGATGGCCGGAATCAAGGTCCAAGCAGACAGAATGTATTCCTGACTAAAAAGTTTTGTCAGGTCAATATCCGCGGCTTGGGCGCCCTGCCCGTTTCCTACAAAAAAGTAAATGAGACACGCAAGGAGGAACGGGATCAACCCAGTCCTCAGCATATTTTTAATGTTTTTATAGAGCTCCGTACCGGTAACAGCACAGACTAATTGCGCGCTGGTCGATACCGGAGAGCAGCGATCTCCTACATATGCACCGGCAAGAGCAGCTCCGCCGGCCCAAAACGGAGAGACGCCCATAGCGACACACAGCGACATGGTAACTACACCCATCGTTGCCGCGGTACCAAAAGAAGTCCCGATCAGAGAACTCAAGGCGGCATTCAAAATAAAGGTGCCCAGGAGACTCCAAGAAGGAGAAATGATCTCGGAGGCATAGCTGACAAGGTAGGCGATCGTTCCGCTGGCTCGCCAGGACGCGGTCAACGCTCCGATTAAGAGCATCACTATGATGATGTTGCTGATCTTGGCAATGCTTTGACGGCAAGCCTTTCCGATTTCCTGCAGGCTAAAGCCGCGATAAAGGGCATAGCCGCAGAAAAGGAAAAACGCGAAAATCAGCGCGTAGAGGATCGATGTGCCTGTGAAGAGACAATAAAAAAGAGAGGCGCAAAAACTGCCGACTGTCAGAACTTCTAACATTCTTACTTCTCTCGTTTTCTCAGCAGAATATCGTTAATACCCGCATCAATGGATTTGATTTCTTTCTGGAGATCCTGATCGAGCTGCATCAAGTCTCTGAAAACTTTTCTGTCAGCGTCATCTAAGTTGCCCTTTGTCGACAAAGCCCGACGCTGCACCTCGACGCGATTCAGCTCCATCTGAAGGAGGATACGGCGGCATTCCAATCGCGCTGCTTCCAGCGGTGTTTGAAGTATCTGTCCTTGACTCAGCCCTTTTCGAATGACCGAATCAATGCCCTCTTCCAGTAAGAAGGTGGAAATCATTGAACGGGCCGAATCCATTTCTTTTTCGAAATTTTCATCGGCAGGTCCCGGAAGGTCAGCCAGGAACTGGGCAAGCGTGTGGCCGCTCTCATCCTCGTGCGTCACTCGCTCAATCACTTTGAACAACAATTCCGAAACCGGAGAATTGCTCTCAGACAGCTGCTCGGCGAGCATGCCTTCAAATTCCAGGGCCAGCTGAGGAAAACGCAGAAAGTTTCTTAGGAGAGCCATTAAAGGGGCGTCTGCCGTCGGAGGAATACTTCGTCCGGTCGACGTCGGAATCCGCGGCGTCTTATACCGGTCGTAGCCTCTTCCGAAGCTGTATCGCTGATTGCCAAAGCCGCTGGGTCTCTGAGGAGCCGCCGGCGGCAACACAGGAAAACCGAAATATTTACGGAGTTCGTCGGAATTCTTATAGCCGACTGCCGTGCTCAAACGTTCGATTAAGCCATCGCGCAGAAGCGGACTTTTTGTCTTACGAACGAGCGGAGATGCTTCTTCAATAAATGCGTTGCGGTCTTCAAGAACGGCTAAATCCAGTCCTTGAGACAATGCTTCAATCAGGTAACTGGAAAGCGGCAGCGCCTTTTTGAGCATCTCTTCGAAGGCGGGAGCGCCGGACTTCTTGACCAAACTGTCGGGATCTTCGCCCTCGGGCAGGAACACAAAACTGACTTTCTGAGCATCATCCAAGAGCGGAAGCGACAAATCCATCGCGCGCTTTGCCGCCTTACGCCCTGCCGCATCTCCGTCAAACGAGAAAATGACGTGATCGGTCATCTTAAGAAGGCGTTCAATATGCTCAGCTCGAATCGCTGTACCCAGTGGTGCACAGGCCTCTCCGAATCCGGCTTGAGAAAGCTGAATCACATCCATCTGGCCTTCGACCACGATGACGCGCTTTTTATCCTGAATGCTTTTGCGCGCTTCGTACAAACCGAAGACTTCGGAGCCTTTCGTAAAAATCGGAGTGTCGCCTGTGTTGATGTATTTAGGCTCTTCCCCGATCATGGTTCGCGCACTAAATGCAATGACTTGTCCGCGAATATTGCGGATCGGGAACATCAGGCGGTTGCGGAAGAAATCGTAGACGTTTCCGCTCTGACCGGTTCTCTGAAGACCGGCCTCTAAAAGCAAGGGTTTGAGGTCAGGTGTGAAGACGGCGTCTAAGTTATGCCAGGCATCCGGCGAGAAGCCGATGCCGAAACGCTCGATGGTTTCGTCTTTGAGTCCGCGGTCATGGAGATAATCTTGTGAGAACTTGTCGCTGTTGAATTTATCGCGGTAAAACTCCATTGCCCTCAGCATAATCTCGGACAAACGCGGTTTACCGCTCTTGGGTTTTGGTGCGCCGCCTTCATAGCGAACCTGCATGCTGAATTCGGAGGCAAGTTTTTCGACCGCATCGACAAACGGAAGATTCTCATACTTCATTAAGAAGCTGATGGCGTTGCCGTGTTCTCCGCAGCCGAAGCAGTGATAGAAGCCGCGTTCGCGGTTCACCGAAAAGCTGGGACTTTTTTCATTATGAAAAGGGCAGCATGCCCAGGCCGAAGCTCCTTTTTGCTGCAAAGGAACTCTTCGGTTGACGACCTCGTAAATGTCTGCTCGGTCAAGCAATTCTTTAATAAAAGACTGTGCGATCAAGAATCAAACCCTCACAAGAAAAGGCGGGGGACGGAAACTGTTTCGAAAGATCCGGCCGCTATAAACAAAAAGACGTCCCGCAGGACGTCTTTTATAAAATCTCTCAGCTTACTGAGCCAGTCTTGCCTTAAGCAGTGCGGAAACTCTGCCCATGTCAGCTTTGCCTGCAACCTTCGGCTTGATCATTCCCATGGCTTTGCCCACGGCGGCCGAGCCGCTGAGTCCGGCAGAAGTCACAACCTCATCAACGATTTTCTGAATTTCTTCATCAGAAAGCTGGGCGGGCAAATAGACTTCGAACGTCTTAATTTCCGCTGACTCTTTATCAGCCAAATCTTTACGATTTCCGGCCAGATATTGTTCAACTGAGTCTTTGCGCTGCTTGATCAATTTTGCAATGATCTGCTGAATGACAGCATTATCTGCGGTGATCTGCTCGTCGACTTCTTTCTGTTTGATCGAAGAAAGAAGCATACGAAGCGCGCTCAGTTTCTCTTTGTCATGAGCGCGCATCGCGTCGCGCATATCAGAGGTGATCTGGTCTTTTAAACTCATAACTGCCTCTGTTTTGAAGTGCTTGAAGAATTAGTAGAGCTTCTTCGGGAGCATCATGCTGCGAAGACGCTTGTAGTGCCGCTTGATAGCGGCAGCTTTTTTGCGTTTGCGTTCAGCAGTCGGTTTTTCATAGAATTCGCGAGCGCGAAGTTCAGTTAAAAGACCGCTCTTTTCGATCGTACGCTTAAAGCGACGAAGAGCAACTTCAAAAGGTTCATTTTCTTTAACACGGATTGTGGGCATCGAGCACCTAAACTAAATAACTGTTTAAAAATAGTTTCTTGGTTGAGTAAGCGGAATGCACAGGCCTTCCCCTACTCGAAAGTCAGCAATTCTAATGCATTTTTCACTTCCGTGCCTTAACTATCTCATTTAAGTAACAATTTATTTAGTCTGCGACCTCGGAAAGACGGCAATTTTCCTAGCTGAAAAGATCGAATTGAGCACCTAACGCAACACCTATTTTTATCTCGACCCACAATAGATTCTTCTTTTGCTGAAGGAGCTCAAAAAATGGACAATGATTACTCATGGACAAAATTTAATCCTGCGGCCGCAAGGAAACTGTGCGCGTATTCCAACCGCAGAGAAGAACTCTTAAGCTGGCTTTATTCAGCACTGCCTGAAGAAACGAATTACCTTCACGGTCCCGATCACAAAAAGCTCACGGACATTGATCCTTTCACTGTTTTCGGCGTGATGAACCGTCACATCTCTCAGGAAAAGAAGGCGGAAGTTGCAAAGGCTTTCAAAATTTTCCTGAAGGTCGACGAACCGGCGCCGACGGACTTCCGCGGCGTTTCTCCGCTCAACAACGAAAACTCGATGTTCTTCGGCTTTAAAGACGGCAAGACTGCAGAAGACATTAATAACTTGTGGACGCTCTATTTAGGACTCTTCGGAAAAAACGACAAGGTCGCCGAACTCTTTAATCAGATGACTCAGCACCAATACGGCATCAAGTTCAACCTGACCATGGGCATGTATTGGGTCTGCCCGACAAAGTATTTCCCGCTTGACGGCCCGAGCCGCAAATACCTCAATGCAAGAGGCGTTGCGGTTTCCGAAAAAGTGCCGACCTATGACGAATTCGTAAAAATCAGTGAGGAAGTCAGAGAAAAGCTCTGCGAAGGCTCGACCGCAGACAACGCATTCGCCATTGTGACGCGCGATATCTACTACAGTACTCACAAGGCTCAGTAAGGCTAAAATTTGACTTTAGCTATTTTTCATCGATAAAGAGAATGCTGATCCTCGGAATTGAATCTTCCTGTGACGAAACGGGTGTTGCCCTCTACGACACAGACAAAGGTCTTATTGCAGATGCACTTCACACACAAATCGAAATGCATCGTTTGTACGGCGGTGTCGTGCCCGAACTTGCCAGCCGCGACCATATTCGCCGCATTATTCCTTTGCTCAACGAGGTGATGAAAAAAGCCGGCAAGACACCGCAGGATTTAGATGCCGTTGCTGTTACGGAAGGTCCGGGACTTGCCGGAGCACTCCTCGTCGGTAATTCCGTCGCTTACGGTATCGGACTGGCGTTGGATATTCCGGTTGTCGGCATTCATCATTTAGAAGGTCACCTTCTCTCTTCCCTCTTGGCTGACGACAAACCGTCGTTTCCTTTCATCGCTCTGCTTGTCTCGGGCGGCCACACCCAAATTATGGAAGTTCGTGCGTTAGGCGACTATGAGCTTCTCGGGGAGACGCTGGATGATGCCGCAGGCGAAGCGTTTGATAAAACCGCACAGGCACTCGGATACTCTTACCCGGGCGGACCGGCCGTTTCTGCGCTTGCCGAGAAAGGTACACCCGGCGCCATTGAGCTTCCGCGCCCTTTGATTCATGCGCCGAATTTGGATTTCAGCTTTTCGGGCCTCAAGACGGCGGTTATGAACACGGTTCGCAAGGAACCGAAACCTCTGTCTCAAGAATTTAAGAATAATTTGGCACGCGCCTTCGTCGATTCCGTCACAGACGTTCTAGTCACGAAATGCCTGAAAGCACTGAAGAAAACCGGAAATAAATCTCTGGTTGCAGCAGGCGGCGTCAGCGCGAACAAACAGCTTAGGACTCGGCTGACGGAAGCCTGCCGCAGACGCGGCGTCAAAGTCTTCTTCCCGCCGCAGGCGCTTTGCACCGATAACGGCGCCATGATTGCGGCCGCCGCCGGTGCTCACTTAGCTGAAATTAAAGATCTGAAAAACAAAAAACCGGACGGATTTTCTATTAAACCGAGATGGTCTCTAGAGCATCCGAACGATAACGATTAGTTTTAGTGGGGACCGGAAGATTCCGGCTGAACCTTACAAACTACACACCTAATGAAAGAGCCGAGTTCACAAACCTCGGCTCTTCCTATATCTGCTTAAAATTTGTTTCTAAAGACTACTTTTCGATCGCGCACTCCACTTCAATTGCGCCTAATTGGTCTTTGAGAACTCTGGGATCGATCTTGACGTTATAGCCGCGTCTGCCGCCGTTGATGTAAATGAACGGCAAATCCAAAATCGTTTTTTCGACGTAAACCGGCATGTTCTTCTTCGTGCCAAACGGGGAAGTTCCGCCGACCTGATAGCCTGAATTTTTCTCAGCGATTGCAGGCTTGCATGGTTCAATGTGTTTACGATTTGTTTGACGGGCCAGATTCTTGGTAGAGACTTCGCGGTCACCGTGCATCAGGATAACGAGCGGTTTCTCATGCTCGTCCTGCATGATGAGCGTCTTTACGACGTTATGCTCATCTACCCCGAAACACGCGGCCGCCTGAGCTGTGCCGCCGTGTTCCACATATTCATAAATTCCGTCTTCGAAAGGCACTTTATGCTGCTTCAGCCACATGGTTGCCGGCGTGGCAGAAACATGTTCTTTTTTACTCATTCAAACTCCTCACATGTTTTGCTGTTCGTGCTTGAGCAGCCAACATTTTATTGAGACATTCTCTGCGGAATGTGCGAATCCGCCCAAATTGCTCTTCCCGACAACACGATGGCAGCCGACAAAAATCGGAAGCGGATTGTCTCCGCAGGCAGAACCGACTGCGCGAGGAGAGCTGTCGAGAGAATCGGCGATTTGACCGTACGTTACGGTGTCACCGGCTCTAACCTTAGCGATTTCCTTCCACACCCGACGGCGAAATTCCGTGCCGTCTTCACTGGGCTTCCAGCTATCCAAGACATGGATATCGCCTTTTAAATAGGATTGCAGAGCTTTGACCGCCTTGTGGCCGACAAAGCTCCCGAGGTCTTCTTCGACGGCTGCTTCCGACAGCTCACATTTAATGAGATCGCCGTCTGCAAACGTCAAAAGGATCGAACCGAACGGGGCGTTCAAGATCGCCTGATTATTTTTGATTCTCACGAGCATTCTCCAAGTCTTTCTTCCACAGTCCCTTAGGCAGAGGGAACTTCACATCCTCCTGCTGACCGGCCATGGTTTCGACTTCGTCGGCACCGAGTGTCCTGAGTTTTTCGACGATTTCGTCGACCAAGATTTCCGGGGCGCTGGCACCTGCCGTAATGCCGACTCTTTCTATGCCTTTAAACCAGTCAGGATTAATTTCTCCGGCATCGTCTAGCAGATAAGCTTTTGTTCCGGCGCCTTCGGCGACTTCTCTTAGTCGATTGGAGTTCGAGCTGCTCTTTGAGCCGACTACCAGTACGAGGTCCACGCGGCGTGCTAATTCCTTGACGGCGTCCTGACGGTTCTGGGTGGCGTAGCAAATATCTGCTTTTTTAGGTTCAGCGACCATGGGGAAGCGCTTCTTTAATTCCTGAATCAGCTCTTTGGCGTCATCGTAGGAAATCGTTGTCTGACTGACATAAGCAACCTTCTCGGGATTCTCAACCTCGAGATCCCAGACCTGTGCGGGTTTTTCGATGACGTTGATGTCCGAGTCAACCTGTCCTACCGTCCCTTCCACTTCCGGATGGCCGGCATGTCCGATCATGATGATGCGGTAGCCCTGCTTGTGCATCTTGGTGACTTCCATATGAACTTTAGTCACCAGGGGGCACGTCGCATCGTAAATCGTCAGGTCGCGAGCCCTGGCTTTTTCTTCGACGGCTTTCGGAACGCCGTGCGCAGAGAACACGAGGACCGAACCGTCGGGCACTTCGTCGATTTCGTTCACAAAAATCGAACCCTTTTCTCTCAGGGAATTGACGACATGTTTGTTGTGAACGATTTCATGGCGGACGTAAATCGGCGCGCCGTGCACTGCAAGTGCTCTTTCAACGATCGCAATCGCACGGTCAACACCGGCGCAGAAGCCTCTTGGCTGGGCCAGCAGAATTTTCATAATTTTTAACGATAAATGCAGATCAAATGTTCTTACATATTAATAGAAACGCTGATTTTCCGATCCGGATTCGTTCCTGAAAACCGAGGTCATTCTTGTCCGAGACAGGAAGAATCACGGCTTCCGCGTTAAATCGGCTTCGAAAAGCGTAAGTCATTGATCCGCCAATTTACTCCTTCAGACCTGCGATCGGAAAATAAGTGTCGGGGACCAATGCAAAAAGTTTGAAAAATCAGTATAATCGCTGTTTTTGGTTCTCCCCGAGGCAGTATTTCGGCGCGAGAAAAGTTTTTTATAACAGTTATTATTCTGGAGAGTTAGCGATGGCACGAGTGTGTCAAGTCACCGGCAAGGCTCCCATGGTTGGCAATCGCGTCTCGCACGCGAATAACAAGACCAAGCGCCGCTTCATGCCCAATCTGCAGTACCGCCGTTTTTGGGTTGAAAGCGAAAATCGCTGGGTTCGTTTGAGAGTTACTAACGCTGCATTGCGTACGATTGATAAGAACGGCATTGAAGCAGTTCTGGCGGACCTTCGCGCCCGCGGCGAAATCTAATAGGAGTTCACCATGGCGAAAGGTATTCGTGAAAAAATCAAACTGGCTTCTACCGCCGGTACAGGTCACTTCTACACAACCACTAAGAACAAACGCAATTCTAGTGGCAAGATGGAAATGTCCAAGTACGATCCGGTTGCCCGCAAGCACGTGATCTACAAAGAAACCAAGCTGAAGTAATTCGGTAAGGTTTTAGAAAACCGAGGCGCAAGTCTCGGTTTTTTATTGCCTCCAAAAAAGCATAAAAAACTCGCGGTTTTGAGAATTTCAAGACCGCGAGTTTTTATTTTTCAGAACTTACGCTTTTGCCGGTTCTTCGACGACCTCAGGCAATTCCTCCTTCACATCATCGGAAGGTTTATCTGCTTGGAGAACTTCGGCCGGTACTGCGGTTTCCGTCGGGGCTTCTTCCTTTTGCTCCGGTGCCGGAAGTTCGGAGGCCTTCACTTCTTCGTCCTTCGAAGCTTTGCGTTTGGACTCGGGCTTGACCTTTTCGAGCACGGCTCCGAAGAATCCGTCGGTACCGTTGAGCTGGGGCAGCATCACGAAGAAGTCTCCGAATCTCTGAGCCTGGTAGGGAGAGATTTCGATTCCCTGCTTGCCTAAGATTTCGTAGGAATTGAGCAGACGGAAATCCGGATTTTCAGCCAGGAAGTCATTGATGACGTCCTGGTTTTCTCTCTGCAGAATCGAGCATGTTGCGTAGACCAAACGGCCGCCGGCTTTCAGCATCTTTGCCGCAGAACGAATCACGGATTTCTGAATCTCGTTGATTCGATCCAGCTCTTCTTCTCCGAATCTCCACTTCAGGTCCGGATTGCGGCGATACGTTCCGGTGCCGGAACACGGAGCATCGACTAGGACTCTGTCCATCTTTCCGTAGAGTCTCTTCACACGCAGGTCGTGTTCATTGCGAATCACGGCCGGATGAATGTTGGACAAACCGGCACGACGCATACGCGGTGTCAGACCGGCAAGACGTTTTTCGTTGACATCGAAAGCGTAGATGCGGCCGGTTGACTTCATCAGAGCGCCTAAGGCCAGAGTCTTTCCGCCGGCGCCCGCACAAAAGTCGCAAACCATTTCGCCGCGTTTGGGCTGAACCAGACGAGCAATCAGCTGCGAGCCTTCATCCTGAACATCAACCTTACCTTCTTTATAAATCGGCCACTGAGTCAATGCCGGTTTGATGTTCAAACGAACGCATTCCGGAGAGTACTGACCCTTTTCTGCCTGAACGCCGTGCTGAGTCAGCTCTTCAATGACTTCATCAGGCGTCGCTTTGAGCGTGTTGACTCTCAGATCCAGAGGAGCACTCTGTTGCATGGCTTCAAACAAAGCCTTGTGATCCGTGTACTGGACCACGGCTTTATCGTAGAGCCATTTCGGCACTTCAGCCTGAATTTCTTTCGGAGCCTCGGAATTCTTCAGACGAAGCATATTCTTCAGAGGCTCTTTTTCGCGTCCGAGGATAGCGTCCGGAATATTGTCGATGCCGTACTGCAGGGCGAGCGTGAGCAGCCCCGTCAGCTTCGGAGCTTTAGCCGGGCAAACCGGCGACATGCGCCAAGTGATCATCGAAAGATGACGCATCGTGTAGTAGATGGCTTCGGCAATGATGGTTCTTTCACGCGGGCCGAGGTGACGAGCGTTTTTGAAATAAAGGCTCATCAGAACATCGGCCGGGCCGTCCAGCTTCAAAATCTTGCGCAGAGCCTTGGCGAGTTCGTCCACAATCAGAGAAGTAATGCGAACTTCGCCGTTATGCGTACTCTTCATTCGAGGATTAGGCGCCTTCTTCGGATCGTGTGTTCTTCTTTCTTCCGGCGACATACGGGCCAAACGTTCTTTGGCTGCGCGCTGACGATCCGTCAAATGGCGCTTGGGCGCTTCCCGGCGTCTGCCCGGACGAGCGGCCCCGCTTCTATTCGTTTTAGATTCCAATTTATTACTCCGTGTGGCAGAGCGGATCAGCCGAGAATCGCAAGTTCCTGACTTGCTTCTCTATCCATAATCGTTCTACCGTTTTCTAACCTGACTCTTCCTTCGGCAACAAGACGCACGGCGCGAGGATAGAGGATATGTTCCTGCTTCAAAACCCTCGCCGCCAATTCATCCGATGTATCACCTGCGAGAACGGGCACTGCAGCCTGTCCTACGATTGCACCTCCGTCTAATACTGCCGACACAAAGTGAACAGTAACACCGTGAATTCGAATTCCGGCTTCTAACGCCCTTTCGTGGGTATGAAGTCCGGGGAACATCGGAAGCAGTGCAGGATGAATGTTAAGAATTCTTCCTTCAAATGCATTAACGAACAGCGGCGTCAAAACTCTCATGAAGCCGGCCAAAACGATAAGGTCGGCATCGAAATCCTCGCAGGCCTTGACCAGCTCTTCTTCAAAAGCTTCGCGGGTAGGGAATTCCTTGTGATCAATCACTTTAAAAGGAATGTTGTTTTCCTTTGCAAAAGTGAGCCCTCCGGCTTCCGGGCGGTTGGAGATAACGCCGGAAATTCGGACGTCGTATTTCTCCGGCCAATTTTCCTGAACGGAACGCTCGTAAACCGCTTTGAAATTACTGCCTCTTCCTGAGATTAAGACAACGATATTTTTAGACATGATCGGATGTGTTCGTAATGAATACCGAGATTTTGCCACTGTTCTCCGTTGGTTTTGAAAGAAAAGGCTTTTCTAACAAGAATTTTCATATTCATCCGTCGGAGCCTTCGCCGAGCGTCTTTTATAATCAGTGGTTCGGACCATTTTTCTCGTGTCCGAATTCTGTTTTTGAAACTGATTAATTTGTTCACGGAACATTAAGGATGAAAAAGGTTTTTAGGGGACTGCCGAGTCCTGAAGAACGGCTTGACTGTGCGGTTGCCATCGGAAACTTCGACGGAGTTCACCGCGGCCACCAAGCTCTTCTTCATGAAGTTGTTGAAGCAGCGCACGCCAGACTGCTCTGCCCGGCCGTATTAACTTTCGAACCTCATCCGCGCGAATTTTTTAATCCCGAAGACGCTCCGCGCCGTATCTCGAGTCTGCACGATAAAGTGGAAGCCATCGAAGCCTGCGGTATCCAGCGTGTTTACATTCTTCGCTTTAACGAACATTTAGCTTCGCTCTCTCCCTACGACTTTGTGAAGGAAATCCTTGTGGACGGACTTCATGCCCGCTGGGTGACCGTCGGAGAAAATTTCCGTTTCGGCGACAAACGCGCCGGCGACATCAAGCTTTTGGAGCAGCTGGGAAAAGAATTTCACTTCGAAGTTCATCCCATGCCGATGCTCTATCACACGCATGCGCCGATCTCGAGCTCCCGCATTCGCCATGCTTTAGCCGAAGGCGATATTCCGACTACCAACTACATGTTAGGACGTCCTTACATGATCAGCGGCCGGGTTCTCCACGGCAAACAGCTCGGACGCACGCTCGGATTCCCGACGATCAATCAGCGTATTCTGCCGCCGCATTCCAAGGCCAAACCTGCCATTGAAGGCGTTTATGCCGTCAAAGCGCACGGTATCGGACCTCGTCCGATTGAAGGCGTGGCCTGTGTCGGAAGAAGACCGACGGTAGACGATCACGGCGAGTATCTTCTGGAAACTCATCTCTTCAATTTCCACGGTGATCTTTACGACCAGGATGTTAAGGTCGAATTCTTCTCCAAGATTCGGGATGAGAAAAAGTTCGGTTCTCTTGAAGAACTCCGTGCAGCGATTGCCGATGATCAGCTCAAAGCCAAACAGATCTTAGGACTTCGTATCTGATTTTCGATTAACCCTTGAAGAGCCCGAGGGGGCCAAGGACTAAAATGACTGATTCTTCTCAGAAAAAGCAGCCTCAGGCTGAAGAAAAAAAATATCCTCTGAATTTACCCGACACACCCTTCCCGATGCGCGGCAACTTGCCGAAGCGCGAACCGGCCTGGATTAAAGAATGGCTGGAAAAGGACGTGTACGGCAAAGTTCGTGCCGCACGCAAAGGTGCAAAGCGCTTCCTTCTGCATGACGGCCCTCCCTATGCCAACGGAAACATTCACGTCGGCCACGCAGTCAACAAGATTTTGAAGGACATCATTCTTAAATCCAGAACATTGGAAGGCTTTGATGCTCCGTACGTACCGGGCTGGGACTGCCACGGTATGCCGATTGAAATTCAGATCGAAAAGAAATACGGTAAGAATCTTCCGAAGGAAGAAGTCATGGCCAAGTGCCGTGCCTACGCCAAAGAGCAGGTGAAGTCTCAGATGGCCGGCTTCCAGAGACTCGGCGTGTTGGGTGACTGGAATGATCCCTACCTCACCATGCGTCCGGAAACCGAAGCAGAAGAAATTCGCGCTTTAGGCGAAATTCTCGGTAAAGGATTTATCTACCGCGGCCTGAAACCCGTGAACTGGTGCTTTGACTGCCAAAGCGCTCTGGCCGAAGCGGAAGTTGAATATAAGGATCGTCAGTCTCCGACATTAGACGTTGCTTTCCCGATTTCCGATGAAGACAGGGGCAAGCTCGAAGACATCTTCGGCGTCAAGCTGGAAAAACCGACCGCCGTCGTTATTTGGACAACGACACCGTGGACCATTCCTGCCAACCAGGCTTTGAACATGCATCCGGATCTGGAGTACGTTCTCGTTGAAACTCCGAACCGCAGCTTCATTCTTGCCGAAGGCCTCTATGAAGAAGCCCTCAAGCGCTACGGCATGGAAGGAAAAGTTATCGCCAAAGCCAAAGGCGAAGCCTTCAAGGGCATCCGTTTCAAGCACCCGCTGGCAACCCTCGATCCTTTCTACGACCGTTTCTCTCCGGTTCTGCTGGCCGACTACGTCGAATCCACTTCCGGTACCGGCATCGTTCACTCCGCACCCGCCTACGGTGTGGATGACTACATCTCCTGCAAGAGCGCCGGCTTCACCAACGACGAGATCCTGAATCCGGTCCAGGGCAACGGCGAATACGCCGCCTCCCTGCCGCTCTTCGGCGGCCTAAACGTCTGGAAAGCCAAAAACAAGATTCTCGACACGATCGCCGTCACAGGCAATCTGCTGTCCCGCGGCGAAGTCATGCACAGCTACATGCACTGCTGGCGCCATAAGACACCTTTGATTTATCGCGCCACCAATCAGTGGTTTATCCGTATGGACGAGGCTAACGCTGATACCCAGGGCGTCATCAACGAAAACGACCCGAAGGATCCGCTACGCAAGACCGCTTTGGAAGCCGTTGAAGCAACTCAGTTCGTTCCTGAATGGGGCGAAGTCCGCCTGCACAACATGATCGCCAACCGTCCTGACTGGTGTATTTCCCGTCAGAGAAACTGGGGTGTTCCTCTGCCCTTCCTCATCCATAAGGAAACCGGCAAACTGCATCCGGAAACGATGAAGATTCTCAACAAAGTCGCTGACGTCGTCGAGAAAGAAGGCATTGAAGCCTGGACACGTCTGACACCGACTGAACTCACGGATCTGGAACCGGAAATGTACGAGAAGTCCAAAGACACGCTCGACGTGTGGTTTGACTCCGGTACAACCCACATGACCGTGATGAGAGGCTCTCACGCCGATAAGCTGACCTACCCTGCCGATCTGTATCTTGAAGGCAGCGACCAGCACCGAGGCTGGTTTCACTCTTCTCTGCTCACGGGCTGCGCCATCGACGGCCGTGCTCCCTATAAAGGACTTCTGACACACGGCTTCACCGTTGACGAACAAGGCCGCAAGATGAGCAAATCGCTCGGCAACGTGATTGCTCCGTCTGAAATCAACGATAAGTACGGCGCCGAAATTCTTCGTCTGTGGGTTGCCTCTTCTGACTACACCGGAGAAATTTCTCTGGGCGAAAAGATCCTTAAGGGAACTGTTGACGCTTATCGCCGCTTCAGAAACACGATCCGCTTCCTGCTTGCCAACACCAGCGACTTCGACATCAAGAAAGATGCCGTCCCTGTTGAAGAAATGGTTGAATTGGATCGCTGGGCCATTGCCCGCATGAAATCGCTTCAGGAAGAAATTCTGGACAAGTACGACCATTACCAGTTCCACACTGCTTATGCAGCTCTGCAGCTCTTTGCGAGCGGCGACTTGGGCGGCTTCTACTTGGATATCCTCAAGGATCGTCTCTATACCACTGCACCTGACAGCGCGGCTCGTCGCTCTGCTCAGACCGCTTTGTGGTACATCACGGATGCGCTCTTGAAACTGCTTGCTCCAGCGCTTTCGTTTACCGCTGAAGAGGCTTACGCCGTCTTCAATCCGGAAAACAAAGGCACGATCTTCGTTGAACGCTATGCCGAGCTGCCGAATGTTAAGGAAGGCGTTGAACTGCTCAACAAGTGGTCCATCATCCGAGATCTTCGTTCGAACGTTCAGATGGAAATCGAACGTCAGCGTGAAAAAGGTCTGATCGGTTCTTCTCTGCAGGCTGAAGTTTCTCTGAAGCTGCCGCAGGAAGAATACGACCTGATCAAGGGTTTGGGAGACGAAGCTGCTTTCGTTATGATTACCAGCAAAGTCACACTTGACGGCGTCAGCCCTGAGCGCGTCATTACGGTAAAACCCAGCGAAGCCAAGAAGTGCGAACGCTGCTGGCAGTACAAGGAAAGCGTCGGTGAGGATAAAAACTATCCGACACTGTGCTGCCGCTGCGTCGGCAACCTCTTCGGCACGCCTGAAACCAGACGCTTTGCCTAATGAGAAAAACTGTCTCTTCCGTTAGACAGTGGAACTGGCCGGCCCTCTTGGGCTGGCTGGTTTTTGCACTGGCATTAACCGGTTTCGATCAGTGGACCAAAAACTGGATTCAGCATCGCCTCATTACCGGTGATGTCGATCGAATCACGGATTTCTTCAATTTAGTCGTCGCGTACAACAGCGGGGCAGCTTTTTCCTTCTTAGCCGATGCCGGCGGCTGGCAGCGTCCGCTTTTTGCCGGACTTGCCATCGTTGTGAGCTTGGTGATCTGCGTGATCATTGCCCGCAACAGCTCCCGCAAATTTCTTTGTCTGGGTCTTGCTCTGGTTCTTTCCGGCGCGCTCGGCAACGCCTGGGACCGATTCACTATCGGTGTAGTCGTAGACTTTTTAGACTTCCATGTAGGCTCCTACCATTGGCCGGCTTTCAATGTCGCCGATATCTGCATTTGCTGCGGCGCCGGCATTGTCGTCCTGGCTGAGTTCTTCGGAAAGAAGAATTAATCGGAGATTGAAAATGTCTCTTCAGGGAAAACATATCCTTTTAGGCGTCACAGGCGGTATCGCCGCATACAAAGCCTGTGAACTTCTCCGTCTGCTCGTGAAAGCCGGCGCCGATGTTGAGGTCATGATGACCAAAGCGGCTGCGCAGTTTGTTGGGCCGCTGACGTTTGAGACACTCAGCGGGAAGCCGGTCGCCGAGGATATGTGGGATCCTAAAATGCGGCTTCCGCATATTTCTCTTCGCAAGAATAAGGATCTTATCGTCGTCGCTCCGGCAACGGCCAATATCATCGCGAAAGCAGCTAACGGTATTGCCGACGACTTGGTTTCCAGCACCTTGCTTGCACGGGAGTGTCCGCTGATGCTTTGCCCGGCTATGAACGTGCAGATGTGGAGAAATCCGGCGACGGTTCGAAACGTTCGAACCCTAAAAGGGGATGGCGTTCTGTTTTCCGGTCCGGAAGCCGGCAACCAGGCCTGCGGAGATGTCGGTGAGGGACGTCTGCGGGAACCGGCACAAATTCTGGAAGATGTTGAAGCCTTTTTTACACCTTCGATCCTTTCCGGAAAGAAAGTCCTAATGACTGCGGGCCCGACATTTGAGCCTTTTGATCCGGTTCGAGGGATCACCAACGGATCTTCCGGGCGACAGGCAGCTGCTATTGCTGCCGCTGCAATTCGCGCCGGCGCCGAGGTCACGATTGTCAGCGGTCCGGTTTGCGTGTCCTACCCGGACAAAGCAGCGGTTATCCCCGTTCGGCAGGCTCAAGAGATGTTTGAGGCAGTCAAAAAAGAACTGGCTGAACACACGCCCGATACCTTTATCGGCGTCGCTGCGGTAGGCGACTGGCGTCCGGTCGAATACTCGGAAAGCAAACTCAAGAAGGAAAAAGGTCAGGATACATTAACGATCAAGCTTATTAAAAATCCCGACATTCTTTCCTATGTCGGCCATTCCGGCCTGTGCTCGGCGGTTATCGGTTTTGCTGCCGAGACAGACAATCTTGCTGAAAACGCACGCAAGAAGCTCGACTCTAAAGCGGCGGATATGATTGTCGTCAATCCGGCGTCTGCGATCGGAAGTACCCAAAATCAGGCTTCTTTTGTCACCAAAAACGGAATCGAGGCCAAAGAGCTCAGTTCTAAAGCCGAACTTGCCGAAGAGATTATTGAAGCCCTTGCCGACCTTCTTAAAAAGAGAGTGATTTAATCCTATGAAACTTCAAATTAAGATTTTGGATCCGAAGATCCGCGAAAAAATGCCAAGCTACGCTTCGCTCGGCTCTGCCGGATTAGATCTTCGTGCCGTGATGGATGAACCGCTGGTCCTCCAGCCCGGTGAAACCAAGCTCATCAAAACCGGTCTTGCGATCTACATCGGCGATCCCGGTTATGCAGCTTTAATCCTCCCTCGTTCGGGTCTCGGTCATAAACACGGCATAGTGCTCGGCAACTTAGTCGGACTTATTGACTCGGACTACCAGGGCGAATTAATGGTCTCCTGCTGGAACCGTTCTCAGACACCCTTCACCATCGAGCCAATGGAACGAATTGCCCAGCTAGTTATTGTCCCAGTCGTTCAGCCGACTTTTGAAGTGGTCGACGAATTTGTCGCCACGGAACGCGGAACCGGCGGTTTCGGTTCTTCAGGTCGTCATTAAGACCAAAAACAAACTTATCCAGCCGGCTGAAATGTCGGCTTTTTTGTCTCCTTAGCGAGCATCGTCAACGTGTCAATTTCAGTTAATGCACGGGTAAAATTTTTACAACTCTTACAGATTCGGCTATTACTTGTGGTGTAACTGCAACGTTTTTTACGAAAGAGGAAAAATTTCAATCTTGATAATATAAGCACTCTGCCCCGAGAAAACCGCCTTTATAAGAGAAAATACAATAAGTTACCCTCCTTTGCTGTAATTTGTATTTCTTTTATATGCGAAATTTACTAATTGACATTTATTTACAATCCCATAAGAATGTAACAGTCACTCGTCTTGCTCACAGAGTTCGACAATCGTTTTTAGTATTAGGCGCGTGAGAGTAATGGACATCGCCGTCAGTTTTTTGGAGAAGTTTAAATATGGCAACAGGAACCGTGAAATGGTTTAACGACGCTAAGGGATATGGATTTATCACTCCCGATGACGGCGGCGAAGATCTTTTCGCCCATTTCTCTGCAATTAAAATGGATGGTTTCAAGACGTTGAAACAAGGCCAGCGTGTCACATTCGACCTGAAAGAAGGCGAAAAAGGCAAACAGGCTGACAACATCAAACCCGCCTAATAAAATTCGTTTTTGATTAAACGAAGGGAGCTCTCGGAGCTCCTTTATTTTTCCGCTTTTATCATGACACCGAATATCAGAATTGCCCTCTTCTCCGCTGCTTTTGTACTTCTCTCGAGCGTGCAATATGCTTGCGCAGCCGATACGCTCAAACTCATGGTGAAAGGCATCACGGTTCCTGTCGAAGTTGCCGCCGACAACGCCAACCGGGAAAAAGGTCTGATGTTCCGCAAACATCTGCCGGAAAATTCCGGAATGCTCTTCGTCATGGACCGCAGCGACGCTGTCTGCATGTGGATGAAAAACACCCTCATCCCGCTTTCCGTTGCCTTCATCGATAAAGACGGCTTCATTATTAATATTGAGGAAATGAAGCCGCTGACACTTGATATCCACTGCAGCAAAGCGAAAGCGTTTTACGCACTGGAAATGAACGAATCTTGGTTTGAGAAAAATCATGTCAAACCCGGAGACAAGATCTCTCGCCTTCCCCAGCTGCGCCAAACAAATTAAAAAGCCGGAACAAACCTATTGTCTGCTCCGGCCGTGGTTCGGCTTATTCACCGAACCTCCCTCCTGAGAAATTACTGCATCTTGGCGAAGTTTTCGCCGGCAATCATACCGAATGTCAAAGCATCGATAACTGCCACGGTTCCCAAACGAGATGCGCCGTGCACACCGCCTGCTACTTCACCGCCGGCATAGAGGCCAGGGATCGGTTTGTGGGTGTTGGCAGAAATGACTTCTGCGTTTTCATTGATCATCACGCCGCCCATGGTGTGGTGAATCTTCGGGCTGACTTCAATGCCGTAGAACGGAGCCTTGGAAACATCGAGCCCCTTGTTGAACGTAAGGATGCGGTGGAAGTCTTTGTCATCGTTGGCTTTAACGTAGCCGTTGAATTTAGCGACTTCGTCCAGAAGGGCCTGTTTGGGGATACCGAAGGCATCAGCCAGCTGTTCGAGTGTGTCAAACTTCTTAACCGTACCCATTTCCAAAGGAAGCTTAACGAAGGACGGGTTGATCGCTTTAACAATGGCGTCGTCGCAGATCGCAATCGGATAGTTTTCGTCGGTGCCGATGACTTTGAACAGAGCGTCGGATTTGATCTTACGGCCGGCGTGTTCGTCCATGAAGCGTTTGCCAGTCTTTCTGTCAACGACCAGGCCTAAGTCCATGCAGGCGTGGTTGGTGAAGTTAACAGAGACACCGAAACCTTTTTCACGCGGGTTGCAGTACGGAAGGAACTGCAGCCAACAAAGCTGAACAGGCTGAGCGCCGATGCCCAAAGCTTTGATCAGCACGCCGGCAGTAGCACCCGGCTGGTTCGTGGAGTCTGTGGTCGGAACAACGCGGGGATCCTGAGCCTGACGGAAGAAGATGTCGCGGGAGAAACCGCCGGCAGCCAGCATCACGCCGTTCTTTGCTTTAACAGTAGCGGGACGGCCGCTCTTGTTTTCAATATCGTCGCTCTGCAGTTTAGAGTCGAAGCGATAGCCTTTACGATAGGTCACACCGACGACTCGGCCGTTTTCGTCCAGGATGAAATCATCGAACTTGGCACGCGTCATGATCTTGACGTTGGGGAGCTTCTTGAGTTCATTATGCATCGGAATGATGTATCCGGATCCGGTGCCGGCCTTGATTTCATAAGAACGAGGAACGGAGTGACCGGCTTCGAAGAGCATCTTGTTGGGGACGAATTCGCAGCCGCAGTCCACAACCATCTTGATGGTGTCATTGCAGCGGTCGGCGATCGTGCCGAGCAGGTTCGGGTAGTTAATACCCAGACCGTCTTTCAAGCAGTCGGCAATGAAGAGTTCCTTGCTGTCTTTGATGCCTTGGGCAGCCTGGACGGGGTTGACCGGGCAAGCGACGTTGCCGCCGCAGATTGCGGAGTTGCCGCCGACAGTCGGCATTTTTTCGAGGATCAGAACTTTCTTGCCTGCCTGGCCGGCTTTCAGTGCGCAGGCCATGCCGGCAAAACCGGAACCGATAATGACGACGTCATATTCGTCATCAAATTTAGCAACGGAAGAAGCAGGGACTCCGGCGTGTGCGGCAGCGGTGGAAGTAATGGCAGCAGCGGCTGCACCTGCAAGTTTAAGGAAGTCACGGCGATTGGTACTCATCTTATTTTCTCCGAAAGGATTTAAAGGAATTTTGTTTTGAAACCGTGGATCATTTGATCCGATGAGCACAGTCTAGGAAAGTTCAAAAAAGTCGAATATGTACTTTGGTACATGTACCTTGGTACAGATTGAAAAGCGAAGAGCGACCTTCAATAATAGAAAAAACGAAATCGCAAAACATCGGAAATTTAAAAATCCCTATCGGAGAAGATTATGAAAAAAACAGCATCTCTACTGGTTGTTCTTGCTGCCCTCTTCACGATGTCCTCGACCTTTTCTGCCGAGGCTCCGAAGTTCGGCGCCGATCGCCACGTTGCTCGCGGCATGGCCTGCGCTTCCTGTCACGGTCCGGACGGAAAAAGTCCTGAATATCCTGATCAGGAAACCTGTCTGAAGTGCCATCAAAAAGACGCTCTGATCGAAAAGACCAAAGCTATCGGCCCGGTAAATCCGCATAAAGCTCCGCATAACGGCGAATGCACCTTATGCCATCTGCAGCATGAAGCACCCGTGAACTACTGCGCCGAATGTCATCCGCAGTTCAAGTTCAATCCTAATTAACGGAACCTATTTGATTTCTCCTTGGTTTGTAGAAGCGAAGGCCGGACATTAAGTCCGGCCCCGCTTTCTTTTTTTGTCTTCATCCCGTGTGTTTACGGGACGAAATCGTCAAACGATTATTTGTAGTTCTTTGCAGCGAAATCCCAGTTCACAAGATGCTGCAGGAACGTCTGAACAAAGGTGACGCGCATATTGTAGTAATCAAGATAATATGCATGTTCCCAAACGTCGCAGGTGATCAGAGGAGAGTCTGTTCCGGTGATCGGTGTGCCGGCGTTGCTCGTATTGACGATATCAAGTGTGCCGTCTTCTTTTTCAACCAGCCAGGTCCAGCCGGAACCGAAGTTACCGACGGCGCTCTTTGTGAAGGCATCTGCAAAGGCGTCGTAGCTGCCCCATTTGGCGTTAATCTGCGATGCGATCACGTCTGTGGGCTGACCGCCGCCGTTCGGCTTTAAGCTATTCCAGAAGAATGTGTGGTTGTAGCACTGAGCCGCATTGTTAAAAATCGGGCCGCTCTGTGTCGTACGAATAATTTCTTCCAAAGGCATCGTTTCATAGTCCGTGCCTTTGATGAGGTTATTCAGTGTGTCGTTGTAAGCTTTGTTGTGCTTGCCGTAGTGATAGGAAAGCGTCTTGGAGCTCATATACGGTTCAAGAGCGTCCATTGCAAAAGGAAGCGGGGGTACTGTAAATGCCATAGCTTTAATCTCCTTAATTCTTGTGCAGACCATTATGGTATGCAGACACCCTTAGTCCTTCTTTATCTCCCCAACTCGAGCAACAAAAGCTCCGTCCTTCATCATAACCTCAATATCCGTACCTTCCTTCAGCTCACTGACGGACATCACAGGCTTGCCGCCGCGATAGATAAAGGCGCTGTTGCCGCGGATTTGCTTCGAAGGATCCAGCAGCTCCCAGACCTGCTCCAGACTGCGCAGACGAATTGTGTCCCTTTCAAACTTTTGGATCAGGCTGCTGCGCACGGAATTGCATGCCGCATTCAAAGGCCTACGGTCCAATTTCGGACGAGATCTCTTCAACCAGGAAGACTCTTTCAGAAGTACCTTTCGGTTGGCAGCGATCGTTGACTGTACAACCCCGGAGATCATTGCAAAGAGTTCATTGCACCTTGAACCCTGAAATGCAAAGGCATATGTCATCTGAGGTGCTGCTAACCGGAGGGCGTCACCTGCCGAACGGATTTTTACGTCCATCTCAGCCTGGAGATTTTCTTCTGCGACTCCTAGTTCTGCCCTATTCATTCTCAGACATGCACTTTGCGCTGTGTTTATGGAGCTGAAAATCAAATCGATTCGGCTTCTCATCGCAGCAGTATCCAGCCTTAGGATCGGAGAGGCCGCTTGGAGTCTTCTTTCATAAGGTTCGATGAATCGACTCGGAGAAATAAAGTAGCGAGCGGCAAATTTTTCTCTTTCAAGCGAGGAAGAGAGGAAGTTCTGCATATCCAGCTGAAGTCTGGATTTCAAAGAGTTCAGATTTTGGCGATAGTAGCCGAGCACAGGACGCTGAAGATGAGAGACTGCAGAGAGGCGATGGCGAAACGTTTCTAAAAAAGCTTGAGGATTTTCAAAAGGACGCGATTCATTTTCCACATCTTGAAGCGCCCGATTGAATTGGTTCTCGAATGAGCGATGCAGAAGAACCCAGGCCGAATCTATTTCCCAAAACAAAACAGATTGTTTTTCCGCGGCTGCCTCGGCCGCTCCGGTCGGAGTCGGCGCACGAAAATCCGCAGCAAAATCCGCAATAGTTGTATCGGTCTCATGACCGATGCCGGAAATAATCGGAATATGACTATTGACGATCGCCTCAGCGACGATCTTCTCATTAAAACACCATAAGTCCTCGAGAGATCCGCCCCCCCGCACCAGAAGCAAAACATCTGCTTTGTTGTCCTGGTTCGCTTTATTGATTCTCTGAGCGATCTCGGCTTCGGCACCCTTTCCCTGGACGGCCGTGTGATAAAGGAGGACTCTAACGTAAGGTGCACGCGCCCTCAGACGATTCATAACGTCCTGCAGTGCGGCGCCCGTTCTGCTGGTGATAATTCCGATCGTACGAGGCACCCGAGGGATCGCTTTCTTTCGGCTTTGATCGAACCAGCCTAAGGCTGTCAACTCATTTTTTAAACGAAGGAAAAGTTCATAGAGTTTTCCCTCCCCGGCAGCTTCAATCTTCGAACAAATAAATGTTAATTTCCCGCTTCCGGGATAAAGATTCGGTTTTCCTGTGACTCGAACTTTGTCGCCAACCTTGAAGACACCGCGCACGGAGTAAAGTTTCCCCCGAAACATCGCGCAGGAAAGAACCGCTTCTTCGTCTTTAATTGAAAAATACCAGTGTCCGCTCGAGGCTTTTGTTGAAGTTGAGATCTCCCCTTCAACAGCCACTGATTCAAACTGCTCAAATGACAAATTAACGATGTCAACAAACTGCGTGACAGAGAAGGCTTTATCGGTCATTTTATTGTTCACGTGCTAAATACAAGGAGCGAGTGAGATTGCAAAATTTCCTTTTGCTTCACAAGTTACTCACAATTTTATTCACATTTTCAACAATCCGAATTTGAAGAACAAAAATTTTTCTTTTTAATGAGAGAATTTATTAATTTATTGATTTAAAAGAAATTTATTTTGTTAAATTACCTCCCTGGCAATTCTTTTTTGCTTTTTCGTCATGAAATTAAGTCACTTCTCACCGAGTTATTCACAAAGTTATTAACAATGAAAGGACCTCTAAATTTCATAACTTCTTGAGTACTCGGCAAATAATTATTTTGTGTTTTGCCCAAAATACTATTGACTTTTGAAGTAAAGGTTTTACCTAGGTTTTGTAACTTTCAGATGCAGATCGACACGTTAGGAAGCCTACGCTGAATTAATGAGTTATCGGCAGTTTTTACCGCTAGCACGTTAAAATAATCTTTTATTTTTTGCTTCACGGCAATGCAAGTACAACTAGAAACGTTTCTGCATAAACAGTGGGATCGCAAAGGACTGATATCCTGGCTGCTTCTGCCCGCTTCTGCGGTTTTTCTCTCCATGGCAGCCTCGCGGCGTCGCAAAACCGTGCCTGTTAAAGTCGGAGTGCCTGTCGTAGTCGTCGGCAATATTTATGTCGGAGGAACCGGAAAAACTCCGGTCACCATCGCTTTAGTCAAAGATCTGAAAGAACGCGGCTGGAATCCCGGTGTTATCTCCCGCGGCTACCGCGGCAAAGCAGAGTCTCCGGTTGAAGTTCGCCTCGACAGCAATCCTGATATCGTCGGCGATGAACCTTTGCTGATTAAAAAGGCTACGGATGCCCCGACGTTTGTTTGTCCGAAACGTGTTGAAGCCGCTGAAGCTTTACTGAAAGCCTACCCGACTGTCAATGTCATCATCAGCGACGACGGACTTCAGCATTATTCACTCCATCGAGATGTCGAATTAGCCGTCGTCGGAGCCCGCGGTTTAGGAAACGGCTGGGTTCTTCCGGCCGGTCCGCTGCGTGAACCGCCGTCCCGTCTCGATGAAGTCGACGCGATTGTATTGAACGCCACAGAAGATATCGTGACGTCTTCTACTCCGCGCTACGTTGCGACAAGCGGATTCACAAACGCAGTCAATTACGCCACCGGCGAAATCGTTTCTTTGGATACGCTTTCGAGAATGCAGTTTAAAAAGGGTTTGAAGGCCGTCGCGATGGCGGGTATTGCCGTCCCGGAAAGATTCTTCTCCATGCTGAAGGCTCATGGATTGGAAGTGCGCCCGATTGCTCTTCCGGACCATTACGACTATTCCAAGAATCCTTTTAAAGACTGCGAAGCCGACCTCATCTTTATCACGGAAAAAGATGCCGTCAAATGTCGTAAACACGCCGATTTGAAAAACGACGAGCGCATTTTTGTGGTTCCGCTGGAAACCAAGCTCGATAAATTCTTGGTTGATTTTGTCGAGAAGAAAATCACCGCTGCAGCTAAAAAGAGCAAAGAAGCTGCTCAGCAACTCTAAACGGAATGCTTATGGACGCAAAAATCACTGAAATCTTAGTTTGCCCTCTCTGTAAGGGTCCGCTACTTTGGAACGAAAAGAAAAAAGAATTTTACTGCCGTTCCGACATGAAGGCCTTCCCCGTCATTGACGGCATCCCCTGCATGGTCCCGACTGAAGCTCGAGAAATGAAGGAAGAAGAAATCGAGGAACTGGACAAAAAATGAGCTTTACCGTCATTATTCCTGCTCGCTTAGCCAGCACCCGTCTGCCCAATAAACCCATTGCCGACATCTGCGGAAAGCCGATGATCGTGCGCGTTGCCGAACAGGCTTTAAAAAGCGGCGCCTCCCGTGTGATCTGCGCGGTTGACGATGAACTGATTCTCAAAGCCTGTGAAGCCAACGGCATCGAAGCCTGTTTAACGCGTAAAGATCATGCCTGCGGCACCGACCGCCTCTGCGAAGCGGCCGAAGTCTGCAAAATCCCCGATGATGAAATCATCGTGAACGTCCAAGGGGACGAACCCCTAATTCCTCCGAAAGTCATCAAGAATGTTGCAGAACTTCTGATGAACCGCTCGGACTGCAGCATGGGAACGGCTGCCATTCGTATTCATTCGGCGGAAGAATTCTTTAATCCCAACGTTGTGAAAGTCGTTGCCGACAAAAACGGCTCGGCGCTGTATTTCAGCCGCGCACCGATTCCCTGGGATCGCGACGGCTTCGCAAAAGACCGCAACGCGCTCCCGAGGGATCTCGGCCTGCGCCATGTCGGTATTTATAGTTACCGCTGCGCCTTCCTGAAAGCTTATCCTCAGCTTCCGAAATCGGATCTGGAAAGCTGGGAAAGTCTGGAGCAGCTTCGCGCACTTTACAACGGCTACAAGATCGCTGTAGACATTTTCGAGGAAGAAATTCCTCCCGGCGTGGACACGCTCGCAGATCTGGAAGCCGTACGCGCTTACTTACAGAAAAAATAACTCGAGTTTTATTTTCGAAGATCAAGCGGTTGCTGGGTTTTCATCCATTCGGACAGCTTGAAATTACGGGCAATAAGGCACAAAATTTAAATTTACATTCTTAATTATTAAAGGAGCCATTCATGCGCTTAATTCTTCTCGGAGCTCCCGGTGCCGGTAAAGGTACGCAAGCAGCCCGTATTTGTGAACATTACGGGATCCCTCAGATTTCTACGGGTGACATGCTCAGAGCTGCAGTGAAGGCCGGGACTCCCCTCGGTTTAGCTGCCAAGAAGATTATGGATGCAGGTGAACTGGTCAGCGATGACATCATCATCGGCCTGGTCAAAGAAAGATTGGAAAAACCGGACTGCAAGAACGGTTTCCTCTTTGACGGCTTCCCTCGCACAATTCCTCAAGCCGAAGCTTTGGTTAAAGCCGGTATTCCCATCGATGACGTTGTTGAAATCGCCGTTCCCGACGAGGTCATTCTTGAACGTATGAGCGGCCGCAGAGTGCACGTTGCTTCGGGCCGTACTTACCATGTTAAATTCAATCCTCCTAAGGTTGAAGGTGTTGACGACGTGACCGGCGAACCTCTGATTCAGCGTCCGGACGACAAGGAAGAGACCGTTAAGAAGCGTCTTGAGGTCTATCACACTCAGACTGAAGCACTGGTCGGTTTCTACCAGAGCCTGGTTGCTAAGGGCGACAGCAAGACAAAATACATCAAGATCGACGGCGTCGGCGACGTCAATGAAGTCAGCCGCCGTATTTTCGATGCGCTTGATAGATAATTTTTAGCTCTATTTAATGATTATTTGGCATCCGCCTTCGGGCGGAGCGCCAATTTTTGTTTCTTGCGGACGATGAAAAAACACATTCTTGTTACCGGCGGCACCGGCTACATCGGCTCCCACATGGTTGTGCGCCTGATCGAAGCCGGCATGGAGCCGATCATTTTCGATAACTTCAGCAATTCCAAGCCTGCCGTCGTAGACCGCATTGAGATGATCACCGGAAAACGTCCGACACTGGTACGCGGTGACATCCGTGACGAAAAGGCTTTAGAGAAGCTGTTCGCGGATTTCCCGATCGATGCCGTCATTAACTTTGCCGGCCGTAAGGCCGTCGGCGAGTCAGAAACCGATCCTTTGCTTTACTTTTCTTATAACGTCGAAGGAACTATTGTTCTGCTTCGCGTCATGAAGAAGTTCGGTGTTAAAGAGTTTGTTTTTTCCTCTTCCGCCACCGTTTACGGCGATCCTGGCTACGATGAATTTGATGAGAACACTCCGCTTGCTCCGATCAACAACTACGGTCTGAGCAAATGGATGATTGAAGAAGTTCTTCGCAAGACTTTCAAAGCCGAGCCTGATTGGTCAATCGCCATCCTTCGTTATTTCAATCCGGTCGGCGCACACGAATCCGGCTTAATCGGTGAAGATCCGAACGGCATTCCGAACAATCTGATGCCTTTCATTTCCCAAGTTGCCGTCGGCAGACGCGCTTCTTTGAAAGTTTTCGGAAATGACTACCCGACTCGCGACGGCACCGGCGCCCGCGACTATATCCACGTACAGGATCTTGTTGAAGGACATTTAGACGCTCTGAGAGTTTTAGACGGCAAACCGCAGCTGCTGACTGTTAACCTCGGCACCGGCGGCAACACAACTGTGCTCGAGCTCGTTAAAGCGTTTGAGAAAGCCAGCGGAAAACATATTCCTTACAAGATCTGCCCTCGTCGTGCCGGCGACAAGGCTGCCTATTGGACCAACCCCGAGCTTGCCAAGAAGCTTCTCGGCTGGACGGCTAAGCGCGGCATCGAGAAGATGTGTGAAGATACCTGGCGCTGGCAGCAGATGAATCCGGAGGGGTATCCGGACTAATCCGGTTAAGACTTGATGAGGCTCGCATTTGCGGGCCTTTTCTTTTCACTCCTAAAAAGAAACCTCCGGACTTTCATCCGGAGGTTTCGCAACGGTTTAGTTCCGTTCAGAAAAGCTGATTAGGCAAGCTTTTCTGTGATGAACGTTCTGGTCTTACCGAGCAGAGCGTTCATGTCGGCAGGCGCTGCGCCGCCGCCCTGAGCAAAGTCAGGACGTCCGCCGCCTTTACCGCCGAGCTGCTCGGCAACAAACTTCATCACATCGCCGGCTTTGATCTTGCCGACGAGATCTTTCGTCACACCGACCGCAGCACTGGCTTTACCGTCTTCAGACTTGATCAGAACGATCACGCCGCTCTTGAGCTGATCTTTAAGACCGTCAACGGAATTGCGAAGTTCCTTGGTTTCGATGCCTTTCATCTCGGTTACAAGAACCGCGACGCCATTGACATCCTGAGCCTGAGAAGCCATGTGAGCGGCGCCGGCCTGGGCAAACTTGACCTTCAAAGCGTTCAAGTCTTTTTCCGTGCGTTTCAGATGTTCGACGGTGTCCACAACCTTGGAGACAACTTCGAGAGCCGGAGCTTTGAGTTCTTCAGCCACTTCTCGGATGATCTCTTCCTGGTTCTGAGCGTAGTGAAGAGCGGCCATACCCGTCACGGCCTCAACACGACGCACGCCGGCGGAAATACCGGATTCGGAAATGATTTTGAACATACCGATGTCACCGGTTCTCTGGACGTGTGTACCGCCGCAGAGTTCGCAGCTGGAGCCGATGTTCAGAACGCGAACGTTTTCACCGTATTTTTCTCCGAAGAGCATGACCGCGTTGGTCTTCTTAGCTTCGTCGATCGGCATGACTCTGGTCTGAGTCGGTGCATTACGGAGAATTTCTTTGTTCACGATGTCTTCGACTTCGTTGATCTGTTCACGAGTCATCGGAGAGGTGTGGACAAAGTCGAAGCGGGTTCTGTCGCCGTTAACCATGGAGCCGCGCTGCTGAACATGAGCACCGAGCACTTCTCTCAGTGCTTTGTGCATCAAGTGCGTCACGGAGTGGTTGCGGGCAGTTGCTTCGCGGTTTTCTTCGTCGACCTGAGCGCTGAAGAGGTCGCCCACCTTGACTTCGCCTTCGGCGACATAGCACATATGACCGAAGACATTCGCCTTGATCTTGAATGTATCGTCAACCTTAAGGATCGTTGTCTTGTTCTTGAACGTACCTTTGTCGCCCATCTGACCGCCACTTTCTGCATAGAACGGAGTGCGGTCAAAAACGACAACGACTTCGTCGCCGGCTTCGGCGTCTTTCACGGGTTCGCCGTCTTTATAGATGGCTTCGACGCGGCAGGCCTGAACCGTCAGCGTGTCGTAACCTAAGAATTCAGTCGGTTTGCCTTCGTATTCGAGGCCCTGAGCCATCTTGAATTTGCCCTTGGCGCGAGCCTGTTCACGCTGCTTTTCCATCAAGGCATCAAAGCCTTCAAAGTCAACGGAAACATTCTTTTCGCGGCAGACGTCGGCAGTCAGGTCAACCGGGAAGCCGTAGGTGTCATGCAGTTTGAATGCAACGTCACCGCCCAGGATCTTGGTTCCGGAAGCCAGAGCTTCATTAAGGATATCCAAGCCTTTGGACAGGGTCTGAGAAAAGCGAACTTCTTCCTGACGCAAAACTTCCTGAATATGCGGATTACGAATTTCAGGGTACTGATCGCCCATTTCTTTGGCAACGGCTTTAACCAAGTTGCTGAAGAAAAGCTTGCGGGCGCCGAGCTTAAAGCCGTGACGCATACCGCGGCGAGCAATACGACGCAGAACGTAGCTGCGGCCTTCATTGCCCGGAACAACACCGTCGGCAATGATGAACGTGCAGGCACGAATGTGGTCGGCAATGACCTTAACGGAAGGACTGTTCGGATCAACGTCCTCTGCGCCGGCAGCCTTAACTTCATCAATGACGGCCTTCATGAGGTTCTGGAACAGGTCGATTTCGTAGTTCGAATGAACACCCTGAAGAACGGCGGAAATACGTTCCAAGCCCATGCCGGTATCCACGCTGGGACGGGGCAGCTTGTGCATCACGCCTTTTTCATCACGGTTGAACTGCATGAACACGAGATTCCAAATTTCCATGTAGCGGTCGCCGTCTTCGTCAGGGCTTCCGGGAGGGCCTCCGGCAACGGAGGGACCATGGTCATAGAAAATTTCAGAGCAAGGACCGCAGGGGCCAGTGTCGCCCATCATCCAGAAGTTGTCGGAAGCGAAACGAGCGCCCTTGTTGTCGCCGATACGAACGATTCTATCGGCAGGGATACCGACTTCCTTATTCCAGATGTTGTAAGCCTCGTCGTCCTCGGCGTACACGGTCACCCAGAGTTTTTCAGGAGGGAGTTTGAAGTGTTCGGTAAGTAGCTCCCAGGCATTCTTGATGGCGTCACGCTTGAAGTAATCTCCGAAGCTGAAGTTGCCAAGCATTTCAAAGAATGTGTGATGGCGAGCGGTATAGCCTACGTTTTCCAAGTCATTGTGCTTGCCGCCGGCACGAACACATTTCTGACTGGTCGTCGCACGTGTGTAGGGACGCTTGTCAAAGCCAAGGTAAACATCCTTGAACTGGTTCATACCTGCGTTGGTAAACAGCAATGTGGGGTCGTCACCGGGGACTACCGGGCTGGAAGCGACGATAGTGTGTCCTTTAGACTCCATGAACTTCAGAAACGTAGATCGTATTTCTGATGCAGTGAACATTTATATTTTCTCAAAGTAAGCTGTCGAAACAGCAATGTGTAACCGCGGTATTTTAGCAGATGGCTCTCTGCATCCGCCTTTTTAGACCGCGGATTTCCACGGTAAAACAAGAAAGCCTGAGCACCTTTTTATCAGTGTCCAGGCTCGCTTTTTGTCTTCAATTTCTAAAAGAAACTGTGTCGTAATTCGACATTAAACGATACGGGAGTAACGGCGAACTCTTTCGTCCTCACGCAGATAACGGTCGAAGTTCATCGCTACGGCTCTCACCAGCAGTTTGCCCTTCGGAGTGACTTCGATAAAGTCAGGCTCCAGACGAACCAGACCTTCGGCCTCGAAGTGCTTGAGATTGTTCAGTTCAAAGTCAAAGTATTCATTGAAGTTAATGCCGAATTTCTTCTCGATGTCGACCTTAACGACTTTGAACTGGCACATCAGTTCCATGATGACTTTGGCACGCAGGCGGTCGTCGTCATTTAAGAGATAACCGCGGTTGGTGGCCAAGTTGCCGCTGCGGATCGCTGCATAGTAGCTTTCCAGATCACGCGGGTTGGCGGCATAACAGCCGTTGACCTTACTGATGGAAGAAACGCCGAGCGCAACCATGTCGCATTCCGGCTTAGTGGAATAGCCCTGGAAGTTTCTCTGCAGGGTACCGTTTTCCTGAGCCTTGGCAAGTTCGTCGGTAACCTTGGCGAAGTGATCCATACCGATGAAGTGATAGCCGTTGGCGCTCAAACGTTTGATAGCGTCCATCATGATGCCGACTTTTTCCGGTGTGCTCGGAAGGTCTTCGGCATTGATACGCCTCTGCGGTTTGAAGTGCTCGGGCAGATGAGCAAAGTGATAGAGCGCGATACGATCCGGAGAAAGTTCGATCACTTTGTCCAGAGTCATTTCAAAGGTCTTGCGGGACTGGAACGGAAGACCGTAGATCAAGTCCATGTTGATGGACTTAAAGCCGTTGGCACGAGCGGCGTCAAGGACGGCTTTGGTCATTTCGAAAGGCTGAACACGGTTGACTGCAATCTGAACTCGGTTATCGAAGTCCTGAACGCCGATACTCATACGGTTGAAACCGGCTTTGGCCAAAACTTCAACCTTGTCGACAGGGGTCGAACGAGGATCGACTTCAATGGAAATTTCTGCATCCGGCGCCAGCGTGAAGTGAGAACGAATAATGTCCATCACCTGGAAAATTTCTTCATTGTTCAGGAAAGTCGGAGAGCCGCCGCCGAAATGAAGCTGAACGACTTCTTTGTTGCCGCCGATCTGAGCCGAAACCAGTTCGCACTCCTTGCTCAAAACTTCCAGATATTCTTTGGAGCGACAATGGTCTTTGGTCACTTCCTTATTGCAGCCGCAGAAGAAACAGACATTCGCGCAGAAAGGAATATGGACGTACAAAGATAAATCAGCCGTATTGTCGCCGGTACCGCGGGCATTAAGAACTTTTTTAAAGTCCTCGGCGCCGAATTCTTTGGTAAATCTATCCGCGGTGGGATAAGAGGTATATCTTGGGCCCGGAACATCGAATCTCTGGAGCAGTTCAAGATCCGGGAACTCAACGTTCAGTTTTCCTTGTGTTTCCATCAGGGTTCCTTTTAAAAAATTTTTGATTTTTCTAGGTTCTGTTATTATTTTTGCAACAGGCGAAATTATCTCAAATCATCAAAGGCCGCAAAGCTTTTTTGCCTCTTATAACAGTATTTAGAGAAAATGGCTTCTAATTTCACGCAATCTTTATCGGCAAATCGCGCCGGCTGTGCCGGCTGCTATCTCAGGCACTTCTGCCTGTCTGCCGATCTGAATGACGCAGAAACAGAAATTTTTTCCTCTCATATCGTCTCCCAAAGAAGAGTTCCTAAAGGCGAAATACTGTTCAGAGCCGGCGACCCCCTTGATACGCTTTTCATCACCAGGCTCGGTTCATTTAAAAGCTCCGTTCTAAACGAGAACGGCAGCGAACAAGTCACCGACTTCCACATGACCGGAGAAGTGCTCGGCGCAGAAGCGATCCCCACCGGATACCATATCTGCACCGTCACGGCCCTTGAGGACAGTGAAATCTGTTCTTTGCGCTATCGTGAACTCGAAGCTTTTTGCGACCGAGATCTAAAAATCGCGCGCCAATTTCGTCTTCTGCTCGGAAGAAAAATCGTCGCTGCGCATCAAAACCTGCTCATTCTCGGCTGCACCAACTCAACCCAGCTGCTTGCTTCCTTCCTGCTGAATCTTGCGAGAAAGTTCGAAGCCCGAGGATTCTCAAAAAGCGAATTCGTCCTGAGAATGACTCGAGGAGAACTCGGCAGTTTCTTAGGTCTCAAACTCGAAACCGTCAGCAGAACGCTCACCCATTTCGATGAACTGAACCTGATTGAAATTAATCAAAGACACGTTCGCATCATCAACTTGGAAGGACTGAAAGCCGTCGCGAAGGAATCGGGGCGCGCCAAGAGAAAAACATCTCAGGAATGATGCTAAGACTCCGTGCTTAACGCTTCATGAAACTTGAATCTTGAAGATCAGGAAAAACGAGTAAGCTGCTTTCATCGCTCCTCTTTGAATTTATTTTGCACAATGCCGTCCAAGCATGACTTAATTTTCTCGCTTATTTAGAAATAATCGAGAAATTATGCTCCATTACCCTGATGAAAATGAGAATTCGTGGTCAACTTTCTGTTTTTGCCCCGATTTTTTCATAGAATGCTAGAAAGGTAGTTAACTCTACCCGATAACCACAAATGAGAAAGGTAAAAAATGACAATCAAATTTACTAGACGTTCCGTCTGTGCCCTTGGAGCTGCAGCATTAGGCTGCGCAGCATTCCCTCCTTTCGCTGCTGAAGATCCTATTCGTATTATTGTTCCTTATCCTCCCGGAGGCCCTTTGGACGTCACAGCCCGTGCCGTCGCTGAAGAAGCTCGTCATGACCTGGGCAACATCATTGTTGAAAACAAACCCGGCGCCGGCGGCAACATCGGCGTGGACTACGTTGCAAAACAAGCTCCGGACGGCAAGACCATCGTCATGGGCGCTCTGGCAACACATGCCGTAAACCCCAACCTTTTCAGCAAACTGCCGTATGACCCCATCAAGGACTTCACTCCGATTACGCTGATTGCTCAGACACCGAACGTTCTGGTCATTACACCGGAATTCTCTCAAAAGACAGGCATCAAGAGCGTTAAAGATTTAATCGAGTATGCCAAGAAGAACCCGGACGCTATTAATTATGCTTCCGGCGGCAACGGTTCTGCTGGCCATATGTCCGGCGAACTCTTAAAGAACGCAACCGGCATCAAGATCGTTCACATTCCGTTTAAGGGCGCCGCAGCTGCTCAGATGAGCGTCTTGAGCGGCGACACTCAGATGATCTTTGACAACCTGGCTTCTGCCAGCGCCAACATCAAAGCCGGCAAATTGATTCCTCTTGCCGTGACGACAACGTTCCGTGCACCTTCTCTGCCGAACGTTCCGACGATGGCCGAAGCCGGTGTCCCCGGATTCGATATTTCCACTTGGTACGCCTTCTTCGGACCGGCCAAGATGGATCCGAAAGTTGTTGAAAAACTCAACCAGGCTTTTGTCAAAGCCATTAAGTCCAAACCCATGGCTGAACGCTTCGACAAGATGGGCGCCGTTGAAAAAGCCGGTACACCTGCTCAGCTGAACGACTTTGTAAAAGCCGAGCTCGTCAAATACAAAGAAATTGTGAAGACCAGCGGAGCGAAAGTAGACTAATACTTTGCTCAGTTTGTACAACCTAGAAGGCCGGCCTCCGGCCTTCCTTAATTTCGTTTTACCTATGATCAAGGATCAAAGAGATTTTTGGGCCGGTTTGATGTTCATGGCCTTCGGAGGTTTTTTCTGCCTCTACTCTGTTTACAACTACAACATCGGGACGGCCTTCCGCATGGGTCCGGGCTATTTCCCGATGCTGCTCGGCGGTTTTCTCTTTTTCCTTGGTTTTTTGATCACTGCGAAATCCGTTCTTTTTAAAAGCTCTGAGGAAGACGGCGGCAAGTTCGGAAAGTTTGACTGGTACAACTTTTTTGTGATTCTAGGATCCGTTACGATTTTTGCCGTACTGCTCAGACCGGCAGGTCTCATCCCTGCGACTGCCGTGATGGTTTTCTTATCTTCTTTCGGCAACCGTCCTTTCCGCTGGATTCGGACCCTTTTGCTCTGCGTCTTTTTAAGCGTTGCCGTTTGGCTGATCTTTGTCCTCGGCCTGGATCTAACCGTGCCCATCTGGCCGGCTTTTCTCACGAATTAAGGGGCTGAATTATGGATTTACTAAATAATTTAGCCGTCGGTTTTGCCACTGCTTTATCACTGCAGAACCTGCTCTACTGTTTCTTAGGTGTCACGCTCGGCACCTTGATCGGCGTTCTTCCGGGACTCGGGCCGGTGGCAACGCTCGCCATGCTCCTGCCGATCACTTACACGCTCGATCCGACTTCAGCATTGATTATGCTTGCCGGTATTTATTACGGCTCTCAGTACGGCGGATCCACAACCGCGATTTTGGTTAACCTTCCGGGCGAGTCGGCTTCGGTGGTCACATGCTTAGACGGATACCAGATGGCGCGTCACGGCAAAGCCGGCACCGCACTCGGCATTGCGGCTATCGGCTCTTTTATTGCAGGCTGCTTTGCAACGATCTTGGTCGCTGCTTTCGCACCTCCTCTGATTGAACTTGCCTTTAAATTCGGTCCGGCCGAATATTTCAGCCTGATGGTTCTGGGTCTTGTCGGCGCCGTTGTGCTTGCCAACGGTTCTGTACTGAAGGCCTTTGCCATGATCATCTTAGGCCTGCTTCTCGGCATCATCGGAGCAGACGTCAATTCCGGAACTTTCCGTTTTGATTTCGGCATTGCCGAACTTCAGGACGGCATCGATTTCGTCGCCATTTCTATGGGCCTGTTCGGATTCACTGAAATTATCGTGAATTTGTCCAAAGGCGAAACGCGCGATTCCATTACAGAAAAGGTCGGCTCCATTTGGCCGAGCCGAAAAGAATTATGCAAAGCCGCGCCTGCCATCACGCGCGGCACTTTGCTGGGTTCCTTCCTCGGCATTCTTCCCGGCGGCGGAGCTCTGCTCGCTTCCTTTGCTTCTTATACGCTTGAGAAGAAAGTCGGCGGCAAAAACGCCAATCCTCCGTTTGGTAAAGGCAACATTGCCGGTGTTGCCGGTCCGGAATCTGCCAACAACGCAGGCGCCCAGACGAGCTTCATTCCGATGCTCACGCTCGGCATTCCCTGCAACGCTACGATGGCTTTGATGATCGGCGCGCTGATGATTCACAACATCACGCCGGGACCTCAGGTCATGAGCTCTAATCCGACACTTTTCTGGGGCTTAGTTGTCTCAATGTGGATCGGCAACCTGATGCTTGTGATTTTGAATCTGCCTTTAATCGGCGTTTGGGTTCAGTTGCTGCGCGTTCCTTACGGCTTGCTCTATCCGATGATTCTGACTTTCTGCTGTATCGGCGTGTATTCCATTAATAACAATCCGTTTGATGTCTACATCACGATAATCTGCGGTGCACTTGGCTACCTATTTGCAAAACTGAAATGTGAACCAGCACCATTGATCCTGGGCTTCATTCTCGGACCAATGATGGAAGAAAACCTCAGAAGAGCAATGCTTCTTTCTCGCGGTGACCCATCGACCTTCTTTACGCGTCCCATCTCTCTCGTCCTATTGATGATGGCCATCTTCCTGCTGCTGCTCATCCTCTTACCGAGTATTAAGAAAGGCCGCGAGGTAGCGTTCAAGGAAGACTAAACATTGCGCTCGGACTAGGATTTTGTTAATCTGAAACCCTTGTCTAGAGCGGAAAATTTGTCGCCTGTCGCCGGGTGTCCATGATTGGATACGACAGCATCGTGAGGGTTCTTCGATTTTTCGGAGAGGGTGTCCACGGACAAGGAGTTCCCGCTTCTCGATTGAAAATCGGGGCGGGAATTTTATTTTCTGTAGTTCCAATAGCAATCACATTTCTCTCAGAATCATAAGACTTAAACATGTCTTCTGTTCCGGCTTGGGAAGCTTGTGATGGTTAAAATCCAATGTTTTGGATACCTTTTCAGAAAGCCTCTTTCTCTCACAGATCTTCTCCAAACAACCGACACAGGGACATCTAATCGATTTTGGAAGGAGAACGATTTCAGGCCGTTTCTTCGGACATGTATTCAGGCTCTCTAATTCTTCTAGAACTCATTTGCGAAGAGAACAGCCAAGCCAGTAAGGCGAAGGGCTGCCCGAAGACAGCCCTTCGAAGATGCCGCTTGGCATCAAGGAGCAACTAAGTAATTACCGCCTCCAGACCTGAGAGGCGGCGCCAAGTCTTAGAACATGATCGGATCGTAGTATCCGGAGAAGAGGATGGAAGCTCTCAGCAGGAGCGCACCGATGATGCCGAGGATCGCACTGCAGGCCAAAATCTTATGGCTGCGTGTCAGCAGATTCAGGAGCAGAGGCACGACAGAACCGAGAATAATCACGCCGACCCAGAACATCACGGCATGAGGACCGCTGATCAGAGCTTCTGCACCGGCTCTGGCACCGGCAAGCGCGGAACCCAAAGCAACGTGGACAAAGGCAAAAATGGTGAACAGTTCTGCAACTTCAACCCAGAAGGAAGTTCTTCTGCTCCAGCGAACGGTATCCGGATCGATCCATTTCATGATCATGAAAAGTTCAATACAGCCGATGGAACTGGCCATGCCGGACATGATCCAAAGCAGCGGAATCAAAGCGGTATTCCACAGAGAGATGCCGACGGCCTGAGTCAAGAGGAAGCCGGAATAAATCGTGCAGCAAACGCCCAGCGCAGCAAAAATTCCGTTGAACCAATTGGACTTAGTCATGTTCTGCCAGTATTCACTCTTGAAAATGATCTTGGCGCAGATCATGGAATAGAACACGGAACCGATGCACAGCAGCGAAAGCAGACAAATGCCGATGAACATCCAAGACTGGAAATTAAAGGAAAAGTCCGCTAAAGCGCTGAAAACGGCAAACGGAAGATTAAGCATCCTAGCCAAGTGGCTGACCACTAAGAGCGTTCCGAGAATGCCTGAAACCGTCAGAAGATAAACAAAGTTCTTCTGTCTGATCCAGTAGTTCAGAAAAAATCCCATACCGGCGAGACCGACGAGCCAAAGGAAAATGGCAATCGTCCACCCCCAATGAGCGGCTTGGAGCTGAGGAGTAAAAGAAGTTAATTCGATCATTTGGACACCACCACAAAGAAGTTAGGTTTCGTGCCTTTGTTCGGCATGAGAAGCTCGGTTCTGCTGGAAGCAATCTTTTTAGAGATTTCAGACTGTGGATCCAAAATATCTCCGAAGAGACGGGCTTCCGCGGGGCACGCCTGAACACAAGCCGGCTGCTTGCCTTCGTTAATCATCTCCATGCAGCCCGGACTGATACATTTCATCGGCAGGCCCGTGATCGGATGACTCCAGCGAGCGTCGTACGGGCAGCTGGCAATACAGTAGTTGCAGCCGACGCACTTATCCGGATCATTTCTGACAAGACCGTTTTCATCGTAATAGTTCGCGCCAAAGGGACAAGTCTTAACGCAAGGTGCGTTTTCGCACTGCTGGCACTGAACCAGCAGATTGACCGGACGACGTTCTTCAGAACGGAAAATACGAATATTGGATGCGGGCCAGTTTCTCCCCGGAATGCTCTGGTTGTGCATTTCAGGGAAATTGGTCTGAGAACAGGCCAAAATGCAGGCACCGCAGCTGATGCATTGTGTGGCATCAAAAAGATGCGCTAATTGTTTTTTCTTTTGAACCATGATTTAGCCTCTTACCTTCTTAATGCGCACGGAACTGTTATTCGCAACATTGCCGAAGACCGGCTGCGCATAACCTGTCGCATACCAATGAGAGTTAATACCTTCTTTCACAAATTGGTATTCGGGGTCGTTTACAAGGTGCTTAGTTCTGTTGCCTCCGGAGAAACCGAAGGCAAAAACTGCACCCGGTACAACCTTATTGGTGACGGTAATTCTTGCTTGGCCGACATAGTTAGTATCGATACCTTCAATTTCGGCCATATCCCCGTTTTTAATACCCAGTCTCTGTGCATCAACCGGATTCATCCAAACGGTTCTGTCGCCCAAATAGCGAGTGGGCTGCGTAAACATATTCAGGCCGGAACAGGTGACGCAGTTCTTTCCGGAAGCCAGGATGAACTCATTGCTGTTCTGCTTCGGTGCGGTGAACGCTGGCGAAGGAATGTAACCGGAAATCGGAGCAATGGCCTTTTCGTAGGCTTCGTTCTTGAAGCTCTGGAAGGCATAGATTTCAACCTTGCCGCTCGGTGTTCCAAAAGGTTTGTGATACGGGTACTGGTTGTATTTCTTTGTCTTGATCGTTGACCAGCCCTGTGTTTCGATATCCTTCTTGATCTTGGCAGCCCAGCCCGGTTTCTGGCTTTCGCACTGTGCCAGGAACTTATTAAAACCTTTGTTCGTAAAGGCATCAAAGTATTTATTGAACTCCTCGGCCGTCTTGCATTCCTTGTATCCGACGCGCGCTGCTTTTTCCGGGAAAGCTCTTCTCAGAATTTCCAAAAGGATCCACACGTCGTGACGAGCTTCACAACCTTTCGGCGGCGTAAGGCCCGGGTCGGAAAGATAAATGGAGCCGTCAAGCGCCCACTTAACACCAGCCATCTCTTTTCTTTCCATGAAATATGTGGCAGGGAGCACGTAGTCAGCATAGTCAACCAGTTCCTGCGGAAGAACATCCTGAACGACACAAAGCTCAAGCTTCTTAAGCTGTTCTGCAAGTTCTTGAGAATTGGCCTCACGATGGAACATCGTAGTTCCCACGAAGAAAACACCTTTGATCGGATAAGGTTTGCCGGTAACGGCAGCCTGGAGCGCAACCTTAAAAGTTGCGGATGCTTCCGGATAAACGATCTTGTCGATGCGCTTTTCTTTAGCCATCTGCCAAGTTTCGCCGTTGGGACCTTTGCCTGCAGAAACACTGGGGATCTTGAGGCCGGCCCCGACTGTTACAACCAAACCTCCAGGAATATCTATATTGCCGTTCATCGCGTTGGCAATGCAGATCAATTGATACAGCTGAACGTCGGTTCCGTTCTTAGAGGTGTACCAGCCGTCATCGATCACACCTTTTAGGTTCGTGAAGTCCTTAGCGATACGGAGCAGGATGCCAGGCTCAACGCCGGTGATTTCAAATACTTTCTCCGGTGTGTAAGGAGCCGCTGTCTCTTTGACGACTTCAAAAGCGGTTTTAACGGGAATCGTGATCCCATCGACAAGTTTGACCGGAGCGACGTCTTCAAGGATAGCCTTGAAAGAAGGATCTTCGTCAAAAACCATCTCTCCGGTTTCATTTTTCTTCAGTCCTCGGAAGGAAATTTCTCCGGCAGCATTGGCAACGGCGTATTTTGTTTTATCCCCGCCTGCGACGAAATCAGCTTGAGTCAAGGGATGACCGTTTTCTCTGACAAGACAAGCGCCGTTGGTATGCTTCTGAATGAAATCAAAATCGGCTGTACCGTCCTGAATCATGCGGTTAATCAGACCCATCACGAAAGCAGCGTCCGTCGAGGGACGAATACCAACCCAGTCCACATCACCGTAAGAGATGTCCGGCATTCTCGGGTCGATGGAAACCACACGGGCCCCGTTTGCACGAGCAACATTCAAAGTATGGAGCGCTCCCATAGCAGCTCCCATAGAACGGCCGATAAGAAGCAAATAACGCAAGTTGGCGTAATCGGGCTCCATTTTGCCGGCACCGTCAAAGCCTTTTCCGAAGACCCACTGGCGACCGCTGATACCACCCGCATTGCAGGAAGAAGCATGGCCAATACTATTCGGAGAGCCCAGCGGTAGCGTAATCCACTTGCTGAAGCCCGAGAAAGTATGGGAAGTTGAAGCAATGCTGCTTTCTCCATATTTTTCAACGATCGTTTTAAGCTGACCGGCGATGCCGTCCAACGCTTCATCCCATGTAATTTCTTTGAATTTTCCTTCGCCCTTTTCCCCGACACGTTTCAGAGGTTTTTTCAAACGAAGCGGGTGATTCCAAACCCACATAGTTGCAGCGGATCGGCCGCAGTAGCCCTGTTGAGGATGTCCTGGATTTGGGAAAATACGAACAGTTTTTTCGGAAACGGGCTCACCTTCTTTACGCATCTCAATCAGACCGCAGAACGCACCGCACATCGTGCAGGCAACGGGACGTTTTGTCCAACCTTCCTGTTCGAGTTTTTTAATTTGTTCGGCAAACGCCAAGTTCGGAAGACATGGAGAAGCGGCAGCGGCTGCAGCCAAAGCTCCTCCTTTCATAAGTGTCCGTCGAGAGACGGACAGATTTACGATTTTGTCAGACATCTTAATTTCTTGTCCTTAGGTTATTGGGGATTGTTAAGAGTTGTAATCTCTTTAACTGCCCTCGATCGTAATCCCTAAGAAAGATTAATCCTATAAGACAAATGTCTTAGATTCTCAGACCTCATCTGTAGACTCTATCTTCTTGAATTTCCGAAATTATTTACGTGCAAATTTTCATCTTTTTATAAATAACCCAAATGCGATTAAGAGTTCGGTTTTTAGTTAGTTAAAAACATATTTTTGCCTAATTCTTTTATTAAATTAAGAAAATATATAAAAATGTAAACTAAGTTATGAGAATTAAAGATGAAGAATCAAGTCTTTTTATATGGAAAGTTAACTGAGGGTAATTTTCTCTCGATTTTGATTTTTTCCATACTTGAAACTTCTTTATTGACTAATGCTCGTTATCCCTAATACTTCGCGAATTTGTATTTTTTCACGTCCTGAACTTTTCTTCCTTCGATGTTTCTTCTCTTCTTCTTGATCTAACGCATGCTGAGAACCTCGTATTTTCGGCGCAAATAAACACAGAAAGGTAGAATAGAAAAATTAGTTCTCTTTTTTACTACAGCGATGACCGAAAACAAAGAAAAGGCTCAGAGCAGCCACATCACTAATTTTCTTCGCAACATTATTAACGAAGACTTGAAACAAGGGGTAAACGATCCCAGACATTGGTGTGGACATCCCGGCACTTACACGGAGCAGATGGAAGGACCGATCGATGAGGCAAAAGTTCGGCTTCGTTTTCCTCCTGAGCCTAACGGTTACCTCCACATCGGTCACGCTAAAAGTATCTGCCTGAATTTCGGTCTAGCCAAAGACTATGCCGGACGGTGCCACATGCGTTTCGACGATACTAACCCGGTTAAAGAGGACCAGGAATACGTAGACTCCATTCTTGGCTCTGTTAACTGGCTCGGCTTCGACTGGAAGGATGCCAAAGAAACCAATTTCTACTTCGCCAGCGACTACTTCGACAATATGTACGAGATTGCCGAGCATATGATTAAAAACGGCTTGGCATACGTCGATGAACAAACGGCTGAACAGATTAAAGAAAACCGGGGCACACTTCACACACCCGGCGTCGACTCTCCGTTTCGGGATCGTCCGGCGGAAGAAAGTCTGCGCCTCTTCCGTGAAATGCGGGAAGGCAAGCATCCGGAAGGAAGCATGGTTCTCCGCTCTAAAGTTGACATGAGCTCCCGCAACATCAATCTTCGTGATCCGGCTATTTACCGTATTCGTTTTGCCGAACATCATCGTACAGGCGACAAATGGTGTATTTACCCGATGTACACGTTCGCTCACCCGCTCGAAGACGTTCTGGAAAACATTACTCATTCAATCTGCACGTTGGAATTTGAAGATCAGCGCGCTTTCTATAACTGGGCAACCGAAAGATCCGTACCCATTACCCGCGCTCCGCTCTTTGAAAAAGCAAAAGCCGTCCTGGCAGACCTCCAGAAAAAGAGCTTCGAAGAAATCAAGCCTTTTGCCGAAGCTGCTGTCAAATTCAAATGGAAACTCGGCCAGACCGAAACAGAAAGAGAACTCGCTTCTCTCTTAGCTGATATCAAGGCCAATCCCGAAAATTTGAACGATGCTTCTGCGCACGCCATCGTGAACGCCGTTGCTGCCAAACCGGAAGTTTTCACTCCGCTGCTGCAGGACGTTTTAAGCGCAACCGTTAAACCGAACTTCTTCCTGCTTCCACATCAGTACGAGTTCAATCGTCTGAATCTGACTTATGTGGTCATGAGCAAACGCAAACTGATCGCCTTGGTCAAAGAAGGCCTCGTCGATGGTTGGGACGACCCCCGCATGCCGACTCTCGTCGGTCTGCGCCGCCGCGGCTATTCTCCCGAAGCCATGCGTTTGTTCTGCGATCGCGTCGGGGTTTCTAAACAGACCGGCAGCTGGATCGACTACTCTGTTCTCGAAGGTTCTCTGAGAGATGTGCTTGATGCTGAAGCCGATCGTCGTATCGCCGTTCAGGATCCGATCAAACTCATCATTAATAACTATCCGGAAGATCAGATCGAAGAATTCGAGTCTCCCAATCACCCTCAGCATCTGGAACGCGGCTCTCGCAAGCTTTCCTTCGGAAAAGAACTTTGGATTGAAAGAAGCGACTTCGCGGAAGAACCGCCCAAAGGCTATCGCCGCCTGACACTGGCAACTGCTGACAAACCGGCAATGCCCGTTCGTCTGCGTCACGCCTACGTCGTTCAGGCCACCTCTGTAGAAAAAGATTCGGACGGCAAGATCACAGCCGTCCACGCTGAATACTTCCCGGAAACCAAGAGCGGTACCGACGGCGCCAACTCTATTAAGACCAAGGCTGCCATTCACTGGCTGAGTGTTAAAGATGCTCTTCCCGCAACGATCAGACTTTATGACCGTCTGTTCACCGTTCCGAAACCCGATGCCGGTGAAGTGGACTTCCGTGAGCTCATTAATAAGAACAGTAAGACTGTGATGCAGTCCTACGTTGAGCCTTCTCTGAAAGACGCCAAACCCGAAGACCGCTTCCAGTTCGAAAGAAACGGTTATTACGTGGCTGATCAGAAGGACTTCACTCCGGACAACCTGGTATTCAACCTTGCAGTTGCTCTGAAGGACACCTTCGGAAAATAATTAAGCACTGAATCGCCAGAGGGACGGCTGAAGCCGTCCCTTCTTTTTTAGGAAAGCTTTTGAATCGTTTCGGCCAAAAGCTTCGGCGCAATGTTCAAAGAGTAATCAAGCTCTAAACGTTCGGTGCTTCGGTGCGCATCTCGGCCTGCCGGCCCCATGTTGGCAATCGGAATGTCCAAGGCGCCCGGGAGATCGGTCGGCAAATAAAAGAGTTTCTTCCAGCCGGCCATGTTCTCGCCGACTTGTTTGGCCCCTTCTCTCATTTCTTCAAAGCCTAGGAAGGACAAATCCGTAATGCCCCCGAAAACCTCGTGCAGACGGACTGCTTCGTCTTTGCTCAAGACTTTTGCCTGCTCCGTCATCTCTTCCATCACTTTTCTAAGTTTTTGCTCATCAGGCGACTGTCGACGATTCAGCCGAGCCGGGTAGTACGGCGGCAGGAACCCGACTACAATTGTCGGCCGAGGCATCTGAGCCTGTAAAAACAGCCAGGAGCATTCTTTCAGGGCCGCCTCCCGAATGTCCAGATCTTTAGGGAGCGAGCGATAAAAATGATCTCTTTTTTCTTCGAAGGATTCGCCCGTCTTCTGGCGAGCCATCCGCTGAAGCATCCCGAAGGTAACAACATTGACCTCATCAATGTCAGGAAAGTCTGCGCCTTTATCTTGTGCAAACAGCAGTGCACGCATCAGTTTGCTTCTGGCCTGCGCGGCAGCCCGCGCCGCTGTCATTTGAGCCCAACGAAGGACATCCGCCGGTTTCTTTGCGGCGGTCAGAACATTAAAGTAAGCGGAAGCCTCTTCAGGCACAGTGACCGAATAACCGTTGCGGTGCACCTCCATACTTAAGCAGGCGGGAGGTGCTAAAAGATCCAATCCGGAACCCTCGTATAAAGCGGTGTCGGCTTCTGCCAGACAAACGATTTCACTAATTAAGAGCGCTGCGCTGAAGCCGTGAAGATAATTGCCGATGTGTGCGGATTTACCGAAGGCGTAGAAGAACGGCATAAGTTTGCCGGTGGTTCCTGTGTAATAAGGTCGCACAGCCGGTACCGTCTTGGTTTCCGCCGTCCAGAAACAAGGCTCACCGGTAAGAGCAGCGACGACTTTCAAATGTTCTTCTTCACAGATATGCAGGAATGTTCTTAACGAACCGATCATGCCGGCACTGTTGGCTTCTTCATCCGGAACCGCCCAAAAAAGAATATTGACGGCAAGAGTCGGGTCATCTGCCCACTCCTCCATGGAAGCCAAAAACAGCGCAAGGCCCGCCTTCATATCCATACTGCCGCGCCCGAACAGCCAATTGCCGCTCTCAAGATCCTTCCGAGCAGTTTCATCTAGAGGCTGTTCACGTAGTGCTTCCGTGTAACGTTCTAAATCGAAAGCCGTCTGTACTTTATCACCGCAGTTCTGCGTATCGACGACATCGAAGTGACCTGTCAGTACAACAGTTTTATCGGTAGGAACGGCGGCTCGGAGCAGTCCGAAAACCGCCTTACGCTCGAGGGGGTCCCGCTCACAGACCGGTTCAAAGACTCGCACGCGTCCGGGATGTTTTTGTGCAAGGCAAAACAGACAATGCGTAATGAAGTCCGCACAGCGGTTTTCCTCCGCGGCGCTACCGCTAACGGAAGGAATGGCACAAAGTTTTTTAGTGAGCTGAAGAATTCGGGACGACTGGGCAGTTTTCATGACAAGCACAAGGAAGTTAGTGAAGTCTTGTCATTTTAGGGCTTCAAAATACCTCTTTTCGGTCCAAAAAGTTAAAGTCAGCTTTAAGTTTACTAACCTAAAATTGACTAATTTTGAAAACAGATCCAACGGAACCGACAGGGGCAGAGGCCGGCTTTTTAGCCGCAGAAGGACCGGACGCGTATTTCTTGCCGATTTCTTTCAGGAAAGAAATAATCTGAGGATTTTCCCATGGCAGGTAACCTTCAGCGTAAGCCACTAAATTTCCGTTGCCGTCAATTATGAAATTGGTGGGGACCACAGAAACGCCCATCTTCCCGGGAATCGCCTGATTGCCGTCAATGAAGGTTTCAAAACCCGAAGCACGGATCTTGTCGAGGAATTTTTTAAGATCCACATTTTCTCCGTCAACAGCAACTCCAATAACACGGACATCAGAGTTCTTAAGGGCCTTCTGTGCTGTAATCAGTTCCGGTATCTCCGCGACGCAGGGGCGGCACCAGGTAGCCCAAACGTTTAAAACGATCACCTTTCCTTTGTAATCCGACAAATTTACGTCTGTTCCGTAAATAGTTTTGAGATCAAACTGCGGCATCTTTAGAGCGTGCTTGAGCTCTCGGAAATTCGGCATCATGCGCGGCGCCTTCAGAGGTGTTCCTGTTTCGTAAACGCGATCAAAGTCTGCGGCCTTCGGGACCGAGGAGAACAAGACGGTGCCCGCCAAGCAGGAAAGTACTAATAATTTTTTCATCTTTCGATACTTTTTCTTTATGCTGTCGAAATTTTAGAACGACCGATTCAGCGCAGATGTAACGAGTTTTTCAGGTGCGCTCATGATGGTGGCTCTCCAAACCCATCCTTTCGCAATTGAATTACAGTTTGATGATGAAAGTCTTACCGGCGCCGTTCATCCTGCGGAGAAATCGGCGCGAAAAGATTTGCCAACACCATTGATAAAGGAGTGAATTATGGGACTTTTCAATACAATTCTTCAGAAACTTGGTTTTGTGAAAGACAAGGCCGTTGAAGCTGTTGCAGGGGAAAACGCTGCTGCAGCGGAAGCACCGGTCTCTCCCGTGGAAGCCGCTGCCGTTGAAACTGTAGCTGCTGCCCCAGCTGCAGCCGAAACGCCTGCAGGATCGCCCGAAATCGTAGACGTCGCTGCTGTCTGCGAAGCTTTGGCTGCCAAGAACCCACAGAAACTCAACTGGAAAACTTCTATTGTTGACCTTATGAAGCTTCTTGGAATGGACCCATCTTTAGCTAATCGTAAAGAGCTGGCAAAAGAACTCGGCTGCCCTGAAAACCTTATCGGCGGTGACTATTCTCAGATGAACGTTTGGCTGATTAAGGCCGTTATGCAGAAGCTTGCCGAAAACGGCGGCAAAGTTCCCGAAGACTTGAAGTAACGTTTCTCATTTCTAATAAAAACGCCGCAGACAATGCGGCGTTTTTTCTTCTGTCGAGATTTGGTAAAGTGAACCTTTCGGAGTAAAAATAATATGTTCGCTTATCCCATTATCATCGCCGCCATGATCGCTTCCGGGCTGTTCATCGGCTGGATCAACTTTAGCTATCTTTGGGGCATGATCCCGGCAGTTATCGGAGGCTTCTGCGGAAGCTATTACAGCAAGTTCGGCCGAATGCTGCTTAAGCCCGGCATCGACGACTACCAGCGAGAAAAAATCCTCTCTGTGACCCGTGTTCTGACAATCATGTGGACCGTGATCTCTGCCATTTTCTTTGCGCTCGGATACGGATTAACCAAGGTTGCTTACTGATTTGTTGTTTTGATTTTTCGTTATGCAGATTCATGCTTTCGGTCTTTCCCGAGTACCGACTTTCCTCGGTCAATGGGATCTCGATTTTGACGGACGCACCGACGTTTTTTCCATTCCCCTGACGGGAGAGAAAAGTATTGCGTTATTCCTTGACGCTCTAAAGTTCGCTCTATTCGATATCTCATCCGAGAAACTTGGAAAAAATCCCGAAGTCCGCCTGGTCTTCTCCACAGAAGAGGGACGATTTGAACTTCTTCGGTCCCACGAAAACACTGAAATCCGCAAAAACGGCATGCCGTTTGACCTGCAGGCAGCGCCCTTTCCTGTCGCCATGGCTAGAATCACGCATCTTGATGCCGATAAATTAGAAGACACCCTTTTCTATGACATTCTCTCGACTTCTGAATCTTTGACCGAGAATGCGGATACTTTAGCCTCATCTTTGATCGGAAATGTCTCCGAGTCCCTCGGAAATGCAATCCTGACTCAGGGCATTGAAGTTTCTCAGCAGAAGGCCGCCTTGCTCGCCGCTTCTAAGTCTGTCATAGACGGAATTTCGGTTGTTTCTGATGAGGAAGAAGAACGCCTCAATCAGCAGCTCATTAAGGCCGGCGTCTCTCACGCCGCTCTGCAAAACGAAATTGCCCAGCTCAAAGATTCGATGGACTGGCTCATTCGCATCAATATGCTCAAGGATGAAGCCGCCCGCTTGTCTAAGCAGCTCACGGCAGTCAACGGCGACCTTTCTCGCTTTGACGTGAAAAAGAACGTTCTGGAAAAAGCGCTGAAAACAGACGCCTTAGCTCCCGACTACGATGTCCTCTCTAAGCTTCGAGTCGATGAGAAAGAAGAAGGTAAGCTGATTACGGAACTTAAAAAATCCGTCCCGATGCTTTCTGAACGCGTCCGCTCCGCCTCTCTGGCTCATGCTGAGGCAGACAAAAATTTCAAGAGCGTCCTGGAAAACTACAACGAGAAGTGTGTGACGCTGGAACGCGTTCGCGAATTAGATGAAAAAATCGAAGATTCTCAGATTCAAAGCAAGCACCTTAAAGAGGAGTTGTTCAACGAGCAAACCGCGGCTCGTCTCCTCTCTGAAGAAAACACACGATTAAAAAACGTCCTCTCCCAGCTGACCATTCGCTCACAACTTCTGAACAAGAAGATGGATGACCTTTCTATGGATAAGCTCTTGGTCGATGAGCTCGAAGAGTACAAACGTCTTCTTGATGAGATTGACGCTGAAGTCATTCGCAGCGCAGAGGCAGAAGAAACGCAGCGGGAACTGCAGAAACGGATTGAGTCCTCTCGCTCTGCTTTATTAGACGTTCAAAACGTCATTGCCGCTCTTAAAAACGAGGAGCTTGCCGTCACGGGCGAACTTTCCATGAAGGAGCGCATGCTTTCCAAGTCTTTAGGAATAGAAGGCGTCGAGACGCTGGCTGCGGAACTGGACAATCAGAATGAACGCTTAAATGCCCTAGACGCGCTTCAAGGAAGAATTGTTCTCTTGGCAGAAGGACACGACCGATTCAATCAGGTAAAAGCAGGGCTCGAGAGCACCAAGCACGCCTTGAGACTCGCGACGGTTGCTTTGAATGCGGCTCGCCAGGCCTATATCGACAAGACAGCCGTCGTCAATTCAGCTCAGCAGGCTTATTCCTTCTATCTCGAAGTACTGTCGCTGAATGAACCGCGCGAAAAGTTAGCCAACGGCAAGCCGTGTCCCTTGTGTGGCGCGATTCACCATCCCTACTCCGTCAAACTGCCGTTTGACCGTTCGTTGGAAGACAAACTCGCTAAAGCAAAAGAAGACGCTCAGCTCGCGCTCGTCGAATCGGAAAAATGCAAAGCTAAATTTGCGCAGCTTCAGCTGCAGCAGACAGAAGCCGAAAACATTCTGAATACGCTTACGACAGAACTCAATGAAGCCAAGGGCGAGATTTTGTATATCGCGAGCGAGCTCAATATTGTCGGCTTGAGAGAGAAGAAACCGATCACTTGGGCGGCTGTACTCAAGCAAAAACAAACTTCTTTAGCCAATCGTCGAGATGACCTTGAAGCACGATTAGAGAAAATTCAAGGGCTCACGGAAGCGATTGAATCGCTGAAAGAAAAGCGCGAAGATGCAGCGCTTAAAACCGCTCGTAAAAAAGAAGAACAGGCGTCTTTGGAAGAGGCTTTGAAGAACTTCGCCAACATGTCTGCCGAGCTAGAAAAGAATCAAAAAGACTCTGAACTTAATCGCGTCTCCCTGACGCGTTTGCTCGAGCGAGCCTTTGCCCGCTTCGGCCTGAAGGCCTCTAACCCGGCCATCATGAAGCAGAACCTTCCAACGCTCGAAAAACGCCGCGAACAGTGGATCAACTGGAGCGTCGAGAAAAAACAGATCGAAGAAGAAACAGCGGAGAGCGAAGAAGCCCTCCGAAATACTGTCGCGTCTCTGACTGCTCAGAAGAAGAGCGCAGAAACCTTAGAAAAGGACATCGAGGCTCTCACTGAACAGATCAAACGGTTCCAAAAAGAACGGCATGAAGCAATTGCCAGCCAGACACCGGAAGAAGTAATTGCCGCGATTGAAACAGAAAAGGCCAATGCCACACGTCTTGCCGAAGAAGCTAAATTAAGTCTTGCTTCCAAAGAGGAAGCCTTGTTTTCTACGCAGAACAAAATTAATACTCTCGAAGCACATCGCAGCGAAACCATTAAATCCATTGAATCGCTTTCGGACGCTTTCAACCAAAAACTTCAAAAGGCCGGTTTCCCGAACGAGTCCAGCTTCCTTTCTTCTCAGATCTCGACTGCACAGAAAGATGACCTCATGCGTCAAAACGATGAACTGCTCGAAAGGTATCGTGTCGTAAATTCGCAGTACGAAGAAAAACAGCAGGCATTAAACAGTCTTCAGGAGAAGAACCTGACGACGCGCACTCGTGAACAGCTCGAAGAAGAACTCTTAGAAAAATCCGATCTCTTCCACACAGCCACTGCTCAGCTCACAGGCCTACGTGAGAAGATGGCAAAAAATGCGAATAACAAAAATCGCCGAAAACGGGAAGAAGCAGAATTCCAAAAGCTGCAGACCTCGCTTGAGCGATGGGAATCTCTCTGCGCCAATGCTGAGGAACCGGGGGGAATTGCGCGTTTAGGTTTGTCGCTTGCAGTCGCCTACGGCTCTTCAGACATTGATGCCTTCATCCCCGGCGCCAAGATCAAACTCCGTGATGAAGGTGTGAAATTATTTGCACCCGAGCTCTCGGACGCTTCAGGTCTTGCGGGCATGAAGACAATTTCTGCCGATCAGCGTTTCTTCGTGGCACTTTCTCTGCTCTTGGGAAGAAGCGAATTGTTTGCCCGTCGAAGCAAACCTGAGTTTGTCATTCTTAAGCAAAATCAGAATGAAGCTTTCCCAAGCCAGACGTTTACAGGTTTAGAGAGCTTAAATTTAACAATCGGCGTAGCGAGATAAGCCGTTACTCTTCGACGAATTCAATGAGAAGAGCTCCGCGCGTGAGCTCTTCCAATTCTTTAGCAAAAGTCTCAGCGAGATCCTCGGGGATTTCGACATCAAAATCCGCACCCATATCAAAATTCTTTTCTAGAATTCGACCGTTTACGGCTTCGATCTTGCGCAGAACCTGATTCACAAATCGATGTTCAACGCTGAATTTGATGCGTTTCGTTTTGGTACGAACTCGCGTGGGCACTCCCTCTAACGCCATTTTGACGGAAGACTGATAGGCTTTAACTAGTCCTCCCGTACCGAGCAAAATTCCGCCGAAGTAACGAGTCACAACAACGGTCACTTCTCCAATGCCGCTGTGCGTAACAGCCGTCAGCATGGGGCGTCCGGCGGTTCCGTGAGGCTCGCCGTCATCGCTTGCGCCGATACGATCGGTAGATCCGGCGGCTCCGGCACAATAAGCCCAGCAATTGTGCCGGGCATCTTCAAATTCGGCTTTAATTTGTTCGATGAAAGCTTTTGCTTCTTCGACACCGGGAGTGTGTCCGACAGAAGCGATAAAGCGGCTGCGCTTTATCGTCTGTTCGACACGAAAAACCTCTCCCGGACGCAGGTCCGGAATGTTGTAGCTGACATCTGCCATCCGGGGACTCTCTTTATGTGTTACTTGTGAAGCTTGTTCACTATTTTAAAGAGAGTTTCGTTTTCCATGACAAGGGGAGAATCTTTGGCAAAAAACACAATGCCGTCTTCGGGTGCTTCGGTCTGGGCGACGGTCACGCCGGTAAGCGGATCAATGATGTCCGCAAGAACTTGTCCGCGTTCAACGGAATCAAAGGATTTCACGTGCGGAATGTAAAGACCGGAAGCGGTTGAACGCAGCGACACCAGCTCTTCTTCTATAAGAACGGTCGATTCATAGCCGCCGTAAACGTTGTAATTTAAAACGTTCATTCGGCTTAAGAAGCGGCAAACCGCCGCAATCGCCATGTCCGCACCCTTCTTATCGATCTTCTCGGTAGAACGGCTGTAAAGAGAAAAGGCTTTTGTATCCCACACCTGCCAGTTGAAGTTTAAGGTTGTGGTATCAAAGGGAACGGGTTTGCGAAGAACGACAAAAGGCATTCCGAAAAGCTGAGCCAAGCCAGTGTCCTCATAATCCGTCTTCATCATGCGCACATGAGAGACGAAGTCTCCGGGCATATAAAAAGAGGAAAACTGCACGCCGAAGCGGTAGCCCTGAATCTTTTCAAAAATACCGGCAGCTATTCGCTGAGTAGTCTCACCTTTGTTGTATCCGGGATACATTCGATTGATATCGGAGTTATCCATCGCCCAGAAGCGCTTACCGACATTAACGGAGTACGGATTGGCACACGGAATCACCGTCACACCGTGACGGCGGATAAACCGCCCTTCTTCCTCAAAGCGCTTTAATGTTCGAACCATTTGGCCGGCAATATAGAGCTGCTGAATTTCATTGCCGCGCATATTGCCGATAATGCACATGGTCTTTTCAGGGCCGCCGAAGTGATAACTTTTTACTTCAAAGTCTTCGCGGTAGGCCGACTCCATTCTGAAAATAACTTCTTCTTTCATCGACGTTCTTCCTGAAGAATTCGGGCAATCAGAGACCCCTTATTTACGATAGGATATTCACGAAGCGTGAAGAGCAAACCATCGACTTCGGAGACGCATTCCTGACGAACCTCACCTGAAAGCGCATCTACAATTCGGCCAAAAATCTCGCCTCGTCTAACGTTATCGCTGTGGCGAACCGTCGGGACAAACACACCCGGCTCTTCAGCATTCACAAAACTCACGGAGCGATCTAAGGAAACGATCGGCTGTTTAACAGGCTGGACGGGGCCGTCCCACATACCGAGATTCTGCATAAGATTCAGAATTCCGTTCACAAGCCGTTGACAATAATCCTGAGTAATTCTCATGCCGACGCCCGCCTCTACGACAAGAGTTTTAACGCCGATGGAATTTAAGCTGTAAGCCAACGTTGATTCGAGCACAGTAGAAGCTTGATGCACCCAAACAAAATCGACATCGAGCATGCTCGCGTATTTAACGAGTTTATCTGCCGTATTGATATTGACGCGAACCTGGGGAATCTCGCGCAGGAAGATATTGCTGGCGTGAATATCAATCGCCATTTCTGCGCCTTTGAATTCCTGAATCAATTTGCTTGCAACCCACTCCGTCGCCGCTCCGTCGGTACGTCCCGGGAAAATCCGGTTCATATCCAAATCAAAACCGGGAAATCCTCGCTGGATCGTATCGATGCCCATCGGGTTCAATGCCGGATAGACATCCAACACCCCTTTAAGGTGCTCACTCTTTTCACGAACGACTTTATTAAGCAAATAACAAATGTACTGTCCTTCAAGCTCATCGCCGTGAATTCCGGAAACGACGCAAAGTCTTTTAAGGCCTTCTGCTGACGCAACGTTATCAGGCAAGTGGCGGTTCTTGCGAATCACCAAAGACTCGCCGACCGGCATCTTTACTTTTATGACGTCTTCAATCATTCTCAAATTTCAACCAACTTACACTTTGCCGACATACTTTGATCCGCTGCGCCCATAAAGACGCCTCTTTCTAAAGCGCAAAAACTAAAGTCTGGTCCTTGTGAAATCTTGACGTAATTATCGTCACAGAATCTCTGATGCGTAGGATCCACTCCGATCCATGTTTCACCGTCAAAAACTTCTACCCAAGCATGAGAAGCACCTTCACCGGTGGTCAGTCCGGCAACGTAGCGACAAATAACGTTCTGAGTTCGTAAGAAAGCAAGAAGAATGTGCGCGAAATCCTGACAAACTCCGGCGCCGAGCTCCCACGCTTCATGGGCCGCAGTTACTGTTGTCGTAACGCCTTTTTGATAGCGGAAGTCTGTACCAATTTTTGTTAGCCAGTATTCAGCAAGGACGATGGGTGCGCCTTCAACTTTATTGGCTTCAAAATAATCTTTGAGCGTGCCGGTCAGCGTCGTAAGCTGAGTCGGATATCGATAGTAGGCAGCCGCACCGAAACTGCTGCGCTGCGAGGAATCGACCAATACTTCTCCTGTCGAGCAAAAAGAAAAGAAGGTATGTTTATTCTCGATGCTGCCCAGGAAAACTTTATTGCCTTGTCCGTCAAAGGTTTCTGACAGCCGGCAGCCCGGCTGACAGGTTAAAGAGATGCGCATCGGCTCCTGTCCCAGCTCCGAGAGCGGGACAGAGCGAAGCACAAATGTGTGATTCGAAACGGGTTCGGAAAACAACAGATCCGCCCTAAGCGAATACAAAAATTTTTTCATTGTATCGAGTTTTTAATTATTCAAGAGCTTCTGAACTGTTTCCAAAGCCACCAGCCGGGTCTCCGGATCATCATCAGCTAACTGGGCAAAATTTTTCAGAACACGCATTTTTTGACCGCTGTAGGCAATCTTTGCGCCCTGTAATCTGCGATCCAGTTTACCGATCGTCACGCCGATTGTTTCCCAGCTTTCTCCCAATCTCAGCTGCATGTCCAGGCGCTCAAGGTAACGGCCGGCTTTAACGAGACAGCGTTCTTGACCTGAAGAGAGATATTCGTCGATACTGCCCCAGAAAGCCAACAAGCGATCGATGACTTCAAAAGAACACAGAGCTCCGGAACCTTCTGCCTTCGCATCTTCCATCGCATCAAGTGCCAGCTGAATATAAGCCAAAGAGCGAGTCGAGATGGTATTCCGCAGCAAAATTCCGTCGTCGTAGGCTCGAGAAAGATTGCTGTACACCGAATCAGGGTTGAGCTCGTCGAAGAAGTAACTCGTCATAAAGTCAGACGCATCTTCGTAAACATCAGGAATGTTTAAAGCGGCACAAAATTCTTTATAAGCCGTCTCATCTGTATCAATCAGAACATCATAGAGGCCTTCGAGATAATTCAGCGTACGGTAGACACGTTCAACGTAGCGGCCGAGCCAAAATAAGTTTTCGCCTTTTTCTATCGAGATAAAATCCATGTGTCTTTAAAGCCTCCGCCTTGAGAAGAGTTAACGACGAACGAATCCGGCTTGCGGGAAAAACGAGTAAGACCGCTGTGCCAAACTTTCGTTCCATTGGTTGAACTAATGACAAATGCACGAAGATCGCATTTGCGCTCTACGACCGTTCCGTCTTCGAGAACCGGCAGGTCAATAAAGTCGATCACTTCCTGAAGAATAAAGCGACGTGATTCAGTCTGAATTCTTACTTTCCAGGCTTCAAGCTCTTCTTGGTTTAAATCTTTACCAAAGAGAACTCCGTAACCGCCTGCTTCGGCAACATCTTTAATAACTAAGCGTTCGATGTTCGCCAGACAGTACTCTCTGTCTTCTTCGTAGAAAGGCAGATAAGTCGGTGCGTTTTTGAGGATCGGTTCTTCGCCCAGATAGTAACGAATCATCTTGGGAACGAAGTAATAAATACCCTTGTCGTCGGCAACGCCATTTCCGGGAGCATTGATAATCGCGAGGTTCCCTGCCCGATAGGCATTCATAATGCCCGGAACGCCGATAAGTGATTCAGGTTTAAAGGTCAAAGGATCAAGATAGTCGTCGGAGATTCGGCGATAGAGAGCGCCGACCAACTGTGGAGAACCCGATCTGCTCTTGAAATAGAGCTTATTGTCTTGTACGAACAAGTCATTGTGCATAACGAGAGGACATCCGGTCATCTCAGCCAAATAAGCATGCTCGAAGAAAGCAGCGTTGTACCTTCCCGGTGTCATGATGACGCAGCGGCCGCCGGGATTCACGCTTTCCATTGCTTCTCTTAAAAGGAGTCCGTAATCATCGTTGCGATCGACCGAGTTATTTTTAAATGTCTCCGGCGAAGCACGGCGAGCGAGTTTTCTGGCAATTAAAGGATAGGAAGCGCCTGAAGGAATGCGTAGGTTGTCTTCAAGAACGTACCAAGTTCCGTCTTTAGCTTGGACGAGGTCAATGCCTGAAATATGAGAGTAAATTCCGTTCGGCGGAACAAAGTTGTCACACGCCGGCAGGAAGCCGCTTGACGAAAAAGCGAAGTCTTCCGGAATCACGCCGTCAGCGACAATTCGCTTTTCCGTGTAGATGTCTCTCAAGAAGGCGTTGAGCGCATCGACACGCTGAATCAAGCCGGCTTCAATTTCAGCGAACTCATCCGCAGGAATAATTCGAGGAAGCGAATCGTAGGGGAACAGCTGCTCATGAAACTCGCCGTTTTTATAGATACCGAACTTCACGCCAAAGCGCGCAAGAAGCCCGTTTATAGCGGCGGTATTGGATATCAGAGAATCCATTATTTCTCCGTAACTTTCTGAGGTTGTTAGATATTCTTCAAAAATTATATGAGAGAGGAGAAGGCCGACACCCTTTAATTTGCAGAAATTTCAGTTGGAAGGAAATGAGGAAGGGTAATTACCAAGGAGGATTGTATTAATCCACATCTAACTTGAGGACAGATCTAATCTAAAAACGCCAAACCGGCTGTTGACGTGTTCACATCAATGCAACCGGCTTTTTAAACAAAAATGATTTCAAGCTGCTTTGTGTAGAAAGTCTTAGGCGGCTTCTTTATCTTTAGCTTTTTTCAGATTGTTCATTGCATAGGCAGCGCTGTTAACGATTTTTACTTCGCCGTTCTCTACGATAAACGTCACATTAGAGCGATGACCGTTTTCGATGCCTAAAATCTTCAAAATATGCTTCGGCAGAGTGACCTGTCCGTCAACCCAAACGATCGAATCAGAAGAGAAATTCGCAGACATATTGATCCTCCTTTATTTTTCACCTGGCCGACAGAACATTTTTGTAAATCCTTCGACCTAGGAAAATCACTAATTTCCTTAAATTTCTTACCTATGATTTTACCTGTTTTATGTGATTATTTAGATGTAAACCCTAATCTGAGTAAAAAAACGAACTCGTTTCTACGAAGAGAAGAAACAATTGATATCGAAGACTTGAAGAAAGAAAAAAGCAGCTTTTTGAAATTTATATTAGAATGCGACTTCTTGGCGGCCCGATGGTGAAATTGGTAGACACAAGGGACTTAAAATCCCTCGGCGCAAGCTGTACCGGTTCAAGTCCGGTTCGGGCCACCAAATCTCCCTCTTCTCCTCATCATAAATTCTCTTCCCTCACAATATTTGTTGGGGTCGCTCAACCCTTTGGTTCATCACGGGAATCATTGAACGTTATTGGTCTATGCATTTTCCTGAAACTTTTGGGAAATGCGAACCATCTACAGCTCCCTGCACCATTTCAGAAAGACCACAGTCCAAACCTTTTTCTTAGCGAATTTAGGGGATTCTTCTCACTTTCCCAACAAAACCGTTACAACAGACAAAAATAAAACCTAATTTTCGAAACATTCGAAAATCTTCGGAAAGTAAGGCTAACGCGATAAAAAAGGAATTGCTTTGAAACCAAAGTAAATTCCTTCTAATGGCTTAACTGAATCTATGTCGGTTCGGCCAACACAAAAAGCCTCGAATAGAGGCTCCTTGTTAATCCGGATAAGGTCAAGAGGCCTCAGTAGCCGGATCTAATATTTAATCAAATTGATTTCAGCTCGCCTTAAGGCGATTTCGTTGTTGAAAGAATGTAACTAGATATTGCCACAACTATCAAAAGCTTCAATACTACATTCTTCCAACGATTACTGGAACTGTCTAGTGGCGTAGCCAGAATCTTTTTCTAAAAAGTCTCAGAATCACATTCTTCTAACTGTCGCTGAGACCAAATATTCGGCGTCCAAGAGCGAGACAAACTTTCGTTTACACCCTACTCCACTTCGGTACAATCATCCACGTTGTAAACAAATGCCACTCTCGTCAAAAAGATAGTTGCCTAATCTTTGTCAGTTTGCGAAAAACTCGCTCTCGCCTTTCTGGAATAGTGGATGAGAAACGGATGCTTCGAGGGAACGGCAAGAAAAGCAACAGCGCCAAGAATCAATGCCCCGCCAATACACTCCCAAGAATTAACGCTCACCCCAAGAAATATCATGCTCAGTAGAGTTGCAGCTACTGGGTCGAAGGTCTCCATCATGCCGGCAATATCTGCCGGGATAATTTCGGCAGCCGCTTGGAAAAGCCAAAACGCCGCAATCGTTCCGAAAAGCACAATAAACGCATAAGCCAAAATTGAGTAGACGGTCCAGTCCAAAGGTTCGTTCCAAAAGTGACTGAACAACGTCACAGTAACGCCGGTAAGCAAAAGTGCCCAGCTCGTTGCTAACCCGGAACCGACACGCGCAATAAATTTTTGAGGCAACAGAACATAAAAAGCACCTGTGATTCCAGATCCGATACCGGCCCAAAAGCCGATACCTGAGACGTTGAAGTTTTTAAATGATCCGCCGGTTACGACTAGAACCACTCCGGCTACAGCTACAAGTCCGCAAAAAACTTCTTTCACAGTGAGCCGTTTATGCTGAAATACCACCATGAAAATCATGATCCACAATGGAACAGTTGCAGTTAAAACAGCGGCAAAAGGTGCGTTTGCGTATTGAATACAAACAAAGAACGTTAATTGCGTTCCGATGATTGTTAGCGTGTAAATTATCAGATCGATAATGTTCTGCTTGGTTTCAAATACTTTCAGAGCCCCCTTCTTTAAAAGAAAGAACTCAATGCCAACGAAGATCGAGCCTGCAAGGAGCATGCGTATAGAGATCAAATCCATCGGTGTAAAGTGACAATTTTGAAGTAAATACTGTCCTGCAACACCCATTGATCCCCAAAAAACAGCCGCTAGTCCGGCCATCGCCATGCCTTTTAATGTTTTATTCATCCTCGTCTCCTCTGGTTCTTGAGTTTGCCAGTTTTGTGATGGGATAGAACGAGTTCCTACTCTTTTTAAGAAATCCTATTTTTCAGAAAATTCCTTACTTTTTTCAGCAAGATAAAAGCCATGAATAATGCGAAAATTCGCCTATGAATTTCGATAACTATCGCCGAATACTTCACCTCGACCTCGACGCTTTTTTCGCTTCCGTTGAACAGCGAGATAATCCTTCGCTTCAAGGGAAGGCAATTGCCGTCGGATTAAATTCCGCTCGAGGTGTCGTTGCGTCTGCTTCTTACGAAGCAAGAAAGTTCGGAGTACGTTCCGCAATGCCCTCCTCAGTTGCCGCAAGGCTATGTCCAAATTTGATTTTTGTTCCCGGACGAATGGACGAGTACAAAAAAGCATCAGCCGAAGTCTTCGAAATTTTTTCTCGCTACACAAATCTCATTGAACAAGTCTCTATCGATGAGGCATTCTTAGACGTCACAGACGTCTGGCGCGACTATGGTTATGCGATGGAAATCGCAAAGCTCATCAAAGAAGATGTTCGTCGTGAAGTCGGTCTCATTATTTCTGCCGGCGTTTCCTACAACAAATTCCTCGCCAAAATCGCAAGCGACTGGCGCAAGCCCGACGGCTTATGCGTGATCCATCCGAATGCGGCACTTAAGTTCATTGATCGTCTTCCTGTGAAGGCTATTTGGGGCGTCGGTCCGGTGACCTCGCAAAAGATGGAGGCCCTCGGCATCTTTACCGGAAAAGATTTGCGAGAAAAAGATCTTTCATTTTTAGTCGAGCAATTCGGCAGTTCGGGACTGTCGTATTACAACTTTGCCCGGTGTATTGACGATCGTCCTGTCAGAACCGAACGCATCCGCAAACAGGTCAGCGCTGAGATCACACTCTCCAAAGACGAAGGAAATCTCAATAAGTTAGAAGATACGCTCTCGGAACTGACGGACTATCTGATGACGCGTCTGCGTAAAAATGATTTCCTCGGTCGCTCGCTGACGTTAAAAGTACGTTTCCATAACTTCAAGACAATCACAAGAACTCAGACGTCTAACTCAGTCTTTAATGAGAAATCCCAAATCCTCAAAACAGCTGAGTCTTTGCTTGAAAAAATCGATTTCAACCAGCAGACCGTTCGCCTCCTCGGAATCGCCATTGGAAACCGCCTGGAAGAAGACACCGAAAACATGTTGAATCTCGGCGATATGGACGAGCTTACACCCAGGCTTCTTTAAGGCGCCGACGGACTTGACTGAGTCGAGACGCGGAGCGCCGTAAAAATTGCAAAGGTCTGAAGAATCGCAACACCGAAAAGAACGGCTGTAAACATACCGACGTCAAGAAGCGGTCCAAACAAAATCGGTGTCAGAGACTGACCCACATCCATTCCGCAATAAGTAAAACCGTAAACGCGGCCAAATGATTTCTTTCCTAACTTCGCAACCGTCGCTCCGCGAATCATAATGTCTCGACTTGGAGCAGCCACGCCTGTTCCCAGACCCATCAGACACATTAAAACAACTGCCCAGTATCCGGTCAGGATCTGAGACGCCAGAATAGCCGCCATCACAGCAGCAAACGTAAGGCACAGTGCCACAACGCGATTGCTCGAGATCTTATGCTGGTTCGTTAAAAACCCGCCGATCAAAGCGCCCGCGCCGGCGCCCAAGAGATAAGCTGTCAGAGCCGCCGAAGCTCCGGTCAGATTCAAGTGATAGGCATTCTTGAAGATCGTCTGCGAAAAGCTTTGAAGAACGCCGAAGGCCCCAGACGTAAAGAAGAAAAACATGAAGCAGTACCATACATCCGGCACTCGCAGAAATCCGAAAGTCCCCTCTTCTTTCTCTTTCGGAGTCGGCGGTGTAGTGTCACGAACGGAATCTCGAGAGAAAACGCCTCTAAATACAAGCTCGATGACAAGAACAATCAGCGCTACCGAAGAAGCTGCAAACGCCGCACCTCTCCAGCCGAACAAGCCCGCTGTCGTTACCATGAAGAAAGGACAAATTGCCCAGCCGATATTGCCGGTGATGTTATGCCAGGCAAAAGCGTGACCCAAGAAGCGATCCCGAATGTTGTAGTTCATCAGCGAATAATCGCTCGGATGGAACACCGAGTTGCCGGCGCCGGCCAGCATCGCCGAGAGATAAAGCATCGGCACATTTTCTGCCATGCCTAAAGCCACGGCACTGGCAATCAGCAAAACCAGGCCTGTATACATTGAGGTCCGGCCGCCCACTTTATCAACCAGAAAGCCGCTCATCGACTGGCCGACTGCGCTCGTGACAAAGAACGTTGTCATCAAGGTTCCGCCCTGAAGGAAATTCATTCCGAAGTGCGGAAGAATCCAAGGGAACAACGACGGAATCACTAAGTGATAGAAATGAGAGCTGGCGTGGGCGATCGAAACGAGAAAAATCGCGAGGATGTCGTGACCGCGAGTTCCTTGTGCGTACATGGCGTGGCTTAAGAGTGTTTTTTCTTATTCTATCCCTCGCGTCTTCCAAAATAAGTTAGGGCCGAGAGATTGTTGGTCTCTCAGCCTCTTAACTCAGATTTGATCAGACGATCTTATCGATTGTCTTTACGGTCTTCAAAAATGAATTTTCCGTCAACATAGTCCACAAACACCGTGTCTCCCGGAGCGTATTTACCCTTAAGGATATCCACCGCAATCTGGTTCTCCAGATAGTCTTGGACAGCACGGCGCAGCGGACGTGCACCGAACAGCGGATCAAAGCCGACCTTACCGATTTCGTCCAGAGCCGCTTCGGTAACATCCAAACCAATATTCTGCTGCTCCATACGTTTAGCAAGCTTACGAATCTGGATACGGGCGATTTCGCGAATAGCCTTCTGATCAAGGGCATTGAAGACAACGATTTCATCAATACGGTTAATGAATTCGGGTCTGAAGTGCTTCTTGACTTCGTCCATTACGGCTTCCTTCACAACTTCAGGATCTTCACCCTGACGGTTCATAATTTCCTGAGAACCGAGGTTGGAAGTCATAATGATGACGGTGTTCTTGAAGTCAACCGTGCGTCCCTGACCGTCGGTCATACGGCCGTCGTCCAATGCCTGAAGCAGGATGTTGAAGACATCCGGGTGAGCTTTTTCAACTTCGTCGAGAAGAATCACGCTGTAAGGTTTACGGCGTACGGCTTCTGTTAAGTAGCCGCCTTCTTCATAGCCGACATATCCCGGAGGCGCTCCGATCAAACGAGCCACGGAGTGTTTCTCCATGAATTCGCTCATATCGATACGGATCATGGCGTCCTCAGTGTCGAACAGGAATTCGGCCAAAGCCTTGGTGAGCTCCGTCTTACCGACGCCTGTCGGACCGAGGAAGAGGAAGGAACCATAAGGACGGTTCGGGTCGGACAGGCCGGCACGAGAACGAAGGATGGCGTCAACGACTTTATCAACCGCTTCTTTCTGTCCGACAACGCGCTTGCCGATGTACTTGGCCATATCCAAAAGTTTCTGGCGTTCGCCTTCCATCATCTTGGAGACCGGAATACCGGTTGCGCGGGAAACCACTTCAGCGATTTCTTCAGCGCCTACCTGCGTACGCAGGAGCTTCGGTTTTTCATCGTAGAGCTTGGTTTCTTCTTTTTCTTCCTTCACCAGCTGTTTTTCAAGTTCGGGAAGTTTGCCGTACTGGATCGCAGCGAGTTCTTCATACTTGCCGGAACGACGAAGCTCTTCCATCTTGGTCTTGAGCTTGTCGATTTCGTCACGGACTTCTTTAGATCCTAACGCGGCGTTCTTTTCTTTCTTCCAGATTTCTTCCAAATCGGAATACTCGCGGCTTAACTTAGCGATTTCTTCTTCCAAACCGCTCAAGCGTTTCTTGCTGGCTTCGTCTTTTTCTTTCTTAACGGCTTCACGTTCAATCTTCAATTGAATCAGGCGACGGTCCAGCTTATCGAGTTCTTCAGGCTTGGAGTCAATTTCCATCTTGATGCGCGCTGCCGCTTCATCAATCAGGTCAATAGCCTTGTCCGGAAGGAAACGATCGGTAATGTAGCGGGCGGAAAGTTCAGCAGCAGCCACAATCGCCGGGTCGGTAATTTCGACACCATGATGAACTTCGTACTTTTCCTGCAGACCGCGCAGAATAGCAATCGTGTCTTCGACGCTCGGTTCGTTGACGATCACTTTCTGGAAACGACGTTCCAGAGCGGGATCTTTTTCGATGTACTTTCTGTACTCGTCCAAGGTCGTCGCACCGATCACATGCAGTTCACCGCGGGAAAGTGCAGGTTTGAGCATGTTGCCGGCATCCATTGCACCTTCTGTCTTACCGGCACCTACCACTGTATGGATTTCATCGATAAACAGAATGATACGGCCTTCTTCGGCAACCACTTCTTTCAGCAGTGCTTTCAGACGTTCTTCGAATTCGCCGCGGTATTTCGCACCGGCGACAAGTCCTGCCATATCGAGACTTAAGACGCGTTTGTTGCGCAGTGTGTCGGGCACTTCACCGTTCACAATACGCTGTGCTAAGCCTTCAACCACAGCGGTCTTACCAACACCGGGTTCGCCGATAAGAACAGGATTGTTCTTACTTCTGCGCTGCAGAATCTGCATCGCACGACGAATCTCGTCATCTCGCCCGATCACAGGGTCGAGCTTTCCTTCTTTGGCCTTTTCGGTTAGGTCAACCGTGTATTTCTTTAGGGCTTCACGATTGTTCTCAGCTTCGGGATTGTCCACTTTTTCACCTCCGCGCACGGATAAAATTGCATTTTCTAGGCTCGGTTTATTGAGGCCTTCCTCTTGCGCAAGGTGTGCGGCGTCACACTTGCTGTCGCATAAAGCTAAAAGGAAGAGATCGGTGGAAATGAATTTATCGCCGAGTCTTTCGGCCTCCCTTTCCATCGAATTAAGAATTGCCATCAACTCACGGCTGATTTGGACATTGTCGGCAGCTCCGGAAACTTCCGGCAGTTTGCCGATCGCTTCCTTCACCTTACGTTCGAGTTCTCTGACTCTCACGCCGGAGCGCTCTAAGAGCGTCCTTCCGGTGCCCTCGGTGTCCTTTAATACCGCAAGCAGCAAGTGAAGCGGATCGATGTACTGCTGGGAACGCTCAACAGCCATCGATTGTGCTTCTCCGAGCAACTCTTGGAACCGAGTTGTAAATTGATCTTGACGCATAAGAGTTTGAATCTCCTTTTGTTAAGGAAACATTCGGAATCAACTCCTGTTCCCCTATGCGTCTATTCTGAAGAGTCCGCGGAGACGGACGTGCGTTTTTCTCTTATTTTGAGCTTATTTGGTCCACCTGGATTTTGCAGCTTCGTCGGTCTCTTTGGCCTGTACCCAACGGGTGCCCTCGCCCACCTTTTCCTTCTTCCAGAACGGGGCTTCGGTCTTTAAGTAGTCAATAATGAACTCGCAGGCTTTAAATGCTTCCCCGCGATGGGCGCCGGAAACGCCGACAAAAACGATCTGATCCGTGGCGAATAATTCGCCGACACGATGAATCACGGTCGCATCCATAATGTCCCAGCGCTTCTTTGCCTCTTCCACAATGGCCGTAAGGGCTTTTTCGGTCATGCCGGGATAGTGCTCCAACGTCATGGAAGCGACCTCGTCACCTTCGTTAAGGTCGCGAACCGTGCCTAAAAACATCACGACGGCGCCGACTTTGGGAGACGCATGCAGTGCCGCTACTTCAGCCTGAACATCAAAGTCTTCTGTTTGAACTGCAATCTTCATTGACGCCTCTTATAAGTTGAATTCTGTGAATGGGATGTAGGTCACCAAATCGCCCTTCTTCAAGTCAGCTTCAGCCGGAATGTCGGCTAAGCCATCTGCCCAGGTGCAGGAGCTGAGCACTGCCGAGTTTTGAGTTCGGTAGTTTTCCAGCTCTCCGGCGCCGTTGCGGCGGACACGGATGAATTCGCGGCGGGATCCGCACTTGTAATCAAAGGCCAGCGGAAGGATATAACCCTTCACATCAATCTGGCCGCGACCGGAAAGTTTAAGAATCAGCGGCTGAGCAAACAGCAGGAAGGTCACAAAGCCGGAGACGGGATTGCCGGGAAGGCCGATAAACGGAACGCCGCGAACTTCACCTTTGGCGACCGGTTTGCCCGGCTTCATGGCGATGCGCCACATCTGCATCTTACCGAGCTCTTCAACGGCTCGGCGAATAAAGTCGGCTTCGCCTACGCTCATGCCGCCGCTGGTCAGAATGAAATCAGACTTGCGTGAGGCTTTACGGAAAGCTTCCAGAGTTGCTTCAAACGTATCAGGAATATTGCCGTAATCCACCACATCGCAGCCCAGCTGATGGAGCAGTCCGCGCAGGACAAAGCGGTTGGAGTTGTAGATGCCGCCCTCGACAAGCTTTTCTCCCGGCATCGCGAGTTCATCACCGGTGAAGAAAAGCGAAACACGAATCGGACGATAAACCTTAACTGTGGAAACGCCGATGCTCGCGGCAACGCCGAGCGCCGGAGGCGTTAAGCGGTCACCCTTCTTCAATACAGTCTGGCCGACATCAATATCGCAGCCTGCTCTTCGAATCCAGGCACCGGCTTTAGGATCACAATGGAATTCAACGATGCCGTCTTCCATCTCGGAAGCTTCTTCCTGAGGTATAACCGCATCGGCTCCCGGAGGGATGGGGGCGCCGGTGAAGATGCGGGCGACAGTGTCGGGTTCAAGTTCAGTACCGACGTGGCCGGCAAAAATTCGCTGAGAAACCGGGAAATTGCGGCGACCGCCTGCAAAATCGGCGCAGCGAACGGCATATCCGTCCATCTGAGAATTATCCAGAGGAGGGACTTTAATTTCGGAGACGATGTCTTGGGCGAGGATCTTGCCTGCCGAATAAAGGGTCACCATATCTTCTACTTCGGCAACCGCCTCCGCACCTTCCAAAATCTTTGCTTTTGCTTGTTCAACTGTCAGCATTTCCGTGTTTCTCCGTCTTCGAGACCAAGCTCTCGAACTATGAAGCGAGTAATGGTTTCGGCATCATTTATATCAAAAATCGGCAGATTTCCAAATGCCGGGTGTGTCGTATCGGTCACGACCGCAGCGATGCGCTTGTCGTGTGCGCAAATCGGTGTTTCATGCCGTTCGAGCTTGCGCCAAACCTCCAGACGAAGCGCTTCCTGCTCTTCGGTCTTAAAGCCTTCGACAATCACGATGTCCGCAGGATCTAAATGACGAATTAAATCCGACAGCGTGGGCTTTTCTTTCGGCGTCTCGGTGAGCATGGCCCAGCGTTCGTCGGTATGCACAATAACCTGCGTCGCACCTGCTTCACGAAAACGATAAGAATCCTTCCCGGGCTTATCGATATCGACATTGTGATGGGCGTTTTTAACGGCCGAGACTTTGAGGCCGCGCTCAGCGAGCAGCGCGATGATTTTTTCGATCAGGGTAGTTTTGCCGCTGCCGGAGTATCCAACAAAATTAACAATCTTCATAAAAACAAAAAGGCCTGCGGTTAAGCAAGCCTCTTCAAATTAAAACTTATTTCCCGACGTCATGCTCGGCGAGGAAATTTTTAACCAACTGCGCATCCGCAGGCATTTCCAGCACTTTCTGCGGTTTTTCGAGCAGATCTTCGTAGCCGGCCGGAACCGGAGGTTCAAAGCCGACGGCTTCTTTAATCGTAGCTGCAAATTTAGCAGGTAATGCGGTTTCCAAACAAATGGTCTTTACACCCGGGATTCGTTCTTTCATTGCCGCATTGATGCCGTCCGCTGTGTGCGGATCCACAAGGAAGCCGTACTGATCCCAAACGCGCTTGATGCAGGCCAAACGGTCGGCGTGGGTGCTTCTGGAAGCGGTAAAGCCGCTTGCCTTCACAGCTGCCCATTCTTCTGCATTGAGAAGGAATTCCTTCTTCTGAGCCAGCTCGGTCCAGAGCTCTACCACACGCTCAGGATTTCTGCCAGTGATGTCGTAGATATAGCGTTCGAAGTTGGAAGCCTTGGAAATATCCATGGACGGAGAACTCGTCACAAAGGTATGTGCAGAATCGCGAATGCGATAGCGGCCGCTGCGGAAGAATTCATAGAGGACATCGTTTTCATTGGTAGCTACGATCAGACGAGCCACAGGGAGCCCCATCTGCTTGGCGATCCAGCCTGCTAAAACGTCACCGAAGTTGCCGGAGGGCACGGAGAATGTGACTTCTTCATCTTCGGATTCGGTAGCTTGGAGCCAAGCGCTGAAGTAGTAAATGACCTGAGCGGCAATTCGTGCCCAGTTAATGGAATTCACAGCGCCGATGTGATGCTCGGTCTTAAAGGTCAAGTCGCCGGATACGGCTTTGACGATATCCTGAGCATCATCAAAACTGCCTTGGACGGCAATATTGAAAATGTTCTTATCCTGCAGGGAATACATCTGAGCTTTCTGGAATCTGCTCATGCGGCCGGCTGGCGAAAGCATGAAGACCTGAATGCCTTCACGGCCTTTCATAGCGTATTCGGCTGCGCTGCCGGTATCTCCGCTCGTGGCGCCGAGAATATTCAGGCGGGTTTCTTTGCGGGCGAGCACAAACTCAAAGAGCGAACCCAGGTACTGCATCGCCATGTCTTTAAAGGCGAGCGTCGGACCGTTGGAGAGCTCGAGAATGCCGAAGTCATTTTCCAGCCAAACGACGGGCGCGATTTTTTTGAAATCCGTGCCTTCGCGGCCGTGACAGTAAACTTCGGGCGTGTAAGTGGTTTCGCACAGACGGGCGATATCCGAGCGCTGCATATCTTTGGCAAAAAGACTTGTCACGGCAGTCGCGAGCTGAGCGTAAGAGAGGCCGCGCCAGTTCTTTAGAGTTTCTTTCGAAACCTGCGGGTAGACCTTAGGCACGAACAAGCCGCCGTCACGCGCCAAACCCTGAAGAACAATTTCGCTGTAAGAGGCGGCGGGCACGCCGCCGCGTGTAGACACGTATTGCATTACTGTAATTCTTCCTTTCTCAGAAGCACGATGGCGCCGCGGACATTGGCCAGCTGCTGCATCGTACGGATGGCTCTTTGAATATCCGCTTCACGGGTGCTGTGCGTCAGCAGAATGATTTCGGTAGAAGCGTCCTCCAAAGGTGCTTCTTTCTGGATCAAAGACTCAATAGAAATCTTGTTGTCGGCCAGAATACGGGCGATTTCCGCCAAAACGCCGGGTTTGTCTTCAACGGGAATGCGCAGGTAGTAAGAGCAGACCGTATCGCCGAAGTCAGCAAAAGATTTGGCTTTCGGGTTATGCGTTGTGGTCGGCATACGAGGACGCTCGGAGACAGCCACTTCCGCAGTACGAGCGATATCGATCAAGTCTGCAACCACGGCAGAACCGGTCGGCTCAGAGCCGGCGCCTTTGCCGTAGTAAAGAGAACTTTCGGCGGCGTCGCCTTTCACAACGACGGCGTTCATCGCGCCTTCTACATTGGCGAGCAGGCGGCGTGTGGGAACAAGCGCCGGATGGACGCGAAGTTCGATGCCGTAATCGGTGTACTTGGTGATGCCGAGCAGCTTGATGCGGTAGCCGAGTTCTTCGGCAAACTTAATGTCTTTGGCTTCCAGATGTGTAATGCCTTCGATATGAACTTTAGTCATATCGACCGGAACGCCGAAAGCAATAGCCGAGAGAAGCATCAGTTTATGAGCGGAGTCCGTACCTTCGATGTCGAAGGTCGGATCGGCTTCGGCGTAACCCAAGCGCTGAGCTTCTTTGAGCACATCGTCGAAACTGCGTCCGGTATCACGCATGGTAGAGAGGATGAAGTTGCAGGTTCCGTTGATGATGCCGGCGATCGAAGAGACGCGGTTGGCGGCTAAGCCTTCGCGCAGCGCCTTAACAATCGGAATGGAACCGGCAACGGCGGCTTCAAAGGCGACATTGACGCCTTTGGTCTGAGCGGCAGAGAAAATCTCGTTGCCGTGTTCTGCCAGCAAAGCTTTGTTTGCGGTCACGACATGCTTGCCGGCGTCGATAGCGGCCAAAATCAAAGATTTTGCAGGCTCGATGCCGCCCATGGCCTCAACCACAACGTTGACTTCCGGGTCATTAACCAGATCATGCCAATCGTTGGTGACGATCACATCTTCGTCGACCAGAAGTTTAACGCGGTCGACATTGCGGACGGTCACGCGTTTGACCGAGATCGGCGCACCCGCTCTTTGCCTGATTAAAGAATGGTTTCTTTTTAAGATGTCGTATGTGCCTTTGCCGACATTACCGAAACCGGCCAAACCGACTTTGATTTCCGTTGCCATTTCCTCTCCTTGCGTTTAACTATTTTTTCTTGGAAGCTGCTTTTGCCTTGGGTTTCTTAGAACCCTTGGTAGGAATGTTCTTGACCTTGGCGAATTTGGGTGCTGCCGGTTTCTTTTCCGGAGCAGCCGGGGCCGGCTCGCCCTTCCAGCGACGATGGAATTTCTTCGTCTTGGGCTGGATCAGACCGTCTTCTTTGAACATCTGACGAATACCGCGCAGGGCCTGACGAATACGATCGGCGTTTTCGATCAGGGCGATACGCACAAAGCCTTCACCGTATTCACCGAAACCGATGCCGGGAGAAACGGCGACCTTGGCTTTCTCCAACAGGCGTTTGGAGAATTCCACGCTGCCCATGGACTTGTAGAACTCGGGGAGCTCAGCCCAGATGTACATGGAGGCCTTGGGTTTTTCTACCATCCAGCCTAAGTCATGCAGGCCTTTGACCATCACGTCGCGACGGTGTTCGTATTCTTTTCTGACTTCTTCGACGCATTCCTGAGGACCGTTCAAGGCTTCGATCGCGCCGACCTGAATCGGTGTGAAAGTGCCGTAGTCGTGATAGCTCTTGATACGAGTCAGTGCGCCGACAAGTTCACGGTTTCCGACCATGAAGCCGATACGCCAGCCGGCCATGTTGTAGCTCTTACTCATCGTAAAGAACTCGACGGCCACGTCTTTAGCGCCCGGGACCTGCATGATGGAAGGCGCCTTGAATCCGTCGTAGACGATGTCGGCGTAGGCCAAGTCGTGAACGATGTAGACGCCGTGCTTCTTAGCCAGGGCGACGAGTTTTTCAAAAAAGTCGAGATCTACACACTGAGCGGTCGGGTTGCTCGGGAAACCCAGAATCATGAGTTTGGGTTTGGGGGTCGTTTCCGTCACGGCTCTTTCGAATTCGCTGAAGAAATCGATGCCGGGGCCCATGCGGACGCTGCGGACGTCGGCACCGGCGATGATGGAACCGTAAATATGAATCGGGTAGCTCGGATTCGGAACGAGGACCGTGTCGCCGCGGTCGCAGGTTGCGAGCATCAGGTGAGCGATACCTTCCTTGGAGCCGATCGTAACGATGGCTTCTTTGTCCGGATCAATATCGACGTCCCAGCGTCTCTTGTACCAATCGCTGATGGCCTTGCGAAGACGAGGGATACCACGGGAAGCGGAATAGCCGTGGGTTCCGGGGCGCTGCGCCACTTCGACCATCTTGTCGACGATGTGCTTCGGTGTGTCGCCGTCGGGGTTGCCCATGCTCAAATCAATGATGTCCTCTCCGCGATGACGGGCCGCCATCTTCAGTTCGTTGGTAATGTTAAAGACGTAAGGCGGGAGTCGTTTAATGCGGGGAAAATCGTTATTCATGTGGACCTTCACTTGTTTGTTATCAGTAATCTTTTGAGTTTAATTGAAACATTTCGATTTAAAGATGAATCAAACAGTTTTTGCTGGACGTTCTGTCAATAGGCACAAAAAAACCTCCGACTCGCAGAGGTTTTCTTGGAAAGTTTTGGGTTAGAGGGCGTCGCTCGCAAAATCCGCCAGGCGGGATCTTTCGCCGCGCTGCATCGTGATGTGCCCCGAGTGCGGCCAGCCTTTGAAGCGGTCTACCACATAGGTCAGACCGGAGGAGCCTTCCGTCAGGTAAGGTGTATCGATCTGAGCGATGTTGCCCAAGCAGACGATCTTGGTACCGGGACCGGCACGCGTGATCAGCGTCTTCATCTGTTTCGGCGTTAAGTTCTGAGCTTCGTCAATGATGACGAACTTATTCAGGAAGGTACGGCCGCGCATGAAGCTCATAGACTTGATGCGGATTCTGGAGCGAATCAAATCTTCAGAAGCTCTGCGGCCCCAGTCGGATCCGTTGCCGCTGCCGCGGTTCAGAACTTCGAGGTTATCGTCAATGGCACCGAGCCACGGAGCCATCTTCTCTTCTTCCGTGCCCGGCAGAAAGCCGATATCTTCGCCCACGGAAATGGTAGCACGCGTGATGATGATTTCGTTGAAGCGTCTCTGCTCCATCGTCTGAGTCAGACCTGCTGCCAGCGTGAGCAGCGTCTTACCGGTTCCGGCTTGGCCGAGCAGCGTCACAAAGTCGATGTTCGGATCCATCAGGAGATTGAGCGCGAAAGCCTGCTCTCTGTTTCTGGCGTTGATGCCCCAAACGGTGTGCTTCGGATTGAGATAGTCGTCGATCAAACGTACGGTAGCGCGGTTGCCTTCGACCGACATAACCTGGGCATAGAACGGTGTAGCACCTTCCTGCTCGTACCAAATGAATTGGTTCACAAGGAAGCTCGGAACGAGAGACCCTTCGATCTGATACCAAGTACGACCGTCTTTCTGCCAAGACTTGAGGTTTCTGCCGTGTTCGTCCCAGAAGTTGGCTGGCAGCTTGAGCGTTCCTGAGTAAAGGATGTCGCTGTCCTCGATCATCTTGTCGTTGTAATAATCTTCAGCGACAAGGTTGAGGGCGGCAGCCTTCAGACGCATGTTGATGTCTTTAGACACCAAGACGACGTCGCGGTCTTTGACGCTTTCCTTCAAGCCTTCCACCACGGAAAGAATCTGGTTGTCGGCTTTGCCCTGCGGCAGCATCGGAAGCTTCACGTCAAAGGGCTTGGTCTGAATGAACAGACGGCCGGTTGCTTCACCGTGGTTCAGTGTTTCAAGCGGAATGCCTTTGTCGATCGGGCCTTCCAAATTCTGCAGGATGCCGTCAAGCGTACGGCTGACCTGACGAGCGTTGCGGGCCACGTCGGTCATACCGCTCTTGTGGTTATCGAGCTCTTCGAGCGTCATCATCGGCAGATAGATATCGTGTTCCTGGAAGCGGAAGATACTCGTCGGATCGTGCAGCAGCACGTTGGTATCAAGCACATAAAGTTTGTTCTTGCCGTCGTGCTTGAGATTTTTGTTTCTTCTGTGTGCCAGCGTCGTTTCTTTGAGAACCTCTTTGGTTTCAACCGGCGCGGCGGCTTTAACTTCCTGCTTGGCTTCTTTAGCGGAAATCGGTTCAACGGTTGTTTTCGTGCGCAGAGTCTTCGCTGCTACAGCAGGTTTAGCTGCCGCCTTGGTTTTACGAGGCGCGCGGGCTGCTGTCGGTGCCGGCGCCTGTGTCGGCAGTTCGGCCGGAATGTCGGTGAGGACAGATCCCTTAGCGACCGGGGCTTTTGGTAATGGCATATGTGTTCCTTCGGGCTCTTCTTTAGAGGAGAGCGGCTTAAAAATCTATTCTTTCTTTGATGCTCGCCGTCTCAATCAAATTACGAGAGCCGCAATTACAATGCCGATCATTGTAAAGGCCAGTCCGAGTTTGATGACGATCCCGATCATCATTCCGAGCCATGTGGCAAAACCGACCTTACCGCTTTTGAGAAGGTCTCGATGATCAATAAATTCGCCGATGGCTGCACCGAGCAGCGGCATAAAAATCAACCCCCATAAACCGGTGAAGATGCCGATAATGGTACCGATAAAGGATCCCAAAATGCCGAGTTTGGTTGCCCCGACTTTCTGCGCGCCGAGCGTCTGTGCAATCCAGTCGACAATCAGACCGATAACGGTCAGCACGGCAAGAATCACCAGCGTCATCACGCTAATTTCGTTGTAATGATCGATGAATGCGGCCAGCCACGCACCTGCAAAGATGAGCGGGAGCCCCGGAATCATCGGGACGATAGTGCCTGCAAAGCCGATGACCATGAGGGCAGCGGCGATGACCCAAAGAATAATATCCAGCATTGATTAATAACCTGCGTGCATTTGTGCCTGTGTGGCTCTGCTGACAAAACGCGTATACATACCTTGGAAGATCAGATTCACGGTACCGGTCGGACCGCTTCGCTGCTTGGCGATAATTGCTTCGGCATCGCTCAGCGCATTGGAATCCACCGCCGGCATCGGCTGACCGTCTTCCCCCATGTCGTCCGTCTTCTGCTGATAAGCGACTTCACGGTACAGAAAGATGATGACGTCGGCGTCCTGTTCGATAGAGCCGGACTCTCGCAAGTCACTCATCAGCGGACGCTTGTTGGGACGGGTATCCACTTCACGCTTTAACTGAGAAAGCGCGATCACGGGAACCTTCAGTTCACGGGCAAGACCCTTGAGGCCGCGGGAAATTTCAGCAATTTCCTGGGCGCGGTTCGCGTCATTGCGTCCGCCGGATTCGCCGGACATCAGCTGGAGGTAGTCAACCACGATCAGACCGAGCTTGCCGCCTACACGGCTCATCAGCTGACGGGCGCGGCTGCGCAGATTCAAAATGGAAATACCGGCGGTATCGTCGATGAAGATCGGCGCTTTTTCCAGAGATTCGGCGGCGTCGTAGAATCCGCGCCAGTTTTCCAGATGACCGGTTTTGAGTTCTGACTGTGGAATTTCTCCCTTGGCGCTGAGGAGACGACCGGTAACTTCTTCGGCTGACATTTCCAGCGAGAAGACCCCGACAGGCAAGCCTTGATTGCTGCCGACGTGCAGCGCGATATTCAAAGCAAACGCGGTTTTACCCATGGCCGGACGACCGGCGATGATAATGAGCTGACCGTCATGCATACCGCTCGTCATACGGTCGAGATCCGGGAAGCCCGTGCTAGTGCCGGAGACATTGCTCGGGTTGTCAATCTCGGAGAGTTCGCGAAGATGATCCGTGTAATCGGCCAAAACCGCGTCGATTTTTTGGAAACCGCTGGACGAGCGGGACAAATCCTCACTGATGCGAAGGACTTTTGCCTGAGCTTCGTCCAACAAATCCTTGGCTTCGCGAGCGCCGGGATTCATGGAGTCATTGATGATGTCGTTACCGGTTGTAATTAAACGGCGGCGAATCGAACGGTCGCGAATAATTTCCGCGTAGCGCAGAACGTTAGCCGCACCCGGACTGTAATCCGCGAGTCGGTTGAGATATTCGAGGCCGCCGGTCTCTTTTTCGAGACCGCCCTCACGCAGGATGTCGTGGACCGTCAGAATATCGGCCGGCTTTCCCTGCGAGAGCAAGCGCTTAATGTTTTCGAAAATTAAGCGGTTTCCGTAGTCATAAAAGTCCTCCGAATCGATTTTTCCGCCGATCAAGTCGAACGTATTGTTATCGATCAGGAGTGCGCCCAAAACACCGTCTTCAGCCTCTTTTGAGTAAGGCGGAGTGCGGTATTGCTGGACTTCACGATCTTCGCTGCGAATATCGGGCATCGTATTTATGAACTTCCTTTTTTCCAAAAGCAGATGAGAAAACTATAGCTGAAAGAGCAGAGACATGAAAAAAAGAAGCCTCCCAAAAATGTGACATTTCTGAGAGGCATTTTGAAGACCGAAGTCTTCAGGAATTTCTTCCTCCATTAGGCTTCAGCAACAACCTGAACGTTGACATTAGCAACGATGTCGTGGTGCAGGTCGATCTGCAGCGGGTACTCGCCGACGGCTTTGATAGCACCCAGCGGTGTACGAACCTGGCTCTTGTGGATATCGTAACCAAGTTTTTCGAGGGCTTCGGCAACGTCCATGTTGGTCACAGAACCAAACAGACGACCGTCGACGCCGGCCTTGGAAGCGATAGTGATGGTCAGACCATCGATCTTGCCCTTGAGCTCTTCAGCCTTAGCAAGACGTTCAGCCTGAGCGCGTTCGAGTTCAGCCTTGTGGGCTTTGAATTCTTCGATCGCAGCTGCTGTAGCACGCTTAGCCTTCTTTGTCGGGATCAGGTAGTTACGAGCGAAACCGTCTTTAACTTTGACGACGTCGCCGAGCTGACCGACGTGAGGAATAGATTCAAGCAGAATGATTTGCATGTTGATTTCCCCCGATTACTGATTGTCGGTGTAAGCAAGAAGAGCAAGGAAGCGAGCACGCTTAATTGCTGTGTCGAGCTGACGCTGATAGTGAGCCTTCGTACCTGTCAGGCGAGCCGGCATAATCTTGCCGTTTTCCTGGATGAAGTCGCGAAGTGTGTCGATATCTTTGTAATCGATCTGGTCAACATGATCAACTGTGAAGCGGCAGAATTTTTTACGCTTGAAAAGCGCGTTCTGCTGATTAGGGTTACGAGGTCTACCCTTTCCTTTGGCACCAAAAGCCATGATTTACTCCTTTTCGAATTCCGTTATATGCAGGACAAGTTTGCGTGAACGCGCCGAAGATGTTGTCAGAAACCCTCTGAATTTCAAACGGCTTCCGAGCTCCACCTCATTGAGAGCCTTAGCAGCCGGACCGACTGCCGCCGCTTCTGCGGAAAAGCTCAGTTTTCTATCCGATCCGGCTTCTTGGACCACCGACATATGGCGGATGGCCAGGTCAAGAATGGGAACAGAAGCTAAGGTGTAGCGGATGACGTCTTTCTTTTCAAGAATTCCGTCCAGTTCGAACGAGTTCACCTCGCAGTCCTAAATTAAGCCTGGGCTTCAGCCGGGGCTTCTTCAGCAGCCTGAGGTGCGGGAGCAGCAGCTTCAGCAGCAGCGCTGGCAGCCTTACGGGCTTCTTCTTTCTCGACAGCCTTCATCATCGGAGAAGGTTCTGTCTCAGCCTTCTTCATTTTCACGGTGAGGTGACGAAGAACGGCGTCGTTGTAACGGAAATTGTTTTCGAGTTCTTCAAGAACTTCGGGGCCGCATTCGATGTTCATCAGAACATAGTGGGCTTTCACGAGTTTCTCGATCGGGTAAGCCAGCTGACGACGGCCCCAATCTTCGAGACGGTGAATCTTACCGCCGTGGCTTTCCACAGCAGCCTTGTAACGCTCAATCATCGCCGGAACCTGTTCGCTCTGATCAGGATGGACGATGAAGCAAATCTCATAGTGACGCATTGAACCTCCTTATGGGAAATAGTCGCCCGGAGCGTCTTCCGGTGTGACAAGGACTAGAAAGTGCGTGATTCTACACCACTTTCAGTAGAAAAAATCCTGATTACTAAATTAGTTACGAAAAACAAGTCGAGGAATAGCCTTAATGAAAATGAGATGCCTGCTTGCTTAGCCTATTACTCTACGAACATCCGGGTTGAATGGTGTGTGCTGCGTTTTCTACTATTCGAATCGACCTATTAGTTCTAATAGTTGAACCTTCCTTGAGTACTCCTGAAGAGAAATTATTTCTCCGGTGTTCGTTAATCGTTGCAAAAAACACATTGGCTACACCTGTCTTTCATGGAGGAGCCGCTTTTCCCATCAGATAGGGCTCCGTGCCGGGATCTGTAGGAAAGGACTTGCAACAGATCAAAAAATCGAGGCCGTGATTTAGCACGACCTCTGACTTAGCAAACTTCAGATTCCGCTTAAGGCGGATACTGATCAGCCAACAGTACGCTGACGCACGGTTTCAAACAAACAAATACCGGCAGCAACGGAAACATTCAGACTTTCGACCGTTCCCAGCATCGGAATCTTCGCCAAGTCACTGCAGCGGCGGCGCGTCAATTGACGAAGACCGTCGCCTTCGGCGCCGAGTACCCAGCCGAAAGCGCCCTTTTGATCAAATTCATAAATGGTCTTTTGAGCTTCACCGGCTGTGCCGATGATCGGAACACCGGCGTCAACAAGCTCAGCAATCGAACCCGCCAAATTCGTAACTCGCACAATCGGAACGGTTTCAGATGCGCCGGCGCTGGCCTTCACTGCCGCAGCCGTTAATGTGGCGGAGCGGTCTTTCGGCGTGATTACGGCAGATACTCCTGCCGCATCAGCGACACGGAGGCAGGCACCGAAATTGCGCGGATCGGTCACGCCGTCCAAAAGCAGTAGAAGCGGATTACCGGCGAGATTATCCATCAATGTGTCGAAGGACATGCCGATATCGATCGGTGCAGCTAAAGCAATCAAACCCTGATGCGGAACTTCATGAGAAAAGCCGTCCAGGCGATTGTTGTCGGCCTGCATCAAACGAATGCCGGCCTTTTCAATCTCTTCAATCATCCTGCGCATACGCTGATCGCGGCGCTTCGGATCATAGTAGACGATGCGAATCGACGAAGAATCGCGTTTCATTCTCGAGGACACGGCATGGAAGCCGGCTAGGACTGTATCTTCTTTTTTCATGAGCGTTTCTTTGCAACAGACGGTGCTTTCTTCGTTTTTCTCGCTGCCGGCTTACGCGGCGCGGCAGAAGATTTTACGGTTTTCCTTTTGGCTTCGGTCTTCGGCCTGCTTTGACGATTCTTCGAAACCAAAGCGAATTCTATTCTTCTTGCGTCGAGATCGCAGCGGGCAACCTTAACAGTGAGCTCGTCGCCCAAGCGATAACGCAACCCGGAGTCTTCGCCGTAAATTTCATTGGACTTATCGTCAAAGACGAAGTAATCATCCCCAAGGCCGGAAATATGAATCGCGCCTTCGACATACAAGTCTTCAAGCGTCACAAAGATTGCAAAGGGACTTACACCCGAAATCACGCCTTTAAAGACCTGGCCGAGTTTCTTCTGCATATAGTTGCATTTCAGCCAAGCCATTACATCGTAACTGGCTTCATCGGCACGGCGTTCATGGGCAGAACACAGAAGGCCGAGCTTTTCCCACAAGTCGATATGCGCAACCTTCTTCTTGTCATCGGGTTTTGCCTTGCAGATGATTTCTCTTGTCTGAACCGGAACATCCGCTTCATTGGGTTCAACCAAAATCTTCGGCACGTATTTCCGGCGCCGTAAGATACCTCGGATAGCGCGATGCACCAGCAAGTCAGGATAACGGCGGATCGGTGAGGTGAAGTGCGTATAAGCATCATAAGCCAGGCCGAAGTGACCGACGTTATGCGGGCTGTAGACGGCCTGCTGCATGGAGCGCAGCAAAATCGTCTGAATCATTGCCTTATCCGGACGATCAGCGATCGATTCCAGCACCTTGGCATAGTCTCCCGGAGTGGGGGAATCTCCGCCGGGCAGCGTCACGCCGAACGGCGCCAAAGTTGCCCTGGCTTTTTCCAGACGATCCTGGCTGGGCGGTTCATGGACACGGTAGAGACACGGAGCCTTATTCTTCTGCAGGAAGTCGGCTGCACAGGTGTTTGCCACCAGCATCATTTCCTCAATGAGGCGATGAGCGTCATTGCGTTCGCGCGGCAGAATCTGTTCGATCTTGCCCTGCTCATTGGCGACAATATAAGTTTCAACCGTCTCAAAATCCATCGCGCCGCGCAATTCACGGCTCTTGATCAGATTCTTGTAAAGATCATAGAGATCCTGGACGTTGCCAAGCACGTGTTCCATGACCTTGGCTTCAGGACCGTTCGGGTTGCAGAGTGCGGCCCAAACATTGTCATAAATCAGTCGTGCCGCCGAACGAATCACAGCTGGGTAGAACTGGTAGGCTTCTACCAATCCGTTGGCGCCAATGATCGCGTCGCACACCATGGTGCAGCGGTCAACCTGCGGATTCAAAGAACACAAGCCGTTAGAAAGCTCTTCCGGCAGCATCGGGATAACGCGTCTCGGGAAGTAGACACTCGTTGTTCTTAACTGAGCGTCCTTATCAATAGAGCAACCGGGTTTGACGTAATGAGAAACATCGGCAATGGCTACGAGCAGACGGAATTTGCCTTCTTCCACAGGTAAGCAGTAAACAGCATCGTCGAAGTCTTTGGCATCTGCGCCGTCAATCGTCACAAACGGAATATCACGGAGGTCTACTCTATCTCGAAGATCGGACTTCGTTACAGAGTCAGAGAAACGCTTAATTTCTTTCTTTGTTTCTTCGGAGAACTTGTAGGGAAGATCGAATTTACGAACCGCGATTTCTGTTTCCATTCCCGGCTCGTCGATCGTTCCCAAAATTTCGACTACGTGGCCGACAGGACTATTAGTGAGAAGGCCTTTATCTTCAAGTTCGGCCACGACGATCTGAGAAGGCGTTGCGCCTAAAGAGCGGCCCGGTGCAATTAAGATCGTTTTGCAAATTCTTGCGTCTTCAGGCACCACAATTCCGACGCCGCGTCTCAGTTCAAAGCGGCCGACAATGCGTTTTAACTTGCGATCGGCAAGTTCGACGATATCGGCTAAAACTCGACCCCTGTAGTCGGTTCCTGCTTCTCTAGCGACAACAATATCTCCGGGAAGAACTTTGGTCATTTCTTCCGGAGAGATGTACATATCGGGAACGTCTTCTTCGCAAATCAGGAATCCGAATCCGTCACGGTGTCCCTGCACCACGCCGGTATGAAGTTTGGCAGAAGAGGTCAGGAGAACAATGTCTTCCCGATTCGTAAAGATTCTTCCTGCCTCTTTCAATTTATTGAAAGCGCGATCAAAGACCTCAGAGGAGATGCCCTTATGAGAAAGCATCACATACTCTTTCAGGTCGTCCATTTCCATCGGGAATCCGGCCGTCCTCAATTCCCGTTCAATTGCCTTTTCAGCCGCTTCCACTCCGGCAGCCAGGATGGCACGCTGCGGCTTAGCAGAAGTCAACGCAGACTTCTGTGTGGTTTTATTCTTCGCAGTAATTTTGAGCCTCAACTAATTAATGTTGATCCTATTTATGCTGGATTGTAATTGCTGAGGTTGCTAACAAAGTCCTAAGATCGCTCAGAGTGGAGATATTTGATTTCGGCCTTCAGGTACTAAAAATATCAATCCAAATTAAGCACATCCAGCATTCCGAGTCCGCGGAACTGGGGAAGAAGCAGAATTAACAGAACAACAATCAAAAGAAAGACCAGTCCGTAGGCAAACTGATGATCCGTTAACTGCCTGAAGAAACGGTATTGGCCTCCCGACGGATTCTGTTCATAGCGGTAGCCTGAGACTTGGAAGTTTTCAGGGAGCTCTGTTTCCCGGTAATAATCGTTCAGACGATATTCATTCCAAACTTTGGGATCTTTTTGACTTCCGAAAGTATCCAGATCTCCGGGCCTTCGAAGATCTCTCAGATAAATCGGACGACGCTCAATGATTTCCTCTCTTTTACGAAAGCGGATGCCCTGTTCATCCAAAAGCTTCTCGTAAGCCAAATCATGTTTCTTCTGCAGATTGGCGAGAAAACGATAAGCTTTTTCGTCCGCTTGGTATTGGCTATCAGCCTTAATCGTGAAGCATTGGTTTTCCAGATAAACCGATTCGTAATAGGGAATCGGATAAAACTCGGTCGACGAAACAGCCTTAGGGACGCAATAACGAAAAAGCACAGAAACACCGCATGGAAAATTGAAGTTGAATCAAGACCGGCTGTATTGCCGCCTGAACTTGAAAAAGGATTCTAACGACAAAGCGTCGGCTTAAGAAATGTTTCTGCCGACTGCGCCTTTGGCACAAAAAGACGGCTCCTTTGCCTATTTTTATCTATGTGAAATCGGTTCGCCTAGAACGAGACGCAGGAAAATTCGGGTCTCGGTGCCGGTTTGGCTCAGCGTTTCTAACGTAGAAACAGCGTGATAAGTGATTTTTGCCTTGGAGACTTCTCAGTCTTCAAGGCTTTTTAGTATTTCAGATCAGAAAAAAGTACGATCAAGCAGGATTACTTTCGAAAAAGATTTGCTCAGACAAAGTTTTGGGGTAGTTGTAGGTATCCGCTTCATCCATACATCCTCTCAGCCAGCGGTAGTACGGTCCAAAAGCTCGGGACTCACGAGTACGAATTCTCAGTCTCGCTCCCATTTTTTCTCCCGAACCCAGTTATGAAGTACTTTGTCGAGCCAAACCGAAGAGCAGTTAGTGACCAGAACCTGATATTTTCTCGTCAAAGGAACCGGCATTCGAATCATCTTTCGGCCTTCTCTGTTAAAAACCTTGTGCCGAAGTTGAGCGCCCAAGTCGAAGTAAATGCCTTTAGCTTGTCTTCCTTACTCAATAGCGATAAACAGCAGACGCCCACTCGATCAGAGAGACTGGCAAGTTCAAACTGAACTTGCAGCAGTTCGTTGATTAGACTGTCTTGCTTGGCGAGTTCCGCCAAAATATTCCGCGGAACATAAGCGACTTCGGCATTTGTGATCGCTAAGTAGTGTCCGGCTCGGGCCGTCAGGAGAAGAAATTCAAGTTACCGGCCGCCAAATGACCAGGTGTGGAAAGCGCAATTGCAGGACTGTCTCCTTTTGTTGAGCCGATCGCACGAGCAGTCACGCCTCTAGTAGCGAGGACCACGTGGTCAACACGTTCACCCGGAGAAAATACTCTTTCTTCTTTCAGCGTTTTGGAAAGACCTAATCTCAAGAAAATCCTCACCAGCACCGGATGAAGGCGATGATGGATCCAAGGCATTACCGGAACTTTAGAAAAAATGGCTCCTGTCGAGTTCGCATTGTTTTTACCTTGAACAATCGATACGTACCAATTTTGAGTGAACCTTGCCATAAGCTCTTTCCAACTAACCTTAGTAACGTGAACCATGCAGAAGCTAGGCAATCATCGAAGGGATGATTAATTTTCACCCTAAGTAATTCCTACGATTCGTCAATAATGGAACGCGTTTTTACCGTAATTAACCCCAAATTAAGTTAAGGATTTGCGTAAAAAGGCTATTAACCTCTCCAAATACTCATGAATTATCGAGAACTAAAAGTCAAATCTGAAACCGTCTCTTTAGAAAGAACGGAAGCATCGAGCGCTTTAGGTCGCGCAAATAGAATTGAAAGTGAGAATTTAAACTAACCACGCAACCCGCTAATGAAATGAAGGCTCGGATAGTTCTAGGGATTTTTGGGACAAAGAAAAACCCCGCAAATCTACGAGGTCTTAAGAATTAGGCCTGGTGCCCGGGACTAGCACCACATTTTCAATATTATTCAATTAGATAACTTTAACGGTTCCGTTATATTTCCGTTTTATGGATGAAAAACGGAAATTTTTGATGGTTTTAACGGAAATTTTTAACTGTTGCGTAAAAGACGAAAGGCCCCCGATTCCTACGCTATGAACAATGAAAGATTAGCACGGTTAATTTAAAAACCTACTAATACCTTTTTTATTATGTATTGACACAATACAAATTTAGGAATAGAATACAAACATACTCAATAAGGAGCTTGAAAATGACAAAACAAATGAACGTGAACGTACTGAAATCGTTAATGAACCAGAGCGGCTGGACGCATGAGCAAGTCATCACGATCAATAACGAATATGACGAAATGGTAGAAGGTATCGCGGAAGTCGTTTCCCGCAATCCGTCAGCACCATTCGAGATTCATTACAACGAGGGTTTTAAGTACAACGTTGAAAAAGACGAACTCACAACTCAGAAAGATGACTCCTTGTACGGGATTTGGTGGTTCACACCTGAGCTTGAAATCGTTGATAAAGACGGAGAAAAAATCGACTCTTGGGATTTAGATGAACAAGGATTTAACCCTGAGTTTTCTAACGTTGACTATTCGGAAACAATCGAAAACGCTAAGGCTAGTCAAGAATGAATGAAAAAAAAACAGTTGGAGCGCCGCGAAAAACTCCTGATGGAGGGCAGAGAGTAACGTTCTACTTACCTAAACACATTGTTGCCTGGATCCGAGAACATGGCGGATCAAAGTGGATCAGAGAACGAGTTGAGAAAGAAATAGAAAATTTAAACCCTTTAAATTGATGGTCGGCGGGAGGCGCAGTTAGCGCCTCTTCTGATTTTTTATTTTCGACAGCAGCACTTCTTCTCATCAAAATATTTTCGCTCAGCGACTTCTCCCTGCTTACCGATGTTGAAAGAAGAAATCGGACGATGGTAACCCATCACGCGGGTCCAGATTTCGCATCTAGTGCGCTCGCTATTCTTAATCCCATATTGTTCTAAATCGCTGGTCATAATTTGTCCTCCTAAAGATCTTGAAGCTGGGTGCCATCAGCTACGTAAAGCGGGTGCGTCGGTTCCCCAGTCTTGTTCAATGCTAAACATCTAATGTTGTAGTCCTTGAAATTTTCTTTGAACTGAGAACTTCGAGCAAGATAGGATCCAAAATTTCCCCAGGCCGCTACGACAATATCAGCTGACTTAATCAGTTTGTCCAAATATTTGTCGTTTTCGGGACCAACAGGGTCGTCAGCCTTTAAAAGATCATTACGGTTTTTTGATCTAAAGGCGAATAGATTTCCTACCAAAAGACGACCACCTCCAAATTGACGGGCAAAACTGACCATTCGGCGAACTGTCGCATCATCCTCTACTGCATCCGCAGTAGACGGGTTAAGACAAATAAAAAGAACCGTCGGTTTCCCCTCATCCCACGTGCGCTCTAATGAATACCGATACATCCCGTCCGGTGAGATTTCAGCAGATTTCTTAATATCAGACATCATTCCTCCTCCTTGGTTTATTTGCTACTGTAGCGCTTTTCTACAGTATTCAATAGGTCCTCGAACTTCTTGCAGTAATCGTCGACACTCCGCTCCCAACTGCAAACATCGAACTGTGTCTCGATCGGCAACGCTCTTGGCTCTTTTTTCAAGACTGGCAATGCGGGAGCGCAAGCGGTCAGAGTCAGCGCGAGCGTTAGATTCAGCAGCACGCATCTCAGCGAGAGCAATTGCTTGATTTTTGTATTGTGTCTCATAGTTTTTGACTGTAGCTGTGAGTTCGGAGATTTGAGTTCGAGCAATTTTTAACTGCTCAGAATTCTGACCATTGTGAAGGCCAAAAAAGTAAGCGCCAGCAGCTATCAAAGCGCCGGCGCCAATTTTCACTAGATCAAAAGGATTCATCACATCAATCTCACCTCATCTTCTCGGCGATTCATCAGCCCCGGGAGGATTTCGTACATCTGTTTTCCGTGTTCATCCTTAACCAGATTCCCGTTCCTGTCTCTGATTCTCCTTTTCGCAAAGGATCGGAATCCCTCCTTTGCCAACTCGAGTTTCCCTGAATTCAAATATCCGAGCGTCTTAGATTTGGCTACCGCGTTCACTCCGAGGTTGAAGGCCAAATCCAATAAAGCTATGTACTGTCCCTCAGTGAGTTTGCAAGTAACATAAGGCGCCAAGCCCTCTGCATGTTCGATCAAATCATCGCGAATCAGCTTTTCAGCCTCTTGTCTGGTAATAGTTTGGCCTGGTTTAACGCCTTTTGTGTGTCCATAGCCAACAGTAAGAACTCCTCCCGGACAACGGTAGGCTTTCAGTCGCAAACCTTCCCACCTCTTCACAAAATCCTCCGCAATGAGAGGATTCCATTGCGAAAACGGTAATTTTTCCTCATTCATTTTGGCTTTCTCCTAAATGGACCTTTTCTTTGATGCGTTTCTCATGTTCGGTCTGGACGGTTTCAAGCATGTCTCTTACACGTTGAGGAATGATCTGACCGAACCCGGCTTTTTCCACGTTTTCAAGAATTGAAATCAACTCATTCAGCGAAAGAGCGCCGATGGCCCATGCGCCTATCCACGGCTCATTGAAGATCTGGTCAACACCATGAAATCCGATAGCAACCATGAGAATGATGAATTTCCGGATAAGGCCTTTGAGCCCTACTCTGCTTGACCATGTTCCGGTTCTGGCAGCGGCTACGATCCCGCTCAGGTAGTCGAAGACCACAAATCCAAACAGCCAGTAGAAGAGGTTCTGATGCTCTCCCATAAGACTGCTGATAAGGGAAGTAAAACATCCGGCAATAGTTAAAAAGAAACTCTTGAGAACTCCGGGATCAAAACTGTTTAGACGGCTTAAAAATTGATCCCACATCTCTCAATCTCCCTATGTCGTCGATTTTGTAGATGCATTTTTCCTCCGATATGTAGATAAAAAAAGAAAGCCCCTCGCGAGGAGGGGCGGATAATGTTAGAGTTTCGCAGGGAAAAATCGCCAGTCGTAACTTACGAGTGTTCCACTAATAAGATCAAAGACAACTTTGTCACCTTTATTCATTGGGAAGAAGTTTGTGTATTCCTTCGTATTCCCAGTCTCGTCTGTAGAGAATCGACCAACAAATACAATGTTTATATCGCCTGAAGTAATGATTCTTAAATCATATTTAAACGCCCTCTGGACCCTCGGAGCGATCATGAAATAACCATTGCTAGGAGCAGTGTAGGTAAAATCAGAAGAGGATCCTGAGCCATACAGCTGCGCATCATAGTTCGGAAAACTTCCATCCGATCCTTTTTTGGATGTCAAATTTAGAAGAGTTCGGAGGAGTGCTTTTAACATGACACACCTCCTTTAGCCAGGTTAAGTTGAGGAGCCGTTACAGGGAATAAGAAGGACACGTCTCTTAGAAACAGTCCCGCCAGTCGAGAACACGTAATTGATTTTGGCACCCTTCGATATTCTGCAAACACACGAGATAAAACCGCTCGGTCTATAGACGCCTTGTCGCAGAGCATTCGAGTAAGGGCTGACATCAAGGTAAACAGGCGCAGAGCATTCTCCTTCAACTCTAATCCAGCCGTCAAAGGGAGCTGTGATAACGTCGCTCCATTCGTTGGGGCCGTTAAACCCTGTTGTGTATTCCGTGTAAGTATCAAGCGCTGGGGAAGCAAAAGAAGAGACTTGGCCTTTCTTGTTGATGAAGAACTTCTCCGCAAAGAGTTGTACAAGTTGCTTAAGCATATTGCACCTCCTCTACGGATAAGTTTCTCAATAGTGTTATACCCCCCCCGACTAGCTTATAAAATTTCCCGAAGATGAGTCGTCCGGAAATGCTGTAACCGATAATGTTCCCTTTTCGCATTGGAACAAATAGTTTGCTCTGGCCGTTGTTCAGAGAATAATTAGAACTTTGTAGGCCGTCTCCCCAGACATTGATACTGCCTCCGGTATCTACGACGATACACAAATACCCATCATAAGGTGCAGCAAAAGTATCCGGTTGGCTTGTGTTAAGCGTAACGGATGTGAAATCTGTCTCGTTAGGAAGTGATTGACTGGCCACCTCCGCTGACTCAGACTTTGAATAAAACAATGACAATAGGAGGCTCAATAAACTTTTCAGCATAATGATCCTCCTGTTACAAGATGATTATGACGCTCCGACAGACTTTGCAAAAGCAAATGTTGTTGAACTGCTTGAGGCTCCGTCTCTAACATTAAAGTAGTAAGAAACTTCTTGGCCTTTGCGAACGGGAATAAACAAGCGTATCCAGTCTTTCCCAACGCAAGAAACGTACATATCCGGCGTGTAGATAGACACGTTTGCAATGTCTTCAGCGTTGTTTTCTTTAACGAAGAAGTATCCATCTGTTGGTGCCACGTATTTGCCCCAAGTGTCTTTTTGCAAAGAGAAGGTCGTCTGATTACTTGATGGATACCCTTGGCCGCCGACCCATTCAGAGCGAGACGTAATAAATTTCTCAGCAAACAATGAGATAAGCTGTTTAAGCATAACTTACCTCCGGTGCTAAACACTGAGAAAGTTTTACTAAGATACCCCCCCCCGATGGTTTTAGTAAACCAACACGCGATATTATGTGCTTCCCGAGCGTACAGTCCAAAGGGTTGTCCTTTAGCCACTGGGCAGGCAGCCATTAAAACATCTCCTTTAACTTGTGGAGTTGAGAATGTGTTTACGTTGGTCGTCTGTGCTGCGGCGATGCAATTATCGGAATCTGCCGTGAATCTTATAGCAGCATAACCATCTGTAGACGCAATCCCTTCGTAAACAGGAGCCCACCCAGTAACACTACTCGTTGTTGGAGATAGAGTTATAACGGATACGGACGGCATAGCCTGATGTCCCACCGCCTCAGATTCTTTTTTGCTGTAAAACTTGGACAAAAGGAGCCGCATTAGATTTTTTAGCATAACGCGCCTCCTACCAAAGAATTAAGCATCTGAACTTGCTTTGTAGAACCAAATAGAATAATCCGAAGTCTTTCCACCTCGGCATAAGAATTTAACAGTGGTTCCTTTTTTGACGTAACAGCAAAGACCACACCCTGCGGTGTTTCCGTTGAGGACGGAGGCAAGCGCCATCTGTCCATTATCGACTTGAATTTCAAGAGCTGAGACTGTGCTTGAATTGCTTCGAGAGGTTGCCCAGCCGTTGCATGGCGCAACATAGCTAAAGAAGTCGGTAGTACTCGTGCAAGGAATGTTAGTGCCATTGCGGACAATCGGAGCACACTGTTCTGCAACCCAAGATTTTTTGCCCTTGATAAAAGTTTCTGCAAATAGTTGTATGAGGTCCTTAAGCATAATAGAGACCTCCGTACAAGGCATTTATACCCCCCCCCGATTACCTTGACAAATCCTACTGTGATGTGTGAAACAAAGGCTCCTTCTACCGAATATGTGGCTCCTTTACTCACGGGGATTGCGACCCCTAAACCTTTTGGTGCAGGCGCTTGCGCAGACACATGAAAAAGATTGCCAAGTTGCGCTCTGACTTCGCTATTCGTATTGTCCTCAGCACTAGCATTGACGAATAAATATCCATCGTCGGGAGCTGTCCCCGCATTGATTATTCCCCAAGAACCGACAGTTTCGTCTTTGCTGAGAAATATCGTTTTTGTTGCGCCAGGCATAGCAGAATTCCCCGCCTGTGCTGGGGTCGTTCGGCTATCGAGTAGCTTTTGAATAAGTTGTTTTAGCATTTTGACTCCCCGCCCGGACAAGGAGCCCGAGCTATTACTTAATTTTGTAAACCGTTATCTGGATTATCTTTGCGTTTTTAATATCGCCTGCTGATATCGTTACTCCCTTCTTTACCGGAAAAGAAAACACATAAGACAGCCCTTCTGTTTCGACTGTCGTATGTACGTTGTGGCTATTAAATAGGATTGGGAACCAAGCAAAGGTGGGAGAACCTGACCAAACTGCCTGCCACGAAATAACTGCATACCCATCAAATGGAACAACGTAAGGAAGAGAGGTTGCTGTTACGGATTCAGAAAAATCAGTTAGACCAACAGTAGAAAGATTTTCTCCATAGATTATTTTACCCCCCTCCGCTAAGACTTACAGCTCTGCGGGGCACAAACAAACTACATAACAAACTTGCCAATTCTTTAAGCATGAAAGAAACCTCTCTGTTTGATGGAACTACGATCACTGACTGCCTGCTCTAATTCATAAGCCAAAGCAGTGGGAAATTCCGGGTAATCGACAAATGGGAATCCTTGCTTCTCTGGGAGATCCTTGAGTTCTTGCCGGTAATCTAACAATGCTTTTCTGTCCTCTTCTGTCAATTGAGATCGCTTAGTTCTTGCGGCAGATTGAACTGTTATATCCGGGAGCTGAACGTATCGATCAGTGTCTGAGATTCGAGCATTGCGCTCCCCTCTGACCTCCTGCTCATACTGCTGTTTCACGAAATCATCATCCAGTTCCGGAAGCTCAGTTGAAAGGTAATAGTCCCCATCAGCACTCTGGAAATATCCCTTAGGACTGGGTTCTAATTTCCAATATTTGATAATGGTTCCGTCTTCTCGTTTAAATCTTTCTGACAAGGTGTAATGGCTTTGAGCAAAAGCTTCATCCTTAGCATCGATGAATGCATGTTGTCCGGGAGAATTGGACGAAACTGCAATCCTCCCATCAGAATCTTTTAGTGAATATTTAGACAAAGGTCGATTCATTGCCCTTGAAAGCATCTCTTGCTTAACTTCTTCAAGTGTCTTCATACTTTTTCCTTAATTAAGGATTCTCTGTTCCAGCGTCTTGTCCTGTCTGGGCATTCTTTATGTCATCGATTTCTTGCTGAGTACCTCCATTCTCGAGGATCAACTCTTCAAGAATCGGACATAAGTAATCATCGGTCCGATCGTTGAAACTATCGTCAGCCCAACTGTCGACTCCAGCACTGAAACCGATATTGCTTCTCGCCGTATTTTGTTGAGTGGCTGATAGGGTTTGGGGAGCCTCGTAAGAAACAGAAGGAGTTAGGTCTGTGTAGTCTGCCGATAAAAGAGCCGTACCTGCAGTTGTGTTTACGGAACTTATCCGGAACATTCGACCATCTGTACCGACAACCGTGTCTCCAGCTTTTATATTTCCTTGAGGTTTTAAATCAGCAATCTGGATAGTTCCGGAAGCAGTTAAAACCTGATCAATTACTCGAACTGCATAAGCATTGGAAGCGGCCTCCACAGCTTTGGACTCTGCCGTTTGTGCCGCTGTCTGAGCTGTTTGAGCTGCCGCCTGTGCCGTTTCTGCATTTCCTTGAGCTGTCTCTGCTGCTTGTTGGGCCGTCTGTGCTGTTTGGACTGCTTGGGCCGCGTTGTTTTGCGCCGTTTGGGCACTGGCAGCAGAACTTTGAGCCGCAGTTTGTGCGGCCGCAGCTGACGCTTGAGCTGTATTAGAAGTATTTACTGCAATCGTAGATGCATCAATCGCCGACTTCGACTGCGCGATCGATGTTTGGATGTCTGCGTCCCAGTCATCGACCGTTTGTTTCAGCGTCTCAACTTTTTCGTTAGCAGCGTTAGCCTGAGCCAAGGCGTTAGAAGATGTTGAATTGGCGGTTTGAGCTGTTTGACGAGCTTCCTTTGCAATCGAAAGGGCCTCCGATGAATTGTCGGAAGCTTGATCTGCATAAGCTCCGACATCGTTGATTGCATCTTCCGTCTGCTTCAGAACCTCTGGACCGCTGATTACGCCTGTTCCTGTGGGCGTGTAATGAAATTGAAATTTCGTTTTTGCCATGTTCTATTACTCCGGCAATCGCAGAAAATAGGCCAGTGTGTAAAAATGCGGCTCATTGGTAACGCCTGAGATGCTTACATTCGCATTTAGTGGGTGAGTGTGAGTTTGTCCGCTCCCCGTATTCCCTACCGATACAGTGTGAGTGTGGTTCCCGTTCGTTGAGGTAGTCCCCGTCCAAGAATTTGCGGCATTAAAACCAACCCGGCGAAGAACATCATCTTTAAAAGAACCCCCAGCGTCCTTCCAGTTGCCATAACTTTCTACGTAAAAGGCGCCTCCACCATCGAGACCTCCTTGGCAATCCCATCCGCCGAAGGTGCCAGTTATGTTCATACTTCCTTTTGAGTGAGTATGATCACCCGCACCTCCAGTACTTGCTCCATGAGAATGTGCGGGTAACTGCGCGACAGTAAGTGCCGTTCCTCCGATGGTTCCATTCACAGACAGACTTGGAATTTCAATCGTTGCCGCCCCTCCTGTAGTACCGGCATTCTTAGGCAAGGATCCCTTAACAAACTTTCCTACTAAGTTTGGGACCGTTCCTCCGCTTCCGTCAGAGCCGCCGTCACATAAAACCCAGCCGACATCAGCTTGGGTAGATCCCCAAAAGATAGGATTCCTGTTGTCCGTTCCTCCAAGAGTTACGTTGTAAAAAGGAACAACGGCGCCGGCTGGAACTGTGATGTCAATATTTTTCCAAACTGCTCTGTTCGTTCCGGGAGCTACCGCCGTTGAATGAGGGCCGTTTGGCTGTACACAGCGGTACTTTGTTCCGTTCTGCATGACCTCATTGCCAACCTCGTAATCCAGTAGGGCTGAGTAATTCATGATTCCACCCTGCTGGAACCACACTGCAAATTGAGACAACAGGAACAAGACACCGTTGAAGTCTGCTTTGTGCGGCGGGATACCGCCCTGCTCGATCGGCACAGCATTGACAGGCCCCCAGCCCTCCTGAACAGACAAGCGTCCGGTTCCCGCTTCAGTTGGAGTCAAGGGAGGAATCGTGTATTCCCCGCTAGCGGCCACAACTCCGGGAATTTGAAATTTAGGATAGTTGCTCATATATCAATAACCTTTGAAGGATAGAATACGCCCTGATTGAAGGGAAGAAGTTTTGATCCGTAGAAACCAAAGACCAATGTGTTTGGAACAACTGCTTCGACATTCGCCAGAACGCCTGCAGGCCTATTCAACAGCCCGTAGTTTTTGAGAATCGCGATTTGAACTGAGTTCGGCTCACCCACAATACGGATGTTGATGGTCATGTCCTGATAGTCGTTTACGAATGCCGGAAGACCGATCAGCCGAGTCAACAGGGAGTTTATGGTTTCAGCTGTAGAGTTCGAAACATTTACAACAGCGCGATAAAAAATCAGGAAACGGAAAAACTCATCATCCAGCCGAGTGTCCTGACCGTCGACAACGAGGTTCCGGTTCACTCCTACGCGCTTTCCCCACCAATCCAGCCAAACACCTAACGCTGTATCTGGATTCAAAACGTTATTAAAAAACGCGTCCAATTGAGGGGACGCGTCTATTTCAGCATTGAACAACAATCCGAGTTGTCGGTATCGCTCTGAGTGCGAGTATTGCGACTGCAGGGCGATTGAAATCAACGATCGGACGTTAGAAATTTTGCGGAAATCCGTAACGCTGAGAATATTCCGCCAAGTGACAGAATCAGCCATATTTAGTTACCGGTAAAGATAATTGAGACATCAGATTCACTAATTGTTGGTTCAATATTCGCAGGGATTTGAACGCTTGATCCGAGCGCTTCGGTTCCTAATCCAACTTGGATTTGGGCAATAGGGGCCGAGGTTTGAGACTGAATCGCCTGATAGAACCGAGACGCGTAAACCGTACTCGCAAGCGAAATTCGATCGTTAACGCCTTGTCCAAGAGCGTCCTGAATAATGGCTTGGATCACGTTGTTTTTCTCAGTCTCGTTCATGCTCGTACCAAAGAACGTAACTGAGATTTTTAGCGACTGATTTTGAGGTCTGACGATTTTGTAGTTATATGTAGCGTTGTAATACGTTTCGTCAATAAACTGAACTTCATAATCACCCGTGGTCCCGCAGCCGGCGTCTTTTCGCTGGTAAATCGTTCGGGCGATATCGGAATCCTCGCCTCCGACAATAGCGATCAAAATAGAATGAGGTTCTATAGACACGCCATACTGAGTTATCTCTGCATTGGTCGGATTCTCTAATACTCGAACATCCAAGACGCCCTCAAGAGCCGCTAAATTAGCCTCAATGGCCTCTACATAGCCTGTCGCATTAACCGCATAAGATTCAATCATGTGGTTTCTTAATTCCGCGTCCGTTTCTTCATCCCTGCCAATAACACCTGCAGTCGGATTAGTAATGGAATCCCAGCCGGCAATTGTTGTAACAATACGATTAACCGATCCTGCAGCTACCTCAAGAGGCCCGTGATTTATCGCCGTAAATGTCGTAGTCACCGAACCCGTATCGTCAATCTGAGCACCGTTGGCGGCTGAATGGCGGTATTGATTTCCGAGAGTATCCTGAGCTATGGCGCCGTACGGAATCACCGTCCCTTTTAAACCTGTAAGGACGCAATTTACAACGGTAGGCTCCGAAATTTTTCTGTCCAATCCATAAAGCGCTGCCAAAGCGTCTAAGTATTTGCCGGTCGCAGTCTCTGGGTTGGCCATATTAGCCAAGAATGCGATTTCAGAATTTTTAGCCTCAATTTCTGCGACGATTAAATCTAAAACTTGACCCATCGGTGAGCTGGGCTCAATGTTGAGCAACGGGTCGTTAGGGGATGTTTGAAAAGCCTGTTGAATTTTTTCACCTAAATCCTCTCGGATTTCCTGAGTGCTAGGCAATTCAACGCCTACCAGAGGATTAAAAATAATCTGAGCCATGATGTCTAAAAAATAAATGAGGTTGTTTCGTCTGAATCAGTGGTAATAGTGATTTCACCGTGCAGGGTGCGTGATTCTTCGTCTACATCAGTGACCGTTACTGAATCAACGGATTTCACGCCTGCAACCCGATTGCCTGCCTCATGAATAATTTGAGCTAAAACTGACGGATCGAGTTTTTTAGCAAGCTGCACCTCTTTCCACGCGATTCCGTTTTCCTGCTGGTAATAGGCGTCATTGGTCCATAGTCTGATTTCATTAGCGAGATTCTGCGCTATCGCTAACGCCCCAGAGGTGAGCAAAACATTCCCCTCTGGCGAGAGCTGTAAATCCCAGTCAGGACTTAATAAAGCTGTTTTTGCGGTATGCGGCATTTTCGCTGGTCCTAAAGATCATTTATTACTTTTGTCGCTATTGCTGAAATCGTTTCAACGGTAAGCGGAACCCCGAGCGACGCCGCGCCCGATTTAACTTTTTCCCATACGGTCCTATTTTTCAGTTTTTCAAGTAACTCATGGCCTCTAAGCGTAAGACGAGGTGAACAAAGACCATAAGAGTAATCGAAGTTTGTTCCTGTTTTAATCTGCAAACCTTCGACAAATTCGCCGTCTAAACACAATAGAAGATGACCAAATATTAACTTTTCTTGAGCTTTTGCCTCTGATTTCAGGTTTTCTCTTGTGTCGAAGTTTTCGAGCTGAACGGAATCGGGCAAAGCTCCCACGGTACTCAGGTAATCTGAGATACTTTCATCTTCGAATTTCTCCAATAAGCCTCTGATTATCTTCCAGTCCATTCTCATTTTTAGTCCTTATTGTTGAGGTTGACCGCTGGTAGTGTCGCCAGCTTGAACGCTGGTATGAACGTGCGTTGTAAGGCTGACGCCCTTGGCTTTAACGTCCCCGCTAAATGTTGCATTAGCGCCACCTGAACCGCCACCGCTAATCGCGCCGTTGAGATTGATTTGCGGCGAATTGAGAGAGATAGAAGTCGAACCCTTTAGCTCGATCGTTTTACTGTTAATCGTGCAGGAATCGGTTTTAATCACGACGCTCGCAGGCGCCTCAACTGTGATCTCCCCGCTGTCCTCGATATGAATAAAAGTAGACGGCGCCGGCCCCCAAAAACCACCGATATAGAACGAATCAGAGCGGTCAAACTCTCTAAATGTCGCAGGAACTTTAGGCGTGTTGTCGCCGTTCACGTTTGAAATATCATGCTTCGCCACCACGGCCAAACCGATATCCCCAATTTTTGGATCACAAACGACGGCAGCGGTTCCGTGCTGCAGACGGAAATAAGGGAGCCTCGGAATAGTTGTAACTGCAATCCCTTGAGCCTCAACGTTTCTAGGCATGAGCAACGGTTTAACAGTTACATAGCCGGCGCCAGACCCTGTTCCTGTTCTTTCTACTGCTGTAACTGTTACTGGGAACGCGGTGTAAACGGTTTTAGAGATCAGAGATTTGACGAAAAATTCTAATGCGTTAATGGGGCTGGAACCCGCGAAATCGTTGTAATTCGCACTATATTCTTGACTGCTCATATCACCACCTAGGATAAATAGCTGTGATGTTTGTTTTCCATGACTGTGATCCGGGGTCGTTTGCACATAGCTCATGACGCAACCCCGTTATTTTCCAAGTCCCTGAAGCTCTGGGTACGATCGTTTCTAATTTGAAATTCGCCCCAATGCGTAGATCAGGCCTGAAAAACGTAGAGACGTTAATTCCGTTGTTCGTGAACGTCGGATACCCGATCATTCCATTCGTTGCGTTTATTAGTGGAACTGATCCCTGAGTTTTTCGGGTGCCATGGTTTTTAATGAGTACGACTTTTTCATCATCAAAAATCAAATCAACACCAACGGCGTCAGCAATCCGCCTCATTTTTGTGACTGGATCCCCGTCGATAATGCAGTCCTTAATCGAAGCTGTGATGTCGTTATTTTCGAGCGTGTATCCGATCTCTTTAGTGATCTGATCAATCAGCCCCGTTACCGTCTGATTACCGTTTACCGATATCGGCGGCTGGGGAATTAACGCGGGAAATAAGCCGCAGTTCGCTTCAATCTTGAAAACAGGAGAAGGAGCGGCGTTAAAGTCTGCCCATGCGTTAACGATCTCGCCTTTAAAGACAACGGATAACGTTTTGCCCTTTTCACCTGCAGAAATATTGATTTTGTTCCGCTTCAACGAGAACGACTTAAAACCTAGGTGCGTTAGACGCTCCATTGTTGCTAAAGACAATCCTCTGAGTTCGATTTTGGCCTTAGGAAACGCGGGACAGCCGGATTTTTCAATTGAGCACTTAACCGCGAACCCTTGAAACGTAACGGCCTCTTGTCCGTCCAGCGTTACCGTAACGGCCACTTCTTTTTGCGTGTACGTTGTGTTTTTATCAATTTCCGGCAGTAGTGACGGCATTTGCTGCCTCCTCGTAAACTAGCAGCCATCGAGAATTTAACTCTTGATACTGCGGGTCTGACTTCCCGAGCGTGTCTATAAAAAACAAACGCCCCGAAAATAGAGGCGTTGGATAACAATTGATGTCAGTTCCGATGCAACATCGGCGCCCTGCGAAAATTTGAACGCCGTCTACCGCTAAATCACAATAGAGATACTCGGCAATCTGCCGCAACCTGATAACGCAGTTTTGACCTCCGAGCACACACGAGAACTCTTGAAACGGCAAGGCGCTTATAACGATCTGATTCATTTTTAAAAGAATCCGGTAATGTTCTTAAACAGGCTCGGTTTTACCTGAGCTTGTCCCGTGTTCACCTTATTGGCCGAGGTTGCACGCTTGGGCGAATACGAGGTTTTTTGCTGGCTTAGATTGACCGATACGATCTCAACAAAAGACGCGTGAACGGTCAGCATACAGGCGCCTGTCGTTTGAGTTCGTGAGAAATCGTAGTGATCGAGCGCCATATTTCGCCAAATTTTGGCAGGGCTGAATATCGTACAGGTATTGGTGCTGTTTAGTCGCCTGTCTAGCATAGCCAGCGCCAAAACCTGAATCGCGTAATTACCGTTGAATAGAAACTCGACGTTGACGCGTTCAGGCTCCCGCACGATATTAAACGCCGCAAGCTGCCCATTTTCTATCGGTTCTGTCGGAACTTTCGAGGATTTATCCGCGTCAATCGCGCCGATAGAAGTGTATGGAACGAACGGCAGCAGGTTATTGCCTACCACCGCCCAGCTAATCGACATTACTGAGTTTAGGCTTGCCATTTAATCACCACCTTGACGATATCCGCTTGCCTGATTGCCAAGTAGATCCTGATAATCACCCATCCCTTCTGTTACGCCCCGGTAAGTGGCGTCGTGAACAGCCTTAGGATCGGCGTTACCTTGGATATTAATGCTGACATCCGTTTTCATCGGCGCATTAATAACCGGAGAAGCGGCCTTAGGAACGATCGATGCTGCGGCGCCGGCCTGAGCTCCCGGAGGTGTTGTAACAGGTGCCTTTTTATCGTCACCTAACCCGAACCATCCTCCCACAGTATCAATTGATTTAGAAGCCCAATCCGGTAATTTCCAATCAGTGAAAAACTTCATTTTGTCTTCTAGCCATTTGAAAATCCCGGCGCAACCAGATTTAATTTCCTCCCACGCCTTAACAAAGTTCTCCTTCATCTTCGGCATGGTATTTATCAGGTTAGCAATATCTTTCGCTAAATCTCCGATAAATCCGACAACGGCTGTAATAACCGCTACAACCGCCTCGCCGAACGCCTCCATGAACATGTCTTTTAGAGGCGATAGTTTTTCTAGGAGATCGGAAACCGCTTTCCAAGCATCTTTAAAAGACTGCCTAACGTCTTGGATTTGTTCATCCGTGTAACCCACGGATTTCAAGAAATCTTCAAATACGCTCGGGCCGCCTTTGGTGAAAACAATTAAATCTTCAATTGCCCCAGCAAGTAAAAGAACTCCGGCAACGACCAGCCCGATCGGACTGGCTAGAAGACCGAGCAGCTTGCCCGCCATCATGAGGGCAGATTTAGGCCCAAACGCCAATGCCGCTGCTGTAGCAATACCGGTTAACGCAATTTTGATGAATTGACTATGCTCTCCGATAAACAGCGACGCATCACCAAAAACCTTAACGGCCTTCTCAACCCACGGGATAAAAAACTTAGCAAACTGATTGCCGATATTTTGGATAGCCATTCCCGTGACTTGCCACGAAATTTTGAAGCGTCTGGCATTCTCTGCATCTTTAGGCGTTAAGGCGAGTTTCCGATATGTCTCAACCAACTCTCCCATCTGCTTGTTGTTTTGCAGAAAGACGGCGGCACTTTCTCGAGTTAATCCTAAGTATTTCAGAGCGTAATTGGCCTGAGCTCCCGTCATGCCGTTGAGCTGTTTTCCCATGCGCAGGAATACTTCTCCACTGGCGCCGGTACGCTCGGTAAACGCCTGCATAGCCTGCGTAAAAGCCTCTGCAGAACCTCCTGCTGCTACATTTGCCTTACGCCAAGCGTCAATCTCTGAAACATTCATGCGAACTTTCTTTGAGATGTCGTCAAGTTTGGCACCTTCGTCTAGGAAGTTTCCAAACATGAATTTGGCACCAAACATCGCGGCCAGTGGAGCGGCGTAACTCTTAATGGCGGCAAATACTCGCTTGGCTACAGAATCGAGCTGAGAAAGCGATTTTGATGCATCCTTGGAGGATTTAACAACCTTTTTCCCTGCTGTTTCGCCGCTCTCTCCAACCTTTCCTACTTCTTTAGAGGTTTTCTTGGCGTTCTGACTTACTTCATCAAAAGATGCAGAGGCTTTGTTAATACCATCCGTTGAGTCACCAATGGAGTCGAGTTTTTCTCCGGCTGATTGAGCATATCCGAGCAGCTGATTCAGCTTGTCGGATAAAACTTCGAAAAACTTGATTACGTCATTGGAATTGACTGATACATCAATAACTAAAGAGTCGGTTGTTTTGGCCATGATGTCATGCGCTCTTTTGCGCCACCCACGAGTTGTAGTTTTTAATTAGCAATGCCTCGTCTAATGCGTAAGCATCTTCCAGCGTTAGTTGAGTTTGTAGTTCGACTAATGAGGCCATTCCGCCCATGACTAAACGGGACATTAGAGGCGTGAGCTGAGTAGTGACCGCCACGCCCCGAACTTTCGCGCAATCTGCTAAGAACTCTGCTCTGAGGGGTAGAACTGGCGTATCAAGTCGGGAAAAAAACCGAAGTTCGCCTTGAAGCTTTCGATTCTGAGTTTGAGGATGGTCAACGGACTGGAGATATAGCCGTCCGCGTCATCGAAGGAGAATTTGATCTCGCTCTTACCATCAACCTTGTAGACCTCGGAAAGCAGCTCATCTAACAATGCCTTGGCTTCGACGTGTGGAACACTGACAAGCGCTTTGATCACGTCTCTGTATCCCATTTCGCTCTCAATATCGAGGTTTTTGCCGGTCATTAAAGCGATCCGAATCATCAGGTCTTCGGATTTGGTTGCAGGGAATGGGTAAATCTTGAAAGTCAGCTGATTACCGCCGTCGTCCAATTTGATAACTTTCGGTTCCTTCATTTAAATGCGCTCCATAGATTCAAAGTGGAATACCCAAGTTGTCGGCGCCAGAACTTTATTGAGTGCAGGCATCGGATTTGCCGTCTGCAACACACCATTAGAGAATTGGTATGTTTTGCCAATTGACGGGATTTTGATTGTCAGATTGCAAACATAGAGCTGTTTGTTCGAACTCATTGCCTCGTAAAGCGTAGTGAACGCGGTAGCTGTCGGAGAGTTAGCCTCCAGCGTGATCGTCACCGGATAAATATTCGGAGTAACGCCCGCTGCCATATTACCGTCAACGCCCATGCGGGTTTCGGCGATCTGCTGAGAATCGGCAACAATAGCGGCGTCAGTTGAAAACCTTTCCAGCTTCAAACCATTAGGGTACAACTCTTCAATCGTCATCACTGCAGAAGCATTGGCAGCTGTGATGTCAAAATTTTGTCTAGGCATTTTTATTTATTCCTAAAAGAAAAACCCGCCATTGCGACGGGTCTTTACGGTTGTGAAATTTTGATTACATGACGGCCGTCAGCGGCATCTCAATTCGTTGGACGCTCCCGGCGTAAGTAAAAAATAATCCGAGTCTTGGACTTCCTCTTTGGGTTCTGACATTTGCAGAGGGTGCTTCAATCAAGTACCAATATCCCTTGGAGTAGAGGTCTTGCTTAATCATCGGATTGTTTGTCTCCGTCAACAATTGCTGAACTTGAGAATTCGAGAGCTCGAGACCAGTATCAATAACACCATTTCGTTTGGCGTCATTGATCGGATCGAGCAACCAAGCCTCAATGTAGGCGAACCCTACAGCGTTGTAGGGAGCGCGATTGATGGCCGCGAACCCGTCCATGATCTGACGCTGGATGCGGGCTTTAAACCAAATCATGCCGTATAAGGCATCGATCCATTGGTAGATTCCGGAGAGCAGGCAGCCACGGTTGATGAAATCAAATTCAGCGTTACGTGTTGCGAATGCGCCCACGTAATTGACCTTGAGATCATCCAATGCTTCAGCCACTTCGTCGCTGAGAACGGAAGCCTTAATTCCGGAAGCCGACTTCGCAAACCACGTCTTAATGCCTTGGATAGCGGACCAATCAATGGAAGCGCCAACTGCAAGGAAGGCCGCGGCATCCTGAGCGGTACCGTAAACCATCGCCAAACAGTTATAGTTGTTCTCCGCTAACTGGGCGGCTTTCGTTGTTGACTGGGTAGATTGATCCAGCATCTTTGTGTCTGTAGACCAATCAAAGTACACATAGTCATCATCAATGTCTGCCCAAGCCGCTAAAGCGGAAGCCTCTGCCGCCTCTGTCGCATAAAGAGTCGTGAATCCGACCCAGTTTCGAGAAACAGAAGTGACAAGGTTCATATTCTGAGCCGGAGTCAGAGCATCGGAACCTTGAGAGAGAACGGCGCCGGAATCTTCCGTCAGTCCGAGCAATGCAGATATATCCGTTCCAGTGGTCGCCTTTGTAGCGAAGGAAATTGAAGCGGTATCGCCTGTCTCTGTGGTGGTCAGAATGATGGCATTTTGATCAGAGTTATATACACCTGATACGGCCCCAATAGCAGTAGCCAGCTCAGTAGCCACATCGCTGAAAGATTTAGCGCCGGAGAAGTCGAGATTAACAACTTCTTTTTCCGTGCCGTTAACTGTAATCGTTAAGGAACCTGCAGTAATCGCCGTTAATTCAGACAGCTGAGCAGAGATCGGAGCGGATTTAATCCAAGCAGCGGCGTCTGCATTGATTCTGCGGGCCACAAAAAGACGGTTAATCGCCTTCTGCTGATTGTTCACTCCTGAGAAGTATTGATTAGCAAAGTCTGCCTCAGGAGACTCCGCACCAAAGTAATTTCCGACAGAGGCAGCGGTCACAAATTCCAGTGCCGGAGAATCTGCAGGAATCAGAGCATTCTGGGTCAGCAGCAGACCATTTGTTTCAAGATCGGCGCTCCCAGCTCCAATGATACGAGGGGTGATAGAAACCAATCGATTAGCATTGATTGACATATTTTTCCTCAAAATAAAAAAGCGCCAGATGGCGCCGACGATAATTTTTATGGAGCGGCTATGAGCCACACCAGAAACTCATTTATTTGAAAATATCCTTTACAGCCTTAATCGCTTTCGCAATCACCCAAACTGCGAGTCCGTAACCGATTAGGTAAACGGGAAGAGCTGCATACAAAGGAACGGCAGTGACCATGGTTAGGGCCTCCGCTAGGTCGTGTAAAATGTTCATATTGACTGATTCCCTTGCAATCAGTTAACTCAAACCCCGCTCAGCTACCAACTGAACGGGGCTATTTTTTTTCATAAAATCCTTATTTTTGGGACTGACATCTTGACTATCCCACCTTCTTGAGGTAGTCTCCGTTTCATAGGTCGAAGCAAAGACTGTGACCCGTGTAAAATCATCACGGAATCCTTAGAGGATGGTAATAGCGCAGCGTCTCCGGCCTTTTCTTTTTTCCTCTTCATTGCAGTCTCAAATCTTCTCTTTTTACTTTCAAAACTCTCTACCCCATTAGTGTTCACACTGTAGGGATGTAACGTTCCATATTTCGTTTCTCCAATATCGACAAAGATTGTTTTCTCTTTCCCGTTTATGTTGAAGGTTTTCATCTTGGTATGGAACGCCACTTGTTTACCGTGGTTTGGCTCTTCCCTTCTTCCGGGATAGTCTCCGCTTTCTATTACTTCTGGCACGTAAGGAAGGGCGTTTAGTATGTCTTTTAAGTTTGGCTGAAACTTTTTAAATTCGCTTCTTGCCTCGCTAGAAAAGGTCACAACAGCAGGAGTTTCTTTTCCATTTAGCTCAACTACTGTTGGAACTGTTCCTCCACGCAATTCATTGTCGTAATAGTTTGTGATTGCCTTATTTAAATTACCTTGAGCCTTTCGCACATAACTTGTTGTGTCTTTAGATGGAGGCTCTTCTAAGAGGTTTTTCTCTGACTTTGGAAACGTTGGCTGTTTAGGTTTCTTCTGTTGGCTATTCTTTTCCGGGTTAGATTGTTCAGCTTGCCTCTCAATCTTTTTCCCTATTTTCCCTTCTAGCTTTCCTGATTTACCAACAGGAATATGGGTACCGCGGTACGTAATCCACTCTTTCGGATCTTTTTCTGCATCCCTTGCTTTACCAAGATCAGCATACTTCCTCCCCATGCCGTACATCATTCCTAGCTTGAATGCACGCCCAAGTTTGAAAGCAAGTTGCACGTTCATTCTTTTTCCTTCGGCGGGTAGCTCACATCAACGTTTTTCAGGTCCACATCAACCGCACTAAAGAAGCTCATGGAAACTTTGATCTGACTCTGCATGCTGAGATGAATCATCAGCGTGGATCTCCGGACATAGTTGTCAGAGTCCCCGACAATGGTGGTATCTCTCGGATCGTCCGCATGAAGCAGGCTGATTCCTCTATCAACGAAAAACTGCACGCCTACCTGAGACCTGCATACAGTCTCCAAAGCCTGAGCTCTCAGCATCGCATTCATGCTGTCCGAGCCGTTTAGGGTCGAGGCGTAACAATCGACCTGTACCAAAACCTCTGTAGTAGTCGAGAGATAAACATTGTCATCGGTTTGGTCCTTCTCCCAATCCTCAGCACTCGTTCCATGGCGGACGCTTGAGATGTAGGAATAGATGACGTAATCGTTTCCTTCAGGAGGCAAAGCTAGATTATTTTGGTTCCCGTAGAAGATGTTTTCCGGCGCCACAGCCGGAACTGCAAATATCTCAAGAAACTCCTGGATTGCTGTCCGGATGTTCGGGGTCAGGTTTTGTGCTTTCATCTTCATCTTCCGCGATATTCAACTTCTGAGGCGTGGTTTGGAGTGTGCAGCGGACCGCCTCCCAACCGGCATCGGAAAAATCTTCAATCACCGCAGTGATCAGCCACTGGCCTCCCTTGGAGTCTTCGACATAATCTCCCGACCTCGCTAATGGCCTATAGATTGCCCAAGGTCGCTGCTTCTGGTCGCTCGATGCGAAGAGATACAGGCGCCGGATGATGGTGTTCTGTCCGGCTAAGTTGGCATGATCCAACGCGCTATCGCCTTCGCTTTGAAAATTCCCTTGAATCTCCTCTGCTGGTGCGTAATACGCTTGGACAATCCCTCCTACATTCTTTTGACCGACCGATCGATACAGCTTGAAGGTTTCGTCAGCATAGTTGGCGTTTATTGCCTGACGGACAATTGCATGTAGGTTGAGAGACATTAGGAAACCTTCCAAGTTATTGAGCTTTGCAGGACGCCACTCAGCGTCAAAGGCTTCGTGGTCATCACGTTATTAGGCAGAGTGCCTTTCCCTTTAGCTTTCTTGGCCTTGTCCATTTCTCCTCTTGCCTGCATCAGTGCCATCGTTAGCTCTGATCGTTTAGGAAATGAACCAGCAGGAATACCTGCTTCTCGAATCGTTTGCTTGATGTCATCGGTAGCCATTTGCCCCATGACGCCTAACGAATGCGTTATGTCGAACGTTTTTAGGAAGCGGGACCTAAATTTCTCCTGCCAATCCATTCGTTTTTGAGCGTATGTGGCTCTCATAAACGGACGCGGAGGCATGTACAGGGTCGTGAATTTGCTGTTCGGAGGAAGTCCTAGCTGGGCTGACAGATAGTGTCCTTGCTTACTCGTCACTGATTGGGTCCACCCATATTCCAAATACATCCCAATGGTGGCAATGTCCGGAATCATTATTCCGACCTCTAGTTTTTTATTGCTATCGGCCTTGAGTTTCTCTGACAGCTTTTTGAACGCATTGTTAGATGTGATTTTGATGCCCATCATCATCCCCACGGATGGTAATTGTTTCCCGGATAAACTCGGCCGCCGATTCGGTATTTGGCAGTCAGCGTCCAGTACATGGCGCCGCATTGTGTTTGAGCCCACCAATCTCCGACAAAAGTATTCGTTTTCAGAAGATCAAAGCTGGTACTCACACTTCCCTGCGTAGCACTAGCAATCCTGCCAACCTGACCGTTCGGCTGCTGGCTGAGTGTCAGCAGGTGGCAGGTTGCAAGATCAAGAAGGCGCTCCCTTGTATAGATCTTGTTGTCCGGATCATAGGGAGCAAAGCTGTCGGCGTCCGTATTCCCCACGAACTCCACCGCCACATCAAAGTGGAACTGAAGAGTTTCGTCCGGGAATTTAACTTCATCCGAAAACGCAGGATGAAGGATTCGAAATTTTTCAGGATCAAAGACGACGACAGCCATTTTGTTAACCTTCTTCGTTCTTAACTTCTTCAACGTTGACCGATTCAGGATCGATCGGATTGAGGCCGTGGGACGCTTCTTTTAACTCGTCCTCGCGGCCTCTGAATTCTTGAACTGATTTCATCTCAAGCAGGCACGGAATACCGCCATTCACGCCTGTGAATACAGCCTCCTGACCATGCATGCGCTTGATGTTTTCCCAGTCCTCTTTATCGATCTGGAATGCGACAGAGTTTCCCTTGCCCAGCAGGATCCCGTCACGTTTTCCTCTAAGCGAATCATTTACGCCCGGAAAAACGATCGTTTTTGTTCCGCCATTGCCATTCGGCACATCATCAAATTTGAGGCCGTGTGCCAGAGTGCAAGCAATGATCACCGTGGACTGAGTTTTAGCAGTGCTCTTCTTCTGGGTATTGCTGAAATTGTCTGCGACAACCTTTCCGGATGTTGCTTTCTGAGTTGTGTTTGTACGAGCCATTATTTCAATCTCCTAAGAAAGAGGCCCGAGAGATCGGGCCTCCGTAGCTGGTTAGTTCAGGTTAGATGCCGAGCATCGTGGCAACGAGGCTGGGACGACGAATAACAGCGCCCCAAGTTCCGCCAACGACCTTTTGCTTGTAGCTTGACATTTCCGGAACCACACGACCCAAGAAATACTTCTCAGAGAATGCGCAGATACCAGTCTCAATGCCAAACAGGTCAGGAACAGTCATGTACAGCATTTCACCAGCCGTTGTAGTCAGCTCAGGAAGCTGAACAACCTCGATGTTGGGGAATGACTGATTGAGCATAGTCATAGCCGTAAGACCGAAGGAGTTCGGCTCGGTCAGGTAAGGAGCTCTGGTGTTGCTGACAGCGAGAATGATGCGGGAGTTCTGATCAACCAAACCGCCGTTATTCTTGCTAATTTCAGCCCAAAGCTTGTTAATGTCGTTATAGACAATGTTGGCAGTCTTCTCAGGCTGTGCAGCGCACTTTGCTGTCCACGTAGAGTTAGCGGTAGATCCCGTGGTGATGGAGATCGGAGAAATCGAAGCGTTCAGGTTCGGGTCATTTAACAGACCGTAGACCTTCTTACCTTCGACACCATAAAGCGCAAACTTGTTGTGAGCCATCGCCATAACGTAGGCAGAGGCCTGTTGTTTAGAAGAAACAACATTCAACTTGGCCTTAGCCGCAAGACCCACCTCACGATCACCATACTTGATGACAGTTTGGAACAAGAAGTTTTCGCGAGTCGGGTACTCCACGTTCACATCTGTAGAGACGTTCTCCGCGAAGTCAGAGTAAGGAGTCACATTGCCCGCATACTCTTCGACCGGGAAGGTGAAGAAGTTATCTGTCCAGTCACCCTTTCTTTCTTCGCCGAAAATCTTTGTAGCGTTCTGGGCGGCAAACAGGATGGGGACGACCTGCGGGTCAATGAATGTCGTGAAGACGGACGGGACGCCGACAGACACGGGAGTCTGCAATGCGGCATCTCGAGCCATTGCCTTAACCGTTGCGTCGTAGTCGACGTTGATCTTACCTTTGGCGTCTGTGGAATAGGACATGAATCCTTTTGCTTCCACACCATGCACGCCTTTTTGCTTTGCTAATTCAAAATCGTTCATTTTTTACCTCAGATTAGGATCCGCTCGCGGCAGGCTGATAACCGAGGCCGTGATTGGAAATGATGATCGTGTCGCCCTTTGCACCAGCCGTCTGAACTGTCCAACCGGTGTCATTTGCGGCACCGGCAGCACCAAATGTGATGGCGCCAGTGGTCGGATCACAGAGAACAGCTTGACCGAGAGTTGCGGCCGCAGGTGCGACGATGTAGTAGTCACCTCGAACGGCAATCGTCAGCTCAGCCCCTTTCGGATAAATGTCCGGAGTATCTGTGCCCAGCTCGATGGACGCCGTGAACGTGCGCTCAACAAAACCGATCGGTTTGGCCCCTGCAGAGCCCTTCAAGGATGCGATTGGGAATTTCACGGCTGTTCCGGTTGGGGAGGCGGCTACAGCAAACGCAAAACCACCGCACTGGACAGTACCGTCAGACAAGTAGTTCTGAGGCGTGTAGACGGCCTGATTGAATGCAACCTGCTGTCCCGGAATACCGATAGCAGGATAGAGACCTACAGATTTTTGAAGCATCAAAAAATCTCCTATTTATTTAACATTGTTCAAAATTGCGCTGACGGCAGTCGGCTTCTCGGTCACCTTGGCGCCGGAGTCTTTCGCACCAGCTAAGGCCTTTCGACCCTGCATGTAGGCGCGATACGCAGAACGAGCTTCGGATGCGGGGATGTTTTTCAAACCGAGTTTCTTGAGTGCTGCCACATAGATGGAACCTGCGGAGTCATAGGATCCGGCACGGATAACACCTAACACCGGCTTGACTTCTTCGATTGCGGCCAGTTCAGAGTAGATGGCGTTTCGGAGAATCTTCATGGAGTCAGAGGCAGAACTCTTTTCTTCTTTGCCATCATCAGGTTTCGGATCTTCATCTTGTGCGCCTTCATCTTTCTTCTGGGCGTAATTCAATCCGGCAGCAAAAGCCTTCTTCTCTTCTTCAGAAGCTTCATCAAGACCACAGGATTTCAATGCATCTTCCGCTTCTTTTTCGAGATAGCGTTCTTCGCCTTCGCGTTCGTGATCAGAATCGATGCGTTTAGGATCGTCCTTTTCACGTTTTTCGCCGTAGAGAACGCCAGCTTCAAAACCAGCCTTGAAGTTCGGATCCTTCATCTTTTCATCAAGTTCCGGATCGTCGTCCTGGGCCTCTTTTTGTTCATCGGGCTTAGGATCTTCGTCTCCTGTAGCCTGAGAGTAAGCCAGGTCAGACAGAGTGGTCTTAAGCTTTTCAGCTTCTTCGTCCGTCAGGCCTTTTGCCTTCAGTCCTTCGATGATTTTTTGAATCATCGCGTCTTTGTCATCATCTTGAGCGCCGTCAACGATTTTTCCGTTAGGATCAACGGAATGCAAATCGATAATCGCCTTTGCTAACGTCACTTCAGCCTGCTCAACAGCGTCATCTTTTTCCATATTGAGAAAGTCCTTATTAGAATCGCGAACTCTTACCTCAGGCCCAGCGCGCCCAGTTTCAACAAGCGCAAGATGGTTCGCTCTGATCTTGCGTTGCACATAGTCGTATTTCTCTCCATCAGGTGTCTCACCCGGCGAGAAGTCGGGCTCGAACGTGTACGCAAGACTCAACTCACGCATTGAACCGTCTTCGATCCTGCTGCGTGCGTCCTTGTCGTAAATGTGCAGAGAGTTAACTAAAAACGGAGCCTCAAAAGCTCCGTCCGTTCCGGTAGTGCCGACCCGAGTTTGTTTGTTCTCGGGGGCTCCGTGATCATCGTGATGCTCAAGATGAATCGGGATACCGTTAATTGATTGAATCGTTTCGGGAGAGCTGAGTTCTTCGGGCGGTCGATAGGCGTGATAAATCTTCTCCGGATCAAGTCCGAGCTCTCGCCAGCCAGCGATTTCTTTTCCGTAATACGGAGCAACTTGAACACGCGTCAGCGGAGATTTTTCGACATGAAGGAATCCATTGTCATCTACGGCTCTGACGCTTGTAGAGTCAAGTGCAACACTTCTGCTTTCTTTACTTGTTTCCACTTCTTCTGCTCCTAGCCCATAAATTCAAAATCTCCTAAACCGTTTCTTCTTCACGGGCTAAAATATCGACAAGTCGAAATAAGCCTCTTCCGTACTCCTGGATTTTGATTTCAGACCGGTACGGATTGAGGCTTTTTCGCTTTTGATTAATCAGGTAACACGGCCCTGAATTGGCACCTGCAAAAATAAAGTTCTCCTGGCATCACATTTCTTCCGACTTCTTTGTCGTACATGCCCTTAGACAAATCAAACTCTTTTCCATTCATTTCGATGTGACTCTCTCGGCTTGTGTACTTGCCGGGGACGTGAATCCAAATTCCGCGAGTGACACCGAGACCTTTGCAATTAGCCTGCTGAATCTGCTGATTCAGTTTTAGCGTTTGGTCAATTGCCACACGCTGAGCTCGTTGAGCCGTGAATGAAGAAGATCGTCCAAGGGCCTCGACAATCTGCGAGTAGGTCCCGTGACCTTCATACGCATCCATAAAAGCACCACGGATATTTGCAAGCTCGGATGTTGTGATGTTGCTGATGAGACTTGTCGTGTCGGCGACCATACGCGGAAGCTCATTCACTGCCTGTGGTGTAATGAAAAAGTGCTTCCGCGTCTGCCTCATCTCGTAGGCAAAAACCGAAGCCGGAACTCCTGCAGCCAGCAGTGATGCTTTCTGAGCCGTTGAGACATCAGTAGCGAGATTCTTCACGTACCATTCCGCGATCTGACGCGTTTCCCGATCTGCGGTTTTCATCCAGTTACCCATGTTGCGGGCGATGAAGTCATCAACATTGCGACGGAATCGATCAGGATCACGAAGAACCAAGCGGTTGATTCGTTCCTTGATATTCCGAAGCCGTGCGCGATCGAGAGGATCATCCGGACGGAACGTTAAGGAAGCGTCCTCGGTCAATCCTCCAGCATCAGACAGATAAAGAAGTATCTCGTTGAGAATCCTATTTCTGAAGGACTTCAAGAAGGTGTCGAGCTTCCTTTTGAACTTCGCTTGTCTGCCTAGATTCGGCTGAACGGCACGAGCAGTCTTCATTAGAAAATCTCTCCAGCTTTGTCTTCATCAGTCTTCGGCGCCGGCGCCACGTTCTCAGCCGATCGCTGTTTCAGGAAGTTGTTCATCAGCTCATTCTGCTGACTGGGATCGTCCGTCATGAGCTCCCCTTCCATTCCTTCAGGCAATTCCTCAGGAATGAAATCGAGACCCATATCCGAATCACGACGAACAAACTCACGAACCTCTTCAGCGCTCAGAACATTGCGATCCTGCAACACAGCCAACATGTCGACCTTTGTCTTAGCTGTGATTGCTGTAGCAGCGGCATCAGCTTCTCCAAGCTCATTGAACTTGAATGTAACGGACGGATCAACATGACCAAATTCGACAAGCTGAATGGCCTTCAAGACGGTTTGTATTGCGTCTCGATTGAGCTCCTGCTTCGACTTGATATGGTCGTAATAGTTCCGGATGTCACTCTGTCCGGTCGCGTTGAAACCACTCGGAGAGATTCCGAGGAGCTTGACCGCCGGCGTTCGGTTGATAGCCGCAATGAATTCCAATGCCTGCCGGATGATGCCTTCAACTCCTGAGATCGTCAGAGTGATGTTCTGCAGATCCTCCGAAGAGTCACATGCAAAAATGGCCTCATTCGAACGGTAACGCTGTAGAAGCATCATCTTCGCGTCTAACTGCTCAATCCCGCCAGCCTCAAAAGCCTCAGCGAAATTTGTTTTGAATACCGTGAGGTTGAGTTTCTCCAGAATGCTGACCCCTGTTTCCCGGGCTTTGTTCCAGTGGAGAACGTAATCCCAAAGGATCTGAGCCTGTGGGATTCCAAGGAAGTTATAGGCAGGCCTCAGAAGCAGCGGAGGTTCATTGTCAACTAGTCGAATAAGACGAGATGCATGCACCTCTTGGCCAAGAACGAACCAAGATCTCGGCTTCAAATAATCGTCTTTGAGCGGCTGGCTGGCGTTGTAAAATCCCGGCGAGACATTGACCGGATCAATAACGATAAATTTGATCGCCTTATCCTCGCCCACTAGCTCGGCTGACTTGTCGGAATAATTGAGAGGAAGCTTTAGCGCTTCTCCTTCAACTCCTGTGTCAACGAAAATGAAACATCCTCCCATGAAACCAACAATGCTCAGAGCTTCATTAAAGAGCTTCCTCAGTCGATATTTGTTCTCCTGAAGATCTTGTAGCTTCTTTACGTTGTCTGCCGATTCGTCTTCTCCGCCCTCGACCTGAATCCATTCCCGGCACATATCATCTGCAACGGTCTGAATGCAGGTGCGGATCATGCCGTTCTGGGCGATATTCTGCAGGACGCCGTAGCCGACGAATGAAGTCATCGGGAACTGGCCTAAATCCAAAGCGTGCTGTGTCAGTGAGGCATAGTACGCATTGAAACTCGAGCCAATCGCGGCATCATTTGTAAAACGAGACTCTTCTTTCTCCGGCTCTTTTGTGTTCAAGGTAATCGGAGGATAAAAGAGCGTTTTGGCCTCTTCGGTTGAGAACGATCTTCTAGGAGGCACGAAGCGAGAGCTTACCGCATCGATGATCTTTTGATTGATCTTTCGGCGTTTGTTTTCGTCTAGTTGATTCATGATTTTCAAAATCTAAAACGTGCCTGCTGCATCTGCTCTCGGGTCAAAATGACGCCTGAGCCGTTGCGGAAATAGTTCAATGCCTGAGTTGTGCTATCTACCTGGTCATCGTGAGAACCCGCAGGAAACTCAAGCAACTCACTGACGTAATGCGGCACCCAAGGCGCTTCAGTGTCTTCCGGAATAAAAACATTCCCTGCCTCGAAGTAAGGAGTGACGGACGATGCCCTTGCCTCCTTTGATTCGGTGGGCGTTATCGGAACAAACCCAGAAACCGTAGATTTCAGCTCTGAAATAACCGCCGAGCCGTTAGCTTTGTCTTCAACCAGTTTCCGGACAACACGCGGCCACTTTTGTGCAAGAACGCGGACCATCTCTTTTGTCTTCACAAAATCCCATTGGCCTCGTACTTGATCAAGCAGGTAAAAATTCGGACCTTTTTTGCCCCAAACCTGACCGACCACATAGTCGGAGTTTTTGGAATCCTTGAACGTCATATCCCACGACATGAGCGTATGGTCAAACTCGGGAGGCAGGCTTGATGCTGTCCATCGTCTAAACCATTCAAGTTTGAACAAAGCTCCGCCATCGGGCACTGGATGCTGCTGATACAGAGCCTCCCAATCTCGACTGCCTATCGTTTTCTGGATCTGCAGCAGAGTTGAGAGCGGATAACGCTCAGGATGCAGAGCTTCCCCAGCTTTGCGGTGTAATTCGTCATGCTCGGCGATAGCCGGATAATTTACGATCCGGAATGTATCGCCCTCTCCCATCCTCTGGATCAGTCGACCAATCAGATCGTCTGTGTGCCAACGGGTGGCCATTACGATGACTCCACCTCCGGGAGACAGTCGGGTGTAGGCGGTAGATGTGTACCAGTCCCAAATGGAGTCTCGGATAGTCTTAGAACCTGCTTGAGCTCGGTCTTTAATCGGGTCGTCGATAATCAAAATATCGGCACCCTGACCCGTTATACCGCCACCCACACCGCAAGAACGATAGGCGCCGGCATGACCAACAATCTCGAAGAGGTCAGAGGTTCTTATATACGATCCTCGGGAGTCGGTACGCACTCTCGAATTGCTGAGCCGAGTATTCGGGAACAGCTCAAAGTATTTCTCATCATCTATTACGCGTTGAACATCTCTGTTGAAGCGCTGTGATAGGTCTGAAGAATACGATGTTGCGATGATTTGAAGTTCTGGATTTCTCCCAAGAGCAAAAGCCGGAAAGCGCCTAGAAACAAGCTCACTCTTCCCGGATCTCGGAGGCATCGTGATAATTAGCCGAGGAGACTTTTTATCTGCCACGTCCTGCAGAAACCTGTCCAGCTCATCACAAATTTCTTTGTGTACCCAGCCGAGCAGGTAGTCAGGTTTTGTGTGCAGTGTGAAAAAAGACAGGCCCTTACGGGCCTTAGCTAGTCTGATCTCCTGTATCGTTGGAAGCCGCATTCACAATACCCTCCAGCGCGTCTAACTGTTCCAAGGTGAGCTTGCTTAGATCCAGCTGGTTAACCTTATCGACCTTGACCGGTTCACCGTCTTTTCCAGTGATCTCCTTCCTGTCAGTCTCTTTCCACCCACAGCGACTCTTCATGTAAAAAATGGTCGCTGCCGGATTGCCCTCCCTAATGAGGGACATTAGTTTTCCGCCCACAAAGGCGTTTGCCTTAGCCTTTCCCTTTTTTATGGCGGTGGCAAAATTGGCAAAATCTTTTTTTCGATTTCTCAAGGTCCGATAACTGATCCCGAGCGCGAGAGCGATCTCTTCCTCGTTGTCACAAACCTGAGCCAGTTGTTCAACCTTCTCTAAGTCAATCTGAATGCGTGGACGAGTCCGCTTCTTTTGAACTTTTTCTTCCATGCCATCATCCTGCCTCTAGTTAACTGGTCATATCGATGATCTTCTGAATTAAATCCTCGGGTCCGAAACTCTTAACGAAATCCTGAACCTGCTCTTTGTATTCGATCGGAATTGAGAGCGTCAGATTAAAGCTATCTGCCTCGGGCTCCTCTTTTTCCGGTTCTTCCTCTTCCTCAGCGAGTTCGGTAGTTCCACACAACAAAGCGTTCAACTCTTCGTCTGAGAAACCAGTGACCGGCGCCAAATCTGTATCCTGCAATTCCTGCAGCTCAATTCTCAGGAGATCAATATCCCAACCGGAATTAAGAGCAATTCGGTTATCTGCAAGGATGAAAGCCTTCTTCTGAGCTTCAGACAATCCGGTTAATTCAATTGTCGGTATTACCTTCAGCCCGAGTTTCTTAGCCGCCTTCAAGCGTCCATGTCCGGCAATAACTCCGCCCTGTTCATCAACCAGGATTGGATTGTTGAACCCAAATTCCTTGATCGAACTGGCGATTTGATTCACCTGTTCCTCAGAATGCGTCCGGGCATTGTTTGCATACGGAATCAGGTCATTGACCGGCCTGTAGAGAATTTTGAGTTCAGATTCTTTCATAGCTTAAAAAAGGTGCGCCCGACATCTTTCAGCCGAGCGCAACCCCAACCAACCCCAAGGAGATAGTTTGTTAAGGCGGTTTTCTCCGCCATTCTCGTCAGGAGAATTAGAAATCCAGCGGAGTGAGCATCGTTTCCATAAGAATGAAAAGCTAGGCTTGCTGGATGTTGTAAATGGCTCGGTGCTTAAGCCCACCGAGAGGCTGGCGGTTGTCGATAATCATTGAGGTCAATGAAACCGCTGAGATGTTAGCCGTCCGCCAGTTCTTTAATAATTCGATTTTGGAGTACGGGAGGACAATCGAAGATTGAGCGAACGGCCGAAAAACAAAAAGCCCCGAAATCGGAGCTCTTATGTAATCGATTGGCTTAATCATCGTATCCTCTTTTCTTTGGATACACGGGCTCCTCCGCAAGGAACCCGTTCAGATTAAGCCTATCGGCGCCTGAGTATCACAGGCTTGAAATTGTCTTATTGACGATACCACACCGAGACACCCATTGCAATAAATGCTATTTCTTAGCCGGTGCTTCCACTTCCTTTAATTCTCTATCCGGGAATCTCGTAACACTAACCACGCCCCTCCGGAGCAAGGAGGCAGAGGCTACGTCACTCAATGTCATATACGCGGCCAACCCAGAGTTAAACTTGGCATTCTTCACGTTATGCACTGGAATCGTTTCTTTCCCATCACTCAAGAAGAGACTTATGTAATCGATTCCGAGAGCCTGATTTGTATCGTTCTTAAAGACCAACCGTACCTTCACATCCTTCGGACCATAAATCGTGGCAGATCGCGATAACTCATCAATCTTGGTTTTTATGTCTTTTCCAATAAAAACATTCATGAACTGATTGTTTTGAGAGGAACCGATGCAAATCTCATTGGCATTGCAATCCTTCAGCCCAATACCGCCCACTTTAAATGGGAGTTCAAACTGGGCGAAAGTGTCTATCCCGCTTCCTCTCTTGCACCCCAAATAAGTGGCATTTGGGAAAACGTAGTTAATTTTTTGCTTGGCCTCTAAGACAGAAGAACTTTCTAAGTCGCTCTTGTACTCTTTGCATGCCGGAACTTCAATATCCAATCGGGCATTCTTAATGACCGGAGCGCCAAAAACTTCAGAGTATGTGACTGGCATCGTGATTTCAGATTTGCATCCAGCCAATAGAAGTGCAGTCAGTCCAACTAGGACAGAAAGGGATTTATTCATTTTCGATCTCCTAGGGTTTGTATGTAATTTTTAAATTTTATCAGGGCAAGTTGAGAAATAATCCGGCGAATATCCCATCTTTACCTGAGACATTCGCACTGTTTTCCCTTATTGTTTTTCTGCTTTATCCTTTGCCGCTTCATAAGCTCTTAGCCTAAGGGCAAAGAAAATCAAAGATTCTTTGATCCAACCTTCTAGTTTTACATCCTTTACCTTCCAGATTTTCCGTCCAGCTCTACGCAGAGCATAGTTATTGGAAAATACATAAAGGAGGATGATGTTCTTCGCCGTCTTAACGGTTAGCCCTCCCTCACCAATAGTAAAAAAATCGGCACCCGGTACATCCAAGTATTGCCAAACCAAGTTGAGTAAATCCGCGTCTTTTTGGTCAACCTTCATCGCAAAATCTTCTGAGCGATCATCCGGACCAGAATAATCCTCAGAAAAATCAGTCTTATTTCTCGTCAATGCGAGGGCTTTCTCTACTGCGTAGGCAATCGAGACGTTTTTAACAACACGATCACGGTACGCCCGGCGCCAGTTATCCAAACGAGGCCTGAGATCATCAATGAGTTTTTGTTCTGTTTCTGTCATCCAAGAGTCCTCACGTAGCTAAACATGCAGTAGAGATAAATAATCCCGATGGCCGAGAGCCCAAAGAAATCCAACTTTTTCCTGAGCTTGTCGCGGTGCTCCAAAAAATCCGCAATCTTCTTAGCGACCCAAAGAAGGGCGTAGATTGCCATCACAGAATTGATCCACCAGAAAACAAATGCTTCAACGTTAAAATGCCTGAACATTCCAGCCCCCACCCTCTTTCTTTGGTCTCGGTGTGACGATAAACAACGGAATCGGACACTCATCAGCACAGACTTTGCATTTAACTTTTGCGTCGTCAGCGAAGATTTTTAGAGAGCCCTTGACCTCGTGCAGCTCAAGCGTTTTATCTGGACGCATGACAAGAAAATCAGGCGTATACGAGCATCGGTTTGAGGCAATCTTCCACGTGAAGCGCTCGAACCAGTATTTGAGGATTAACCCAGCGTTTTTCTGTTGTTCTAAGTGGTCTCGATAGGCGGCCTCGGTCCGGTTCATTTCTCCTACTTTTAACCTGCCCTTTGCTTGTAAAAACCTTTTCATTTATCCCTCCTGATTGAGTTTGTGTTGTTTGGTTGAATTCTTTAATGCTGTTTCCAGAACATTAGAGTTCCGTTGAGCGATGATCTGAGCGTGTGAAGGCCAACGCTCAAACTGCGAGAAGAAGTCTCTCCTGCGTTGAATTTGCTCGTCTCCTGCCTGCTCGAACACGGAGCATCGAGCAAACGAGACCGGATAGCACTCGATTCCGGCGCCTTTGTCCGGATGGTGACAGTAGATGTTCATGTCCCCAAAGGACTGTTTTGGAGGCAGATGCTTCTTCCCGTCAGGTCCTATCCAAAAGGCCTGAGCATGAATGCAGTAGAGGCAGCACCCGCTCATTCAGACTTCCTTCGGAAAGCACAAACGAAATCGACAGCAATAACCATCCCCAAAATCTTCAGGCTGTAATCAATGTTCGATCCTGAGTAGGCGAACCATGCAAAGTCGATAAGGCTTAAGACTCCACCGGATAGACCTACCAGAGCGAAGAAATTAAGGACATCAAAGTTCATTTCGTTCCCTGCCAAATAGCAACCGATCACACAGCATCCGAGCACGTACACGCAAAAATATCCAAAAACGTCCATGCTTTAACTCCTTTTTAACCGATCGGTTAATTTGGTTTCCTTACTGATCTGAAGCGCCGCCCTCACGAGTAGCCCAAACAGCACCAGATTGATGAACACCACCGGCGCCAAAATGATCATCAGCATCTGCCATGCACTCTCAGACATAAAACCTCCTAAAAGTAGGGTTCCGGCGCCGGCTCGGACTTTGTTAAATCCAGCCATGGCCTCACTGGAACACGCGTCCACGACGTGCAGAAATTCAGACTGGCGTTGTCTCTCCAAAGCTTGATGAACCCTTCCCAAGATCCGTTTCTCTGCTTGCATAGGTTCAAGACAAAATCGGGTTTTGTGTCATCGACATCTTTTCCTTCAGCCTTCTTTTGAACCTTGCTGTAATCGCGGGCCAAGACAAAAACATTGAAGGCAATATTCGTGATGTTGGAGCTCCCTTTGATTGAGTCTTTTGAAGCTGAATCAAAGACGGAGTAAATTTTTGAACTGGCATCACCACGCTTGCGGCAATGGGCCACAACGACAATGTGGACATTGTTGGTCCGAGCAAACTCAACCAGTTTTGTCATCACATAATCGGTTTCCTTCTTGTCCATGTCGTCTCTGACACACATCATCAGAGAGTCAACAAAGAGGATGTCTGACTTGTAGTCATGGACAGCTGATTCAAGAAGGCGCAAAAGTTCGTCCGGAGAAACCTTTCTCTGAAGATCACAAATTCGCATTCTTGAGGCGAATTGTTTGAAGAAGAGGTCAACATCAGGCTCTTCAATCATCCGTTTCTCAGTGCTGCAGACCGTCTGCATGAGCATTCTTTCGATCGTCCGTACCGGAGCCATTTCAAAGGAAGCAATGTAGAGAGAAGCTCCGCATGAAATGAGGTGAAGTCCGATCTGCCCAAGCAGCAGAGATTTTCCGGAACCGTTTTCGCCAGCCAACACCGTTAGTTCTCCGGGACGAAATTCAAAATCGATCGGTCGGCCGATGCAACCTTCATTAGTTTGTGTGAAGGGGAGCGTGAACTTGGACACATGGGCCTTCTTCGCGTCCAGATAGTTCTGGAAGTCATTCTTAAACTCAAGAACGTCCTTGTTGATGAAAAACTCAGGAGGCTTGTAAGCCCTACTCTCGTATTCCGACAAAGAAGTTTCTATTTCGGCTCCACCCGTCGGATCGCCCCAATAGCCATCAAGCTCAGGCGAAACGCTTGTATTTTTTGGATTCATAGTCAAATTTCCACGCAATCAGTTGTTTGTTTTTGAACATCACCGAAACGATGACGGCGGCGGGTAGAGCTTTAGGGATTTCAAGCATCCATCGGCGGACGGTCTCTCTAAGTTCAGGCGTATCTTCAACATCGATAAAGTCGATCAGAACAGTCTTCCCTCTTAGGAATTCAGCCTTTATGTGGTTTGGTTCATCGCAGAACGAAAACAACACCGTAGGAACCTGAGGCCGTCTTCTGGGCAACACCTCAATTTCATCTTCGTAGATCGCATCGGCCTGATAGAGAGCTAACTCACTGTCAGTCAGGCGAGGGAAAAAGACCAACTGGGTAGTCGTAAATGCGTCCGGATGCTCGTAAAACGTTCTACCCTGATCGTCACGAACAACGGCAGCAGCGGCAAACATCATTTCTGCTCCTTATTGTTGGGAAGGTCCTTGATGTCGTAGGCACTCATGCCGGCATGAAGTTTTTCTACGAACTTAGATCTAGCACCAGTTGAATACGTGACTGGAGGAAGTTCTTTGTTGTATTCAGAAGCAGATACCCAATGAGCATTTGGATCTTTCCACTCATCTTTAACCCAATCTGCCTTGAAACCCGTCCAGTTGCGAACCATCATTTCATTGATGACCTCTTCCAATTTCCAGCCGGCGGTTTTAGCTTCCTTACGAAGAAGCGAAACCACTCTTTCCGTTACCGGCGCCTTCTTTTGCTTTCGATAAGCCAAAAAGTCCTGCCAAAACTCGTCAGTTAACTCCTCAGGTTTCTGGCGGCGTTGAACCTTAGCTTCCCTTTTTGGTTTCGGTTCAACTGTTTCCTTTTCGGAAACACTTGCCTCCTGAACCTTTGGTTCTTCAAGCGGAAGTTCTTCCCCAATGGTTTCAGTTTTTAGAGAAAAAGGTTTTTCACACACACGCCCCGCGAAACTTTTGGAAACTTCCGGATGTTCTTCGCTCTTTTCGGTGCGTGTATATGTTTCTTGTTCTTGTTCTTGTTCTTGTTTTGGCATACCCTTTCCGAAGTCTTTGCTAAAGCCTTTCGGTAAGTCTTTCGCAAAGCCTTTCCGATAGGCTTCGTTAAACTCTTTTGGTAACGCTTTAATGAAACTATCTCTTTGAGAATTAAGAATAATTTGCGCAGATTTCGCAAGTACGTGATTAGTTAAATCACACTCAGGCAATGAATCTAGAGCGCTATTCCAGGACTTAACTACATTCGGATTTTCCGGAAAGTTGTACTTTAAAAAGTTAGGTACGTAGATCAAAAAAGACTCTGAATCGTACTTTATTAAACCCTTTGATAAGAGTTCATTTAAGGCTTGAATAAAGACTTCACTAAAGCCTTTCGGTAAGTCTTTCTGTAACCCTTCATTCAAATATTCGTTACCTCTTTGTTCGATAGCAAGCGACTCAAACGACGCCTTAAAAGCACCGATAGGCGCAAGGTCACGGCGACTTAGGATTGTGTACCAAGCCAGCTTTCCCTCTACAGACAATTCTCTGAACTTCTTATCGTTGCTGATGCGGCAGTCGATCTTTCTATAGATCGCCATAGTTTCCCCCTATTTGGATTTTTTCCAAGCTTTGAAATGTGGGAACGCGAGCCGAAGGTAAGGGAGCCTTCCAAGAGGAACTCCGTTCTTCGACCACTTAGTGACGGCGGCAGCACTTAACCCAAAGGTCTTTGCAATTACAGACTTCCGTTTGAACTCACCCAGAAGTTCATCAAAAACCTGCTCTTCAAGTTTTTTCATGATTTTACTTAGGTTAAAAATTAACTCCTATATATTAACTTAAAAATTTACCTAGGTAAACCAATTCAGTGTTAACTTAGGTTAAATTTATCTCACACAGACGGAGGAACGTATGAGAACAAATGACTCTCAAAAAACGTGGACAGACCGCTTAAATGAGGCTTTAGCGTTGCGCGGAAAATCTCCGGCGGACATATCAAAGGCAACCGGCATCACACCTGCCGGAATCAAAAAATGGATCGATGGCGATGTCTCAAAGCCGAAATTCGATGACGTTTTTGCTGTTTGTTCATTCTTGGACATCACCACGGAATGGCTCATGAAAGGCATTGGTTCAATCAACGACAAAACCATGCCTGCTGCCAACATGGTCTCCATCCAACAAGTTGACTTTTATGGCTCTTGCGGTGTCGGAGTGATGAATTTCGAGGACTATCCGGAAATCAAGACCCTTCAAGTTACTCCAGCGTGGTTCTCTCGGAACTTTGCTTTCTACAACCCAAGAGACGTGAAGATCATCACTGCGCTTGGTGACTCCATGGAGCCAGAGATCCGTGACGGGGACGCCGTGTTCATTGACATAACAGACAAAGAAACCTTAAGGGATGGTATATACCTGTTAGTGGTTGATGGAGAAGCCTATATCAAACGAGTACAAAAACTAATAGGCAAGAAGATCGCACTCCTTTCAACGAATAAAGCATATAAGGACATTGAAATCAGCCTTGATTCTGATATTGAGGTCCGCATCATCGGACGCGTAATCAAAAGTTTGAAACTCGTGGACATTTGAAATGAAAACATTGGCAGAGCGTTTAACCTTGGCGCTATAGGAGGAATCAATGCTGAAGAATTTCTTTACTTTTATATTACAGTGGGTGGCAATAACATTTATATCTATAATTCTTCTTGCCGTGTTTAGACCAGAATCTGCCAGCACTCTAACCGCTCTTTTCCTGCTTTCAATCTTCTCCCCTCCATTCGTAATCTATTGGTATAGATGGAACTTAAGGAAAGAGGAGAGGGATAAGAAACAGGAACAGATCAATACCTTAAATCAACTTCAAGTCGAAAAAATTAACGGCTTGATTGACAACATTTCTATGAGTCAAGAACCGTTCACCACCTATTGTCAAGAATATGAAGATTTAAAAAATCAGCAAGGGGAGGTCTCTCTTACTGAAACACAGAAATCAAAAATAAAAGGCGCTATTGTTTCTCGCTATTGCGAGCTTAACCGATCACCCTCTTCTAATTGGCAAAACCTAATTAAAGAAGGATCTGCTTTTGTCTTCAAAGCTGATGAAAACTTAATCTATCAGACTGAGTGCAGTAGTTATGAGACTATTCGAAGAGAGAGACACTATGAGGCTGGCAACAGAGGAATGAGCGTCCGGCTCATGAAAGGGGTCTCTGTCAGAGTCGGGAATACTGCTGGTAGATCGGTGTCAACAGATGTTCCTGTTAAGTTCAGCGCATCCCAAATTGTGCTAACAACAAAGAGTCTGTATTACTTTGAGAGCGAATCCCCAAAAAGAATTTTATTTAAAAACATCATAGGAGCCGATATTGTTAATAATGGCTACTCCATAAAGGTTGTACAAGAAGGAGTCCGAGCTAAACCGGTTTGTTTTAACTTTGACTCAACCGTGCCTCCAAGCTTAATTCGCCAAATCATCACGACAGATTGGTAAGTAGATGCCTCAAAAATTAGACCGCCAAAAGCGGTTTCTTTTCTAAGCCCAAATTCTTATCAGAACGATAGTAAAAGGTTAACTTTTCTCTTAAAATTTCCCTAGTTCAAATATTTTTTCAGGAGGTGGAAATGGAATTCAGAAGCTCTGAAGTCATGGCTTACATCCTGAATTATGGGAACAGCCATGAACACCCTTTGAACAAAACCCAAGCGCAAAAGCTTTTGTACTGCTGCTACGGAGCGATATTGGCGCAATTTGATGAACGCCTCACTGACGAACACCCGAAAGCATGGCCTTACGGCCCTGTCTTTCCTAGAACAGTTAACGATATAAATAAAAAACGCCTGACTTTAGATATGGCTCAAAATTTTGAGGCAAACTGCCCTCCCGAATGGCTTGAATTAATTCACAAAACACTTAGGACATTCTGGAACTATACTGCCACTCAATTGTCCACGTGGTCCCATAGAAAAGACTCACCTTGGTCTAAGGCCGATGCCCTTAATTCTCTGGATGACAGAGAGATAAAAAATTACTTCGATCCATATCTAAAGATAATTGACGAGCGCGGACAAAATGGCAACAGCTAGAAAGTCAACAAGACCAGTGGTAACCGTAATGCCGGGTGAAGATGACTCACCTGGAAATTCTGACTTCGTAGACATCTCGTATGCCATATGCGATCGCATAACGGATGACATCGAGGATTCAAAGTCACTCCGTGACAAAAGAGAGATCCTTTTATGCATCCTTGGAGGAGTGGCTGCACTCTTTTACATCCTCCTTGTCATTTTTATTGGGTTGGTGATTTTTTGCCCGAAAGCTTTTCACTTGGCTTATATATCACCGACAGTATGTATAACAATTTTGGTATCCCTTTCTGCCATTCCTACGATTATCTGTGTCAGCGTGGCCAAAGCGGTATTTGGCAAGAAAGCTCAGGCTGAATCTCCCTTTACGCCGCTTCATGCCATCATCCAATTAATGAAGGACGTAAAAAGTTAGCGATCCAGAATCATAAAGCCGCCTCCGGGCGGTTTTTTTATGGCCGCGAGAGCGGCTTTTTTGTTGTCGTTTGTGCAGCCTTTTTTACTAAAAAATTTATCTAAGTAAAAATACTTAACGATTTGCTTTACTTTTTAGTTTACCTAGGTTAATATTTGCTCATCGATTTATTAACTCAGGTAAACAATGTTCCTCTAATACCCACAATTTCAGAATCGGCGCCATGGAGAACTAAACGCCGACGCAGCAGGTAGAAAAAGAGCCTGCTAGTGAAAAAATTCGAAACGGCCGATGCAGGCGGTGCTGGTCACGCGAAGGAAGACAATCGAACACCAGCAGTCAGTGAAGTGAATGAGTAAGGCAAACGGTAGCCACGAAGCACTTTTCAGCTAGAGACCTCTGACAAATAAAGGCATTTGAGATGCACGCAGTATCAAGAACAGCAAACCTGCGTTGAGGTCCCGAGAAGCTAACCAGATGAGGAAATCAAAACCAAGAACAGAAACTCGGGCGTCCCAGTCTCGTGAACTGGGTGAGCTAAGCGCTCTCGCAAGAGTAAGAGAAGAGCGCAAACAAAAGCGCCTTCTTTGTCACTCACCCAAAGACGAACGATCTTTAACTTGGAGGGCGCTTCTGTTTTTCACAGGAGAGAAAAAATGCTTTTAAAAGTTAAGCGCGTTGTCCCTCAAGCTTATGAGATTTATTACAAGGGTCAAAACATCATCAGCTTAATTAGACCGAAGCCTAATGACTGGCGCTTTTCCGGATTCTTCATGAAAGAACAAGACAAGGTAAACGATTTGTTATTGGCAAACGTTTTCGGTCTGAGTTTCCGAACAAAAAGACGAGCGCTCATCGAGTTAGAGGTCATTTTTGCAAGATTTGAATCGCTGCTAGCAGAGCAATAAGTTGAGTTGTTAAATGAACAAAGAAATCTCTATCCTTTCGCAAACATATAAGGCGCTCAGCAATGCGGCTCCTCCTCAGGGCGAGACAGCCGCACGCGAGTTCTACGAAGGTCTGAAAGCTCTTGAGTACGCAGTCTGGTGCCTAGAAAACTCTCAGGAAGTTGCTATGGGTTCACCCAAACAGGTGACACGAATCTTCCCAGAGTTTTATATTGTGGAGCGGTCTGAGGAGGTACATACTTTCCTTCAAGAATTCGGACATTGGTTATCTCAGGAACCTCGAAGTACTTAAGAGAATGAGGCTCTCCGGAAAGGCTCCCTCCCTCAGTCTGCAAGCCCATCAATTTGTTTTTGCCAAGGATGTATGGCGATACAACCCGATACTGTCCATGGTAAATAAAAGACACTGCCTTTCGTGCTTTCAGCGCTTCAAGCAAAGTTTCATAAGCAAACATCTTTTCCTCCATTGGTTAATTGAGTGTTGACAAATTAATTATCCCGCGGAGGTGACAGCTCGGAAAGACGAGCACCTTCAGACCATCTTCATAAGCTCCCCAGGCTTTTACCAATAACTGTTAGTTCCAGTTCAGCGCTTAGGGGAGCTTTTGAATGTGGTCTTTTTTACATAGTTTTAAAGGAGAGAAAAATGATCTTATTACCGGATGAACAAAAACAGATTTTTGATGCAGTTGTTGATGACATCCTGACAGAAAGAGGCTCCGCCATTTACCTCACCGACGCGCTTGCGTATGCAGAGCGCGCTGTGGTTTCTGCCCTGCTCAATGGCAAATCCGAGATCACGCTTGATCTTGGTCACGTTGTCCAAACTGCAGAGGCCCAACGGGAAACAAAGGCGCTCTTCAAGGAATATGCAGCGGATTTCATCTGTGGCCTTGGGATGGAAGCGATTGATAAAGACATCTACCCCGACGTTAAAAATTAAAAGTTTCTCTCCTCTGCCCCGCCAGTTTTCCTCCTTGAGCTGGCGGGATTTTTTTTAACAGTTTTGAACCTGCGAAAGGGATTTTTGCCCAGATTCCGTCCCCTCGTTTGTCGATTGAGAGGTACTTCAAGCGGGAATAATCAGTAATTGGGGCAACGGTTCTGTTTGAGATCGCATATGGAATTACTGATCGCAGGTTCTCTTCTCCACATTCTTCCTTCCCCGCCTGAGCGGTAAACAAACTGAACTCCTTGGAGCTCGGGTGGGGAGCCTTTTGCCTATCGGAGGCAATCATGCTGAAAAAACTTTTGACTGCGAAAAATGCAGACAGAGATAACTACTGCCTGCTCCTTGTTGCCATGGCTCTCATTCTCACTATCGCCTATGTTGCATTAGCAGCAGACGACATTCAACGGAGTTTCGGAATATGCATGTAACACCTCGAACATGCCCTGGCCCTGGGGACCTCTGGCAGCCGTCCTGGCAAGAAGAAAAACGCGAATCAGAGTATGAGCGGCTGCTCGAAAAGTTCTTTGAAGAGTACATCCCTCGCTACTGCGACAAGCGAATAAATCAGCTTGCAGAAGATGGTGAGGATGAAAGACATCCTGAGATTGAACCGATATTCGACGAATATCTGGAGGAAAACGAATGGCGGTAATTACTGACGCAGAGCGTAAAAAACAGCGCAACCGAGAAGTGAAGCGCGAGTACTACGCAAAAAACAAAGAAAAGAGGGTTGCGCAGAGCAAAGAATGGTATCGCAAAAGACGCGAAGAAGAATTAGCCCTGAGAAACAATAAAACACCAATCCTCCCGCAGACCCCTTTTTCAGCACTATTTACAGATTTTTTTATTGATAGGAATCCGAAAAAATGACTAACGAACAAAGAGCCGCGTGGCTCGAGGGCCGGCGCCGTGGCATAGGCGGTTCCGACGTAGCAGCAGTCCTGAGTCTCAATCCCTGGAAAACACCGCTCGACGTGTGGAACGATAAGCTCGGTCTTTCAGAAGACAAAGGAATGTCCGAACCGGCCTATTGGGGAACGGTACTTGAGGATACGGTAGCCCGTGAATTCCAACAACGAACTGGCATGAAGGTTCAAAAAGTCACTCACCAGTTCGTTGATCCAGAATGTGATTGGATGATTGCAAACATTGACCGAGCGATTATCAATCGGGAGATCGCCAAAAAAGTCAGGCCGTTGCTTGATGTCGAGGAAATTGAGCGCTACGCAAATATCACGGGCGTTGAGCGACCTATTAACACTGACATCGCATTTGAGGCAAAAACAGCGAACGCTTTTACTGCTGACCTGTGGGGCCCGAGCCAGGAGCTTGAGATCAGACAAAACAATCTCAGAACAGAGCACGTGATCCCACTTTATTATGAAACGCAAATTCAGTGGTACTGCGGCATCCTGAAGCTCAGAGGAATGTATCTCGCAGTGCTTATCGGAGGTTCTGACTTCCGGATGTACTGGATCGATGCTCGCCCGGATGTGTTTCAAGTGATCAAAGAAAAGTGTTCCCGCTTCTGGAACGAAAACGTTCTGAAGAAGATCCCGCCTGATCCTATCAACATTGACGATGTACTTCAGTTATATGGCAAAAGCAATGGAAAAGCTGTGGAAGCTCAGGGTGAGCTTGCTATTGATTATGGTGAGTATGCACGTATTGCTGGTGAAATTAAGGAGCTTAAAAAGCAGCAGGACGCGCTCAAAACCAAGATTGCAATAAGCATGAAGGACAACGAGATTCTCACGCTTGATGGCAAGAAAGTTCTCACCTACAAAACACAAACATCCAAACGTTTCGATTCGGATTCCTTCCGGGAAGACCATCTTGATGACTACTACGACTACCTCAAGGAATCCTCAACTCGTGTAATGCGCGTTTGCGCTTAATCCAAAACTCACTCGCAAAAAAAAGGAATAATTATGTCTACAACTGACCAACTCGCCGCAGCAGTCGGCGCCGCCTCTGCACCAGTAGCAAAACCGAAAACGAAAGCCCCTGTTATCGTGCAGCAAGTTCTTTCCGACCAGTTCAAGAAACAATTAGCGCTAGCGGTTCCGAAACACTTGAGCGCTGATCGCATGGCTAGAATCGCCGCGACCGAAGTCCGGAAAACTCCGGCCCTTCTCAACACGACTCCGGCTTCCTTCTTGGGAGCGGTCATGCAGTCTGCTCAGTTGGGACTTGAGCCCGGCTCAGCTCTGGGCCAAGCCTATCTCGTTCCCTATGGTAACCAGTGCCAGTTAATTCTTGGCTACCGCGGCATGATTGATTTGGCCCGCCGCTCCGGCCAAGTTCTTTCTCTGAATGCTTATGCCGTTCGCGAAGGAGACGAATTTAATTATCAGCTTGGTTTACATCCGGACATTCATCACGTACCGAGCTGTGAAGCTGACCGCGTTAAAAAGCCCATCACTTTCGTCTACGCAGTCGCAACTCTGCGCGGTGGCGGCTATCAGTTCGAAGTAATGAGCCGAGCTGAAGTTGAAGCCGTCAAAGCAAAAGCGAAGTCCAAAAACATCTGGAACAACTACTTTGAAGAGATGGCCAAAAAGACCGTGATCAGACGCCTCTTTAAATATTTGCCTGTTTCGATTGAGGCCCTGCAGATTACGAATGTAGACGCCAAACGAGAAGCCGGAGAGGAAGTTAAGCCTGAAGATGTCATTGACATCAATGCCGTCAGCGTCGATGACTTCAAGGACATTGAAGATGCCGAGGTCGTTGGAACATCTCAGGACGCTCCGGTGGAGACAATAAATAAGTAACCATAAGCCCTGCGAAAGCGGGGCTTCTCTTTTGAGGCCAATATGAAGTTCGAATTCATCGATTACAGCGGCTGCTTTCCAAACCTGTGTGCGGGGAAGCTGACATTTAAGGCAGACGGCAAACAATATGCAGGCTATGTAGACATGATCTCTGGCGGTGATGTTTGGTTTGATGATCACTGGAGTGAGCATGTTGAAGAGGGTCCATGGACGGATGTCTCGGGGCCTCTATTAAAAAAGAATCCAGAGCTACTGGAGCACAAAACCGATCTCCTCAAAATGATTAACGAAAATGTACCCCACGGCTGCTGTGGCGGCTGTGTCTAAAGAGATGAGGAAACATGAAGAAGATCCAACTCACAATCGAAGAAGCCGAATTGCTCTTGGATGCAATGAGGCGCCTCAACAAACTAATACTCCTAATTCAAATGCGGTGGAGTGTCAGGCCAGACACCGCAGAGAAATTATCCAAGGTAAAACTGATCGACCCAACTCCGATGATTGATCGCTTGGCCTACTTAATTCAAAAGTCAAAGGATGAAGACAAATGAACCGACTCCTAATCAGAGACTGCATTTTCAACACAGATCAGATTGCGAGCATCTTTTGGGACCGCGACGAAAACGTCTTAATAGTTTCATTGAGTTCCGGTAAGTACATGGAGTTCAAAGACTTCCCTGAAAGCGACTGGAAGAGACTTCGAGAGACGTTAGGCTTTACGGAGGAGAAAGAACGTGAGTGATTTCCTATACAAAAAGCAGGATTTGAACAACCTAAAGGCTGCGTTCTCTGACTATATCGACAGTCCAAATATCACAGAGCCTCAATTTTTTCTTGTTGGTCAGGGTGTATTGCGTTTTCTTGAGAATTGGATGAGTAAATGTATTGACTACCACGAAAACGAAACAAAAGAGGAGTCTTTCGTTTACGTTCCAGATGAAGTCCACTTCTACATTCTGGATTTTGTTGAAGATTTAATCCTTGATTTAGAAAAGTGTATCAGGGAAAACAAAGATGACACCTATTGGCGAGAAGAATACGGCGCTTCGCTTGAATATATGCAAGATGCCTACAACCAACTTGAAGCAAAAAAGTCCATTTGATGGGCTTTTTTATTGGAGACAATATGTCCAAAAACGTTCAGACAGGTGATGTCATTTTCAGCGAAGATGGTGAAACCCTTCTTTATGGATGGCTGAACATTGAAGAAGCAATTAAAGCTCTTGAGGATTTCTTTGATGAAACTATAGAGCTATCGGACATTGAGGACGGGTTGCACGAGTATTGGAAATTTGTCCCGAGTCGGAACAACCCAGAAGGATATCCAGGGCTGTATTACCCATGCAAAAAGAAAACTCGTGGAGCCATTAAAGCAACCCGCGTAATGTTTAAATAAAAGGTTATTCAATGAATAAACGACAACTTAAAGTTCTTCTCTCAGTAATGCCCAGAAACGATATTCCTTACAAACTCAACTGCCTTTTCGTTGATTTTGATAAAACTGAGATAGTGGCTTGCAATGCTTTTATGATCATAGCCGTTAAATGTGCACATGGTTTGAATGGCACAGGAAGTGTGTTAATTCCTCGCAATGTCGTTGAACAAGTCGCAAAAACTAAGACTAGAAACACAATAAGATTTTCCAACACGGAAATATCTGTGGATGATTTTTCATTTCCTTTTACACCCCTGCAAGGAACCTATCCGGACTACTCAAAAGTAATTCCACCGAATGAAAGCCTTAAAAAACCGGGACAGTTCGGGTTCTACCAATCAAAATGTATAAAAATTATTGAAGAATTAGAAGCCGCGTTTGAGGTCTGTCCGATTTTTCATAGACCAAATAAAAAAGGCACACCATTAAAGGCTACTTTTTCTGCAGGGTCCGGTGAACGGGTTATTGCATGTGTCATGCCAAAGTCAGTTAGGACAACAGAAACATATGCAGCAATGAAGGCATGCATATAAAGGAGCAAAAATGGTGAACAAATTCCCAAAAATAAACTTCTTCGCCTACGTCATAAACTATGACGTTTTCGGAAAAAGCCAAGGAAGTGCTGCCATCGCCGACCTCGGTATAGGCATTAAAAAGAATCAAGTAATTCTCAACTTTAATGGCCTACAGCGTGAAAAGATTACTGAAATCGGAATAGACATCAGCGCTTGGGAAACGATTAAAAAAGCTATTGACATAGCTATAGGTCGAGCTGAAGAAAAATCGAGTTAATTAAGTAGTTATCTTTACACCATCGACACATCCAAAAAACGTGTCGATTTTTTTAGGTTTTCAATCATGAAAAATGAATACTGGATTATCGGGATAATTCTGGCTGCAATGTGTTTAATTTTCTACTCTCAAATTAACGATTCCATTAGCAGCCATCGAAGTTTCAAAGTCAACATGAAACAGATCGAAGTGATTAATGATTCCAATCGCCGGTTAAGTGAATTAGTCAATGAAATCTCAAAAGGATCTTTGAACTCAGCTGAGACGATTAAAGCAATCTGCCAGCAAAATGAGGAAATACGCCAAAACAATGACAAGCTGACCAAACAAAACCGATTACTGGTGTCAACGACTAATGCTCTGACTGAAGAAAACGAGTATTTAAGAAAGGTTTTAAAACAGCACGACATAGAACTGGACCTAAAGGATAAACAGCAATGAGCCCTCTTCGGAGGGCCTTTTTATTGGATAGCAACATGAGAGATCAAAGTGTTTCTGATCTGAGGTACACGATAACCTGGAGGAATCCATATAAACCGCGACCTGCGGGCCTTCCGAAGATTTTATGCAGCAGTCCTTTTGAGGAAGAGTTAACACTTCCTTGGATTATTGCTTCCAACTGGGGCCTTAGCGCGTGGGCCATAGGCATCTACTTCGAACATCCAAAACCAAAACGAAGGATGGACGAGGAGAAACGAGCGGCCATGAGAAAAAAGAGGATGCACACGCGACTTGAAAAGACTGCTCCACTGTTTGCTGATGAATTTGAGAAGAAAGAACTCGAGAAGCGGGCTGATTATTTTGCCGGGAAGTCCCAGGTTAATGAAGCTGAACTCAACCAGAGAATGGATGAATTCTCTGGCCTGATGACACCGGGAGAGGCTATTAAGTACATGCTGAAACTTGGCGTCCCTACCGAGCTTTCTGACGAGGATAAAAGGCTCGTCGAAGAGGTCAAGAGATTCCGGGCAAATGAGATGAAATTTTCTTCCGAAGAATTCAGGCTCAGGTGCCAAAAGAGAGCTGCTGAGAAAGCAGAGCGGGAACGAAAAGCGCTTGAGGCTTTAATGGACATCCGAAACGAACCTCTTTTTGCAGGCCTTTAAAAATGACAGATATCAGTTATGTTGACCGCTGGAAGAATTACCCAGGAGGCTCAATTCCCGAACATCGCATTGTTATGTCCATCAAGCGGTCCCCGAAATTTGAAGATCTGGTAGATATCACGTATTACTCAGTGCTGGAGCCGATCCCAAGATCTTCATATACAACCCATTTCTTCCGCTTCCTGCCGGTCAAATTTAGCGAATATCCTCAGACGCCGGATGAAAGATATTGGGAAGACCGCAACAACCAAACTCCTTCTTTGTTCGATGACATCGAAAACGAATACCTTCCTGAAGAGCGATGGTTCGGTTATCCGGGGTTCAAGCCGCAGCAGGATCAAATCTGCATATTCAGGTACATAGACGAGGGCTTCAATTTTTATGACGTTGATTTCTTCGAAGGAAGAACCTGGCGGCTTCGGGAGAAGACAATTTTCGTCTTTATGCCAATAGCTTCACCGGAAGGATTTCACCGGCGCCGGTGAGATTTATAGGCTCAATTGAAAAAAATAAGCGAAGGGCTTTAAAGGAGTCTAACTCAGAAATATTGGGTCATTTGATAGGATGCCTCGGTATGGATTCTAAAAATTGAGTCACATGTGAGCGTTATCTTCAAGGTCCCTTTCTCTTTATCTGTGGGTTTAACTGCAAAGTACAAGTTTCGTTTTTCTCCTGCTTCGTAGTCAATATTCAAGCCTATCTTTTTTCTCGTGCACTCTATGCTTTCAGTTGCTTCCCCGAAAGAAAACATTGGAAGTTCTCCCAAGAGTCCGCCTTTTATTTCGATCTGTGATATTCGGCAGTTTGATTGGCCTCCGTGAATTTCAACGACCAATTGATAATAACCTTCCGCTTGAAGTCGCTCAGCATCAGAGCCTTTTATTTCTGATCCAGAGAGATCAAGAACATCAGCACGTGCAAAGGGACGCTTCTTCAAAAGTTCTACGTACATAAATACTGCAGAACAACCCGTCGCAACTGCTATGAAAATTTGAACAAATAATTCCACTTTTGCTCCTTGGTTTTAGATTTGATTTCTTGACAATCTCAATTCTAGGACCGAGGAGCTTTCTTCTCTTTAGGTACTTAAATGAACTTTTCAACCACTGAACTTGTTTTCGACATTTTGTGTCTGGTCGTCAGCATTGCCTGTTTTTCCGGACTTGTTTTTTTCTCATCGCAACGAATTTGCGGATTATTAAGCAACGTTATCAAGCGACTGGAATCCGTTGAAACGACTCTGAAGGGAATAAAGAAATAAACCGAGGAGCTTATTTTCTATCTAGGACTAAAACAATGACCTTAACTTTTCAAAGCATTTTCTTATTGGGCTGTTTCTGCGTTTGCGTGGCCTGCTTTTCCTACCAGCTCTACCTCTTGGGCAAGCATGTCCGGTTCGCTTTCAAGATGATTTTGGACGAACAGCGTGACCTGCAGAAACAGGTAAAAAGCATCCAGTTAAATCAGAATTCCTTTACAGATCGCCATGAAAGTCGCTAAACTTTTTTCAGGAGGATGAGCCTCTCACCAGTTCAAACACCCAGTGAAAATGAAAAAACTCCTTTTGCTGCTACCCATAAGCTTTTTAACTTTAACTAGTTGTACCGTCATCGATGGTCAGACAGTTTGGTTAGATGAAATAAAAACGTATCGAGTCTTTCAAGTTTTGCCGGATGGTAATGCTTTGGCCTTTGAATGTGATTCAGAATACGACAAATACTGTTATGGAGATGTAGCTCTACTTGCTAAAAGAGAAAAGCCTTTCTATGACGGGATTAAAGTAAACATTCCTAAGCCGACTATAGAAGGAACCTACCGCTACGAAACAAGGAACAACTTTATAAAGACAGTTCCAATAGTACATTGACAGTTCACACCTAAAGAACTCAATTACGGCAAGAAACCAACAAACACCATTCCGCCCCTCAATTTGAGGGGCTTTTTTTATTGGGAATACAAAATGAATGAATTAACCACTCTGCCGCCACCGACGTTAGAAATTATTGATGGCGTGCCCACCGTCCTGTCAACTGTCGTGGCGGATTATTTTGGATACCGTCATGACAATTTGCTCCAGATTATTAGAGGCCTGATCGCTCGAAATTCGGAGCTTTTATGTCTCCTATATTTTCAGGAGACAACCACAAGCCGTCCACATCCTAAAAATCCGGATGTCTTTATTGAGTCCCCAGCATTCAGAATGAATCAAACGGGCTTCAATATTTTGGCAATGAAGTTATCCGGAAAAAGAGCAGAACGATATCAAATCAGATTTGCTCAAGCCTTCGAAGCAGCGGTAAAGGCTTTACAGAACATCAACCTGTCGACGTACCAAAAGGCCCTACGACTGGAGGCAAAGTTCGACGAACGAAAACGGCAGATTAGTTTCTGCGCCTCTTCTCTCGCCAAATGGAAAGATGAAAAGAAAGTGATGCTTTTAAAAATGGACGAGTATCAAAAAGACGTTCAGATGTCTCTTCCTTTCGATTCAATCCTTATCGAAGTTCCGCACTAAATGAACAAATCAAAACTCAGAGCATCCGTTTCCCGGGTGCTCTTTTTTTATGGATAAAACAATGACAGAACCAATGGAATTTACAGAAGCCGTCTTCCAACAGGTGGTCGGGAAGTATCGAATCAGGGTTGAGTTCAGAAACTACTGGAGCCCTCCTATGGCATGTTGGGCTCAGACATTCAACTCCTATTTTTGCGAAGCCTCTGATGTCTACATGGATGAATGCTACGACTATCCCTGGCGTCCATTTATTCACTCTACAGGCTACTCAGACGACGGGAAACCAATCCCCATCACAAGAGAAGCAGCCGCTAAAGCCATCACCAATGCTTACAAGGAATTGACATTAACACCGGAAGAACGACAGGCAAGGCGCGAACGATCAGAAAAGATCAAACAGGAAGTCAGAGAACGGCTTAGAAAACAAGGACTCATCAAATGAATTTACAAGAAAAGCTACAAGCTATTGCGAACCATTACGGCATGGATCTTCAGGCTATCAAACTGGCTGAAGAAGGCGCAGAGCTGGCCGCTGCTACGTTGAAGAACGTCGGTCTCATGATTCAGCAAGAAAACGGTGAAGGCGGCGAATCAATCGCTCAAAAACGAGCTGAGGCTATGGAAAAAACTCACGAAGAAATAGCCGACGTTCTCCTAGTGTCTCGGCAAATGGAATATCTGTTGCTTGAGGCCCCGGAATATGACGAAAAAATCACTCGTCTAATGAACGAAAAAGCCGACCGGCAGTTATCAAGAATCAAGGAAGAAACAAAATGAAATCAACAAGAATCAGCCTGAAGCACACAACCGAAAACATTCAAATTCCCGACTGGGCGAAGACAATCGTCATCCACGCAGACACCACGGGACCGTACTCAGAGAAAAAACTACAGCAAATCTACGGGCTGTTTTTCAAAACGCTAGGTATCACCGATGAGTCAAGAAAAAAGTACACGCTTCGTTTTCATGTGAGATTCGCTCGTCCTGACTGTGATTACTACGTCGAGTTTGCTGACATGATCATCAATGACCGCGTGAGGTTCTGACAATGCCCAGGAACAAGAAACCTCGGAAGAAATTCACGTGTCGAAAGATTGAGATTCCGCGCATTTCTGAAGAGCGAATTGATGTGATTATCGACACGATGACGAATGTCGGATTCTCAGTTGAACTTAAATTGCCTAATGGCACGTTTGATCGAGATGATATGAGAGCTCTGGCCGATTTCAGTAACCTGACAGGCGTGACCTTTAGTGAATTGGGAGAGGATCGTTTGAGTGAGGAAGATCTGATTTCTTCCAATGAGCTGCAGTGTGCTCTCTCAGATAGCCTGACATCGTTATATCTCCGGACATACAAGAACAAAGCTAAGTTCTACGTTCCGACCGGAGAAGAACTCAAAACGATTCAGGAGGCTGTCACTTTCTTTCTCCCGGTAATGGAGGAAATTGTTAAAGACAGCCCAAAACTAATCATCAAATTCTGGAACAAAACAAAGAATCTAATGACGCGCCCGGATGGTGCGTATAACGGAGTAAAGGTATCTAGCTATGAATGACATTGACTATGACAAATTGTCCAGCATGGTGGCAGATAAAGTCTCCAGCCAGATCGCTGAAAAGCTGATTCAGAAAACAACAAAGCTCACACTCTCTCGTCCAGAAGTAGAGGTTAGGATCGGTTTTGCTCCTGGCTCTTCTGCCGCCCGTGAAGTAATGAAGGATCCGAAGTTCCCTAAGCCTGACGCATTCTCCGAGAACGGGCGCGATCGTTGGTACACAAAAGACATTGACGATTACATGGAAAGCAAAAGACACGCCCGAGCCAAGCTCGCTATTTCAGCCGCTTAGCAATTTCTTCTGCGCTCGCTCTGTAGTATCTCTGGAGCATCTTTAAATCTTTGTGCCCCGTTTGTCTAGCAAGCGCCAGGACATCTAAACGGGGCGCCCCTGTTTCTGGATCAGGGCTGGCGGCCCAAGTCGCAAAAGTTGCGCGGCCGTCATGAAAATTCAGCCCTTCTTTGATTAGTCGGTTTTGTGAATCGTACTCAGGACCAAGACCGGCCCTATCCCTCACCTTTCGGAATAACGTATCTCTGTTGTGATCGTTAAGTCCGCCAAAAATCCGTGGTTCATACTCGAGCTCCATAACTAATTTAAGAATTTCCCGAGCTCTTGCAGACAAGGCCACGTCTCTTCTTGACAATGTTTTTGTAGCCTCCGCCGGCACATGTAGCACATTGTCACCTAACCAAGAATATTCAATCTTTAAAAGCTCCCCTGCTCGCATTCCTGTTTGACAACTAAAAAGGAAGGCTGCTACCGCAAGTTGCATTTTGTTCTTTGGCACTGTGTGGCCGTCCCAACCGCTAGCCTGCAAAAGTTTCTCTATATCCTCGTCTGAAGCAACTCTCTCGCGGTGCTCTGGCTCCCGTGGTTTCTCCACACCCCGGCAAGGATTCACATCTGTGAGTTCGTTTTTAATAGCAAATTGAAAAACGTCAGAGAGAATTGTCAGCTCTCTATTAACAGTGGACGGTGAAATATAGTTGTCTCGGTTTTTGGCACGTTCGCTGAGGCGACGTTCAATGTAGTTCTCAATCGTTCTGTTTGTAAAAGAAGATAGAGTTTTAGCCGCCAGTTTATCTCTCTGGAGGCGTCTCAGTCGGATTTCTTCTGTACGTTTGGAGCGTTTCTGTGAAGTGACTTCGCTGATGTATTCGTCAATCAGCGCGGCCAGAGTAATCGAAGAAGAGCGTTCTTCGGCGCTAATGTCCAACTCTGCCGCAAAGCGTTTTGCCTCAGCTCGAGTTTTAAATGTTTTGGAGAATCGCTGTTTGTTTCCGTCCGCCTGAAGTCTATAGCCATAAACTTCATACGTACCGCAGAGAGTTTTTCTTATTCCTGCCATATCCGCCTCGAGAATTTCCGTTAGCGTTTCCGTTAAATTTCCGTTATCTAAACCTGAATATAACGAGATATGCCAAAACGGACAACAAAAAATCCCGTAAAACCGAGGCTTAACGGGATATGACAAGTATGTCTGGTGCCCGGGACTGGACTCGAACCAGCACGCCCGTGAAGGCGCTAGCACCTGAAGCTAGTGCGTCTACCAATTTCGCCACCCGGGCAACAGAGAAATGAAATTTTACCTATAAGATTCGATTTTTGCAAACACCTATATAGACTCTATTTGTAATAAATTATTTCAAATGAGCTTCGATTTCAATTTATCGGTCCCGGAGAATGCGAAGGGCAAAAAGAAAACCTCGCGAATCTGCGAGGTCTCAGGAATAAATCTGGTGCCCGGGAATGGATTCGAACCAGCACGCCCGCGAAGAGTGCGTCTACCAATTTCGCCACCCGGGCACAGTAAGCCGCAAAATTATTTATCCTCAAGGCAAACGGTTTTCAAGGCCCTGTCACACCATCATTATTCGGGTTTTCTTTTTCCCTCTACTTTGGCTACCAGCTGTCCGAGGCGCATTGTGTCGTACTCTTCGAACGGCTGGTGAATCCAAGGATTATCTCCGAGATATTCGACATAGTAGTCAGGTTCAACCTGAGAGCAGCCTTTCCACCACAAAACAGCAGTGCGAACTTCGGTCACGCCCGGATAGTTGTTCTGAAGGTGCTCAACAACCTTCTTCAAAGTCAGTCCGGAATCGACCAAGTCGTCGACCAATAGCACTCTTCCTTTGAGAGAGTCAGGACGGCTGGAAGCAATGTACTTACCGATGTCCAAACTTCCCTGAATCGTGCCGGCAGCTTCTCTATAGGAGCTGGTCGACAAAATGTTCAGCGGCATATCGAAAATTCTAGAGAGGATGTCTCCGGGGCGAAGGCCGCCTCGAGCTAAGCAAAGCAAAGAATCAAACTTCCAGCCGCTGTCATAGACATTAAAAGCCAGAGTCTCAATAAGGCGGCGATATTCTTCCCAAGAAACGTGAAGATCTTTCATTCCTATTCCTAATTATTCAAACGGGTTATGAAGCAAAATTGTCTGAGCACGATCCGGGCCGGTAGAAACAACTGCGATCGGGCAGCCGGCAACTTCGGACAGACGAGTTAAATACTTCTGAGCGTTAACGGGCAAATCTTCCCACTTTGTAATACCAAAAGTCGGTTCTTTCCAGCCGGGGAAGTCTTCGTAAATGACTTTGCACTGAGCAACTTCTTCAGCGCCGACAGGCATGATGTCGATCCTTTCGCCCTTGTATTCGTAGCCGACGCCCAAACGAACGGTTTCAAAGCCATCCAAAACGTCGAGCTTCATCACAGCCAGACCGCTTAAGCCGTTCCATTCAACAGCGCGGCGAAGAGCAGCACCGTCGAACCAGCCGCAGCGGCGGGGACGACCGGTCACTGCACCGAATTCATTTCCTTTCTTAGCAATGGTCTTGCCGACTTCATCAAAGAGTTCGGTCGGGAAAGGACCTGAACCGACGCGTGTGCAGTAAGCCTTCGTGATACCAAGGATGTAATTGAGTTTCTGAGGGCCGACACCGGATCCGGGGCTGGCAAAACCTGCAACGGTGTTGCTGGAAGTGACGAACGGATAAGTTCCGTGGTCGATGTCAAGCATGGTTCCCTGAGCTCCTTCGTACAGGAACTGTTCGCCTTCCTTCATCTTAGTGTTGAGAATGTGAGAAATGTCGCGAATCTTCGGAACAATTCTCGGAGCCATTGCCAGCGTATCTTCGATCATCTTTTCGACGTCGACAGGTTCGCTGTTGTAATAGTTCGCCAGCAGGAAGTTGATGAGCTTGCAGTTTTCACGAACTTTTTCTGCAAAGACTTTCGGTTCTGCCAAGTCTCTGACATGGACAGCGCGGCGAGCGATCTTGTCTTCGTAGGCCGGCCCGATGCCACGGCCGGTCGTACCGATTTTCTTATCGCCTAAGGCGTTTTCACGAGCGTGGTCGAGCGCGATGTGGTACGGGAGAACCAGCGGACACTGACCGGAGACAAAAATACGATCTTCGGCATCCATTCCGTGAGCCTTCAGGTCGTCGATTTCCTTCAGCATTGCTTCGGGGCTAACAACTGCACCGTTACCGATGTAGCACTTGACGTGAGGATGCATAACACCGGAGGGGATCAAACGAAGAACCGTTTTCTGGCCGTTGATCACGAGTGTGTGGCCTGCATTGTGGCCGCCGTTGAAACGGACAACGCCTTGTACACTTTCGGTGAGCCAGTCAACGATCTTGCCTTTGCCTTCGTCGCCCCACTGAGCGCCGACAACGACTACATTTTTACTCATTTCATCCTCTTAAAAAATTAACGGTTCGACGTACGGGCCGCTACCGTCCAAACACCATTGATACAAACTAATTCTTCATCCAAGCGGAAAGATTCTTCCAGCGAAGCAACATTGTCTTCAGGCAGTTTTTCAATCACGATGTCGCCGTTTTCGCGAAGTTCACGAATGCGGGACTGCAGGGCGGCATCGTCCAGCCTGTTGGGAGCCAAGATCGCATAAGGACGCTTTGTGTCCATCACGGCGATAATCTCGCGCAGGTATAACGTAAAACCGACCGCGGGACGTTTGCGTCCGAAACGCTCACCGATATCATCGTAACGACCGCCGCGCAGAATCGGCTGATAACGGCCGGGAATATTGACGCTGAAAGTCACGCCGGTGTGATAGCTGTAACCGGCAACGTCAGCGAAATCATAGCTGACGATATCTGCGCCGGATTCACGACCGAGTCTGCGGACGCTTTCCAGAATTTCCGGAATTTCCGGATAATCGGAAAATTCTTCGATAACTTGATTGAGAACGTCTTCCGAACCGAAGAGCATCGTCAGGCGGATTAAATCATCAACGGTTTTCTCTTTAAGAACACCTCTGAGCTCCTCAAGTGCAGAGCGGTCCTTATGACTCAAAGCAAAGAGAATTTGGTCCTGAACAGCTTCACTTGCAGGATCACTGTCCAGAATTGCCTTGACCACACCGGTGTGGCCTAAATCTAAGAAAATATTTTCAAGACCGAATTGACGCAGAGACTCAATTCCCAAACAGATCACTTCACGTTCGCTTTCCACACTGGAAGAGCCGAACATTTCAACACCGGCCAAGTACGGCTGGCGCGAAGCAAGAGGATGCAGAGGACGTGCATGGAGAACGCTTCCAACATAGCAGAGGCGGGATACACCCGAACGATTGAGAATGTGAGCATCGATTCGAGCAACCTGCGGCGTCATATCGGCGCGGATGCCCATCGTCTTTCCAGTTACCTGGTCGACGATTTTAAAAGTTCTGAGATCCAGATCTCCGCCCGTTCCTGTCAGAAGAGAGTCAACGTACTCCACCAGAGGAGGACGGACGACTTCAAAACCGTGGCTTGTCACCAGTTTTAGGAAAGAACTTCTAAGATGCTCTATGGCCCTCGCCTCTCGTGGAAGCATATCCGCGATATTTTCAGGTAGCAGCCATACTGACATAAAGATCCTTTCTAAAAAAGCAATGAACCGGCCCAAACGAGCACCAGCCCTAAGACTACACTTTCTAACCCGATATAACGGATTTTCTCGCTAGGAAATCGTGAGATAAATCTCACGGCGCGCTTCCATAAATCAGGAGCCAACATAGGTAAAAGGCCTTCAAGTACAAAGCAGAAACCCAGTACGTACAAGAAGGCCTTCATGATTTAGATCACAAAAAATTTATGGTTGTTTATTGGCTTGAGCTTCACCGCGGGAATTCTTGAGATAGTCGAAGAATTCGCTGCTCGGATCCACCACCATCATGTCCTGAGGTTTATTGAAGGACTGGCGATAAGCATCCAGTGAACGGTAGAACTTCGCAAACTCCGGATCTTTGCTAAATGCTTTGGCGTAAAGTTCGTTAGCTTGAGCGTCGCCGGAACCTTTAATGTTCTGAGCGTCACGATAAGCTTCGGCCAAAACAACGGTTCTTTGACGATCAGCGTCAGCCTTGATCTTTTCGGCTTCAGCAGCACCCTTGGAACGTTCTTCGCTGGCAACGCGCTTACGTTCGGCTTCCATGCGGCGATAGACAGACTCAGAAATTTCCGGTGTGAAATCAACTCGCTTGAGTCGGACGTCAACAACTTCAATACCTAAGTCGGAAACGCGCTTCTGGAGCGCTTCAGAGATTTCTGCCATTGCGCGTGCTCTGTCGCTGGACGTGATGTCGTTTACCGTGCGGCGGTTTACAACCTGGTTAAGCACGTCACGAAGCAGCGCAGACATACGGTCGTCCGCAGCGCGCTCGCTGCCCTGGAAGGAAACCCAGTAGCGGCGCGGATCATTGATACGCCACTTGACATAGGAATCAATCATCAGGTTCTTCTTCTCGCTGGTTTGAACCAAGTCCGCTGCGGGCGTGTCGATTGTGAGAATACGTTTGTCCAAATAGACAACGTTCTGAAGCGGTGACGGCAGTTTGACATGCAGACCCGGTGTAGAAACAACGCTCTTTAATTCACCGAGCATGAAGACTAAGGCGTACTCACGCTCGTTGACCGTGTAAAGGCAGGTTCTCGCGAGCAAGGCGCCAAAGAGAACAACAATAACTAAGGAAAGTAACTTTTTCATCTTTCTGTCCTTATCTCAAAGTGCGGGATAAAAGACGGGAAGTAGGCTGACTCGCGTCCGGTGTTAAAGGCGGCTGATCTCCGCCGGGCAGATTATGCGTCTGCTGGGCAGATGAAGCAGGAACGTTCGGCTGCACAGGTGCGGCCGCAGCTGCAGGCGCCGGTGCCGGAGCAGCTCGTTTAGCCAACTGATCCAACGGCAGGTACAACAGGTTATTGGAAGACTTATTGTCAACCATTACCTTGGTCGTGTTGTTGAAGATCTGCTGCATGGTGTCCACGTACATACGGTCGCGGGTCACCTTCGGAGCTTTCTCATACTGTGCGTAGACCTGATTGAAGCGGTTTGCGTCACCTTCGGCTTGAGAGACAACACGAGACTTGTAAGCTTCAGCCTCCTGACGAAGTCGTTCTGCCAGACCGCGGGCCTTAGGCACAACATCGTTGGCGTAAGCCTCTCCTTCATTAATCTGGCGTTCTCGGTCCTGACCGGCCTTAACGGCATCATTGAAAGCGGCCTGAACTTGTTCAGGCGGCTGAGCATTCTGAATGGCGACGGACAGAACCTGAATACCTGAGTGGTAGCGGTCCAGCATTTCCTGCATCAGCTTTTTAACTTCTTCTGCAATTTCCTGCTTGGACTCGAACAAAACGCTGTCCATCTTCTTGCGGCCGACCACTTCGCGCATGGCAGACTCGGCAGTCTGAACAACTGCACCCATCGGATCGCGGGTGCGGAACAAGAACTCTTCAGCGCCGTTGCCCTGCTTAATTCGATACTGAACATTGAACATCACGTCAACAATGTTCTCGTCGTCGGTCAACATGAGCGCTTCTTTAAGACGCTGTGTACCGCCTCTCAAACCGATTTCAGCCTTACGGACGGAAGAAACGTCGACCAAAGCAACGTCCTGAATCGGATAAGGCAGGTGCCAGCGGAAACCGGCGTTGGTACTTTCGGTGTAGCGGCCGAAAGTCGTCACGACGCCGTTCTGACCTTCCGGAACAATGTAGAAACCGGAAGCGAGCCAAGCGGCCAAAGCGATAACGATGGCGGAAACAGCCATTCCGCCGGAGAATGAAGACGGAACTTTAAACTGCGGGAAAGAGTTTCCGCCGCCGTTTCCATTGCCGCCGCCATTGCCGAACGAATTCTGCTGATTTTTGAATTCGTGGTCTTTGCGCAACGGGGGTTCGTCGAAGTCGTAGTCTTCGTTTTTCTGATTTTGTGTCTGAGAAGAAGCTGACGGCTCTTCTTTCTGAGCATTGCGATTTTGATTGCCTTTGGTGCCCAACATCGAGTTCAGACGATCGTTGAACTGTTTCCAAAGCTCTTCTAAATCTCCGTCATTGTTGTTCTGAGCAAAGCGTCCGGGCATTTCGTTTTTGCTCGGTTCAGCTTTTCTCGGTTCTTCATCAGTCTCTTTGGGAGGCTCTTTGATTTCGTTTTCTTTCTGGGAGGAATCATCCTCCGAGCCTTTTCGGCCCCAACGGGGGTCATTAAGCGACATTGTCGAATATTTCCTTAAAAATCACAGGACATAGGGAACTTGTCCGAGTGAGTTAGACAAGAGAGCAGAGAATTTTAGCACTTGAAAAATAATAATATTTTTAAGATTAAAGACTTATTACATTTAACAAAGAGCTAATCGAGGCCGATCTTTTTCAAAGAAGGCCCCGAAGGAATTACCGCTCAAATTCAGCGAGCCAGTCCTCATTATCGGGAGCCTCTTGAGGCTCTTCCGGCTCTTTTTCTGCTATTTGACGAATGGCGTCTTTGAGAAGATCGATGCCTTCACCGTTTGCGGCGCTGATACCGACAGCTTTCGGCGTTCCGTCCTCGGCACAAGTGATAAACGGACTCCTGCCTTCCAGGTCGATCTTATTGAAAACCAGCAGCTGCGGAATATCTTTAGCGCCGATTTCTTCTAAGACTTTATTGACTTCCGTCATCTGTTCTTCTCTGGCCGACGTCGAGGAGTCGACGACATGGAGCAGAAGGTCTGCCTGGGCCGCTTCGTCCAGTGTCGATTTAAAAGCCTCGATCAGCTGGTGCGGCAATCCGCGGATAAAGCCCACGGTGTCACTTAAGACGACTTCCACATCTCCGCTGACAAAGCATCTGCGGGCGGTCGTATCCAACGTTGCAAACAACTGGTCGGCCGCGTAAACACCGCCTCGAGTCAGACGATTAAAGAGCGTTGACTTACCAGCATTGGTATAACCGACCAGTGCGACAGTCAGCACCTCGCCTCTTTGACGAAATTTGCGCTGAGTATTGCGTTGGCACTCAAGTTTCTTAAGCTGCTCTCTTAACGCTTTGACGCGCGTCGCGATCATTCGACGGTCAAGTTCGATCTGCTTTTCACCAGGACCGCCGGTCTTGGACAAACCGCCTCTCTGGCGTTCCAAGTGCGTCCAGCCTCTGACCAAACGTGTCGACAAGTGAGTCAGTCGAGCAAGTTCGACCTGCAGGCGGCCTTCTCTGGTCTTTGCCCTTTGGCGGAAAATTTCCAGAATCAGATTGGTCCGATCAAGGACTTCAATTCCGACGGCTTTTTCGATGTTGCGCTGCTGCGCGGGAGATAAAGCGACATCAAAAATCAGCGCCTTTGCCCCGTTAGCAAGCGCTTCACTTTTAATTTCTTCGATTTTGCCGCTTCCGAGGAAAGTTTTAGGGTCCGGACGATCGCGTTTTGCTTCAGTCAGACCTGCAACTTGGAAGCCGCAGGATGTCGCTAATTCTGATAATTCAAGTGCCGCGTCTCGATGAATTTCGCGGCCCACAATGACAGAGACGAGCCACACCTTTCCGGGTGTCTCGTCTCCCTTTTGATATTGATAATCCACTATACGGTTTCTGCTTCTTCAGTTCCCTGCTGTTCATTGCCCAGCGGTACGGCGCGAGCCGGAACAACAGTGCTAATAGCGTGTTTATAAACCATCTGAGTTACGGTGTTGCGAAGCAGAACGACATACTGGTCGAAAGATTCGATCTGTCCCTGCAGTTTGATACCGTTCACCAAATAGATGGAAACAGGGATACGTCCCTTACGAAGACTGTTTAAGAATGGGTCTTGTAACAATTGCCCTTTTGTCATTGTTTTTCTCCAAACGGAAATTTCCGCTCATAAATCTGAATAAATTCTAGCTGCGGCACACCGAAATTGTTCTTTGTATTAATCATTTTGGGCGCACATTTAATTCTTCTGCACTTCTATGATCGAAGGACTCTTGTTGGGCGACAACCCCCTTGTGGAGCTGTGTTTCCGCAGCAGATTCTCTTACTACAGTAACTATTTTAGCTGTAAATGCCGTCAGGAAAGATCATTGTTAATGCTTATTTGAGGCACAGAACGGGCAGCGTCCTTCAATCGCGGCTCCTTATAAAAATTCCCGCACTCGGCGGGAATTCTTCGATTAGGCCTTTTGGGCGTAGGGATTCTTGTTCGTTCTAAATTCGATTCGGAGCGGTGTGCCCTCGAGTTTGAATTTATCTCTGAACCAGCCTTCCAGATATCGACGGTAGCTTTCCGGAACATCCTGAAGCGCGTTTCCGTGAACCACGATAACGGGAGGATTCTGACCGCCCTGGTGTGCATATCTCATCTTCGGACGTCCTCCGCCGGCTCTCGGCGGCAGCTGACGAGTCGTGGCTTCGATCAAAGCACGTGTCAGCTTCGGTGTAGAGAGCTTCATAAACGCAGCGGTATGGGCATCGTTGACTGCGTTGAGCAGGTGATGCAGACCGCGTTTTTCCAACGCGGAGATATAAACAATCTTGGCCCAGCGCAGGAAGTGCAGCTTGCGTTCAAGTTCTTCCTTCACGCGGCGTCTTTCGTAATCGTCCAAGCTGTCCCACTTGTTGACACCGACCACCAAGGCACGACCGCTTTCGAGAATGTAGCCCGCAATGTTGGCATCCTGTTCGGCAATACCGGCGTGCGCATCGAGAAGAAGCACAACCACGTTGGAGCTTTCGATTGCCTGAAGCGTTTTAATCACAGAGAACTTTTCGATTGCCTCAAACACTTTGCCTTTACGGCGAAGGCCGGCGGTATCGATCAGGGTGTAATCACGATCTTTATATTGGAACTCGACCTCGATCGCATCGCGAGTGGTTCCGGGCATGTCAAAAGCAATCAGACGATCTTCACCGATCAGAGCATTGATCAGCGTGCTCTTGCCTGCGTTCGGACGGCCCGCAATGGCAACTTTAATCTTATGTTTGAAATCCTCTTCCTCATCGATTTCCTTTTCGGTCGGGAAAGGTTCCAAAACAAGGTCCATCAAGGCTTTGACCCCTTCGCCGTGGGCGGCGGAGATGGTGTAAGGCTCGCCCAAGGCCAGTTCATAGAACTCGGCCTTAGCCGTTTCCGTTAAACCTTCGGCCTTATTGACGACGAGATAGGTCTTCTTACCGGACTCGCGCAAATTCTGGGCAATTCGCTGATCCTGCGGCGTTAAGCCGGCGCGTCCGTCCACTAAGAACAAGACGACGTCAGATTCGGTAATCGCCAACTGCGCCTGTCCGGTCATCTCTTTGACGATGCCTTCGGTGCGGATCGGTTCAAAACCGCCCGTATCGATGACTAAGTAAGGTTTATCGCCGATACGACCGTCGCCGTAATGACGATCTCGGGTCAGACCCGGGAAGTCTGCCACTAAAGCGTCTCTCGAACGCGTCAGGCGATTAAACAAGGTCGACTTTCCGACATTCGGACGACCAACAAGCGCAATGACTGGAACCATAATTCTTATCTATTCGACAAATAAGCAACGTCGCCTTTACTGGTTTGGAAAATAGCGCCTGCACTAAAAGGCTGTGCCTGCGTTACGATCGGACCGCTCAAACGAACACGCGCCATTTCTTCACCGGTTCTCGGCGAAAGGAAATGAACATAACCGTCTTCATCACCGACAGCCACGGCGCCCGGGAATACGACCGGCGCGGAAAGTCCGCGGTAGAGCATGGTCTTATTGGACCAGCGCTGTTCTCCGCTTTCGCGGTAGAAGGCCTGGACTTCTCCGTTGACGCTGACGGCATAAACGTTGTCTTCGTCAATGGCAGGACCTGCGACGGCATCAATCTTTTGCGTCCATCTCGTCTGTCCGTTGGTGCTGTCCACACAAGTTACAGCGCCCTGGAAGGCGGCGGCGCAAACTAAGTTGTCGCTGAAGGCCGGCGCCCCGACAACGTCAACCAAACGTTCGACTTCGGTCACGCCTTTCGCTTGGGCGACTTGGAATTCAAACATCGGTTTTCCGGAGGCAATATCCAAAATCACGATATGGCCGTTCGGCTGTCCGACTAACAAAAAGTTATCATGAGCCAGCATTCTTGTGGGTAAACGGACCGTCAAAGCGGGCTGACTTCTCTGATAAGTCCACTGCAGTTCGCCGGAGGAAGCTTCAAAAGCAGAGACTCGGGTATCCATCGTGCGGGCGATCACTAGGCCGTGAGAAACCACGGGAGGAGAAGCCAGCTCCGTTGTCAGTTTCTTTTCCCAGCTGACCTTGCCTTCGGCATCCACAACTTCCAGATTGCCGTCCCAAAGACCGACAGCTGTAACGTAGCCGTCAGAGCCGACACCCCCGGTAATCGGGCTGTTAAAAGAAACGGACCATTCGGTTTCACCAGTCCTGGCATTTAAACGAGTCAGCGTCTTTCCGCCGGCTGCAAACACCATATCGTCATATACCGCGGGAACTAAGAAGCCTTCGGCAGAGGAAAGTCCTTTGGACCAAACCTCGGTGACTTCCATGCTCGGTGTAAATTTCACCAGCGGCATGGGTTCATGTTTAGGACTGGAACAAGCCGAAAGCAGAACTGCTGCAGCGACTGCGGCCGCAATCTTGAGTTTTGTACTCATGAATTATTCCTTGGGTAAAGAATTTAATTTGATTTCGATGACGCCGACCAGCGGATTGGTCATAGGCGCATGACGCAAGGCGTCTTCCCAGCTTTTACGAGCAGCGGCAACATCGCCTTTGGCGAGATAGAGGTCGCCCATACGGTCATAAACAGGAACTTCTTCGCCTTTAGCGTCTTTAACTGCATTGAGAACAGTCAGGCCCTGATCATATTTGCCTTCATCAAGATAAACACCAGCCAGACGGACAGAAGCGAGCGGCTTGAGTTCGGGATACTTGTCGGAATCAACGATCCACTTGAGTGCTTTTTCTGCTTCGGCATACTTACCGGCGGTTTCCGCATTATGCGCAGCAAGCAGAGCCCCCATTCCGGCGTACGTCGTCGAAGCATAGCTTTCGTGCAGACGGCCGGCGATTGCCTGAACGCGAGCCTCATCCTTCATATTGCTTGCCTGAACCATCTGTGCGTACAGAACACCGGCATCCGTCGATTCTTTCATCTGATACCAGCGCCAGCCCTGAAAACCGGCGGCGCATAAGCAGGCGACCGTCACGACGGTCAAAATTAAGTTACCCCATTTCTCCCACCAAGCCTTAATCTCGGCAAGGGACTCTTGTTCTTCTAAGTCATAGGCCATGTAATGTATCTCCCGGTCTATTTAAAGGTTCTAAATTCAATTTCTAAAAAAAGAAGTAAACGTAAGGGGACGCCGGTTCCCTCTTCTTTTTAAACGTGCTGGCCGAGTAACGAGACCGCTTCGTCGATCGTAAGCGTCTTCTGTTCACCGTAACCTTCAAGGTTTTCACGAAGTGCTTTGAGGCCGACCTTTCCGGCCGCCGCTTCGTCGGCTCCGATCACCAATGCATAAAGAGCTCCTGAAGCATCGGCGCGCTTCATCTGGTTGCCGAACTTCATGCTGCCGCTGTGGATGATCGTCGCGATATCAGCATCTCTGAGTCTTTCAGCTGCAGACAGTGCGTTAAGGTAAAGCGCCTTGTCCCAAACGACGTAAACGTCGCATTCTCTGGATTCGGGCTTAACGCCGCATTCCTTCATGAGTTCAAGCACGCGTTCAATGCCCATGGCAAAACCGCAGGCCGGAGCATCGCGTCCGCCCAGCATTCCGATGAGCGGGTCGTAGCGGCCGCCCCCGCAGATTGTGCCCTGAGCACCGAGTTTATCGGTCACCCATTCAAAGACCGTGAGGTTGTAATAGTCCAAACCGCGGACCAGTCTCGGATTGACAACATAGTCGATACCTTCGGCTTTCAAAATTGCTTCCAGGTCTGCAAGGAACTGTTTAGATTCTTCGCCTAAGGAGTCATAGAGCTTCGGCGCATTATTGACCAAGTCCTGCATGTCGGGGTTCTTGGTGTCGAGAATGCGCAGCGGGTTGGAATAAAGACGACGAGAAGCGTCTTCGTCCAGAATATCTTTGTGAGCCTCGAAGTATTGGATCAATACTTCTCTATAGGCTTTGCGGTCTTCAAGCTGGCCTAAGCAGTTGAGTTCAAGGCGAACCGGAGCAATTCCGAGGCGCTTCCAGAGGCGGTTAAGCATCAGCAGCTGTTCGGCATCCGTATCCGGGCCTTTGAAACCCATGGCTTCCATGCCGAACTGATGGAACTGACGATAACGTCCTCTCTGGGGGCGTTCGTGACGGAACATCGGGCCCATGTACCAAAGACGCTTCGGTCCTTCATAAAGAAGATTGTGTTCAATACAGGCACGTACGACAGAGGCCGTGTTTTCCGGACGCAGAGAAAGCTCGTCGCCGTTTAAGGAATCGACGAAGGAATACATTTCCTTTTCAACGATATCAGTCACTTCGCCGATACCGCGTTTAAACAGACGAGTCTGTTCGACGATCGGAGTACGAATGTGCTGATAACCGTAAAGTTTCGCCAGAGAGGAAGCTTCTTTTTCAAAGAAGTGCCAAAGAGGGGCATCTTCCGGCAGCATGTCGCTCATGCCGCGAATTGCCTGAATCTTTTCAATCGCCATTATTGTTCCTTAGCATTTTGGTAATTTTTCTGAACGTACTCTTCGATGAGCGAATGGAATTCTTCGCTCATCTTCGGCCCTTTCAAAGACCCCCATTTCTTACCGTCGATAAAGACGGGAGAAACCGGCGCCTCGCCTGAGCCCGGCAGAGAAATACCGATGTTTGCATGACGGCTCTCTCCGGGGCCGTTCACGACACAGCCCATCACCGCCACATTCATGTTTTCAACACCCGGATTATGCTTGCGCCAATCCGGCATTCTCAACTTAATAAAATCCTGAGTTTCCTTTGCCAGCTCCTGGAAGAGGCAGCTGGTCGTGCGTCCGCAGCCCGGGCAGGAAACAACCTGAGGCGTGAAGTTCCTCATCCCGAGAGCCTGCAGGATCTCGCACGCAAGTTCGACTTCCGCTGTACGAGACTGGCCCGGTTCCGGTGTCAGCGAAACACGGATCGTATCTCCGATATTTTCCAGCAGGAGCACGGAGAGTGCAGCGGTCGTAGAAACCGTACCTTTAAGTCCCATTCCGGCCTCGGTCAAACCGAGATGCAGAGGATAAGCACAGCGAGCCTCGAGCTCACGGTAAACGGCGATCAAATCCTTGACGCCGCTCACTTTCGCGGAAATAGCTACCTGAGAGGGCTTCATACCGAGCTCAACAGCTCGATCCGCATTTTCAACCGCGCTTCTTACTAAGGCCTCACGAAGTACTTCTTTTGCGTCGAGCGGATTCTCGAGCTTTTGATTTTCCGACATCATGCGGGCCAAAAGATCTTGGTCGAGCGAGCCCCAGTTGACGCCGATTCGAACGGGCTTGTCATACTTCTTCGCGAGCTCAATCATTGTGCGGAAATTTTCTTCCTGCTTGTCGCCTTTTCCGACGTTGCCGGGATTGATTCGATACTTAGAAAGCGCCTCGGCGCATTCGGGATATTCGTTCAGCAGTTTGTGGCCGTTGTAATGAAAGTCGCCTACCAGCGGAACAAAGCAGCCTGCTTCATCCAGCCTCCTGCGAATTTCAGCGATCGCTTTTGCAGCTGCCGGAGTGTTGACCGTAAGACGAACAAGCTCGCTTCCTGCCTGAGCGAGCTCTAAAACTTGTTTAGTCGAGGATTCGACATCGGCCGTATCCGTGTTCGTCATGGACTGGATCACTACGGGGCGGCCGGCGCCGATCTCAACGATATTGTCCTTCCAGCGGACAATCATCGGTTCTTTTTGTGAAGAGGACATTCGTTATTTTTGAACCAAAGTAAACACGGTAGAAGTCGCGCGATTATTGATATTCAGATCAACAGGTGCGCCGTCAACTTTCACAAAGCCCTTAGCACGGTTGCCGACGGAGACTTTGAAAGGATACGGAACTTCATAATCCCGAGTTTCACCGCTCTTTAACTGAGCATTGTGAACGAGCTTCTTGTCCTGGTAAACACCGAACCAGCATTCCCCGCCTTCGGCACCGATCGTCACTTTGTACGTTCCGTTGGCGGATTTCGGAACCACGAGATCCCAGCGGCCTTCAGCTTCGTTATGAGTCAGCGTCAGCAGTTTAGACGGAGCAGCAGCTGCCGGCGCTGCAGCGGCAGCTGCCTTCTTGGCCTCTTCTGCTAAGCGCTTTTCTTCAGCAACTTTCGCTGCGGCTGCTGCCTCAGCTTCTTTTTGCAGTTTTTCTTTTAATGCGGCATCCCGATCAGCCTGTGTCTGAGCTTCTGCTGCGGCCGGAGCCGAAGCAGCGGCAGCGGGCTGAGGAGCGGGTTCAACCGTTGTGTTGGAAACCAAAACAGGAACGGCTTCAGGAGTCTTTGCAAGTTCAGAAGCCGGAGCGGCTGCCTCAGCCGGCTGTGTAGCCTCTGCCTGAGGAACTTCGGCAGCTTTTTCGGTTTTTTGACTCATGTAGTAGTTGTAGCCGATCCAACCCAATGCGATTACAACTGCTAAGAAAAGCAGTCCGGCAATAAACTTACCGACAAAGTTTTTCGGCTGAGCATCGTGATAAGGAGCGAGCTCCTGAGTCGTGCGGCGGATGAACGTACGCGGATCTTTATCGTCCGGAGCCAATGCCGCATTAAAGAGCGAAATGATCTTGGCTTCATCGACGCCTAACAAACGGGCATAGCTGCGCAGGTGGGCGCGAGCGTAAACAGGGGTCGGAAAAACTTTATAGTTGTCCGACTCCAATCCTTCGATCTGATCCGGTGAAATTCTTAGTTGAGAAGATACCTGATCAATACTCAATTCTTTATTTTCACGAGCAATACGCAACAAGCCGCCGTACGTCGTTGCTTCAGACGGCTGGTCTTTGGCTTCCAAGTTGATATTGTTCTCAGACATTTTTCTCGCCTCCTGTTGCCTTTGCCGGGCTCTTAATCTCTTTGATGATTATCTCGCGATTTGCTCTCTTTTCTGCGAGCTTAGTACGGTCTTTAATTTCCCCGGCCAACTGACCGCAGGCCGCATCGATATCGTCACCGCGGACCTTTCTCACAGTAGTGACAATACCTGCGCCGTTCAGTCGGTCGGCAAAAGCTTTAACCTCTTCGGGCTTACTGCGCTCAAGACCGGATCCCGGGAAGGGATTAAAGGGGATCAAGTTGAACTTGCAGGGAATGTCCTGAACCAAAGTAATCAGTTCTTTGGCCTGTGCGAGTGAATCATTCACGCCGCCGATGAGAATATATTCAAAGGTGATGAAATCTCTCGGGGCGTGTTCCAAATAACGCTTGCAGGCCGCGAGCAGCTGCTCGAGCGGATGCTTGCGGTTGACCGGCATGATCTTGTCTCTAAGCTCATTGTTCGGAGCATGGAGACTTACTGCCAATGCGACCGGACACTGTTCGGCAAGCTTATCCATCTGCCTGACCAGGCCGGAAGTGGAGACGGTAACGCGGCGGCGGGATAAGCCGTAGGCGTTATCGTCGAGCATCAGTTTCAGGGACGGGATGACAGCGTCCAAATTCTGGAGCGGCTCACCCATGCCCATCATGACAACATTGGAAATTACTCTTTCGTTTTCATCGGTGATACCGAGATCTTTTCTTAAAGTGTGTTCGGCATGCCAAAGCTGACCAATAATTTCCGATGCTTTCAAATTACGGTTAAAGCCCTGCTTACCCGTCGAACAAAACAGACAGTTCATTGCGCAGCCGGCCTGAGAAGAGACACAAAGCGTGCCGCGGCCGTCCTGAGGAATATAAACCATCTCAACGGCGTTACCGCTGCCGACGTCAAGCAGCCATTTACGAGTTCCGTCAGCAGCTGTTTTATCCCGAATGATTTCGGGACCCCGAATCTCAGCAACCTTCTCGAGTTTGGCTCGGAAGGACTTGGCGAGATCCGTCATTTCAGAAAAATCGCGTGCTCCGCGGCGATGAATCCAACGCTCAAGCTGTTTCGCACGGAAAGGCTTCTCTCCGAGATCTTCACAAAACTTCTTCAGCCCCTCGGCATCAAATCCAAGGAGGTTCACTTTCTGAGGCAACTTTTCTTCTGTCATGATCGGGTGTTATCCCCGCTTGCGCGGGGATATTCTTTACATCGCTAACTAAACTACATGCGCGGTCGATTAACGGCCGGCGTAGATGTCCATCTGCGGGAAGAAGAAAGCGATTTCAACGGCAGCTGTTTCAGGGCTGTCGGAGCCGTGAACAGCGTTAGCGTCGATAGACTGAGCGAAGTCGGCTCTGATGGTGCCCTTGGCAGCCTTCTTCGGGTCGGTAGCGCCCATGAGTTCACGATTCTTCATGATGGCATTTTCACCTTCGAGAACCTGAATCTGAACGGGACCGGAAACCATGAAGTCAACCAGATCTTTGAAGAAGGGGCGTTCACGGTGAACAGCGTAGAAAGCTTCGGCTTCCTGGCGGGAAAGCCACTTCATTTTGGAAGCAACAATCTTGAGGTTGTTAGATTCAAAGCGGGAGTAAATCTGACCGATAACGTTTTTGGCAACTGCATCGGGTTTAATAATCGAAAGTGTGCGTTCAATAGCCATTTCAATCTCTTAAAAACGAAAAAAGTAAAAAATAGAAATGCAGAGGATTCCGCACTTCTTTTTGTCTAAAAGACAATCGGTTGATTTTATCATGCAGGGATTAAGGACTAAGGTTTTACGAGAGGCTGAAACGCCTGATTACTTAGTTTTCCGCTGTGCAAGGTTTCCTGCAACCGGTCAAGGTGCAGGCGTATTCGAAGGTTTGAAACGGTAGGTCAGGCCGAGCAGGATCAAGTTAATCACAGCTACCACGATGAACGTCTCCAAACCGGAAGAAACAAGTTCTGTGGCGCGATCCTGCCAGATCATTTTCGGAACTTCAATAAAAACTACGGCGGTAAATGCGACCGGAAGAATGATCGCGAAGCGAAGTGCTTTGAGGGTCACGAGTTTGCTTTCGACATAGAAGCTTCTGGCAAACCAAATCGAGGGAAGGATAAAAAGCAGATAGATCGCGACAGAAGCTTTGACAAATGTGTAGGCGTGGATCATCAGTCCTCCGTTTACCGAAGCGATATCGTGCACTACCCAAACCAAGAAAGCCAGCATGCCCGGTTCAAACAGCATGATTAAAGACAAAATCAGCACAGCAGAAACCGGAAGTCTCGGACGATGGATCTTTAACTGCCGCGCCAGCCATAATGAGCAAAACAGCATCACAGTTGTTGCAATCAGTGTGCGGACAGCCATAAGAAATTCCATGCGTTCACTCCTATTTCTTTTCCCGATCTTTCTTCGGCTGGTGACTAATGGGATAATTATCCGCTACCTGCGGACTCATTCTCAGGTAAGCAGTGATCACCATGAGCACTGCAATATAAGCACCCATCGTATATCCGGCAGGAATCGCCACCGTAAATCCGTGAGAGCCCAAGATAATGAGCGGCAGAATGCCGGCTGCCAACACAATAAAGAAAGCCGAGGACCACATGATTCTCAGTGCCCGAACCAGGCTTTCGCGGTTGTGACGGATGTAAAGCAGCCAAGAAGCAAAAATGCTTTGACCGATGGCAACCAAAATACAAATCATGGCGAGCGCCACATACAGCTGGTCCAGCGTGGCTATCTTATGAATGGTTCCGTAAAGCAGCGATATGCTCGGAGACTCGTAATTGGCGCTGGTAAAGCTCAGCCACAGAGAAGGAAGAACATCGCGAATCAGACTAATTGAAAGGAGCGGCAGTCCAATAAACAGGAAGACAATACAAAGCGCCAGCCCCCACGTCGAGATGCCCTGCCCTTTGGTTTTGACGACATAGGTCGGAAACCAGACACAAAAGCCCAATGCAAACAAAAAAGCAAACCAGTACTCAAATACTCCGCTTTCTTCCACTCTCTTTCTCCTTAGTTTTTATTTGTTTATTCGTTGCTGAATGTTTTTCCAGCGGCCTCAGAATACTTTACGTAAATACCCACGCCTAAGGCAAGTACCAGCGACAGGCATAAGAACGGTAGGTCTTCTTTGGCAAGATTTACTCCGAAAGATCCGAACAGCAGATACGGCGCAGCTGCCTGAGACACCAGATTTAAGAGGTAGCCGAGACCCGTGAAGAGCAGGACTAAATTTATCGTCCCGCGGGCGCGGCTTTCCACGATAAGGTAAGCCGCATACAAAAAAGAAATGATGGCCCCGGTCGACAGTCCCCAGCTCATCCAAGAAAGCGTCAGTACCGAACCCACCCCCCAGGATGCAAAAGGCAGCATCGTGTTGTTGAGCTCGGCGTTATTCACGTACGTGAGCACGGGCAAAAGGATCATCAAAATAGAGGCAGAAAATGCCAGACCGAAACTTAAGTCCTTCTTGAAAAATTTTAGGGCGAAGGCCGGCACTAGAATGATGACCAGCAGCTCCGCCAAAATTTTTACAAACAGAATTACGATCTGAAAAACCAAAGACGTCATTTCCGTTAAATCTTCGGTTCCTCGGATCGAGCTTCCTGCTCAGCCTCTTCAGTCATTCCGCCGATTTCGATTTCATCGATTTCGTCGATTTTTTCCGGCTTGGGACCCGGTTCAAAAACGGCAATGCTTTCAACGTGCGCCGTATGCGGGAACATATTCATCACGCCGGCAGACAGCAGTTTCCAGCCGCCTTCCCTTACGAGCAGCGCAGCATCGCGGGCCAGCGTTGCCGGATTGCAGGAAACATAAACCAAACGAGCGGGACGCTTATCCGTGTCCGCGAGCGAGCGGCAAAGCGCCATAGCGCCTTCACGAGGCGGATCGATCAGAACACGATCCACGCCGCCAAGCTTATTCCAGACGGCATCCCAATCGTCCAGCGTCCAGTCAAACAGGTTACGAGCCTCAAATTCAGTCTTGTCTGCGAGATTATTGTCTTTTGCACCTGCACGGGCACGATCAACCAGTTCGGTGCTTCCCTCGATACCGAGAACTTTTGCTGATCTTGTCGCCAGCGGCAGCGTAAAGTTGCCGAGACCGCAGAAGAAATCAATGACTTTGGACGAGGGTTCAAGATGCAGCAGACGAAGCGCTCTGGTGACCATCACTTCATTTAAGCGATGATTTACCTGAGTGAAGTCTGTCGGTCTGAAGACGACTTCCACACCGGTTTCTCGATGGTGCAGTTTCAGTCGAGTCGCATTTTCAGGGTCCATCGGATAAATGGAATCTGGGCCTTTCGGCTGATACCAAAAATCGACGCCGTAGTCTTTTTGGAACTGTCTGAGTTTTGCTTCATCATCAGCCGTCAGTTTTTCCAAGACACGAAGCACTAAAGCCAGCGCTTCATCTGTCACGGCCAATTCAATCTGAGGAAGCTTCTTGCGAAGCGATAAAGAGTTAATGAGTTCGCGCAGGGGAACCAAAAGATCGCTGACACGCTTGGGAAGAATTTCGCAGCTCTTCATGTCTGCGATAAAACTGGAACGCTTTTCATGGAAGCCCACGAGCACGGTTCCTTTTTTCGCGACTTCACGCACAGACAGACGGGCACGATGACGGTATCTCCATGCAGAGCCGTAGATCGGTGCCAGAACCTGTTCAGGGCGGACTCTGCCGATATGCCACAAGGCGTCCATCAAAACCTTTTGCTTCATGGCCACCTGAGCATGGGCCTCGAGATGTTGCATGGCGCAGCCTCCGCAGCTGCCGTCCTTGACGCCGAAGTGAGGGCACTTCGGCAAAACGCGAAGCGGGGATTCCTTATAAATTTCGGTTGTCAGTCCTAATTCAAAAGAAGGTTTGCTGCGGTAGACCTCGTATTCGACTTTCTCGCCGGGGAGCGCCCCCTCGATGAAAACGACTTTACCGTCACGGCGTGCGACACCGCGGCCTTCCTGATCCAGAGACTCAATAACGGCGACATACTTTGCCCGTTCTTTTTTAGCTCGTGCCATGAATTTTCCTAACTACTAACTTAGCGCTTTTGGAGCATTGTAAGAGGATCGATCGGTTTGCCGTTTTTACGTATTTCAAAATGGACACGGGGAGAAACATCCGTTGTTCCCATCACGGCAATCGCCTGGCCCTTACGAACTTGATCGCCCTGTTTTACCGAGATCGATTTCACCCGGCCATAGACAGAAACACAGCCGTCTTTATCGCGAATCATCACGACCTTACCGTAACCCTGGACCTGACCGTCAAAAAGCACCGTACCGTTCACAGCAGCGTGAACCTTTTCGCCTTCGGATCCAGCGATATCGATACCTTTATTCAAGCCGCCGAAATTCTGAATAATCTTTCCTGAAGCCGGCCAGCCGTAGGTGCCGTTTGCGCTGCCGACAGAGCTACTTGAAGAAGCGGTCTGGGTAGTACTTGCAGATGCGGCAGGAGCAGCGCTTGAAGAGGTCGAGGGCTTAGCAGAACTGCTCGAACTCGTCTGTGTCTTGGTGTTGGCTTCAACTCTGCGGATATTGGCGTCCGTTGAAGACGATACGGACAAGCGAAGTTTCTGACCGACCAATAGGTGGGACGGATTCGTCAAGTGGTTTTCGCGCGCAACCACGGCGGGATCGAGGCCGTAGCGGGAGGAAATCGCATACAGCGTGTCTCCGGGCTTAACGGTATAGACGGATGCCGTCGCTGAACCGTCCGTTATCGGGGCATTGCCTCCGGTAAACGAACAGCCGGCTATCACCGAAGCAAACACCATCGGCCAAAGATACTTACTGCAATTCATAACTCCTCCATGAGCCTCTTTTATTTCTCTACCGAACAGATTTTAAGTAAAAACCGTCCTAATCGTCAGAACAAATCGAATTATTCTCAGGACTGAAAGCTGTTACACCACGTCCGAACGGTATCCAGCATCCCGTAATTCGTCATATCCACTTGAAGCGGCGTAACGCTGACGTAATTGTGCGATGTTGCCCAGAAATCGGTTCCCTGAGTGCTGTCACGCGCGTCACCGGCGGCGCCGAGCCAATAAATCGTCTCGCCTCGCGGATTAACCTGCTCAATCACGGATTGGGCGGCGTGACGACGACCGAGACGTGTCACGACTAACCCAGAGAGCTGGTCAATCGTTGTGTTGGGGATATTGACATTCAAAAGGAACGGCGCAGGAAGCGGACTTTTAATAAAGTTGTCCACAATGTACTCGGCCACCTCCGCGGCGGAATCCAAACAAGACCAGCCCGAATGCACCTGAGAAAAAGCAAAGGACGGGCAACCGAACAAGAATCCTTCCATAGCGGCAGCGACGGTTCCTGAATAAAGCACGTCGTCACCCATGTTCTGGCCGCAGTTGATGCCGCTTAAAACGATATCCGGTTTTTGAGGCAGCAAGCCGGTTAAAGCAATATGGACACAATCCGAAGGCGTACCGTTCACAAAGAAAACATTTTCCTGAACCTGACGAACGGAAAGCGGACGGTTAAGCGTTAAGGAGTTACTGGCCCCGCTGTGGTTTTGTTCGGGTGCAACCACTGTGACATTGCCGAATCGGCGGATACGACGGGCGAGTTCCTGAATACCGGGCGCTAAATAGCCGTCATCGTTTGAAATCAAAATATTCATCGCTTTCCTCAGATAGCCGAAGTTTTCAGTCCTCAATTATCGCGATTTTCCGACTTCTTAGCCAATGCCGCGAGCGCAGACCGAGGACTATCAGAGGAAAGAATTTTTAGAGGCGCCCGAAAATCGAGTAGGGTTTCGCTGATTTCCAGCGAACACCCTCTCACACCGCTGCCCAT
>ENA-ORUO01000025-ORUO01000025.1-human-gut-metagenome-genome-assembly--contig:-NODE-25-length-182602-cov-16.045802_pt1 | contig 182602 bp, 125 predicted proteins | sample MGYA00242082_ERZ509215 | MGnify/ENA primary metagenome ERZ509215 (study PRJEB26280, sample SAMEA2338829) | human gut metagenome | biome: human gut; feature: human-associated habitat; material... | reverse complement strand
TTATATCATCTTCATATGCCATCATATATTTTAAGGACATTTACTGAATATCCCTAAAAAGTTTGATACGACTCTTTAGTTCATAAGAACGAAATTTTCTATTAAAAATTCACATTTCTTAAAAATGTTTTTTTATATAGCTTTCATATCTATAATTACAACTCATCATAAGCCTCTTTCAACTGCTTCATTGCCTGTTCAAGTACAGAACGCGGACATCCGACATTCATTCTCATAAATCCCGTACCCTCTTTTCCAAAAGTCGTACCACTGTTCAGAGCTAAATGCGCATGAGATACAAAGAAATCTTCAAGCTGCTGCTGTGACAGATTCAACTCCCGACAGTCAAGCCATACCAGATACGAAGCCATCGGAAGCATTGCCTTAATCTTAGGCATATAAGTTTTCAGGTAATGATCCAAATAATCAATATTACCTTGTATATAAGCCAGACATTGTTCCAGCCACTCTGTTCCATTAGAATATGCAGCCTCTACTGCCGGAAAGGCAAAAACATGACCTCCGCCAAACTCACAGCTTTCCATATAAGTAGTAAACCGTTTGTGGAGTCCCTCATTATAGATAATAGCATGCGAAGCAGCTACTCCTGGCATATTAAATGCCTTACTAGGAGCCATGAACGTAACGGAATTATTCTTTGCACGCTCGGAAATCATGGCAAAAGGAACATGATGACGAGGTGGCAACGTCAGATCGGCATGAATTTCATCCGAAAAGACAATCACATTATCTTCAGCACATATGTCTGCAATCGCCTTCAGCTCATCGTGTGTCCAGACCACACCGCCCGGATTGTGAGGATTACATAATATAAACACACGTACCCCTTTTATCTCTTTGCGGAACAAATCCAAGTCCATGCGATACGTTCCATTTTCCAGTATCAACGGACACTCTACCACTCTTCGGCCATTACGAGTTACCAGCCACGAAAAAGGATGATAAACAGGAGGCATAATCATTATTTTATCTCCCGGATGAGTAAAGGCATTGATTGCCATTCCCAACCCCGGCACAATGCCCGGCACGTAAGTAATCTGTTCTTTTCTTACCTTCATACCATAACGGGAATCTACCCAGTTGATAATGGCCTGATAATAGCTATCAGGTTTGCAGGTATAGCCCAGCACAGGATGCTCACAACGCTTGCGGATTGCATCAATCACAAACGGTGGAGTTGCAAAATCCATATCGGCTACCCACATCGGAATAAGATCTTCCCTACCCCATATACTCTTCATTCCTTCAACTTTTTCAGCACTCGTTCCCCGACGGTCTATCAGTTCATCAAAATTATAATTCATGGTGATATTATGTTTTAATTAGCGAGTTTGTTCTAACACAAATTTAATCGAATATGTCGTGTAAAGAAAATATTTAAAGAAAAAGTTCATAAAACTATTGTTTTTTCAAGAAAAGTATTACATTTGCAACCGTAATAATAACAAAATAACAGAACAAAAATGAAAACATTTGCGACATACTTCTTCTTTTACTTTTTTTACTTTTACTTTAGCAATGAAGTGAAGCGGGAGTTCGCATATGTACGATAAACCAATGAATAAGTAAAAACAATATAACGAAATCCCGCTTCTGGAAAGAAACGGGATTTTTTATTTTAAACCAAGAGCAAATGAAAAAGATAGCAATACAAGGTGTTCCGGGCTCATATCACGACATTGCCGCCCACAAATATTTCAAGGATGAAGAAATAGAGTTAATCTGTTGCAATACATTCGAAGAAGTATTCGAGAACATGCGCAAGGACAGCAATGTAATCGGAACAGTTGCCATAGAAAATACAATTGCCGGAAGCCTGCTTCATAACTACGAATTACTCCGCGAAAGTGGAGCTACTATCATCGGAGAACACAAACTTCGTATCAGCCACAGTATCATGTGTCTGCCCGATGAAAGCTGGGAGGACCTGACAGAAGTAAACTCTCATCCGGTAGCCCTGGCACAATGCCGCGAATTTCTCCAGCACCATCAGGAACTGAAAGTTGTAGAAACCGATGATACTGCCGGAAGTGCCAAAAACATCCACGAAAAACAACTGAAAGGACATGCAGCCATCTGCTCCAAATATGCAGCAAGCATGTATGGAATGAAAATACTTCAGGAAGGAATTGAAACCAACAAACACAATTTTACACGCTTTCTTATAGTATGCGACCCGTGGATTGCCGACGACCTGAAAGACCGTTCGAAGGTAAACAAGGCAAACATCGTTTTCTCACTTCCACACAATGAAGGAAGTCTTTCGAAAGTTCTTTCCATTTTTTCATTCTACAACATAAACCTGACTAAGATACAATCATTGCCCATCATCGGACGCGAATGGGAATATATGTTCTACGTAGACGTGATGTTCAATGATTACCTGAGATATAAACAATCTATCGATGCGGTAACCCCGCTCACTAAAGCACTTAAAATTTTAGGAGAATATGCAGAAGGAGAATCAACATTATAATATACAGCCCGCCGACAGACTGGCTAGTGTCAGCGAATATTATTTCAGCCGTAAACTGAAAGAAGTGGCAAAGATGAACGCCGAAGGCAAGGATGTCATCAGCCTGGGTATAGGAAGTCCGGACATGCCGCCATCGGAAGAAACCATCAATGTATTATGCGAAAATGCCCGCAAGGCAGATGCACACGGCTACCAGCCCACAGTAGGTATACCTGAACTGCGCAAGGCGATGGCTGACTGGTACAAACGCTGGTACAACGTCGACCTTGATCCTGCTACGGAAATACAGCCGCTCATCGGATCAAAGGAAGGTATCCTGCATGTCACACTGGCTCTCGTTAATCCGGGAGATCAGGTTCTGGTTCCTAATCCAGGATATCCTACCTACACTTCACTAAATAAAATATTAGGAAGTGAGATCGTCAATTATAACCTGAGGGAAGACAATCACTGGCAACCCGATTTTGATGAACTGGAGAAAATGGATTTGAGCCGGGTAAAAATTATGTGGACTAACTATCCCAACATGCCGACAGGAGCAAATGCCACTATGGAGTTGTACGAAAAGCTGGTCGACTTTGCCCGCCGCCACAACATCGTCATTGTAAACGACAACCCATACAGCTTCATTCTGAACCATAAGCCTATCAGTATCCTCAATGTTCCGGGAGCCAAAGAATGCTGTATCGAGTTCAACTCCATGAGTAAGAGCCACAACATGCCGGGCTGGCGTGTAGGTATGCTTGCCACCAACGCGACTTTTGTACAGTGGATTCTGAAAATAAAAAGTAATATCGATTCGGGAACTTTCCGTCCCATGCAGCTCGCTGCCGCACAGGCATACCGCAACAGTGCAGAATGGCACGAAGAAGCAAACATCAACGTATACAGCCGCCGTCGTAAACTGGCGGAGGAAATCATGACTACACTGGGATGTACATTCGATTCTGATCAGGTAGGTATGTTTCTTTGGGGAAAAATTCCTGAGAGCTATACTGATGTAGAAGACCTGACAGAGAAAGTATTACACGAAGCACGGGTATTTATTACTCCGGGATTCATCTTCGGAAGCAACGGAAAACGGTATATCCGCATTTCTCTCTGTGCCAAGGAAGAAAAACTGGCTGAAGCCCTTAAACGCATCAAAGCAATTTTCTAAAGAATAATAAATTAAAAAGATAAGATAATATGGAACTAAATTTGCAACCCATCGAACTGGAAGGTGTATCAAAAGAACGCCCTCTTATCATAGCAGGTCCTTGTAGTGCCGAAACAGAAGAGCAAGTTATCTCAACTGCTACCCAACTGGCCAATAAAGGTATCAAGATTTTCCGTGCCGGAATATGGAAACCACGTACCAAACCCGGAGGTTTCGAAGGTATCGGTGTGGATGGTCTTGCATGGATGAAACGAGTTAAACAAGAAACAGGCATGTACGTAGCAACCGAGGTTGCAACAGCAAAGCACGTATACGAATGTCTGAAAGCAGGTATCGACATCTTGTGGATCGGAGCACGTACCACTGCCAATCCGTTTGCCGTACAGGAAATAGCTGACGCACTGAAAGGAGTAGATATTCCTGTTTACGTAAAGAACCCTGTCAATCCGGATCTGGAATTATGGATCGGAGCTTTGGAACGCATCAACAACGCAGGATTGAAGCGTCTGGGAGCTATCCACCGCGGATTCTCGTCATACGATAAAAAGATTTACCGCAACTTGCCACAGTGGCATATTCCAATCGAACTGCGCCGCCGTATTCCTAACCTGCCTATCTTGTGCGACCCGAGCCATATCGGTGGAAAGCGTGAACTCATTGCACCGCTCTGCCAGCAGGCAATGGACCTGGGATTGGATGGATTGATTGTTGAATCTCACTGCAATCCGGATTGTGCATGGAGTGATGCAGCACAGCAAGTTACTCCAGATGTACTCGACTACATCTTGAATCTGCTGGTTATTCGTAAAGAGCATCAGTCAACAGAAAGCTTGCACGAACTTCGTCTGCAAATCGATGCGTGCGACAACGAACTGATGGAAATCTTAGCCAAACGTATGCGTGTATGCCGTGAAATAGGTACATTCAAGAAAGAGCATAACATGACTGTCCTTCAGACCGGACGTTACAACGAGATACTCGACAAGCGTGGTGCGCAAGGTACATTATGCGGAATGGATGCCGATTTTGTCAAACAAGTATTCGAAGCTATCCACGAAGAAAGCGTACGCCAGCAATTGGAAATCATTAATAAGTAAGTAAATAACAGACTTTTATAAGAATCTATGAGAATATTAATTTTGGGAGCCGGAAAAATGGGTTCCTTCTTTACCGATGTATTGAGTTTCGACCACGAAGTGGCAGTATTCGATGTAAACCCAAAGAAACTGCGCTTTATGTACAACTGCTGTCGGTTTACCAATACTCAAGAAATAGAAGAATTCAAACCCGAACTGGTTATTAATGCAGCAACGGTAAAATATACTCTTGATGCATTCAATCAGGTTTTGCCCATTCTCCCGAAAGATTGTATCATAAGCGATATAGCTTCTGTAAAAACCGGACTGAAAGAATTTTACGAAAATTGTGGATTCCGCTATGTATCTACTCACCCGATGTTTGGTCCTACGTTTGCCAACCTTGACAAGCTAAGTACGGAGAATGCCATCATCATCAAAGAAGGCGACCATCTGGGAAAAATTTTCTTCAAAGATCTGTATCAAAGACTGGGACTTAACATCTTCGAATATACATTCGAGGAACACGATGAAACAGTAGCTTACTCGCTGTCTATCCCCTTTGTTTCTACGTTTGCCTTCGCTGCGGTAATGAAACATCAGGATGCTCCGGGAACAACATTCAAACGGCATATGGCAATAGCCAAAGGAGTGATGAGCGAAGATGATTTTCTGTTGCAGGAAATCTTGTTCAACCCACGTACTCCGGCACATGTAGAAGGTATTCGTACCGAACTCAACGAGCTGTTGGATATCATCAACAAAAAAGATGCTGAAAGAATGCGTGCCTATCTTACAAAGATTCGCGAGCATATCAAATAATATAGATGATTTCCAAACGGAAACATGGGATGACTTTACTTACAGTTTATAAGTTGACATTCTAAAAGTTCCTCTGTTTTCAGTCTGATATTGTAACAAATTAAGGCTGAAAACAGAGGGACTCTTCTTTTAAGGTTTCGATTTATCAGATTTTCCAGGCCTAAACCTTACGTTTACAACGACCTGTTTTCTTCATAAAATCAATACCAGCTTTCATAAAAAACATCAGCATATTATCAGCAATTCTTCCTGATATCTTTTTAAAATTTGTACAAAAAAGCAGATAAACATCAGCTAGATTTAAAACAAAAAAATACGGAAACAGCTGCACAATCCATAAAAAAAACGGTCAGACCATTTGTCACAGTCCGACCGTTCTATACTTAGAAAGAATTTAATACGCTATCAGAAGCGATAACCCACAGTTATCATAAAAGCCAGGTTTTTATTATTTTCCTGTGTCAGGCTTTTCTTAAACATGTTAGTAAAACCATACTGGCCTGTCAAATTCAGCAAATATTTATATCCCAGTTCAAAACCTACTCCATACTGCAAACCTACAGCACAACGGTTCATCAATGCTTCGTCAGCTCCATCTATCTTCTTAAACAGTTTAGTTCCAACTTCAGCACCTCCTGATTCCACAGTCGCTTTTCCGCCCAAACCAAATCCTACATAAGGACCGGCATTTACTACAAACGTATTACCTTCGCTGATAGGTAATTTTATAGCAGCCAATAAAGGAATATCCAGATAAACAGGATTAATTTTCGCATCAACACCTTCCTCAGATCCTTTACAACCTTTGCTTGTAAAATTCAAACCGGTCTGGAAGGCCCACATATCAGTAATGGCATAGTCCACTCCTACTCCTACCGAATAGCCAATCTTCAAGTCTGCATCACTATTGGTGATGTTTGCCATAGACATACCTGCATGTACATCAAATTTTGCCTGAGAAAAACCGGCAAGTGTACACAATCCTAAAACAACAGTTAATAATAACTTCTTCATAACTGATATTGTTTTTATAAGGTTCTCGTCCCCAAAGAATCTTAGTTTTTGTTTCCGAAGTGTAGGGACTGCTCTTTACAGGCACACTTCTGTTTGTTTTGTGTCTATTAGCAAAGATAATCAATTCTTTCAATATAACAAATTTAAAGGAGAAGAACACAATATTGAACACACCAGTCTGTTCATAAAAAAATCCGTCCGGATTCCTCCGAACGGATTTCTTAACTTAATAAATATTTTACAACTTAATTTTTTTCTTAACAGCCTTCGATTCATTATGCAGACGGTCGAGTGCAGTCACTACATAGCGGTACTTAGTCTTTCCGTTTTCATAAGGAAGTTTATAGAAAGTATTGGTAGTGATTTCAACAATATGAGAAGGATCATTCAGATTAACCTTTTCATCGTTATTGAAACGATATACTACATAACGCACAGCCTTGTCCATTTCATCTTTCGCCTTAGGAGCTGTCCAGAACAAAATATATCCGTCGGCAGTCCACACAGGTTTCAGTTTTTTCACTTTACCCGGAGCCTCATTATCGATAAAAGGAGAAGCCGGAATCAAAGCTGGATATTTGTGGTAGACATTTGCCAGAACCTCACGATAGTTGCCTTTATTTTCTACCACTGCAGCAGCATACCATTGACAGCTTCCCTGTACGGTTGGAAGCATACGCTGCAAGTTATATTTGGCAAGCATCTGGTGCTGTCCCGGATTTTTCAGATCTGGCTTTGTTACAGTACGAACTACGTCTTGTCCGATAAACAGTGGACGTGCGGCAGAATGACGCGCCCACCAGCGGATCAGTTTATCATAATCTGCTGCCGGATGACCGATTTCCCAATAGATCTGAGGGATATTATAATCTACCCAGCCATTGTTGACCCAAAGCAGTACATCGGCATACAAGTCATCGTAATTCTGAAGTCCGTTTGTATCGCTTCCATTCGGATCTGATTTTCTGTTACGATAGATACCGAAGGGAGAAACACCAAACTTAACCCATGGCTTACAACTGCGTACTGTTTCGTGAATTTCTTTTATCAAGACATTGACATTATCTCTACGCCAGTCGGCCTTGTTGGTAAATCCGCGGCCATAAGCAGCAAAGCTGATGTTGTCTGGAAACTCTTCTCCCGGATTCGGATACGGATAAAAATAATCATCCATGTGAATAGCGTCAATATCATAACGAGAAACGATATCTCTTACAATCTTGCAGATATAAGCTCTCGATTCTGGATATCCGGGATCGAAATACAGCTGTCCGCCGTAACGTACAAACAAATTAGGGTATTTATTATAAGGATGCATAGGCGACAATGCCGTAGTTCCCTTGGTCTGTGCACGATAAGGATTTATCCATGCATGAAGTTCCATGCCACGCTTATGACATTCTTCCACCATGAAACGAAGCGGATCCCAGCCTGGCTGAGGAGCTTTTCCCTGCAATCCGGTAAGGAAACGGCTCCAAGGTTCATAGGTCGACGCATAAAGAGCATCACATTCGGCACGAACCTGAAATATAATCGCATTGATACCCGCACCTTTCAGGTTATCCAACTGACGGATCAGAGTTGCTTTCATCTGTTCTGTAGGCATACCTTGAAACTGACCGTTCACACATTGTATCCACGCACCGCGGAATTCACGCTTTGGATGCATTGTCTGTGCCTTAACACTTCCGGCAACAAATAAAAGCATTGCCAGCCAAATCAATAAAACTTTTGATTTCATATTTTTTATACATTATAATCGAGAGGGCAAAGATAAGGAAAAAATAATCAATAACTTACTTTTTCATCGAATCGATAAAAGAATAAAGCAATGAAACCCTGTTTTACACATGTGAAAGCAATAAGCAGAGTTTTTTCCAAAATTGAAGCGATTAACACTCCTTATTTATCTTTTGTTTCACGATATGCATAAAATTCACTATTTTTGTCTATCAAAAACCAAACGAATCCAAGCATGTCTGACAGTAAATATATATCTATAAAAGGCGCGAAGGTAAACAACCTGAAAAATATAGACGTTGATATTCCACGTAATAAACTAGTAGTCATTACGGGGTTGTCCGGTTCCGGAAAATCCTCACTGGCATTCGACACATTGTATGCCGAAGGACAGCGTCGCTATGTGGAAAGCCTTTCATCGTATGCACGCCAGTTCCTGGGACGAATGAGCAAACCTGAATGTGATTTCATCAAAGGTATTCCTCCTGCCATTGCTATCGAACAGAAAGTAATCAGCCGGAATCCGCGTTCTACCGTAGGTACATCGACTGAGATATACGAATATCTGCGTCTGCTGTTTGCACGTGTCGGCAAAACTTATTCGCCGATAAGCGGTCAGCTTGTAAAAAAAGACAGTCCCGAAGATATTGTAAACTGCATGCTCTCATATCCGAAAGGTACACGCTATACGGTACAGACTCCTATCATTCCCCGAGAAGGACGCAGTGAAGCCGAACAGATAGAAATGGATATGAAACAAGGATTCACCCGTCTGGAAGTAAACGGTGAAATGGTTCGTATGGAGGATTATCAATATAATCCTGCCGATACGGTATACCTGCTGGTGGACCGTATGAGCTGCGATGATACAAAAGATGCAATCAGCCGCTTGACCGATTCAGCAGAAACAGCTATGTACGAAGGTGACGGAGCTTGTCTGCTGCGCTTTTACCTGCCCGACGGAAGTACCAAACTACATGCCTTCAGTACAAAATTCGAGGCAGACGGTATTAAGTTTGAAGAGCCCAGCGACCAGATGTTTTCGTTCAACTCTCCTATCGGCGCATGCCCTACGTGTGAAGGCTTCGGAAAGATTATCGGTATAGACGAGCATCTTGTCGTACCCAACCGTGCATTGAGTGTTTACGACGGTGCTGTGATGTGCTGGAGAGGAGAAAAAATGAGCGAATGGCTCACCGAATTCCTACGCGAAGCTCCGGCGCACGATTTTCCTATATTCGAGCCTTACTATAACCTGACTCAGGCACAGAAGGATTATTTATGGCACGGACCGCGTGACAAAGTCTGCATCGATTCGTTCTTCAAGATGCTGGAAGAAAATCAGTATAAGATACAGTACCGCGTAATGTTAGCCCGTTACCGTGGTAAGACAACTTGTCCGGAGTGTCATGGCAGCCGCTTGAAGAAAGAAGCGCTTTATGTCAAAGTGGGAGGACGCACCATTGCAGAACTGGTAGAGATGCCGGTTTATCAGTTGAAAGAGTTTTTCCGCACCTTGCAACTCGACGAACATGACAAGATGATAGCCCAACGCTTGCTGAATGAAATCAATAACCGATTGACCTTCCTGCTCGACGTCGGACTTGGATATCTTACATTAAACCGACTCAGCAACTCACTTTCCGGGGGAGAAAGTCAGCGAATCAATCTGGCAACCTCACTGGGAAGCAGTCTGGTAGGTTCACTTTATATTTTGGACGAACCTAGTATCGGACTTCACAGCCGAGACACAGACAAGCTTATCAAAGTACTCCGCCAGTTGCAACAGCTTGGCAATACGGTTGTAGTGGTAGAGCATGATGAAGAAATCATCCGTGCTGCCGACTATATTATAGATATCGGTCCTAAAGCCGGACGTCTGGGAGGAGAAATTGTTTATCAAGGAGATATGAAAGACCTGCATCCCGGAAGCAACAGCTATACTGTAAAATATCTGCTGGGAGAAGAAATCATCGAACGACCACAGACACATCGTTCGTGGAATAATTATATAGAAATAAAAGGAGCCAGAGAAAACAACCTGAAGGGAATCGATGTACGCTTCCCGCTTAACGTAATGACGGTAGTGACCGGAGTAAGTGGTTCAGGAAAAAGTACGTTAGTGCGCGACATCTTTTATAAGGCACTGAAGCGTGAGTATAGTGAAGGCAGCGACCGTCCGGGAGAATTTATTTCACTGGAAGGTGATATCCAGATGATAAAGGACATAGAGTTTGTCGACCAAAACCCGATAGGCAAATCTTCACGCAGTAATCCTGTCACCTACATCAAGGCATACGACGAAATAAGAAAACTGTTTGCCGACCAGCCTTTGGCCAAACAAATGGGATACTCGGCAGGGTATTTCTCATTCAATACCGAAGGAGGACGTTGTGAAGAATGTAAAGGAGAAGGTACTGTAACGGTAGAAATGCAATTCATGGCCGATCTGGTACTGGAATGTGAATCATGTCATGGAAAACGTTTTAAGAGTGATACCCTGGAAGTACGTTACGAAGGGAAAAACATCTATGACATACTGGAAATGACAGTCAACCAGGCTATCGAATTTTTCGATGAACACAAGCAGAAGAAAATAGTAAAAAAACTGCTGCCGCTACAAGAAGTTGGACTCGGATATATCAAGCTGGGACAATCATCCTCTACTCTTTCGGGAGGAGAAAACCAGCGTGTCAAACTGGCATACTTCCTGAGTATCGAAAAATCTCAGCCAACTATTTTTGTATTCGACGAACCGACAACAGGATTACATTTCCACGACATAAAGAAACTGCTAGAGGCATTCAACTCCTTAATAGCACGAGGACATACGGTTGTCATAATCGAACATAACATGGATGTTATCAAATGTGCCGATTATGTCATAGACCTCGGTCCGGAAGGTGGAGATATGGGCGGTAATCTCGTAGTATGCGGCACCCCCGAAGAAGTAGCTCATTGCGGAGCATCATATACAGGGCAATATCTGTTAGAAAAGATACAAATTTAGCCCATACACATACAGAAAGAAAGTATATAGAGTAATTTTGATGTTTTTTTGTTAAGGTACAGTAAACAATATTCCTCACTATATTGTTTAATTAATTATTTATTTTAATCAAAAAAAGAGAGATTTTATGAAAAAAAAGTTGTTTTTACTCTGTACTTGCTTCTTCGCCTACATCAGCATAGCGATGGCACAGGTATCGAAGGTGACAGGTGTTGTCATCTCAGAAGAAGACAATCTTCCTATCGTAGGAGCTTCTGTCCTAATAAAAGGGACTAATACAGGAACCGTGACTGATATCGATGGGAAATTTACACTTGGCAACATTCCAGCAAATGCAAAGAAAGTGATAATTTCTTTCATCGGTATGCAAAGTCGCGAATTAGACATTAAACCGGAATTAAATGTAATCCTGAAATCGGATACAGAAGTTCTGGATGAAGTGGTGGTTACCGGTTATGGAGTAACAAAGAAAAGTACATTTACCGGAGCAGCCAATGTAGCAGGTTCTACTACACTTGAATCACGCACCGATGCAAACTTCATGAAAGCGCTCGAAGGAAGTATGCCGGGTGTGCAAATGAATAATTCAACAAGTATGCCGGGTGCTCAAGCTAACGTGTATATCCGAGGAGAAAGTTCTGTTAATTCGGGTACACAACCGTTGTATATCATAGACGGTATGCCTATGAACTCGGATACTGATGCTGAAACAGCAAGTTACAACCGTGCATTCAATCCACTGGCAAACATTAACACGGCAGATATCGAATCGGTAACTGTTCTGAAAGATGCCAATGCTACTGCTATCTACGGTTCGCGTGCCGCCAATGGTGTAATCGTAATCACAACCAAAAAAGGACAGGAAGGAGCTATGCATATAGACTTGGATATCAAACAAGGCTTTACAAACATTGCTCCAAATAATTTTTCTTTCTGTAATGCACAACAGACAGCCGACTTGTTTGCACGTGGTCTGGTAAACAGTGATCCGGAAAAGTACACCTACGAATCGGCTATGGCAAAAATAAAATCAGACTATAACTGGGACGGTACACAAAACTACGATTGGCTGGATGCTATTACCCGTACCGGTTATTATCAGGATTATAACATCAGCTTCAGCGGAGGAAATGGCAAGACTCGCTATTATGCCAGTCTGGGATACCTGAATCAGGAAGGTGTTGCCATCAACAGCGATATGAAACGTTACTCTGCCCGCCTCAACCTGGAAACATCTTACAAATGGTTCAACTTCGGATTTAACACATCATTTGCTCTGGCAGATATGGATGCATTCTCTCAATCTACTGGAGGATCTTATTCGAACCCGTTTGTCAGTGCTACACTGAAAGCAACTCCACTCGATCCTTTTTACAACGAAGATGGAAGTTATAATACAAGCATTTCATACAACCCATTGGCTGTTTACGATAAAGAGGCCGGAGATATTTATAATACCAAAACTACCACAATCAATTTAAATCCCTATTTCGCCATTAATTTTGGAAAAGGTTTTATTCTAAAAACCTCATTAGGTATCAACTCTTACGGCACACGCCAATATGACTTCTGGAGCTGGTACAACAATCAGGGAGCAAGCGACAATGGTCGTGGTACGCAGTATAATTCGAATACCACAACGATAACATGGACAAACACATTGAACTGGCTTTATACGTTCAATGAAAAACATAATGTTTCTGTCATGCTGGGACAAGAAGCACAATGGAAAAACTACTGGAACGAAGAGTATGCCGGTATCAACTTTCCACTGATGGGCTACCGTGAACTGAATATGGCAGGTTCTTCTTATGGAATTCCTTCATACAAAACACGTAAAGCACGTCTGGCTTCCTTCTTCCTCAATACAAGCTACGACTATCAAGGCAAGTACTACGGACAGGTCAGCTACCGCCGCGACGGTTCTTCTGTATTCGGAAGCAACAACCGATGGGGTAATTTCTGGTCTGTAGGAGGAAAATGGAGAATCTCGGAAGAAGAATTCCTCAAAGACAACGACGTATTTACCAACTTAGCAATCAGAGCCAGCTACGGAACTGTAGGAAATCAGGATATAGACTGGTATGCATCACGCGGATTCTATAAGGCTGGATACAATTATAACAACGAACCTGGTATCGCCCCTGAGTCGTTAAATCTTCCTGACCTGGGATGGGAAACAAGCAAGAAGCTGAACATCGGTCTTGATATTACACTGATCAGAAAATGGAATCTGACTGTTGACTTCTATAATGAAGCTACATCAGACATGTTGTTTGAACTTCCTATATCTAAAGTTACAGGACTGGATAAGGTATACCAGAATATCGGTTCTATGCGCAACAGAGGTGTGGAAATCGGCTTAAACGGTACTATCTTACAGACAAAGGGATGGACCTGGACCGCTTATGCCAATGTTACATTCAACCAAAACCGTGTTACAGAACTGTCAGACGGAAAACCTGTTGAAGATACTTATACTATCATACAGGAGGGATATCCTCTCAGACAATTCTATATGGTAGAATATGCTGGTGTAGATCCAGATACAGGCAATCCGTTATGGTATAAAAATGCTACTGGAGATGAAACAACAACCAACTGGAATGAATGTGCCAAAAGATATCTTGGATCGGCCGATCCGAAAGCTTATGGTGGTTTCGGTACACGTCTTCAGTGGAAGAACTTCGACTTCTCTGCTGACTTCAATTACCGACTGGGAGGAAAAGTTTATGCATCATCAAACCGTTTCTACCTTTCGGCCGGAAGTCAGGGTAATATAACTCCTGCAACTTATTTATATGAAAATGCATGGACAGAAGAAAACCGGTATACAGATGTACCTAAGTATGTATACGGAAACACATCGGGAGAAAACAACCATTCTTCACGATTCCTTTACAGCGGCAATTTCCTCCGTGTAAAGAACCTGCAATTAGGATATACTTTGCCGAAACATCTTTTGAAGAAAATACTGATAGACAATATGCGTATCTATATATCAGCAGACAATATCTATACTTTCAAGGCAAAAGATTTTGTAGGATATGATCCTGAAACATACACCAACGGATTGATAGCCTTCCAGTATCCTTCCACACGGACATTCCTGGCAGGTATTACACTTGGTTTCTAACAATTATGTTTAACGCATCAATATTGAAAATTAAATATGAAGAAATTTATATCTCGACTACTTATTTGTACAGCCTTGACAGGTTGTCTTGCTTCCTGCAATAATTTCTTCGATACAGAATATAATGAAGGAATAGATGTAGACAACGGACTTACCAGCGTAGACAATATAAAATATGCCCTAAATGGAACTTATTATCAGTTATTCAGATTCTATTTTGCAGGAAACTATTCACTGACTATTGGCGATATGGCTGGTGACATGGCATATCTGAATGGCTCGGCTAATCACTGGACCACCATCAACCATTATAGCGTAACTGCAGATGATTCTTACCTCAGCAGCATATGGGAATACGGATATAAGGTTGTAGACAACTCTGCACGTATCATTAAAGCCGGAAAAGAACTTGAAAGTACTACCGCCGATTCGGACAAGGCAGCACTTAAACAATATCTGGCAGAAGCATACGGATTAAGAGGATATGCAATGCTGGCTATGACCAACATCTTCGGCAAGCAGATCAAAGTCAACGAAACAACAGACAACAGCGATGCACCGGGTATCGTTATCATTGATGAACCGATTCAAGCTTTCGAAGAAGTCAGCCGTTCTACAGTTGGAGCATGCTATAAAGCCATACTGGAAGATTTCAACAATGCACTGACTTGTTACGAAGAAAGCGGAACCGACGGCAGAGAAACAAATTCATATTTATCGGTTGCTGCGATAGAAGGCTTAATGGCACGTACATATTTATATCTGGAAGATTTCGAAAATGCAGCAAAGTACGCCCAATATGCTCTTGAACACTCGAACAAGAAAGTTGAAGCCTACACCGAAGACAGTTACAAAAAATTGTACACAGGAGGCGACAGTAATACAGAAAGTATCTTCCGTCTGGCAATTGACGTAAACAACAGCTGGTCGGCCAACTCTTGTGGTAACGTATGGACTACGTATGGAGGACTTCCCAGCCAGCGTATGAGAAACTTAATAGCTGATACAGACTGTAGAGGCAGCCTCTACCTGCCGACAATCAAAAAAGGCTCGTACACACAAATGCAATATGGAGGAAAGTTCTGGTATGGAGGAGGAAATACCGCATATGCCACCAACTATATTGTTAATGCTCCCGAAATGGAACTAATCATTGCAGAAGCAAAGTTACGAGCAGCACAACCAGACTTGAATGGTGCTAAAGAAGCTCTGCTGACTGTAGCCAAGAGAAATTCAAAGATTACCAGTGCCGACGATTTAGGAAATACCAAAGAAGAAGTATTTGCATTCCTGAAAGACGAACGCGCCCGTGAGTTGTTCCAAGAAGGTTTCCGTTTTTATGACTTGAGACGCTGGGGTGAAAAAGCTGATGTATATGCCAACAGCGAAGATCAGGTATCGTATAAATACACAAACTACGATATATCCCAGTTCTGTTATCCAATTCCTAGTGATGAAATCAATGCAGGATTTGGTATAGAACAAACTCCAAACTGGAACAATTATCTGCCTAAATAAATCTAATTTCGGCAAAGCCTTATAGGTCAACCCACAAATACAATCCGTTTTAATGAACAAACTGAGTTTCAATCCCCAAACTCTCCCGTTCATTAAAACGGATTTTTATTTTTAGCCTCAACAGAAATTGAGTCAATTTTTCCCAGATTTTTTATCCCCTTATTATAAATTCTTTTACCTTTGCAATCAAAGGGTTAGTCAACACACAAATAATACTATAAAAACATGAACAAAAAGATTAAAGCACTTGTGGGGTTAGGTATGCTTTTATTTACCGCTCCTGTTATGGGACAACAATTTCCTTATCAAAACACCAGTCTTACTCCTGAACAACGGGCATCCGATTTACTTGAACGGTTGACCCTGGAAGAAAAAGTTTCTCTTATGCAAAATGCTTCTCCTGCTATTCCACGACTAGGCATCAAAGCCTACGACTGGTGGAACGAAGCTCTTCATGGAGTAGGCCGAGCTGGAATTGCCACTGTATTTCCTCAAACAATCGGTATGGCTGCATCGTTCGATGATGAATTGATTTACAAAGTCTTTACAGCCGTTTCCGATGAAGCCAGAGCCAAATATACAGAATTCAGCAAATCGGGCAATCTGAAACGCTATCAGGGACTGACATTCTGGACTCCCAATATCAACATATTCCGCGACCCTCGCTGGGGAAGAGGACAGGAAACTTACGGAGAAGATCCTTATCTCACTTCACGAATGGGAGTTGCTGTAGTTCGAGGTCTGCAAGGTCCGGATAATATGAAATACGACAAGCTTCATGCATGTGCCAAGCATTATGCCGTTCATTCAGGACCGGAATGGAACCGACACAGCTTCAACGCCGAAAACATTGCTCCACGTGATTTGTGGGAAACTTACCTGCCGGCTTTCAAAGCATTGGTTCAGGAAGCAGATGTAAAAGAAGTAATGTGTGCCTACAACCGTTTCGAAGGTGAACCTTGCTGTGGAAGCAACCGCTTGCTGATGCAAATCCTGCGCGATGAATGGAAATACAAAGGCATAGTAGTATCCGATTGCGGCGCTATCAGTGACTTCTGGCGCAAAGGCGATCATGAAACACATCCCGATAAAGAAACGGCCAGTGCAGGAGCCGTATTGAGTGGTACAGATCTGGAATGTGGAAATAATTACAAATCACTTCCGGAAGCTGTACAAAAAGGACTGATAGACGAAAAACAAATTGATATCTCTGTAAAACGTCTGCTGACAGCTCGTTTCGAATTAGGCGAAATGGACGAACATGTCTGCTGGGACAGTATTCCATATTCTGTAGTCGACAGCAAAGCACATAAAGACTTAGCACTGGAAATTGCACGAAAAAGCATTGTCCTCCTGCAAAATCGGAATAATATCCTGCCGTTGAAAGAAGACATGAAAATCGCTTTGATCGGTCCCAATGCCAATGACTCTGTCATGCAATGGGGTAACTACAATGGTTTTCCTTCCCATACCTCTACCTTGTACGAAGCTTTGAAAGAACGTATTCCGGCAAACCAACTGATTTACGACTTCGGATGTGACCGTACTTCTGGTATCAGTTTGGAAAGTGTATTCAGCCAATGTAGCATCGATGGGAAACCTGGATTCCGCTCTACCTATTGGAACAACATCAAGATGGAAGGCAAACCTGCTACCGTCACCCATACCAGTACTCCTTTCAAGTTTACCACATTAGGAGCTACAGTATTTGCAGCAGGAGTAAATATTCAAGATTTCTCTGCAAGCTACGAATCGGTATTTACCGCACCCGAAACAGAGGATATCAATTTCCACTTCGAGGCAGCAGGCATAATCCGCCTGAGCATAGATGGAAAAGAAGTAGCCAGCGGAAAATATCTGAAAAACAATATGAATCTGTATACGCTGAAAGCTGAAAAAGGAAAAACATACAACATTAAAATAGACTTTATCTTCTACAGCAAAGACAGAGCAGCCCAACTGAATTTTGATATGGGACGCAATATTCCTGTAAACCTGCAAGCTTCCATCGACAAAGTAAAAGCAGCCGATGTCATTGTCTTTGCAGGAGGTATTTCACCTTCTCTTGAAGGAGAAGAAATGCCAGTAAATGCAGAAGGTTTCAAAGGCGGCGACCGCACAACAATCGAACTTCCTGCTATTCAGCGACGATTGATAAGTGAATTGAAAAAATTAGGCAAGCCAATTATCTTTGTCAACTATTCGGGCTCGGCTGTCGGACTGGAACCCGAAAGCAAGATTTGCGATGCCATTCTTCAGGCATGGTATCCTGGTCAGGCTGGAGGAACAGCTGTTGCCGACGTTTTATTTGGCGACTACAATCCTTCGGGTAAACTTCCGGTCACTTTTTATAAGCATACCGACCAGCTTCCTGACTTTCAAGACTACTCGATGAAGGGACGTACCTACCGTTATATGACAGAAAGTCCTTTATACAGCTTCGGTCACGGATTGAGTTACACCAACTTTACATACGGTCCAGCTACATTAAGTCAGCAAACAATCAGCCAAGGTAAAGAAGTAACACTCACAATCCCCGTACAAAATACCGGAAATTATGACGGAGAAGAAGTGGTGCAAGTATATTTAAGTTGCCCGGGAGATAAAGAAGGCCCTTCACATACACTCCGCGCCTTCAAACGCGTCCACATTGCAAAAGGACAGCGCGCAAATGTTTCTTTCACCCTCGACAATGAAACATTCCAATGGTTTGATACAAACACCAACACCATGCGTATGGTAGAAGGTAATTATGAACTGCTTTACGGAGGAACTTCACGTACAGATCAATTACAGAAAATATCTATTAGCGTAACAGACTAAAAGACATATCATTTGAGTAAAAATCATCTCGAAGGGTAATATCCGGATACGTTAAATCATTTTACTAGAAATAACTGAGTAAATGATTTAATATATCCGGATATATACTGATTATATGAAGAAAATACCAATTCATGAGTAGTGGAAAATAGAACATTTTCTATCTTTGTAGAAACAAAAACATCATGCAAATCAATAGAATACTAACAAAAACATTCCTTATCTGTCTGATTTATTGCTTGTCTATACTTCCGGCAAGTACCCAGACTAGTGTCTTATTTTCTACCGACAATCAAATATCAAGCAGCCTGATAAATGATATTTATCAAGACCAGAAAGGTTTTATCTGGATTGCTACAGAATATGGATTGAATTTATTTGACGGAAATAAGTTTGTAACTTTCCACCACATAGAAAATGATTCTACCTCACTTCGTAACGATTATGTATTTTCAGTCTTCGAGGATAGCAAAAACAATCTTTGGGTAGCTTCATTGGGCGGGCTGATGAAGTACAATCATAATACCAATTCATTTACAGAAGTACCACTATACATAAATTCGACCCAGGTTACTACCATACATACTGTTCAAATTATAGAACGCAAGAATGGAGAAATATGGGTTGCATCTTCTGGAGGAGGTATATTCAAAGCCAACGCAGAAGCAGAACGTTGCGACTGTGTAATGGATTTCTATAAAATGGGTATGCTGCATCTGACTTCTATGTTGGAAGATAACGAAGGGAACTTATGGATGGGAGCAGAAAATGACGGATTGATTTGCTATAATCCTGAAACAAAAGCTGTCCAAACTTTCCGTACTCCTTTTATCAGTGAAAACAACATATCCGATCTGGCTAAAGGAAACAGTGGAAACATTTATATCGGCACATTGACTGGAGGTCTTAATATATACAATGCAAGTAGCAAAAGTTTTACACAAGTTCCTTACAAAGGAAGAAACAACTTGCAAATCAAGACACTGAAATTTATAAATAATCAACTATATATTGGAACCGACGGAGAAGGACTAAAAGTGTATTCATTGAAAGACAAAGAGATTCAAGACCACCCTCTTGAAAACGCTCCGATAAATATTAACGACGGTAAGGTACACTCTATCCTAATGGATCGGGACAAAAATCTTTGGCTTGGTCTGTTCCAGCGGGGAATTGCTTTCATCCCCACCAAACGTAACCCTTTTCTTTACCACGGGCAAAAACAAATACACGATAACCCCATCGGTCATAACTGTGTTATGTCTGTATTCCAAAACAGCAAGAAAGAACTGTTTGTCGGAACAGACAATGACGGATTGTATGTCTTGGATAAGAATTTCAATCAGATAAACCACTTTACTCCCGAAGGAAGTCCAAATAGCGTTGCCAATACAATACTAAGTATCTTCGAAGATTCAAACAATGAACTTTGGCTTGGTTCATATACAAAAGGAGTTGCACGGTGTAACCCTGCAACCGGATTCTGTGAATTTATTCCAGAACTGATAAATGAACGTATCTTTTCTATCACCGAAGATCATAATCACAACTTATACTTCAGCACTTATGGTTCTGGATTTTATGTATATAACAAGACCAACAAACTATTGAAGCGTTATAACAGTACAGAAGAAAGTACCGGAATAAGGACTAAGGATGAAGTTCCCAATAACTGGATAAATTCTTTGTATTGTGATAAGGAAGGTATGATTTGGATCGGACATTTTAAGGGTATCAGTTGTTTTAATCCACAAACAGAAAGCTTCATCAACTACACATCCAATAACTATATCATAACAAGATGCATCGGTTATGCCATAACTGAAAGCCACGACGGAACGATATGGGCAGGAACATCAAATGGTTTATATTCGTTTGACCGGAAAACTAAAACAATAAAACGCTACACACAGCAAGATGGACTGAGTAACAACATTATTTGTGGTGTATGCGAAGATAATAATCATAATATCTGGGTAAGCACATTCAACGGAATCAGCTGTCTGAATAGAAAAGAACAAAGTTTTACCACTTACTTTTCAGGCGACGGACTACAAGGAAATGAATTTACAAGAGGAGCTTTCTATCGTTCAGTAAGCGGTGAAATTTTCTTCGGAGGAGTAAATGGAATCACCAGCTTTATGCCGGAAAAAATAGCAAACAATACTCCAACTCCCTCTATTACAATTACTGAATTTATCGTTGCTGGAAAATCAGTAAATACCAATACACTGTCAGAAGGAAAACCTATTACCCAAAAAGCTGTGATAGAATCGGACAAGTTCCGGCTAAACTATAAAGATAATACATTCAGCATATCGTTTTCTACATTACAGTTTGACAACGTACGTCAGGTTATCTATAAATATCGTATCAAGGAGCTGGATGAAGAATGGCTGTCAACAGCACCCGGAGTCAATACAGTGACATACAACAACCTGCCTCACGGGAAATATACATTCCAGGTATATGCTATCAATCATGGTTACAATTCACCTACCCGCAGTATCGAAATCATCATCACTCCGCCTTGGTTCCAATCATGGTGGGCATATATTATATATGCCATACTGACTATTTTCATCATACTGGCTATCATCGGAAACTTGCGTACACGCTTCGAACGCCGTAAAGAAATGGTAGAACGTAAGCATGCCGAAGAAATAAGCGAGGCTAAACTACAGTTTTTTATCAATATATCACATGAAATTCGTACTCCTCTCACGTTGATTATAAATCCGCTTGAAAAGCTGATAGCCAACTGTCATGACTCAGAACTAGGAAAGAGTTATATGATGATTTACCGTAACTCACAGCGTATTCTTCGATTAATTAACCAATTGATGGATATTCGTAAAATAGATAAAGGACAGATGAATCTGAAGCTAAGAGAAACAGACCTGGTCGGATTCATTGATGATGTAGTAACTACATTCAGTTACCTTGCACAAAACAAACATATCACACTTACTTTCCAACATCAGGACAATCGGTTAAGTGCATGGCTTGACCTGCATAACTTCGACAAAGTACTGATGAATCTGCTTTCGAATGCCTTCAAGTATACTCCCGAAGGAGGAAATGTTACGATTTCACTCACTACAGGAGAAGATGAAGAAGCACATCTTCCGCTTAAGAAATATATAGAAATTAAAGTAAGCGACACAGGAATAGGCCTGGATGACCAGCAGATAGAACGCATATTCGACCGATTTTACCAAATCAACAATGATATTACACGCAATCAGGCCGGAACTGGAGTAGGACTCCATTTAACCCGGTCACTGGTAGAGCTTCATCATGGTACAATCATTGCCCGTAACCGTACAGATGTACAAGGCAGCGAATTTATTATCCGCATTCCACAAGGTAGTGACCATTTGAAAATGGAAGAACTGGAACAACCAGATACAACTACCTCAGAGAATAATCCAACGATTACTACTACCACAACATCTGAACAGCCAGTTAAAACAACAGAAGAAACAGAAACTGAAAAGAAAATCAAATCAAAAAGCAACTTCCACATTCTGATAGCTGATGATGAAAAAGAGATTCTGAACTATCTGAAAAATGAATTGTCGGCAGACTATAAAATTCATACTTGCAACAATGGACGTGAAGCCTACGAATATCTGCTAAACAATCCAACGGACTTGCTCATAAGTGATGTAATGATGCCTGAAATGGATGGTATGACATTATGCAAAAAGATCAAGCAAAATGCCAATATCAACCATATCCCTGTGATTTTACTGACAGCTAAAGGACGTCCGGAAGAGCAGGTAGAAGGTATCGAAATCGGAGCTGACAGTTATCTGATCAAACCGTTCAATATAGAAGTATTGAAGAGTACGATTGGCAATCTGCTTTCGAACCGACGACTGTTGAAGAATAAGTTCAGCGGAGCTCAAGAGCAAAGCGACAAAGTTCAGAATATCCAACTGAAATCGGCAGATGAAGTATTGATGAACAAAATAATGAAAGTCATCAATGAAAATCTGTCAGAGCCTACCCTGAACGTAGAAATGCTAGCGAACAGTGTAGGATTAAGTCGCGTGCATCTGCATCGTAAGCTGAAGGAACTCACCAATTTATCTTCAAGAGATTTCATACGCAACATACGTATGCAACAGGCAGCCAAGCTACTGAAAGAGAAGAAACTGACGATTTCTGAAGTAGCCTATGCTGTAGGCTATAACAACCTGTCGCATTTTTCGAATACATTCAAAGAATATTTTGGATTATCCCCTAAAGAATACATGCAAAACGCTCATGAAGAAAATGCTACAGAGAATGACATAATAGAAGAATAAATCGTCAGCCACATCGAAAATCAGATAATATTACAAAAAAGAAAACTCCAGCATATCGTTCTAAAAACATGCTGGAGTTTTCTTTTTTTTCTGTACAAACTTCTTTATTCTTCGTACAAACCTTTTTGCCTTTTCGTACAAACTATTTCAACTTTTGTACAAAAAACAGACCTAATCCGCTGTTATTATCAGGAAAAGCAGAACAATTATATTTCAGCTCATTCCTTTCTTGGCAATAGATCTGCCCCTGGACATTCAAAATTCGTAATAGGCAAATGTACCTTTTTCAATTCTTTCAGCCGGAAAGTTGCCTTTTCTATATCTTTGGGAAATTTCATTTTCGAAAAGCTCTGAAAATACAACAAGCAGGCATCTTTCCACCAGACGGCATCATTTACCTGAATATCCAAGCGTTTTGCAACTGTTTCATAACGCTCTGTATCAATATACGGACGCATCTGATTCCATGTATCGCGAAAACGCCGTACCTCTTTCAGCCCCGTATCATACTTATAACACAGTTCTTCCCACAGCGTATATCCGTCTTTCAATTTATATGTCCACGGAACATGGTGAAACCAAAGCAAAAATTCTTCGGGGCATGTATCCAGCGTTCCCCATATATTCGCCAACGAATCGGGATATTGCGAAACGGCATTACTACCTGTACCACTTCTGTCAAAGCCAAGTCCTTCACTATCTGCCCGATGATAATACGAAGGAAGCCAGTCGGGACGTGCCCCTTCTATCTCACACCACGGTTCTGGTCCGTAATGATGTCCCCACGCAAATATATGGTGTAACCCCAATGGCATCATATAGTTAACCACCGCTTCACGACTTTCCAGCATAACTTCACGCATTGGAACAAGAAAATCTTTGTTCGATGTAAAGGTCTGCTTCAACCATTCATCGGCAATTTCTTCCGACGACAGACGAGGATTCCAGGCAAGTCTGCCAAAAGCATACCAGTTGGCCTGTGCAAAATCGTGTCCGCACCAATTCACATCATCACCAATATTAGTCACACCTGCTACGGCACGTAACATATCCGGATCAACATATCTGAAAAATTCTTTCCACATCGGAGCCAGATAAGCCAAATGATTGGAATGCCCAAGGTATTCTTGTGTAACCTGAAATTCTGCCATTAATGGTGTATGTTTCATCGCCCCAAACAAAGGACTATACGGTTCACGCGGCTGAAAATCAATAGGACCATTCTTTACTTGCACGATAACGTTGTCGAGGAACTTTCCATCCAGTGGCTGAAACTCCAGATAAGCCTGTTTCGCACGGTCATTGTCGGAAGGACTATATACAAAAGCTCTCCACATTACGATTCCTCCATACGGTTTCAACGCCTCTGCAAGCATATTTGCTCCTTCAGCATGTGTACGGTGATAATCACATGGACCAGGCTGCCCCTCGGAGTTAGCTTTCACCAAAAAACCGCCAAAATCAGGAATCTGCGAATATATTTCGTGTACTTTTTTCTTCCACCATTCTGAAACCTCGGTATTTAAAGGATCGGCTGTAGCAAGTTTTCCTAAAACCATAGGAGAGGCAAAATTTACAGACAAGTAGACTTTTAAACCGTATGGCCTGAAAACATCAGCCAGCGCTTTTACTTTCAACAGATAAGCATCCGACAATATTTCCGGAGAAGCATTGACATTATTTAATACCGTACCATTGATTCCAACCGAAGCATTGGCACGTGCATATGCTTCATAACGAGGAGATAACACATCAGGCAGTTCTTCCCATTTCCAAAGCGAATGCCCAGCATAACCGCGTTCTATTGTTCCATCCAGATTATCCCAATGATTCAGTATTCGGTATTCATATGCCGGCTTTTCCTTTATATCCAGATGGCCTAAATCAATACCCGTTTCCTGTAAACGAATCAGATGATAAGCAGCATAAAGCAGTCCGGTTTCCGACAATGAACCGATAACTATATGATTTTTATCCGTACGGATAGTATAACCATCTTTTCCTAAAGCAAGGTGTTCCTTATCTGCACAGAGTTGTAAAGTGACAGGAACACCTTTCCACGACCTATTCAGTTCACGCTGTGCAATATTCAACGTCTGCGAGTGCAACAAACAATCAATTGTTGCACTCGCAGTAGTATCTTGACGCAGCCATAAACGACTGCCGTCTTCTGCGGATGCTCCTAAAGTCCATCCGCAGAATAACAGACCGAGAAATAAATTCCTGATCATTCTCCTCCTCCATCTATTGTAATAATCTTACCTTCAGCATCATATTCCAGTTCCACAACTTTTAAGCTACGTAACCATGTTTTTCCTCCAGAAGGTACACAATCGTGGTGAAACAAATACCATTTTCCTTTATATTCCACGATAGCATGATGAGTAGTCCATCCAACTACCGGAGTAAGAATAACACCCTGGTAAGTAAAAGGTCCGTATGGATTATCACCGATAGCATAACATAAGAAATGAGTATCCCCTGTAGAATACGACAGATAGTACTTGCCATTATATTTATGCATCCACGATGCTTCAAAAAAGCGGTGAGGATCACCAGCTTTCAAGGGTTCTCCATGTTCATCCAAGACAAGGACAGCACGTGGAGCCTCTGCAAATTCCAGCATATCATCACGCAACTTGACTACACGACCGGGTAATGCTGGTTCATTGTCTGCCGGCAGGCAAGGATTCTCTATAGCTTTATTATCACGATAACGTTGTAGCTGTCCTCCCCAAATTCCTCCAAAGTACATGTAATGACTGCCATCGTCATCGCAGAATACGGCAGGATCAATGCTGTAACTACCTTTCATCGGATCGGATTGTGGGATAAAAGGTCCCTCAGGTCTGTCACTTATAGCAACTCCCATACGGAAAATATCATTCTGGTCCTTCATTGGAAAATACATGTAATATTTACCATTTTTGAAAGCTACATCGCAATCCCATAATTGTCTGCCTGCCCAAGCTATATCTTCAACTTTCAAAACAACTCCGTGATCTACAATCTCTCCATGCATCACATCATCCGTTGAAAACACATGATAGTCTTTCATATTAAAATGATCACCATTATCATTTTCAGGCACTCCACTTTCCCAGTCATGAGACGGATAAATATAGAGTCTGTCATTAAAGACATGTACAGAAGGATCTGCCATATAATCACCTGGAACTAAATATCTTGCTTCTTTTTTCATGGTAATATCAAATTTAAATTCTTATAGATAAAACTGATTATTATTTCTTTTCTTCTGCCGGCAACTGGCTCTCAGCCATAATTTCTTTTACAAAAGGTTTCGGTTGATAGTTACGGTCGAATAACAACGGATAGTCATGACGTCCTTTCACCGGAAAATCATTTTTCCATGAATCGCTATCACTTACTCCCCATGCAGTTACACGACTAATCACATCAGCATGTTTCTCAAATAAGCCGAAGAATTGCTTCATACGGTTATTCCATGCTTTAGAAACAGAATCGGGCAATGTTTCCGGATAAGGATTCAACATTTTCTGATAAGCTACGGTATCCGAAATATTAGCACTTTGTTTTACTGTCGGCAAAGCGCTCATGTCCCACTCAGTAACCATCACTTTTACTCCAGTTCCGGCAAAGGCCACTATACTTTGTTCAAATTCATTAATATCAGGATAGTCCATTCCCATATGTCCCTGCATACCTACAGCATCTATGCGAATCCCCTTTTCTTTCAGACTGCTGACAAGCTTTACTACTCCTTCACGTTTGCCTGGCATATTCATGGCATAATCATTGTAATACAATTCTGCATCCGGATCAGCTTCATGCGCATACTGAAACGCTAACGGAATGAACTCTTCTCCTAAAATCTCATAAAATTTACTTTTACGATACGAGCCGTCTTCTAGAATAGCCTCATTTACAACATCCCATCCCTTTATACGTCCTTTATATCGGGTTACAATTGTTGTAATATGATCTTTCATGCGTTGCTTAAGCACTTCAGGAGTCACATTATTTCCTTTTTCATCCACACAGAACCACGGAGCCAATTGTGAATGCCAGATAAGGCAATGCCCGATAACAGCCATACCATTTTTTTCTCCAAAACTGACAAATTGATCAGCCAAGGTAAAATCGTAACGATCTTCTTCCGGATGAATCACTTCACACTTCATACAGTTCTCAGCTACAATCGAATTGAAATGCTGTTTCACAAGTTTTATCGAACTGGTATCAACACCTGAAGACTGATTAACATTCAACGCTACTCCCATCAGGAATTTATCACCAACAGCATCCTTCAGAGAAGGTTCTTCAACTACTGTTGCCTTTTGATTTCCACAAGCAGCAACAAAAGCTGCTATCAATAATGCTGATGCAATGTGTTTCACTCTCATGATATGATTTTTCTAAAGGTTAATAATCGTTTTTACTTCTACGTTCGGCAAGTTCTGCCTGCATTTTCTCATTATATTTTTTCGTTATCGGATAGAAGAATAAAGCTATCACTCCGACAAAGAATGTTGCTGCAGGAATAAGACTTGACGAAAGTATAATTCCATGAATAGCCGAATCACTTTGAGCAACTCCTGCTCCTGATATATAGCCAAAGCCAGACAACAAGAAACCTAAAATAGCTCCTCCCACACCTAGTCCAGCCTTAAGAGCAAAAACTACTCCAGCAAACACAAATCCGGTAGCACGACGATAATGTACATATTCAGAATGATCGGCTACGTCAGCTATCATCGCCCACAACAAAGGCACGGTAGGTGCATAAGCCAAACTCTTCAGGAAGTTCAATACAAACATGAATCCTATATTGTCCTTTGCCGGGAAATAGAACATGGCTGTAAAGATAGCAGTCAGCGTTAAACAAACAATGAAGGTTTGCTTCTTTCCGTACTTATTAGCCAGATATTCTGATAACAAAATTACTCCGAAAAATTGAACCAAAGCTCCTAACATATTAAAAACTCCAAAACCAACTTCGTATGCCTTATCAGGAGAACTGACTATCAGTCCAAAAGCATTTAGTATAGAATAACCTATTGAATCTTGAGCCTCGGTTGCAACCAATCCTAACTTATCGAGAAAAGCATATAACGCCCCAGCATCTACATAATTTTCGAAATAATAGTTCATTGCACTTCCCCACATTGCCAATGTTATAAAAACAAACAGTGTCAATACAAACATAGCCCGCCACGGCAAACTGCTCAATACATCCTTTATATCCTGACGTGTATTGTTTTTCTGTCCGGCAGGAGGAGTTATTCGTTCTTTAGCAGAAAAAAATACGGTAACAAGAAAAATGAAACCTATTATCGCAAACAAGGAAATAGTACACAACCAGCCATGAGCTTTATCTCCACCATCGGAAAACTTGCTGACCAAAGGAAGTGTCAGCCCCTGAACAACAAACTGGGCAATAGTAGAAAAGATGAAACGGATAGAAGTAATACTGGTACGTTCTTTGATATCGGCAGACATCACACCTCCCAAAGAAGAATAAGGAGTATTATTGAATGAATACATCGTCATCAATAATGTATACGAAATAGTAGCATACAAAGCTACAAGCCCTTTATCCTCAATACCCGGATTATAGAATGCCAATACGTAGAATACCATAAAAGGTAAAGCGGTCCATAACACCCACGGACGATACTTTCCCCATCGGGAATTTGTTCTGTCGGACAAGATACCAACGGTCGGATCAACAAAAGCATCGACTATACGCGCCACTAACATGACTGTACCCGCTATCGCTCCTTCCAGACCGAATATATCGGTATAAAATTTTGTTTGATAAATCATCATCATCTGGAACACGAGGTTCGCAGAACAATCTCCTAACCCATAGCCAATTTTTTCGGTCAGAGTTACTTTCTGGTTTTGAATTGTGCTCATAGTATATCTCTTTTTTTGTTTTATCATTCAGCAGACAGTACAGCTTCTACAAGTCGCGTTCCTGCTGTTTTCTTATCAAGCGGATGAATATCATTCCACTCACCGGTATCACTGTTCTTTATTAATGTAGCATGGTCTACCGATTGAGCAGCCTTTGCCTGCTCAGCCCGAAGTGCCGCCCAGCTTGCACGTCCCGGATCATCAGGCGCCAAGAAATCAGCCAATTCAACAATATAAAAAGGCAACTTATCATTTTGGAAAAGCTTTCTCCAGTCTTTCATCAAAGCAGTCAGCAAAGATGAGTATTCTTGCCATTTTCCAACATTCGATTCTCCCTGATACCAAACGACTCCTTTAAACATGTAATTTTCTAAAGGCGCAATCATTCCATTGTATAGTCCTACCGGTACATAATGAAAGTTGGTTGATGCCGGAGCAGAAGGCATTTCCGCTCCTACATGATATTTCCACGACGGAGATAATACAATTTCATCTTTTCCACATATCAGCTTATAAGGCTTTTCTTTCACAAAAGAGGGATATCCTCCGTTGCTGATCAGACGTACGGTAATCTGGTTCTGTCCTGTTTTCAAGACTCCAGCCGGAACCTTATAAATACGGGGAGGATACTGATAAGAGGTTGTTCCTACCAGGCATCCATTGACGTATACCGAATCTGCATCAACAATACAACCTAACCGAAGTATGACCTCTTTATTATTCCATGATTCTGGAATATTTATCTGTTGACGGAACCAGTGTGAACCATTTATCGGACGCCATCCATTCGTTGCCCATGAAGAAGAAAACATATCAACTGTTTTCCATGATCGGTCGTCGAATGATGCCGCATACCAGGGAGTTTCAGTGTGAAGTCCTTTATCCGATTTATATAATTCTTTCTGCCATTCCTGCTGATGCATTCTTTCAGACTGTTTAATTTCAGTTACCAGATCATCACACTCATACATTGCTTTCTGATTCAGATATGACGGAAAATCTTTCAGTCCAGACTCACTTATCCATGCTTCGACAGGTGTACCTCCCCAACTGGAATTGACAATTCCGACAGGAACTCCTGTTTGCTGATACAAGAGTTTTGCAAAGAAATAACACAAAGCCGAGTAATTCATTACATTATCTTTAGTAAGAGGTACCCACGCCGCTTGCTTTGTATCAGTTTGAGGCATCTTAAAATCATAACAATAGGGCACTTTTATATAATGAATCATCGGATTTTCATAACTGTTTACTTCTTCGGCAAACTTATCCATTATACGAGATACCGGAAGTTCCATATTCGACTGACCGGAACAAAGAAATACATCACCTATTAATATATTATGCAAAGTCACTTCGTTTATTTGCATATCATACGGACCTCCAGCTTTCAAGGCAGGAAGCTCAATCATCCAGCAACCTTTCTCATCGGCAACAGTACGAAATGTTTTGCCACGGAACTTTAATTCCACTTTCTCACCCACATCGGATTTTCCCCATATCTTTACCGGACATTCACGTTGCAAGACCATTCCATCTGCCAGTAATTTGGGTAAGGTAATCTTTGCTCCGCAGTCAAAAGCGGAGCAAAGAAATAATAAAACTAACCCTAACTTAATATTAAACCAATCTGTTGTTTTCATTCTATACTTTTCTTTTTGTTTTTCATGATACACAAAAGTATAAGGAATAAGGTCATTTCATTTCACTTATTGATTCAAAGCCTTGCTACCAGATTACATCGCGCCCCATGTCTGTTACATATACTTTTCTCAGTGTTACATTTATGACCTGCAACATATTCTAGCTTTGTTTTCATACAAAAACATACTTACCTTTGTACGAACCAAAAAGTAACTTTATACCATGAAAAAACTTATTTTATTTGCTGTACTTTCCCTATTTCTTATAAAGGGACATGCTACAGATCAGTTTGTATTCTTCCAAAAAGAAACAGGATATTTTACATTAATCAATCAATGTACTCCTTGCCGCATTGTGACCGACAGCAATGAAGACGAAGGAATCCGAATGGCGGTTGAAAATCTGAAAGAAGATTTTTTCCGCGTATCTGGTAACCGTCCTGTTGTATCATCATCTGCTGGCAATGATTCTGTTTGTATCTATGTAGGAAGCATGGAAAGTCCGATTATACGCCAGCTGATAAAAGATAAGAAGATTTCAGAAAAGGAACTTGCTGGAAAAAATGAAAAATACATTATTAGTTTGCTGGAACATCCACAAAAAGGAATCGCCCGTGCGCTGGTGATTGCAGGAAGCGACAAACGAGGAACAATATACGGCATCTACGAACTCTCACGTCAAATGGGAGTTTCTCCCTGGTACTGGTGGGCAGATGTTCCGACAGTACATAGAGAAAATGTATATATCCGTCCCGGAAGTTATTCTGACGGGGAACCTAAAGTAAAATACAGAGGCATTTTTCTGAATGATGAAGCTCCGGCATTAAGTGGATGGGCACATGAAAAATTCGGCGGCTTCAATAGTAAGTTTTACAAAAAAGTATTCGAATTAGTTTTACGTCTGAAAGGTAACTTCATGTGGCCTGCTATGTGGGGAAATGCCTTCTACGATGATGATGCAGAAAATGGTCCTCTCGCCAATAAAATGGGGATTATTATGGGAACTTCTCATCATGAGCCTATGGCTTTGAACCAGCAAGACTGGAAACGGAGAGGAAGTGGCAGATGGGATTACCAGACAAACTCCAAAACTCTGCAAGAATTTTGGACATTCGGTATGGAACGTGCTAGAAACTGGGAAAAAGTAGTTACGGTAGGCATGCGTGGCGACGGTGATGCTCCAATGGGTGGAGAAGAAGGTAAAGACCACGAATATACTCCCAATGAAAAGAAAAACATAGCTTTACTGAAGAGAATCGTCAATGACCAGCGACAGATCATCCGTAAAGTGACCGGAAAATCCGTCGATAAGACACCACAAGTATGGGCTCTTTACAAAGAAGTTCAAAATTACTACGATAAAGGAATGAAAGTTCCAGACGATATCACTCTGCTGCTTTGTGACGACAACTGGGGAAATATATGAAAACTTCCTGACCTGACAGAAAAGCCTCGTAAGGGAGGATACGGTATGTATTATCATTTCGACTATGTCGGCGCACCGCGAAATTCAAAATGGATTAACATCAGTCCTATCCCGAGAGTATGGGAACAGATGCATCTGGCATACGAATACGGTATTCGACAGTTGTGGATTGTCAATGTAGGCGACTTGAAACCAATGGAATATCCCATTACTTTCTTTTTGGATATGGCATGGAACCCCGACAGATTTCAAGCAAACAATCTTCAAGAGCATACCGAATCATTCTGTCGTGAACAGTTTGGAACGACCTATGCCAAAGAAGCCGCACGTATCTTGTCGCTTTATCCTAAATACAACCGCCGTGTAACCCCTGAAATGCTTAACTATCAAACTTACAGTTTCAACTACGGAGAATGGGAAAAAGTTGTAAACGAGTACAATGCTCTAGCACGCGATACCGATAACTTACTGCAAGAAATGCCCGGTAATTATCGGAACGCCTACGAACAACTTGTGAACTTTCCGGTGCAGGCATGTGCCAATCTGTACAACATGTATTATGCACAAGCCATGAACCACCGACTGGCAAAAGAAAACAACCCGGAAGCCAATATATGGGCAGACAGAGTAGCCAGTTGTTTTAAGCGAGACTCTTTGCTCATGCAATACTACAACAAACAGATAAGCGATGAGAAATGGAACCACATGATGGATCAGGTACACATCGGTTATACATCATGGAATAATCCTCCAAAGCAAGTCATGCCTGAAGTCGTACGAATATCTCCAGAGAAATTTCCTCATACATTTGCCGAAAAAGATGGATATGTTTCAATGGAAGCAGAACACTATACCCGTGCTGCGAATGGAAAGGAAACACAGTGGATAATAATTCCGGATTTTGGAAAAACACTTTCCGGTGTAACCACAACTCCTGTAACTGTTTGCCCTGAAAATTGTTATCTGGAATATGATATTGATTTCACCAAAAGCAACAACATCAATGTAACTCTTCTGCTCGCTCCTACACTGAACTTCAATCATAACAAGGGCTTAAGTTATGGCATCAGTGTGGATGGAGAGAACGAACAAATAATCAACTTCAACGGACACTATCGTGGAGAGCTTGGCGAATGGCAAGCGAATCCGATAATTAAATCGGAAACACAACACAAAGTAACAGCAGGTAAGCATACTTTACGTATACGCCCACTCAATCCAGGTATTGTATTCGAAAAGATTCTGATAGATTGCGGAGGATTGAAAGACAGCTATTTAGGAGCACCAGAGACATTGAATTATACAAACATGCAAGCATCCAAGAAATAATCTTTATCTTATCGGTAACCTACGTCAGCAGACTCACCTAAAAATCTGCTGACGTTTTTTTATTTTATGCTGATGTTTTTCAGAAAACATCACGACGTTTTTTAAATATTCGTACAAAAAAATAAGGTACTCCCATAGAGTTTCCAAAGAAAGTAATAAAAGCCTCATACATGTATGCTGCTATTTCTTTACTTTTGCAATGAAAAAAAGAAAAAACGATCATGATCAGAGCGGTTACCCTACAAGATACTTCTGCCATAACGGCAATTTACAATGAATATATCGCACATAGTACGAGTACTTTCGATATAGAACCTGTCAGCGAAGAAGAGATGCAAAAAAGAATCTCTGAAATTTCAGCGCGATATCCGTATTTTGTATACGAAACAGACGGAGAAATTGTGGGATATTGCTACGCACATCCGTGGAAAGAACGGGAAGCCTACAACCGCACACTTGAAACGACTGTATATCTGTCGCCTGCCCATACGGGAAAAGGACTGGGGCGGCTGCTCATGCAGCGTCTGACAGACGAATGCAGACGACGCGGCATACATGTCCTGATAGCCTGTATCACGAGTGAGAATACAGCAAGCTGCGCCTTCCATGAAGCTTTAGGATTCAGAAAAGCGTCTTCGTTCGAAGAGGTCGGTATGAAATTCGGACGATGGCTTGGGGTGACAGACTACCAGCTTATTCTGTAAACCAACATTTATCTGATGCTGTCGGGATATAAGATCATCTCTCTAGCCTTCCCTTTTACTGTTATCTCCGGACGAACAACCGCAGCTTCCTCTTCTGTAAGCAATCCTTTTGCACACAGTCTTTCGGCTATCAGGCGGAAATAACCTCCTTGTGAATCACGCAAAGTAGCATCTTCATTGAATGAAGAACGGAAATGTTTGGGCTTCGGTACAATGGAAGCCAGAAATATAGCTTCTTCTACGGTAAGGTCGGAAGGTTCTTTTTCGAAATAAAAATGTGAAGCTTCACAAGCACCGTATACCAAAGGAGCCCATTCTACCAGATTCAGGTATACTTCGTACATACGTTCCTTTGAAGTGAGATGCTGGTTTTCTATCAGCCATACGATAAGAGCTTCCTCCAGCTTTCGGGCAATATTTTTATGACGGTTCAGAAAAACATTCTTTACCAGCTGCATGGTAATAGTACTTCCTCCACGTGCAAAGCGTCCTACCTGCAAATCGTAGGCGAGAGCTTCCTGAATAGCTCCAGGAAGAAACCCTTGATGATAATAAAACCCTCCGTCTTCCGACTGCATGATTGCCATCTGAAGCAAAGGAGAAATACGGTTGAGCGAACGGAAATTAGGATTCGACGGTCCGATAAAGAATGTTCTTACCGGCAAGTCGTTCTCGTATGCCGTATATTCAAACTCTTCGTTCATCTTGGTAAGTTCACTGCCACCCAGGCTTTCGATACGGAAACCATGCCCGCGCAGATCGGAAGAGAATTGCAGACTATCCAGATGATTGAAGTCAACATCCAACAATAAATCATAACTCAGTTTGCCTGATGTACGAATACCCTGTACATGGCGGAACAAACCTTTTGGCAAGGAAGCAAACAAATCTTCGGAAGGGAAAGGCGAACGATGGATGCTTGCCGTATAATGCCACTTTTTTTCTTTTTCTACCCGTAAATAAGGATGGAAATCAAGGCGGTTGAATATAACAGTAGAAACACTGTCCAGTTCGAAATAATTACCTCCTACATGGCAGGTATATTCCAGCTTTCCTTTATCTAGATCAATCGTATCGGGTGAAAGTGCTGTATGATAAACCTCCAGCCCGTCTACAGATGCCATCCCCTCCAGTGTAAGAGGCGTAGCAGAAGCAGACTTTTCTGAAAGCTTAAAGGCTATGGAATCGAATGCAACCGTCGCATTATAATGGGGACGGATGTAGGGAAGTATGATTTTTTCATTTGTACTACCGGAAGCAATGCTGCCTTCTATCAGGCGCATACTGCGTGCAAGCGTACCTCTTACTTTCCATTCTCCCTTTACAGCTCCCTCTTCCACCTGAATGGCAGAAGCAAACTGACTGTTTGCCAGTATAAGCTCAGGAATATAAAAACTTGTTTGCAGCAAGTCCCGGCGCGCCGTCACACTCAGGTTGCGCAATTCTCCATTTTCCGGCAATAATCTGAATACCAGGCTAAGTATTTTACTTACCTGCACATCGTATCCAGCCAATACACTTTCTACTTTACCCGGATCAGCTTCCGATACAGTCTGTTGACGGAAAAGAAAATCATAGTTCGAAACATTACCTTGCTTTACAAAAGAAAGTTTCATACCCTCTACATCAACCTGATGTACGGAAACTCTTTTTCTAAGCAAAGGAAGCAAATCGATATCGATCTCGGCTTTTTCGAGAGTCAGTAAGGTATCGTGATCTTCAGGTACTACTGTCAATCCTTCCAAGCGGATGACAGACAAAGAAGGCATTCCCAATTCACGATAGGCAATACGCAAGTTATAACGCTGCTCTAAAGCAGCCAACTTTTCATCGGCAACACAGCGCAACAGGGCTCCCCGAAAAAGAAAGAGTCCTGTTCCTGCCACAAGCACAACTGCAATCAATCCTGCGGCAATCCATTTAAGTACTCGACTTTTCATAATATCTTTATTGATATCTGCCGCAAAAATACGTTTTACTTACATGTTGTGCAAGAAAGATTTTTCTTTTATTTGTTTAACTGGTTTCCTGTTTTCTTTTCTTTCCGGACGAACAGACGGACGGTTATCCTTACGTTCTGTCCTTGAAGGTCTTGTCACCCTGTTGGGAGCTTTATCCGACGGTCTGGAAGTACCGGGTCTGACCGAATGATGATTTCCGTTTTGAGGCGGACGGATACCACTTGCATGAGGCGGACGTTTGTCTGGCTTTGGTACCGGTTTGGGAGCAGGTTTTGCACTTATACCCGGACGATATGGCGGACGTGCCTCAGGACGATGAGAGGGTGCTGCCGGAGCTGAAGGTCGTGCCGGAGTAAAATGATATCCGGGATTCTTAACCGGCCGAGGAGCGATAAAGTCATGTTTTCTGAACTCCGGACGAGAGTGGAAATGACCTTTATACACCGGATGATGATAACGACCGGTATAATGCGCACAGTAATAGCCTGTATTCCGGTAAAAACGGCGGCTATGTGCTCCATGGTAAGTAAGGTAATGTACCGGACGTCCGAAATAGAAGAAACTTCTGTTAGGGTATACCTTATACACCCGCAGATAACAAACATTATTCATCGCATAAATCGGACGGAAAAAGTATTCGATTGCAAGAAAACGAGTGTATGCCGAACTGGAAAGAATCCAGCGAAGGTCATCGTTTCTTTCATCCAAATACCGATAATAAGCATCAAGTGCAGCAGCATCGGCACATGCCATACCCGTCAGATAAGGATCCACTCCACTCAGAAAGTCAAAGTTTATTTCAAACAAATCATTGTACTGACTCTGGTTCAGATTCAGTTCGAAAGCCATACGGTCTGTCAGAAAACGAGCGTTGACGCGTATATCGCCTAATGACGAGGCATTTGCCGGCAAACAACATGCACAAAGCGCAAGGCAAAGTAATAATGCGAACTTCTTAATCTTCATATTCAATATCTTTTTAATTTCCTGATACAAAAATAGGAGGATAAAAATCCTCCTGCAACGGAAACTCTCCATTTGCCGATAGGGAGTTTCCTATTTCTTTTAGGGATAATCATCTGCGCCGACGCTTACGATGCTGCTTGCGTTTACGCTTGTACGCCTGAATACGGCGGTGTATCTGCCATCCGCTCAGTCCCGCTACAACAACCAGAATAAGAATAACAATCCCGCTATTCAAATTATCCCCTTTGATACGTGACCATATTTCAAGCACATTGACCGTCTTGTCACCAAAATCGCGTATCATGGAACAACGGTTTACGACAGAAATATCAGGATATTGCGTATTGCGTAATTTTACATCACGTCCTTCCGGTCCGAAAAAGTAGCTTGCATCCACCGTTTCAGTCAGTGTTGTATCAATGCATGCTTCCATGATTTCGGGAGCAGCTATTGCGCTGACATAGCCATTTTCTTCCATATTGCGCAAAGCAATATCGGGACGGCACAGAAAGTTGATAAAATAACTTGCAGCTTTTACGTTCTTGGCATACTTCGGAATCACCCATCCGTCGTACCAGATATTACTACCTTCTTCAGGGATAGAATAAGACAAATCGACACCCACCTGTTCAGCTTCTTCGATAGCCCATTGTGCATCACCGCTCCAAGTCATATTTATCCATGCTTTTCCCTTTGTCATCATTTCCTTTCCGAAATCGGCTTCCCAGCCAGCGACATTGGGTTTCAACAGTTTCAGATACTTTTCTACCGTATCCATAGCTGCCGGAGAATAATCGTTCATCAATTCAGGAACAGTAACGGTACTGTCGGCAAGCTGCTTGCGGTAAGCATACAGCATAGCTGTACCATAAGCATCACGATAGGCGTCTTTCATCAGAATACGTCCTGCAAAACGTTTGTCCCACAGACAGCCCCATGTTTTCATATCCTCGGCAGTAACATACTGAGTATTGTACAACAGTCCGGCAGTTCCCCACATATAACATACAGCATATCGGCTTGCCGGATTTTCAGCAGTTCCCAGTTTATTTATTTGTCGAAGAATATACGGAGAAATACCTTTCATGTAATTAGGAGAATGCGCAAAGGTAGTATCGATAGGCAGCAACAAACCTTTATGCAGCATTCGTTCGATGATATATTCCGAAGGACATACCACATCAAAATCCTCATGCCCTTTTTCGATTTTGGTGAGCATGATTTCGTTTATATCGAAAGTCTGATAAACGATACGTATATCTTCTCCTGTCTGTTCTTTATAGTATTGCTGAAAATCTTCCAGCACGCCTTCACCAATATAGTCTGCCCAGTTATATACTTTCAATATATTCTGGCGTGACTCATCAGCATTATAGCAGCTTGCCATCGTAAGGCAAGCCCACAGACATACGATAAATTGATATAATCTTTTCATTCTATGTTTCAGCACACGGTTTCTACTCCGGCAAAGCCTTATTTCTTCTGAGCTTTTCCGGCTCTGCGGTTAATAATAATCAACAATACCAATATAACAACAAACGTAAGGGCGGACAACGGACGAAGCTCAGGAGTCAGTCCTCCCTTTCGGGCATCGGCATAAATATAAGTAGAGAGGGTTTCCAGTCCCTGATTACCGATGGTAAACACTGTTACGGCAAAATCATCGAACGAGATAGTCAGTGCCAGCAGGAAACCGCTGATCATGCCCGGACGTATCTCAGGAATAATCACTTTCCAGAGTGCCTGCATCGGTGTAGCTCCCAGATCGAGTGCTGCTTCATACAGGTTCGGATTCATCTGTTTCAGACGGGGAAGTACACTCAGCACCACATAAGGCGTACAAAAAGTAATATGAGCCAGCACAACAGTCGTAAATCCCTGTGTCACTCCTAAAGAAACAAACAGCAGGAACAGCGATATACCCGTAATGATATCCCCGTTTAAGATAGGAATCGTATTGATAAATCCTACAGCTTTCCGGCTGCGAGCCCGCAAGTTGAATATTCCAATGGCTGCAATACTTCCCAACAAAGTAGAAACCGTAGCAGCAATGAAAGCAATGGCAATCGTATTGATACAGGCATTCATCAGCGAATGGTGTGCACCGGTATTCATCAGTGACTCATAAAGCTTAAATGAAAAACCTGTCCAGTTGCCCAGCACTTTTGCTTCGGTAAACGAATAAACCACAATAATCAGAATAGGTGCATAAAGCAAAATCAGCAATATCCACAAATATGTCTGCTCGATGATTCCTCTTACCATACACCACCTCCTCTCTCCGACTCGTCCTTATTTTCCGGAGTAAACAAGGAAGTTGCGGCAATAAGGAACAACATGATGAGCGAAAGAGCTGCTCCGTAGTTCCACAAGCTGTTGTTTATATTTTCCTGTATGGTAGTTCCGAAAAGCTTGATATTGTTCATGGTCAACAGCTCGGCAATGGCAAAAGTCGAAATAGTAGGCATGAATACCATCATGATACCGCTTACCACACCCGGCATGGACAAAGGAAATATAACCTTCCAGAATACCTGGAAAGAGTTTGCTCCCAAATCCTGTGCTGCTTCAATGTAACTTCTGTCCATCTTCTGCAAGGTATTGTAAATGGGATAAATCATAAAAGGAATAAAATTGTATATCATACCGAAAATCAAAGCTCCCTCTCCCAACGGCAGTCTGCAAAAATCGAACAACGCTACCGTGGCAAGTGTACGTACCAGAATGTTTACCCACATCGGAAGGATAAACAGCATGATCAGCGTACGCGAATAACTCAGATTCTTGCTGTTGTTCAGAATCCAGGCTACCGGATAACCCAGTAATATACAGCCAAGAGTAGTAAGAATGGCAATACCTATGGAGTACACAAATGTATTGACAGACTCCGAATGAGCAAAAAACTTACTGAAATTAGCCAGTGTAAGATGTCCCATATCGTCGGTAAATGCATATACTACAATCAGCAACAGCGGAATAATTACGAATATGACCGAAAAAATGAGATACGGCAAAACCCAACTCTTGCGTGAAGAGAAAAAATGTTGCAATTTCTTCATTATCCTTATATTAACATATTACACGAATAGCCTCAGCAGGAATAGTGATACCTACACGGTCACCATCGTCCCACACATCATTAGTATCGACGAATACATTCTCGTCCCAATCGGAAAAGACAGTAAGATGATAATGGTTTCCTTTATAAAGTATGAATTTCACTTCACCGGTAAGCATACCGTCTTCTTCATTATCCTGCAATATCACTTTGTCGAAATCAACCTCTACCTTCACATTTTTCCAGTCGCGTGACGAGTCACTCATGTCCACCCGAGGACATTCGAACTCGCAACCGAGAAATTCCACATGCGTTTCATCCACCATGGATGCCTCAAACGTATTACATACACGTTCCTTCTGCATGATATGTATGTCCATCGGCTTAATCAGCAGACCGACTTCCGAACCTGCTTCGAAAGCATGATAATCTTGTACCAGAAACTCATAATCGCCCACGGCAACTGCCATTTCGTAATGCACTCCCTTAAAGATGCACGACTGAACGATACCGCGAAGCTGTGCAGCATCGGAAACAGAAAATATATACAAGTCTTCCGGACGTATCACCACATCGACAGGAGCATTTTCTCCAAATCCCTTATCCACACACTCAAACTCCTGACCGCAGAAACGAACCAGACAGTCACGCACCATCGTACCGTTCAAGATATTACTTTCACCAATAAAATCGGCAACAAACGAATTGATCGGCTCATTATAGATATCTGTCGGTGTACCTATCTGCTGGATTTTTCCTTCGCTCATTACCACGATAGTATCACTCAGTGTCAATGCTTCTTCCTGATCGTGAGTAACATAAACAAAGGTAATGCCCAGACGACGGTGCATTTCCTTCAACTCCATCTGCATGTCCTTACGCATTTTCAGGTCGAGTGCAGCAAGAGGCTCATCAAGCAACAACACTTCCGGCTCGTTTACAATGGCACGGGCAATAGCCACACGCTGTTGCTGTCCGCCCGACAAAGAGTTTACGTCACGGTACTCATAGTCGGTCATACCCACCATTTTCAACGCAGCCTTCACCTTTTTCTCCATTTCTGCCTTAGGCATTTTTTTCAGCTTCAGTCCGAAAGCGATATTATCATATACATTCAGGTGAGGAAACAAAGCATATTTCTGGAATACCGTATTCACCGGACGACGATGCGGAGGAATTTGTGTAATCTCCTTCCCACCGATGTACAACTCGCCCTCCGAGGCAGTCTGAAAACCTGCGATAAGCCGCAGCAAAGTAGTCTTTCCACATCCGGAAGGACCAAGAATTGTCACAAACTCACCTTTACGGATAGATAAGTTGATATTATCGAGTGCCGTTTTTTCACCAAAAAACTTCGACACATTCTTTACTTCAATAATAGGTTTATTGTCTTGTTGCATACACTTGTTCTGATTTCAGCCTGCAAAGGTACACATTATTATTAATTTATCCCGCCAAAATAAAACAGTTTTAGCAGTACAACCCAACGAGAATATTTTTAATTCTCTTTTCTGAAATCGAACATCAGGTTCAGACGTAACCCTTCATCTCCCTTCTTGATACGTATATTTCCCGGCTGACTGTTCGGACCTTGTTGTTCGATCGGCTTGAACGAACAGATGGCAGGGATATCAAGCAAGAACGATATATCCCCTTCAGGAAATTCGGGCATGGTCCGTTTTGCACTGCCTTTCGGTTCTTCGGGTGTAAAGACACGATAGAAAATACCGTCCGTACGCGAATAAACAGTAAAAGGTGCTGTATCGCTTTCGAACGTAGCCCAATACATATTGGCATGATAGCCCTTAAATTCAGGGTAAACGAGATTGTCGTAACTCTCGCCCGTAACGGTATTGTTGTAATCTTTATGCCAGATACCATAATTCGTACCCGGAATACGATTTTTCCACACCCGGTAAGGTCCTCTGCCCAGCCATTTCATCCCTTTACAAATGCGTTCCGGATAATAAAAAGTCAATCCCAGATTATATACCTCCGTATCCATGAAAGCATCATCGAAACCTCCACCTCCCGACGCACGGTTCAGCAGTACCGCATCCATATAAAGCAATCCCTGAGAGGTAAGCCGCCAGACAATCGAATCGGCTCCTCCCTTGTAGCGGGCACAAAAAACGGCTTCTTCCGAATCCTGACGCACATAACTGCTGGCAGGCTGGTAGAGCATCTTCATGCCGACTGCTACCGGACCATTGGTTAAAGGTATCTCAGTATTCCCCGAAAGCACACGGAGAATCATCCCCGTAGCCGCATCGAAAGTTACGCTTACCTTCTCACTTTTCAGTACAATTTCTTTTCCGTTGTTACGTGCCGAAACAGCATTGCCGGACAAGCCTGTGGAAACCTGTGCCAAATGACGCTGAAAATACGGATTTGCCAGCCGGATAGGAAAAGACCAATCACAAATACGATGTCCGTCCCTGTCGAAGGCTTCCAGTTTCAATACATCTCCTTCAGCAAAAGAAGCCGGCAGCGAAAAACGAGCTTTGCCTGTCTCACCCGGAGACAAGGCAGGAAGCGTAACCTCGCCACGCGCCAATATACGGGAAACAGCTCCCTGCATAGGAATGTCACACGACAAAACTTCATAAGTCATCCGGCAATCCTTGAAATTGGTATAGATATATTCATTCGAGACGAAAAAGCTTCCATCGAAATGTTCCGTTATAAGCAACGGTTTTATCTGTACCGGCGACCACTGGGAACGTATGGCATAGAAACTTCCTTCCTTTTCCCTGCGCGGTCCCACAACACCATCGGGAGCATTCGATCCGTCCGAATCGAGTACTCCTCCTCTGTCGGAACGTTTGGGAGCCTCGTCACAGAATACCCAGATAAAGCCTCCTGCAAACATGGGATTCGTCATCCACCTGTCCCAAAAGTCACGAAGTCCGGCTCCTCCCCCCTGATCGTACATGGCATGCATAAACTCTGTAGGCATAAACACCTTATATCCGTTGGTAAAGCGTGCCACACCTGTAAGGTAAGCCGGATAATGATGCGTATCAAGTCCGTCGAAATCAGCCCAGGGATGGATGACATGCCGACGCTGGAACTTATCGTATTTACAGAAAAGGCTGTCATTATCGGTATTCCATCCGCCTTCGTTTCCGTTACTCCATAAGATAACCGACGGATGATTCACATCCCGTTCTACCATTTCTCTGATCAGCCGTGCACCGGTTTCCGTATCATAACGTCCATGCCAGCCCGAAAGCTCATCGATATATACCAGTCCGAGAGAGTCACACATATCAAGAAAATGTTCATCGGGCGGATAATGGGAACGTACAGCATTCATATTCATTTCTTTAATGAGCAGAGCATCCTGACGACTCATGGCTGCACTTGTAGTCCGTCCGCCGTCTACCGAAAACGAATGCCGGTTGATACCCTTCACAATCAGGCGGGTTCCGTTCAGATAAATACCGTCTTGCGGAAAAAACTCGATGGTACGGAATCCGATCCGTTCTTCACGAACCTGAATAACGTTTCCGCTGCGGTCTTTCAGTTCCAGACGCGCCACATAAAGTTCCGGAGCTTCGGTATTCCATACTTTTACATCCGACCATTTGCATGTAAACTCTATTTCTCTGCCGGAGGTGGCAAGCGGACAACTGACCTGCTCTTTGCCTTGCAGTGTCCGTAAGGGCTTTCCGTCTTTCAATCCTCTTATGGATACAGCCAGCACATGTCCTTCGGCATTACCAACCGTGCGCACCAAAGCACGCAGCGAACCGTCTGCACGCGCGTCAAGTATAAAATGTTCCATCGAAACAGCAGGAACGACCTCCAGCCATACCGGACGATAGATGCCCCCATACAGCCACCAGTCGGCACGTCGTTCGGCAGCATTCACCGACTTGTTTGCAGACTGCTTGGCTACTTTCACTTCGAGCAGGTTTTCCCCCTCGGCTTTCAGCAGTGAAGTTATGTCATAAGAAAAACGATAAAAAGCTCCCTGATGGATTTGTCCTGCCGGTTTGCCATTTACCCAAACTTCGGCATCGGTCATCACCCCGTCGAAAAACAGTTTGACGCGGTCGGTTTTTCCACAATCGGGAGTAAGAAAACGATAGCGGTATATACCTGTTTCATCACTGGGTTTTGCTCCTTTGATAGTATAATAACGTCCATAAGTGTATTCTCCAAATCCTTGCAATTCCCAGCAGGAAGGAACCTCTATGGATTTCCATTTTCCGGAATTTTGTCCTTTGGAACAATAAAATTCCCATGTACGGGTATAGTCTGTACCTGTCCCCGACAGGTAGATACGTTCGGGATGTGGAGCCTGTGCCTGCATATTCAGTGCAGAACAGATGCCTAGTGCAAGCAAAGCACGACGGATAATGTGTGTTTTCATATAAAAAAAATGCCTGAATTGGATTCTTTCAGGCAAAGATAAGAATTCGAAAAGAGCAGGGAAATAGAAATTTGTACACTTAGATGTATATCCGTGCATTTCAATGAATTACACTTACTGTACACAGACCTAAAAAACATGCTCTTCTTTTCCGGAAAATATGCTCTTCTTTTGATTAAAATATCAGCATCTTTTTCTGAAAAGATGCTGATATTTTCAGAGCAGGAATAAATCTGTGTGATGTATGTCCGGAATGGTATTCTGGTTTCCTGCTGTTACCCCGGTTATCGGATAGTCACCATGGTAGCTCCGAAACCGTATTCACGGAACGAAGCGTCCTGACTGGGATAGTTTTTATATTTGCGCTTGAGTTCATCAAGTATGGCACGACGCAAGACTCCATCACCTTTTCCGTGGATAAACACGATTTTCTGTCCTTTCTTATTTTTGTATTCTTCCAGTGTCTTGCGGAATACATCAAGCTGATAGTTCAGCATTTCTGCATTTCCCATACCTGTAGTATCGTCCAGCAGTTCATGAATGTGCAAGTCTACTTCTACAATATCATTTTTTACCTTGTGCTGTTTCTTTTGCAGCTTGGCTGGAACATCCGACACATTCTTCTGCAACAGGGCTTCCTTGATATCGTTGGCAGAAACATATACTTGTTTTACTTCTTCATCATCGCGTACAATATCGTATATCAAAGCCGGTTCGGCAAAGAAATCACTCTGCTGGAACGTATGCAACTTGTAGAATTTTACGGTATCAATACGCACTTCCGTATTGATAGCATTCTTCAGAAGGAAAGTACGGTCGTCTTTATAAGCAAGCAGTTGTACGGCTACATGTTCCATACCGTTCAATGCACTCTTTTCGAATTCCTCCAGATGCATCTTCATATTCGGCTTGATGGTTCCTCTGCTGCGCAGTGTCCAGCTTTTACCTTCTGCCGACAAATACAGATAATCGACAAAATAGTTGCTGTCGTTCACCAGATAAGCATCAAAAGCAGTCGATGAAATGGCCTTTACATCCTGAGGCACATAAGCCAGATATACGTTCAATACATCATTTCCCCGTATCTCCGGAGCACGGTATGTTACAGGCTTTTCTTCCTCTATTTCTTCTTCGGCTGCTTGCGGTGCTTCGGGTTTCTTCGCCGACTTAAGCGGAATATTATAGTCATCCGTCTGAATGACAACACACTCCTTTATCAGCATAGGTATCTCAAAACCGTCTTCACCTTCTACCAGCGCAACATCTTTTCCCTGAAATCCTCTTACTATTCCTCCTCCTACTTCGCTAAGGAAGCGGACTTTATCTCCTATTTTCATATTTTCTTCTTATTTGGTTCATTACGCAAAAGTAAGGATTTTACTAGTGAGTAATGATATTTTTACCTACTTTTTAAAGCAATGTTTTTCCTTTATCTATATAGGAAATATTTGAAACCTGCTTCCCCAAAAGCAGACTTCAGGCAGTTTTTCCGATAAAAAACTGCCAGCTCATGTATCCGAAAGTGTATTCCGAAAGAAACAAGAATAAAAAAAGTTATTCTTAGTAGGACTGAGAACAAAAACCCGAAAGAAATTCAGTAATTTTGCAGACATTAAAAAATACTACTCAACACTATGACAGAAACTAAGCATATAAAAATCAGCGATTATAACTATCCGCTACCCGATGAACGTATTGCTAAATTCCCTCTTCCTGTACGCGACCAGTCGAAATTACTTGTATATCGCCACGGGGAAGTAAGCGAAACTGTATTTACTTCTTTACCCGACTATATGGAACCGGGTATGCTGATGGTCTTCAATAATACAAAAGTTATTCAGGCACGCCTGCACTTCAGAAAGGAAACAGGTGCACTGATCGAAATATTTTGTCTGGAACCTATTCAGCCAAACGATTATGTACTCAATTTCCAGCAGACTCATCATGCCGCATGGTTATGTATGATCGGTAACCTGAAGAAATGGAAAGAAGGGCCGCTGCATAAAGAGATGACGGTAAAGGGAAAAACAATCACGCTGACTGCTACACGCGGAGAATGTCACGGTACAAGTCATTGGGTAGATTTCACCTGGGATAATCCGGAAGTTACCTTTGCCGATATACTGGAAGTATTCGGCGAACTGCCTATTCCACCTTATCTGAATCGTGAAACTCAGGAAAGCGACAAGGAAACTTATCAGACTGTTTACTCTAAAATAAAAGGATCGGTTGCTGCTCCTACTGCCGGACTGCATTTTACAGAACGCGTACTGGCATCGCTCAAAGAAAAAGGTGTAGACTTGGAAGAAGTCACACTGCACGTAGGAGCCGGAACATTCAAACCGGTGAAAAGCGAAGAAATAGAAGGTCACGAAATGCATACAGAATACATTTCGGTCAACAAAAGCACTATAGAAAAGCTGATTGCACATCGAGGAGAAGCTGTAGCTGTTGGTACAACTTCCGTACGTACACTCGAAAGCTTATATTATATAGGAGTAACTATCAGCCAGAATCCTGATGCCAGTCAGGAAGAATTGCACGTAAAACAGTGGCAACCCTATGAATCGGATGTTACACTCAGTACCATAGAGTCACTGCAATGTATATTGGATTATATGAACCGCCATAATCTTGACGCACTCCATACAAGTACGCAGATTATTATCGCTCCCGGATACGAATACAAAATAGTGAAGCGCATGGTCACAAACTTCCACCAGCCTCAAAGTACACTGCTTTTGCTGGTTTCGGCTTTCGTAAAAGGTGACTGGCATAAAATCTATGATTACGCACTGGCACACGATTTCCGTTTCCTGAGCTACGGAGACTCTTCGCTGCTTATTCCTTAAGCACTCTTTGATATAAATCAAGAAAAGGGCATCGGAAGTCATTTTTTTCTTATTAGATGAATAAAGAATAAACAAAACCCTGTAATTTTGTGTTGTAAAACATAAAACAAGGATAACATTAACTAGACTAACCCCATAAAAAGAGGGGAAAAGCAATACTAAATTAACTTAGTAAACGCAAAAACAAAAGAAAGGGTAACAATTATGAAACAGGTAAAAGATTTATTCAAAGCTATTAAGAAAAACTTGAATGCAAGTGCAATGGCAATGTACGGTCAGTATACAAGATAATATACACTGTACTGATTTTAGAAAAACATCAATACATCATCCATAACCAGAGGACGAAAGATTTTCAGATAAAATCTTTTGTCCTCTTTTTTTATATTCAGTAAACTGAAGCTTTACACACTCTTACGAACTATTCATTACCACCAATCAAGATATCTTCTCCCTACCTTCCCAGCCTAAGGGATAGGCTATTCTTCCACTCAGACCATGCAAGTTATCACATGATATCTTTAAGACACTCATATTTCTCCAGAGAATAAGGCGAATAATCGGGTAAGGCGTGAACCAGTTGTTACGTTAATTCGTTTTTATCTTGAGCTCCAAATACGTATCGAAAGAATATATAAAAGAAAAAAGCATCTTGGATTTTCTCCAAAATGCTTTTAATCTGTTGGGCTACTCGGACTCGAACCAAGAAAAACAGGACCAGAATCTGTTGTGTTACCATTACACCATAGCCCAAACTTATATTTACGGTATCCTCTCCATGAAGACTTCCGCTTTTGTAATCTGTTGGGCTACTCGGACTCGAACCAAGAAAAACAGGACCAGAATCTGTTGTGTTACCATTACACCATAGCCCAAAATCTATTGTTTTGTCAGCCTCATTTGATTTTGACGGTGCAAAGGTACAACTTTTTTATAATATACCAATATTTTGGAGCTTTTTTTTCAAAAAAATACAAAAGAAAAAGAGAATTAAGCCTCATTCCTTCGTGATATACAGAAAAGCAAGTATATTTGCTACATTAATTTATATATGAATAATAAATAAAAACGGAAACAATAATAATGGACGAAACAAAAGACTTAGTAAAGAAAATTACAGAAGGCATTCAAGAGAAAAAAGGAAGAAACATTGTAATAGCTGACTTAACCAATATAGAAGATACTATTTGTAAATACTTCGTTATTTGTCAGGGAAACTCTCCCAGCCAGGTTCTGGCAATCGTTGACTCAGTAAAAGAATACGTCAGAAAGACAACCGGTCATAAAGTATACGGAATGGATGGTGTGCGTAATGCACAATGGGTTGCAATGGACTACGGAGATGTACTGGTACATGTCTTTTTACCTGAAGTGAGAGATTTTTACAACCTGGAACATCTGTGGGCAGATGCCAAATTAACATCTCTCCCCGATATTGACTAATTTCATAAAAAAATTGTATGAGCGAAAATTTAAACAACAATAAACCTAAGATTAATGTACCCCGACCTAGTTTGAGTTGGCTGTACGTTATAATAGCACTTGTTTTTGGTTTTCTTTATTTCTCGAGCGAAGACGGAAGCGCTAGCAAGGAAATAACCTATACCGAATTCAAGGAAATGGTAAGCAAAGGATATGCAAGTAAAATCATTGCTTACGATGACAACACCGTAGATATGTTCATCAAGCCTGAAAACATTGTTGATGTGTTCGGAAAGGATGCTAATAAAGTAGGAAGAAGTCCTTCTGTAAATGTCAAGATAGGCTCAATGGAAGCACTCGATAAATTCCTTGACGAAGAACAAGACAGCGGAAACTTTACAGGTTCTATCAGCTACGAAAAGCAAACCAATTATTTTGGTATGATTTTCTGGAACATTGCTCCTTTCTTATTATTAATAGGAATATGGATGTTCGCCATGAGACGTATGAGTGGTGGCGGAGGTCCGGGAGGAGCCGGAAGTGTGTTCAGTGTAGGAAAAAGCAAAGCACAGCTTTTCGAAAAAGGAGCAAACCGCATCACTTTCAAGGATGTTGCTGGTCAGGCAGCAGCCAAACAGGAAGTAGAGGAAATAGTAGAATTTCTGAAACAACCTCAAAAGTATACGGAACTGGGAGGAAAGATACCTAAAGGAGCCCTGTTAGTAGGCCCTCCGGGAACAGGTAAGACATTGCTTGCCAAAGCTGTTGCAGGCGAAGCTGACGTACCTTTCTTCTCTATATCAGGTTCCGACTTCGTTGAAATGTTTGTCGGAGTGGGAGCTTCACGCGTACGCGACCTATTCCGCCAGGCTAAAGAAAAGTCACCTTGTATCATCTTTATCGATGAGATCGATGCTGTAGGTCGTGCCCGTGGAAAAAATCCGAGCATGGGAGGTAATGATGAACGCGAGAACACCCTGAACCAGCTGCTTACAGAAATGGACGGATTTGGTTCAAACAGTGGAGTTATTATCCTGGCTGCAACCAACCGTGTAGACATTTTGGATAAAGCCTTGCTTCGTGCCGGACGATTCGACCGACAGATTTATGTAGATCTGCCCGACTTGAACGAACGTAAAGAAGTATTTGGCGTACATCTCCGCCCATTGAAACTGGATAATACGGTAGACGTTGACTTGCTGGCTCGCCAGACTCCGGGATTCAGTGGAGCTGATATTGCCAACGTATGTAATGAAGCTGCTCTGATAGCTGCCCGCCACTCAAAACCCTCAGTAGGTAAAGATGACTTTCTGGCTGCAATCGACCGTATAGTCGGTGGTCTGGAAAAGAAAACCAAGGTTATGACAGCAGCAGAGAAACGTGCCATTGCGCTGCACGAAGCAGGACATGCTACGATTTCATGGTTCCTGGAACATGCTAATCCGCTGATTAAGGTTACAATCGTTCCTCGCGGACGTGCATTGGGAGCAGCATGGTACCTGCCCGAAGAACGTCAGATTACAACCAAGGAACAGATGTTGGACGAAATGTGTGCTACGCTGGGAGGACGTGCTGCCGAAGAAGTATTTATCGGTCACATCTCAACTGGTGCTATGAATGACCTGGAGCGAGTTACCAAACAAGCTTACGGCATGATAGCATATGCAGGTATGAGCGACAAGTTGCCTAACTTATGTTATTACAGCAATGACGAATACAGCTTCAACAAACCTTACAGTGAGCATACTGCTGAACTGATTGACCAGGAAGTGCAGAAGATGATCAACGAACAATATGCTCGTGCCAAGGCATTGTTGCAGGAGCATAAAGAAGGTCATAACCAGTTGGCACAGCTTCTGATAGACCGTGAAGTCATCTTTGCAGAAGATGTAGAAAAGATATTCGGAAAGCGTCCATGGGCATCTCGTTCGGAAGAAATCATGGCTGCTGAAGAAAAAGCTCTTCCTGCTCCCGAAAAGACAGAAGAAGCTGCTACAGCATCTGAACCGGAAACTAAGGAACAGACTGAAAACTCCGGAACTTCTGCTACACAAGATGAGGAAAAGCAAGCCTGACAATCATCTGATAAACAACAGATAACATAACTTTTGTCATTCAGAAGGCTCCAGACGAGCTTACTGAGTGACAAAAGTATTTTTAATAATAAACATTAAAACCTTACTGCCGTGAAAAGCAATTTTCTTCAACGAGCCATCACAGGAGTGATATTCGTAGCCGTACTTGTAGGCTGTATTCTGGGAGGGCCCATTTCATTTACAATTTTGTTTGCATTGATCAGTGCACTTACGATCAATGAATTCGGAAACATTATCAACCGAATGGAGCATACGCGCATGAACAAACCTATATCCATTCTGGCTGGTTTGTTTTTATTCCTCTGCTTCGGATATATCGGAGTAGTGCCGGGAGCGAATGAGATATTCATCCCTTATCTCTTCCTGATACTTTATCTGTTTATCAGTGAATTGTACAAGAAGCAACCTAATCCGCTCAATAACTGGGCATATGCCATGATGAGCCAGATATATATTGCCTTATCATTCGCTTTGCTCAACGTGCTGGCTTACCACAGCAGCGCAACAGAAAGCGTATCTCAGTATAACCCTATACTGCCCTTATCCATTTTTATCTTCAACTGGGTAAACGATACGGGTGCTTACTGTACCGGCATGCTGTTTGGGAAACACCGTCTGTTCGAACGTATTTCCCCAAAGAAATCGTGGGAAGGTTCTATCGGTGGAGCCGTGTTCAGCATCATTGCAGCCATCGTTTTGGCACACTTCTTTACATTCCTGAGCACTGGTGTATGGATTGGACTGGGACTGACTGTAGTAGTATTCGGAACATGGGGTGACCTGACCGAATCGCTGATGAAACGTACCCTCGGCATTAAAGATTCAGGCAATATCCTGCCTGGACACGGAGGTATGCTCGACCGCTTCGACAGTACTTTGATGGCCGTTCCAGCAGCTGTAGTATACCTGTATCTGGTAGGACTTATCCTTGCATAAGAGCATAAAAAGCGCCCTTCATTTCTTCTATACGTTTCAGATATGCATCTTGCTATGCAATCAGTTGATTCACAACGTATTGATAAATAGAAGAAATGAAGGGCTTATTATGTCTGAAATTCGTACAAAAAATCATTGCTGTCCGATAAAACTTTTTAACTCATCAATAACTTATTGATATACATAAAATTAAACACCAACTTTAACAAGGAGGCTTATCCTTAAAGATAATACTGATAATCAGCCTATTTAATATGTTTATCGGACACTAATAACAAAAAATAAAAAAACATCAAGAAGTTTTTCTACACTTTTGCTCTTCTTTCAACAAAGTCTCCATGTAAAAACAGAAGCCAATGGTATCAGGCTTTGTGATTCGACTTTAACAAAGCTGTAATCTGAGATGCAGCACGCTCCGACGCTCCGGGTTCTCCTAAAATTGCTATCAACCGGTCGTATTCTGAAAGCATAAGCGAACGTCCGCTTCCTCCCGGTACAATCTTAGCCAACTCCTTTTTTATATTGGCAACCGTCATACCGTCGGCAACCAGTTCAGTCACCACTTCACGGTCGGCTATCAGATTTACCAATGAAATGTATTTCACCTTCAAGATATGCCTGCGAAGGAAAGAAACCAACTTGCCTGCTGCCGTATAGTAACATACTACCTGAGGTACACGGAACAAAGCCGTTTCGAGCGTAGCTGTTCCCGAAGTAACCAGTGCAGCCTCAGCCTGCTGCAACAAACGGTAAGTCTGCCCGAACACAATCTTCGTACTGCTGTCGATATATTGTTTGTAGAAATCAGGCTCAATACCAGGAGCTCCCGCCACCACAAACTGATACTGCGGAAAACTGCGTGCTGCCTCAATCATACTCGACAGATTATCTTTGATTTCCTGCCGGCGACTTCCTGCAAGTAAGGCTATGATCGGTCTGTTTTCCAACCCATTGGCAGCAATAAATTCACTGAAAGTTTCCTCACCATTCTTCCGGAAATCATCCACAGCGTCGACACAAGGATTGCCCACATAATGCACCGGATACTGGTGTTTCTTGAAAAAATCGACCTCGAAAGGCAGGATAGAAAACAGTTCATCTACATCGCGCTTGATATTTTTGATGCGATATTCCTTCCAAGCCCAAATCTTAGGCGAAATATAATAGTAGACAGGTATCCGCGTATGCTGTTTGATATATTCGGCTATCTTCAGGTTAAATCCCGGATAATCAACGAGGATCAGCACATCCGGCTGCCACGCTTCAACATCCTTCTTGCAGTAATCCATGTTACGGAAAATAGTACGCAAGTGAAGCAGTACGGGAATAAAACCCATATATGCCAGTTCACGGTAATGCTTTACGCAAGTACCTCCCACCGCCTTCATCAGATCGCCTCCGAAAAAACGAAATTCGGCCTGCGGATCTTCGTGCTGCAAGGCACGCATCAGGTTCGATGCATGCAAGTCGCCCGATGCCTCTCCTACTATCAGATAATATTTCATACGTTCCAGTTCCAGTGTTTCAAGTCTTCCATCAGCGAATATGCCGTCACATCAATTTGCGTAGGAGTAATGGCCACATAACCGTGTTCCAACGCCCAGTGATCGGTATCTTCAGCATCAGGCTCGTTATTCTGATACTCACCTGTCAGCCAGTAATAATATCCGCCACGCGGATGATCTGCCTTAACAAATTCATTGGTCCATACCCCATCAGTCTGACGGCAGATACGCACACCTTTCAGTTCGTTTGTATCAGGGAAATTCACATTCAGACACTTACCTACGGGAAGTCCCTTTGCAAGCACTTCTTCTACAATGCGGCGCACATAAGGCAGCGTTGCAGAAAAATCAGCATCCGCACTATGATTACAAAGCGAAAATCCTACCGAAGGGATTCCTTTCAGGCATCCTTCTATCACCACTCCCATCGTACCAGAGTAGTGTACATTGACCGACGAGTTGTCGCCATGATTAATACCTCCTATCACCATATCGGGCTTACGGGGAACCAAAGCATGCAAAGCAAGTTTGACACAGTCGACAGGACTTCCCGAACACTTATATACAATGAGTCCCGGCTCCTGACGCATCTTTGTACAGCGAAGCGGATGCTCGGAAGTAATGGCTCCCGATGAACCCGAACGCGGCCCGTCGGGCGCAACAACAATGAGGTCGGCAACAGTGCGTAACGCAGCGATAAGTTCTTGTATTCCTTTGGCATTCACGCCATCATCATTCGACAGCAATAAAAGAGGTCTTTCGTTTGTCATATATTTCTCCATTAATAATCGCCGGTAAAGTTACAACAAATATTAATCTTCCCAAACCACGACGAATAATTACAGATAAATCGTTATCTTTGCCTCGCCGAAGTTATTAACAAAAGCCGTAAGTTATCAACATTTTCAAGAAATGTAGACATTTGCTGATACATAGTTTCGACGATTATTTGTTACTTCGCAATCAGATAAACTGATTAATATGGGAAAAATTATTGCTTTAGCCAACCAAAAAGGTGGCGTAGGTAAGACTACTACAACCATTAATCTGGCTGCATCATTAGCAACTCTCGAGAAGAAAGTGCTGGTAGTCGATGCCGATCCGCAGGCGAATGCTTCATCCGGTCTGGGAGTAGATTTAAAAGAAATAGATTGTTCTATTTATGAATGTCTTATCAATCAGACCGATATACGGGAAGCTATTTACACGACCGATATTGACGGATTGGATATTATTCCTTCTCACATCGACCTCGTGGGAGCAGAAATCGAAATGCTGAACCTGGAAAACCGTGAGAAGATTATGAAAAAGGCATTAGAGCCGATGAAAAGTGAATACGATTATATTCTGATAGACTGTTCACCGTCGCTGGGGCTGATTACCATCAACGCACTGACAGCTGCCGATTCGGTCATCATTCCGGTACAATGCGAATATTTTGCACTGGAAGGTATCAGCAAGCTGCTGAACACCATCAAGATAATCAAGACAAAACTGAACCCTTCGCTGGAAATAGAGGGTTTCCTGCTTACAATGTTCGACTCACGTCTGCGTCTGGCAAACCAGATATACGACGAAGTGAAACGTCATTTCCAGGAACTGGTATTCAAAACCATTATCCAGCGAAACGTCAAACTGAGTGAGGCTCCCAGCCACGGAATACCTGCCATCTTGTATGATGCGGATTCTACAGGAGCAAAAAACCACCTGGCTTTGGCAAACGAAATTATAAACAAAAATTAAGAAGCATAGAAAGCTGAAAGAATAAACAAATATGGCCGTACAGAAAAAATTTGCACTGGGCAGAGGACTCGACGCGCTGATTTCTACAAACGACGAGGTTAAGACTTCGGGCTCTTCTTCCATCAACGAAGTGGAACTGAGTAAAATCTCGGTAAACCCGAACCAGCCGCGCCGCGAGTTCGATCCGATTGCCCTGCAAGAGCTTGCCGACTCAATAGCTGAAATCGGCATCATACAACCTATCACTTTACGCAAGCTGAATGAGGATTCATATCAGATAATAGCAGGAGAACGACGTTACCGTGCTTCTATACAGGCAGGGCTGAAGACTATTCCTGCTTACATCCGTACTGCCGACGATGAGAATGTAATGGAAATGGCTCTGATAGAGAATATCCAGCGCGAGGACTTGAACTCGCTGGAAATAGCTCTCGCCTACCAGCATCTGATCGAACAATATGAACTGACTCAGGAACGTCTGAGCGAACGTGTAGGCAAGAAGCGTACTACCATCGCCAATTACCTGCGACTGCTTAAACTTCCTGCTCCGATACAGGTTGCACTGAAAAATAAAGAAATAGATATGGGGCACGCACGTGCCTTGCTTGCGCTGGATGACCCGAAGACACAGATACGTATTTTCAACGAAATAATCACCCAAGGGTATTCGGTCCGCAAGGTAGAAGAAATAGTAAAAGCCCTTTCAGCCGGCGAAAGCGTAGAGTCGGGAGGCAAGAAGATTGCTCCCAAAGGCGCCAAACTGTCTGAAGAATATACGATGTTGCAAAATCATCTGTGTACCTTCTTCGGTACAAAGGTGCAGCTTTCGTGCAGCAACAAAGGAAAAGGTAAAATCAGTATCCCGTTCAGCAACGAAGCTGATCTGGAAAGAATCATGGAGATACTGGACTCATTGAAACCAAAAGAATAAAAAGGACAAGTTTTGAGAGAACGATCGTTTACATATGTATTGTATATCGTACTGATGCTCTGTTTCGCATGGGGAGGAAGTACGGAAGGATATGCACAACGTGCACTCAAGCACCGGAAAGGCTTACTGAATGCCGATTCGATACGCGCGCAAAACGTGGCCGACAGCCTTGCTTTACTCGATACGCTGAATATACGTCAAAAGCGCATCGAGGAACTGGAAGCTCCGGTAGATACGGCCAGACTTATGCGTCAGAGTGACTCTTTGCAAAGCCGGAAACCTGTAACCATAAAGGAGAAAAAGAAATGGCTTCCCACTCCCAATAATTCTATCTGGTTGTCGCTTGCCATACCCGGAGCAGGTCAGATATACAACCGGAAGTATTGGAAACTGCCTATCGTTTATGGAGGTTTCGTGGGATGTACTTATGCATTGACCTGGAACAGCAAGATGTATAAGGATTATACACAGGCATATCAGGACATCATGAGTGACAATCCGAATAACGACAGTTATATGGATTTCCTGCCAGCCGGATATACCAAAGAAGATGTACAAAACAGACTCGATTATTATCAAGAGTTGTTCCGTAAACGAAAAGATGTCTTCCGTCGTCAGCGAGATTTAAGTATAATTGCTTTCATCGGAGTTTATCTGTTGTCGGTAATCGACGCATATGTCGACGCTGAGCTATCGAACTTCGATATATCGAACGATCTGGGAATGACACTGGAACCTGCAATATTTAACGATGCATACCGCAAGCTTCCTCAAGGAATAGGCTTGCAATGCAGTATTAGATTTTAAATTATGAAAAAACTATGTATTGGCATACTCGCCTTCCTTAGCTTTTCGCCCCTCTTTGCCCAACAAACGGAAAAGAGTATTGTCGTCCGCTCCAGTTCAGGTGTGGAGGCAGCTGCCGATTTGCCCGAAGGTATGCTTTCTGAAACAGACAGTTTATATCTGGACTGGATTTCGAAAAATTATATCAATCTGGGAGAAAACTGTACTGCGACTTCTACCAATCCGGAAGTAAGCGACTCTATCTACATGGATCGTCTGCAACGTATTCCGGCCATCATCGAAATGCCGTATAACGAAGTGGTGCGCAAATTTATCGACATGTATGCTACCCGCTTACGACAGAAGGTTGCATTCATGCTGAGTGCGAATAATTTCTACATGCCCATCTTCGAAGAGGCACTCGACTTGTACGACCTGCCGCTGGAGTTAAAATATCTTCCTGTCATCGAATCGGCCTTAAACCCGATGGCAACTTCCCGTCAGGGAGCCGTAGGCTTATGGCAGTTCATGCTGGCTACAGGTAAAATTTACGGACTGCAAGTAACCAGTCTGATAGACGAACGTCGTGACCCGATCAAGTCTACTCGTGCCGCAGCACGTTATCTGAAAGACTTATACGATATCTATCACGACTGGAATCTGGTACTTGCGGCTTACAATTGCGGTCCGGGCACAATAAACAAAGCTATCCGACGTTCGGGAGGAGAAAAGGACTTCTGGAAGCTATACAATTATCTGCCTCAGGAAACTCGTGGATATGTGCCGGCATTTATCGCTGCAAACTATATCATGACCTATTACTGTGAACATAACATCAGCCCGCTGGAAATGAGAATGCCGGAAGGAACAGATACTATACACATATCTCGTCCGCTCAACCTCCAGCAGATAGCTGCCGTATGCAACTCAAACATCGACGAGCTTCGTGCCTTGAATCCGGAGTTTAAAAAAGATATCATTCCTGGAAATGAGAAGCCTTATGCGCTTCGCCTGTCCAACAAGATGATGAGCTGTTTCCTCGAAAACGAAGACAGCATCTATAACTATAAACCGGAGGTCTATCAGACACGACGCAGCAAAGTAGAAGTAGCCGATATTAAATCGTCTGCCAAATCAGGAAAAGCCGTTTATCACAGAATCAGAAACGGAGAAACTTTGGGAGGCATTGCAGCCAAATATGGAGTAAGCGTATCGCAGTTACGCAGATTGAACGGAATCAAAGGCAGTAACATACGTGCCGGAAGATCACTCCGCATCCGATAAGTATCATATTTTTACACCGAAATATCATAAAAACCATCCCGACAATCCCAAGATTTGTCAGGATGGTTTTTCATTTTTCTATCTTCCTTTTCCATAGCTTTGTAAGAAAAAACTTCATTCTACTTGTTAAATTCTTTATTTTCTTTATTTTTGCAATATAGATTAAGGGAGTAATACAATGACGGATGAAAAACTTACACAAGAGCAAGCAGATGAAAAGCAAATAAATGATGCCTTTCAAGAACTTTTAGATCGATACCTGGAAAGCAAGCACCGCAAAAAAGTAGAAATAATCACCAAAGCATTTAATTTTGCCAAGCAAGCACATAAAGGTGTACGACGCCGTTCGGGCGAACCTTATATACTGCACCCTATTGCGGTAGCACGCATTGCGTGTGTAGAAATCGGACTGGGATCTACCTCCATCTGTTCGGCTTTGCTGCATGATGTAGTAGAGGATACCGACTATACGGTGGAAGATATAGAAAATCTGTTCGGACCTAAAATTGCACAGATTGTAGACGGACTGACAAAAATATCCGGAGGTATTTTCGGCGACCGCGCTTCGGCTCAGGCTGAAAATTTCAAAAAGCTCCTGCTTACAATGAATGACGACATCCGAGTCATTCTGATAAAAATAGCCGACCGTCTGCATAACATGCGTACCCTCGGTTCCATGCTTCCCAGCAAACAATATAAGATTGCGGGAGAAACCCTTTACATCTATGCTCCTCTTGCCAACAGACTAGGTCTGAACCGCATAAAAACAGAACTGGAAGACCTGAGTTTCAAATACGAACATCCGGAAACTTACAAAGAGATACAAGACAAGCTGCAAGCTACTCAGGCAGAGCGCGAAAGCGTCTTTACCGAGTTTACAGCTCCTATCCGTGCACAACTGGATAAGATGAAAATACCTTATCGCATTCTGGCACGTGTAAAATCTCCTTATTCCATCTGGAACAAGATGCAGACCAAGCATATCACGTTCGAAGAAATCTACGATATCCTTGCTGTGCGCATCATCTTTACTCCAAGAAACGAAGAAGAGGAACTGAACGACTGCTTCGATATCTATGTAGCTATCTCGAAAATATACAAGCCTCACCCCGACCGTCTGCGCGACTGGGTAAGCCATCCGAAAGCTAATGGCTATCAGGCACTGCACGTGACACTGATGAGTAACAAAGGGCAATGGATTGAAGTGCAAATCAGAAGTGAACGCATGAATGACGTTGCCGAGCAAGGATTTGCAGCTCACTGGAAATACAAGGAAGGTGGAGGCAGTGAAGATGAAGGCGAACTGAGCAAGTGGCTGAAAACCATTAAGGAAATTCTGGACGATCCACAGCCTGATGCGCTCGATTTCCTCGATACCATCAAACTGAACCTGTTTGCATCCGAAATTTTTGTCTTCACCCCCAAAGGAGAAATCAAGACTATGCCGCAAAACTGTACGGCACTCGATTTTGCTTTCTCTATCCATACATTCCTGGGCAGTCACTGTATCGGAGCTAAGGTAAACCATAAACTGGTTCCACTAAGCCACAAGCTACAAAGTGGTGATCAGGTAGAAATACTTACTTCCAAATCACAAAAGGTACAGCCTTCGTGGATAAACTTTGCCACCACAGCAAAAGCCAAAGCTAAGATACAAGCTATTCTGAAGCGTGAAAAGAAAGAAATGCAGCAGAAAGGTGAAGATATGCTTACCGATTTCTTCCATCAGGAAAACCTGCCGTCAAATGATGAGAATATCAAGAAGCTCTGCAACCTGCATCACGTAAAGAATTACGATGAACTGACCTTAAATATCGGTCAGGGAATATTCTCATTAGGTGAGGCAGACAAAAACGAGCTGAAGGAAAAGCCATCACCTACCAACTGGAAGAAATATATCAGCTTTGCATTCGGAGGAACCAGTAAAAACAAGCAGGAAGAGAAACAAGCTGAACAGCCTGCACTGAATATAGACAAAAAGAAAATCATCAAGCTGACTCCTGATGCCATTCAGAAGAATTACATTCTGGCTGATTGCTGTAAACCGATTCCGGGGGATGATGTACTTGGTTACATTGACGATAACAACCGTATTGTTATTCATAAACGTCAGTGCCCGATTGCAGCTCAGCTGAAGACCAGTTTCGGTAACCGACTGCTTGCTGTAGAATGGGAAACAGGCAAAGCATTAAACTTCCCGGTCAATGTATACATTAAAGGTATAGACGGCATAGGAGTCCTCAATCAGGTTACACAAGTTATATCTCAACAGTTGAATGTAAATATTCATAAATTGAATATTGAATCGAACGATGGTATTTTCGAAGGTCGCATTCAGCTTTACGTACACGATGTAGATGATGTGAACACCATCTGTACAAACCTCAAAAAGATAGATCACATCAAGAAAGTAACCCGTATCGAAAACTTTGAAGATACAATTGCCGACTAAAAAGACGTATCTTTCTGATGATGGCAATAACAGATTAAAAACCATTAAGACGAAATAAAGATATTCAGTAAATATCCCTAAAAAATACAATGGCATATGAAGATGATAGATCATAATCACTTCATATGCCATTTTTATTGTTGTTTTTCGTTGTTTCCTCACATATACGACGTCCGGAAAAAGTCTGATGATCGCTTAAAAAGACCTAGAATTAAGTCACCAGCCAAACAATTCACACCTGCAAGCATCAGGTGAGATAATCTAACTCCTTACGCATACTGAGCAAATCTTCTTTGATACGCCGCAAGCGGTCGATGATTTCGGCCGTATCACGAATGCTTTCTTTATTCTGCTTCAAACGCTGTCTGGCTCCGGCAAGAGTCATTTTCTTTTCTTTTACAAGATGATATACCAGGCGAATATTCTCAATATCCTCTTTCGTATACTGCCGGATATTTCCTCCCGCCTTCTTGGGAGCAATTATAGGAAACTCCTTCTCCCAATAGCGCAAAAGCGACTCGTTTACATCAAACATTTCCGCCACTTCACGAATAGAATAATATAATTTCAAATTTTTATCGCTCTTCAAAGCCATGTCCTTTCTGTTTAGTCTGTAATATTAATCGAATACCTTACCGTGGTTGGCAGCAATCTGAATCATCTTGTCGTAATCATCCGCATCCAAATCCATGAAGTAATAGTTCACCGGATTCATAATCTGCCCTTTCAGATGCACTTCGTAGTGCAAATGCGGTCCGGTACTCTTTCCCGTACTTCCTACCTTGCCAATAGTTTCTCCACGCACTACTTTCTGCCCTACCTTCACATCAATTTTACTCAAGTGGGCATATCGGGTGACATAACCGAAACCATGATTAATGACAATACAGTTGCCATACAATCCTTCCCAGCCTGCTTTCTGTACCGTACCGTTTCCAGTGGCATATACCGGCGTACCTACGTTGGCAGAGAAGTCCATGCCCGCATGAAACTTCACTGTTTTATAAATAGGATCGATACGATTTCCATATCCCGATGCCGTCTGCTTCAAATCTTTATTGGCAACCGGCTGGATGGCAGGAATACACGCCAGCATATCATCCTGTTTCTTGCACAAGTCCACCACCTCATCAAACGATTTCGACTGCATATATATCTGACGTGAAAGCAAGTCCATCTTCTGAGTAGTATTCACAACCAACTTTGCATTTGCCATATCCATCAGGTCCTCGTAACGATTCGTCTTGCCATAACTGGCAGAACGCAAAGCATCCGCTACGGGATCTGCCTGCATGATCACCCGATAAAGGTTGTCGTCACGCTGCTGAAGCTGCTGCATTACGTCAAGCGCCTCATCCAGACGGGTAGACAAAATATGATACTGTGAAAGCAAACGCGAATTTTCCACACGAAGATCCTTTTCCGAAGGAGAACCGAAGATAAGCAACAAGATGATAAAGCATCCGGCACCCAGTCCCATCCCCACAAACAAACGCCTCAGGTAGCTCATCGCCCGCTGGCGCATAGTGGGATAAATACGGTCGTATGTACGCGTTTTCGGATTATATATATAATAGACTTTCCGCATTCAAATCTTGTTTTGAAAAAATTTAAGACGCAACACATCAAGTTTTTGCATCAAACATACGGACAAAAATAATAAAACCGATTATCTTTGCAAATCAATTTTGAGAATATTAACTACAAGACATTATAAGCATTATGTTGACAGCAAACGAAATCCGCGACTCATTTGTAAAATTCTTTGAGTCGAAAGGACATCAGATCGTGCCTTCAGCACCGATGGTCATCAAAGACGACCCGACATTGATGTTCACCAATGCAGGTATGAACCAGTTTAAAGATATTATTCTGGGCAATCATCCTGCGAAATACAAACGTGTAACCGACTCACAGAAGTGCTTGCGTGTGAGTGGAAAACATAACGACCTAGAAGAAGTAGGTCACGATACATACCATCATACCATGTTCGAAATGCTGGGTAACTGGTCTTTCGGCGACTACTTCAAGAAAGAAGTTATCGGATGGGCATACGAATATCTGGTAAAGGTATTGAAACTCGATCCGAAAGATTTGTATGTAACCGTATTCGAAGGAAGCCCTGAGGAAGGACTTGCCCGCGACGATGAAGCTGCCGGATACTGGGCTCAGTATTTCCCCGAAGATCATATCATCAACGGCAACAAGCACGATAACTTCTGGGAAATGGGTGATACAGGTCCTTGCGGCCCGTGTTCTGAAATCCACATCGACTCGCGTTCGGCAGAAGAAAAAGCTGCTGTTCCGGGACGTGAACTGGTTAACAAAGATCATCCGCAGGTTATCGAAATCTGGAACCTGGTGTTCATGCAGTACAACCGCAAGGCTGACGGAACACTGGAACCACTTCCTGCAAAAGTAATCGATACCGGTATGGGATTCGAACGTCTGGTACGTACTTTGCAAGGCAAGACATCCAACTACGATACCGACGTTTTCCAGCCTATCATCAAGGCTATCGGCGATTTGTCGGGCAAGAAGTACGGTGAAGACGAAAAAGTAGACGTAGCCATGCGTGTGGTAGCCGACCACATCCGTACCATCGCCTTCTCTATCACCGATGGACAGCTGCCATCGAATGCAAAGGCTGGTTACGTAATCCGCCGAATCCTGCGTCGTGCCGTTCGCTACGCTTATACCTTCCTCGGACAGAAGCAGGCCTTCATGTACAAGCTGGTTCCGGTACTGATCGAAAATATGGGTGGTGCTTATCCTGAACTGAAAGCTCAGCAGGCCTTGATTGAGAAAGTAATGAAGGAAGAAGAAGAATCATTCCTCCGCACACTGGAAACCGGTATCCGCCTGCTCGATAAGACAATGGCTGAAGCCAAAGCTGCCGGTAAGACTGAAATCAGCGGTGTAGACGCATTTACACTGTACGATACTTTCGGATTCCCGTTCGACCTGACCGAACTGATTTTGCGTGAAAACGGTCTGACTGCCGATGTGAAAGGCTTCGAAGCTGAAATGCAGAAGCAGAAACAGCGTGCACGTAACGCTGCTGCTGTAGAAACAGGCGACTGGGTTACCCTGAAGGAAGGCGAAACTCATTTCGTGGGTTACGACTATACAGAATACGAAACCAGCATTCTGCGTTACCGTCAGATTAAACAGAAGAACCAGACTCTCTACCAGATTGTACTGAGCGAAACTCCGTTCTACGCAGAAAGTGGTGGTCAGGTAGGTGATACCGGCGTACTGGTAAGCGAATTCGAAACCATCGACATCATCGATACCAAGAAAGAAAACAATCTTCCTATCCACATTGCAAAGAAACTTCCGGAACATCTGGAAGCTCCGATGATGGCATGTGTAGATACCGACAAGCGTGCAGCTTGTGCAGCCAACCACTCTTGTACTCACTTGCTGGACGAAGCATTGCGTCAGGTACTGGGAACTCACGTAGAACAGAAGGGTTCTTTGGTTACTCCTGATTCATTGCGTTTCGACTTCTCTCACTTCCAGAAAGTAACTCCGGAACAGCTTCGCGAGGTAGAACATCTGGTAAATGCTAAGATCCGCGAAGATATTCCGTTGACAGAATACCGTAACCTGCCTATCGAAAAGGCAAAAGAACTGGGTGCAATCGCTTTGTTCGGTGAAAAATATGGCGATGAAGTACGTGTCGTACAGTTCGGTTCATCTATCGAATTCTGTGGTGGTACTCACGTATCGGCAACAGGAAAGATCGGTATGGTGAAGATTATCTCAGAAAGCTCTGTTGCTGCCGGTGTACGCCGTATCGAAGCTGTTACAGGTGCGAAGGTTGAAGAAATGTTCGATACTGTACAAGATACTATCAACGATCTGAAAGCTTTGTTCAACAACGCTCCCGACCTGAAAGCCGCTATCTCGAAATACATCGAAGAAAATGCCGGTCTGAAGAAACAGATGGAAGAATTCATGAAGGAAAAAGAAGCTGCTGTAAAGAACAAGCTGATTGAAGGTGCAAAAGAAATCAACGGTGTGAAAGTTATTCAGGCTGTTCTTCCGATGCCAGCTGACGCAGTCAAGAATATTGCCTTCCAGTTGAAAGGACAGTTCCCTGAAAACTTGTTCGTAGTAATTGGTAGCGTATTCGAAAACAAGCCGTTGCTTACTGTTACCATGAGCGACGATCAGGTGAAGGCCGGACTGAATGCCGGACAACTGGTTCGCGAAGCTGCCAAACTGATCCAAGGTGGTGGTGGTGGTCAGCCTCACTTTGCAACTGCCGGCGGTAAGAATCCTGACGGACTTAGTGCAGCAGTCGACAAGATTGTAAGCCTGGCTGGTTTCTGATTGTAAATTACAAGAATAAAATACAAAAAGGTTCTATCATTTTCCCGCTATGGGGTGATAGAACCTTTTTTATTACAGATTAGGATGATTAGCGTACAAATCAATTATTGCAGTCTGACAAGAATCTTCAATCCAAAGATAGAGTATTGATGAACAAGCAATTATCCTACAGAATTCAGCTATGCAGGTTATCTACAGGAACAATGCTGATAAGCTCATATTCATATATGTTTATCGGACACTTATCTAAACCAATAGCTCTTCTTTCTTGAATTGGAATTCCGACCTCTACCTTTTCTTCTTTCCGAACGTGTTTCTCTTATCCTACAAATCCAGATAAGTCTTCAGTGCCTTTATATATTCTTCCATCGCTTTTCTGCCTGTTTCTGTAATCCGGCACGATGTACGAGTCTTTTTTCCGACAAACTCTTTCTCTACCTGAATGTATCCCGCCTTGCTCAGTTTATCCAGTTGCACACTAAGATTACCGGCAGTAGATTCTGTCTTCTCTTTCAAGTACACAAAGTCGGCCTCATCTACCGATAATAGGATAGACATAATCGCCAGACGCAGTTGCGAATGTATCAACGGATCTAGTTCAGCAAGCATAAGCAGCGGCTTTTTTATTCAACAAATGTCCTGGTATCACCATCATAAGCAAGAAAGAAAAACCGAAATATAGATTCCATTCCGGAGCCACTCTACCGCCATTTGTCAGTACCATCAGCATATAGACAGCAACCAAAAAGGCAACAAGAGGTGAATACACCAGGGCTGGAACCCGAACAATCAGACCGGTAATCGAAGTTCCTATACCCGCATATAGTAAACACAGCGGAAGCATCAAGCCAAAATTGCACGAACCAATCACCATACCTATCAGTAGCATGGCCACAACAGTCAGTCCGAACAACGATCCTACGATGCACCAGGTATGAGCAAGCATCTTATCCATATGTGTTACCACAGAAGGTTTCTTACGAACCTGAAATACTTTCATAACAATGGCAGGAATAAACATCAAAAACCACAAGGCGTTCCACAACGGTCTGCCTGTGATATACACGGCTGCATATACAACTACAGAAAGCACTACTGCAGCATATCCATAAATCAGAAAAACATTGCCACTACCCCGTTCCAAATTTTCTTTCGTCATTTGAATCATCTGGGAAATCAGTTCCAGACTTTCTTTTTCTGTAAACATCTTCTTTTCTTCCATACTCCTTACATTTTTAAAAGATAAAACAGTTTATTTTATAAACTACCACTGCAAAAAAATAGAAATCCGCGCGTTTATTCCTATTTCTATTACATCACAAATATAAAGTAGTTTATTTTATAAACCAAATATTCTGTTGTTTTTTTCTGAAAAAAGTAAATTTCCTACCAAGTCAATTGTAATAAAGCACAACTATCCATGAAGATTTTGCTGTGACCAACGCATAATAAAACATTTCTGTCCGACAAAACATTTTCGAAAGCTCATAGTCGCTTGTAATATAGCAGTTGGTTTATTCATCGATACAACAGAGTTTTCAAAGCCTTAAATACAACTGAGAATCAACCTATTGATAAATTTATCACACAGCGATAACAATAAAAAAACTCTTCCCAAAGGCTTTTAAAAAAGACCTTCAGAAAGAGTTTCTATAATATCAGCAATTTCTGCCCAAAATATCTCGATGTTTTTTTATTTTCTGTACAAAAGTTCAGCAAGTTCGTACAAAAATTTTCAGAGAAATTATGTACTCCGTCGCAAGCCCAGCAATCAAAGATTACCGAAATACGTATCGAGCAACTTTTTCGCAGCCGAGAACGAAGTAGCCTTTCCTTGCAATACCTCCTGTTCCTGAGCTGTAAGCATCGAAGCGATAGCCGGATTGTTGTAGAAACTATCACGCAAATGTTCGTTTATCGTTTCATACATCCAGTATTTAGCCTGTTCGTTGCGGCGGTAATCAAAGTATCCGTTCTTCTTCACAAAGTCGATATAACTGTACACCATGTCCCAGATCTCCTTGATTCCGATGCCATAAAAACCTGAATATGTCAGCACCTGTGGTGTCCATCCCGATTCAGGAGCCGGAAACAGATGCAGTGCATTACGGAAATGAGCAGCAGCCAGCTTCGCCTTCTCGATGTTATTACCATCAGCCTTGTTGATGATGATACCGTCTGCCATCTCCATTATACCACGCTTGATACCTTGCAGTTCATCTCCTGTTCCGGCAAGCTGTATCAGCAGGAAGAAATCCACCATCGAATGAACGGCCGTTTCGCTCTGTCCTACTCCCACTGTTTCAACAAAGATTTTATCGAAACCTGCTGCTTCGCACAAGATAATCGTTTCACGGGTTTTACGGGCTACGCCACCCAGCGAACCGGCAGAAGGGCTGGGGCGGATAAAGGAATCTGAATGAACGGAAAGTTTTTCCATACGGGTTTTATCTCCCAAAATACTTCCTTTCGAACGCTCACTGCTCGGGTCGATAGCCAGTACAGCCAGCTTACCTCCACGTTCCAGTACATGCAGGCCGAATACATCAATCGACGTACTCTTCCCCGCTCCGGGAACACCACTGATACCCACACGGATAGAATTGCCTGAATACGGCAAACATTTTTCGATAACCTCCTGTGCAACTGCCTGATGCTCGGGTTTCACACTCTCTACCAGCGTGACAGCCTGACTAAGTACGGTTACATCGCCTTTTACGATACCTTCCACGTACTCGCCTACGGTAAACTGACGGCGCTTGGGTTTCTTTCTCAGGTTCAAATAAGGATTTATACTGGAGGGTTGTTCGATACCCTTGTTAACAGTCAATCCCTTGTACTCCTCACTGTTCTCAGGGTGTTCCATAGTCTTAGTATTTTAAGTTGATAATAATAGCCTTACGAGAATATCTTAAGGCTGTACGATTTTTGCCTTTACCCGAATGGTAACCGACGGTTTATTCGGGTCGTTGGTAATCATCAGTACACGGGGAGTACCTTTCACACGCGAAAGGTTCTCACCAAGTACGGTAATCTTCAGCTTGGCAGATTCACCCGGCTTCAGTACTGTTTTCTTCAAATTGACGGCTAGAGCGATGTTGAACACCTGCATATCCTGAATAACCAAATCGGTCTTTCCCGTATTGGTAATGATGACGTTCTGCGATTTTTTCTGTTTCGGTTTCAGCGGAGGGAACTCCAGCTGTGTAGTAGAAAGCGAAATCTGCGGAGGATTGTTCTTCTGCTGTTCGGTCAGTCCGGAGAAATCCGGCAACAAGACTGTCGATACAGGTATTTCGTTGTCGCTTCCCACTTTGTCGCCCGGATAGCGTGACAGATACACCGATGTACGGGTAATACCGAACTTTGGAAGTTTTTCCGTATCGAGCGTAACGATAATCTTACCGTTCTTACCTCTTCCCAGCACTTCGGGAACTGCCTTTGCACTCAGATAAGGAGGCAGATGCATCAACACCGGAGAATAAGCTTTATTGGATGTATTGGCTACCAGAATACTAAATTCAGGATGGTCGCCTTTATTGACATCTTTAAATTCTATTTCATCTTTGTCCAGACGGATTGCACCAAACCCGAAAGGATGGGTAAACGAATAATTTCTGGCGTCGGCTGTTACTTCACCATTAAATTCCAGATAAATAGGACGATAAGAAGCGTTGCAGTAAATACCGACTTCTTTATAGAAATGTCCGATAGCCTCTGCGTCGAAAACGGCTGTTACCGTACCTTTTCCACCGGCAGGTATCGGAAACTTAGTCCAGTCGACCTCCGTACAGCCGCAGGAAGAAGTTACTTTCGAAATAACCAGCGGTTTGTCACCCGTATTCGTGAAATTATAAGTAATGGTCACCGGATTGCGCCAAAGCACATATCCCAACTCCTGCACATTCTTGTCGAATGTTATTTTCGGCTGTGCCTGAGCAACCAAAACTACGGCAAACAATATATTGAATAGAAATAAAATGCGTTTCATCTTTCAGTGTGTTACTTGTTTAGAGTGAACAAAGATAAAGAGAAAATCAAAGACGAACAAAGGTTGGTGGTGAATTAATATAAATTTGCCGATACAGCGGTAAAAAGAAATACAGGCTGATGCAGATTTTTCCATACCGGAAAATACATCAGCCTGTACTGTTTTCTAATGAATTATTCTACTGTCAGAGATTGTCCTCCTGTGTGTCCGCTGAACTCGGGAGCATAAACCGACTGGATGGTTGCCACACCGGCCTGATAATTTCCCGCACGGTCTAAATAAACTTCATACTCCAGCGTATATGTACCCTTCGGCATCCGGTCGATAAAGAGTTCGGTCGAAGCATCCCGGTTCACCTGATAATATCCCAGACCGTTGTTCCAATGATAGCCGGACAACTGGTTTTCCGGTTCCATACATGCCGCACGCTCATCCTTTATCCGGATAAAGTCCATGTCGCGATCAGCCTTTACCGTCAGTCGTACAGTCAGTTTATCTCCAGCATGCAAGGCAGTCTTCCGCGAAACCTGCTTACCGTCGAGCCAATACTCACGTACTATTGAAACGCCGTTACCTTTTGCCGGAAGTACCTTATCCATATCCTCCAGATACTGCGCATATACAGCTCCCCAGCCTATACCGGTTCCCGACTTCGAAACGACAACACGTTCCACACGAGTATCCGTTCCGGTCAGCGTCTTTCGGGTATATCCTAAAGCATCGTTCGGAGTACGTACCTCAATATTGCCGGCTACTGCCTTCATCTTTCCATTCACCTGCAACTGCTTACCGGAGCCGTTCAAGAAAGCATACACCGCATCTGCTGTTGCAATACCGCTTTCCCATACCTGAACCTGCTTCTGTTTGAGCAGCCAAAGCTTCATACCGGCCAGCATATCCTCATCGGGAGCAATCTGCCGGATAGCCTCCATAGCAGCTACCTGTGCAGGAATTCTGTAATTGCTCCATGAATAAGGCGCTTTCGGTGTATCGAAATAAACTCCCAGTTGCGGCGTGCTTACCGTATACTCCTTAACAGACTGAACCAATTCCTGAGCCTGACGCTTTCTGCCATCAGCCTGCATAATGAGAGCAATCATCGCCTTCTCACCGATAGAATACTCAGCCGAACGGTTTTCCAGCTTATCCGTCATATAGGCGTTTATCTGTTTATCTGCCAACGAAGCAGCCTGTCCGTCGAGAGCACAAACATACAGATAGTGTACCACCTGCCCGTTGGGAACAAGGTTTTTCGCACCTTCCTTTTCCGCCTTCTTCATCATTTCATAATCTTCTTTCACTGCGTTCTGTAAATAGCGCAAAGCCTGTGTATACATCGGAGCGACCTTTCCGTCGAGCGTCACATTCATGTGCTGCAAACGTGCCAGCATCTCCACAATCTGCGTTGTAATATACCGGCTACCTGTCATACCCTTATACCAGCTCCATGAGCCATCGGGAAGTTGCAGTTCTTGTAAACGTTCTACCGAAGTACGCAGGCGGTTGTCCATCGAATTCAGATCGAACAACAAAGCTATACGCCGTTTCTGTTCGCCTTCCTCAATTGCTTCGGAAAGCCACGGAGTTTCTTCCAGCAACAGATTCTTCAAATCCTGATTGCGTTCGAGATTACTCAAAAGCGTTTCTTTACTTCCTCCCTGAGCAATCCAGGTATCAAACACCTGTTTGATGCGGGGATTTACCTTTACAATAGCCTCAGCAAGTGAATTGGCATAATAGGCAGTTGCCCACGACAATGCATCTTCTTCTGCCGGATTGCCGATAACAGGCAGCGCCTGAACAGCATACCAGTCGGGATTTGCAGTCAGCTCCACTGTCAGCCGTCGTTCGGTAGCCGTTTTGCTCTGCTTGTTGAACAAGTCTTCGGTTCCGACTTCCGTCATGCTTTCTCCACTCAATTGGACAGGAATGGTTTCCGTCATCCACTGCTTGTCGGTCAGTACCGGCAAGTAATGCTGTTCGCCGTCGCTATATTCTCCAGCCTCGGCCGTAATCCGGCATACCACCATATCATAGTTATCAGGAATCTGGCAGTCGAACCGTACGACTCCCGTTGTTCCTTCTGCCACACTGAACGGTTGCTGATAATCGTAAACCACTTCTTCTGTCACCGGATCGTATAATTTGATACCGGCATTCCCTTCAATCTTATCCATCGACAGATTGACCAGCGAAGCAGCAATAACGGTTCGGTCACCTTTGCGGACAAAACGCGGCATATTAGGCTGCACCATAAACGGCTTGCTTGTCTTCACGGTCTGCGTCAGCATGCCGTAATCGACATCCTGTGTATGCGCCAGTCCTGTGAATTTCCATTCAGTCAACGCATCCGGTACGGTAAAGACGATACTTACCCTACCCAGTGAATCAGACCGCAAATTCGGATAGAAAAAGGCTGTTTCGGCAAAGTTCTCACGCACCGGAATCATCGTTTCTTTATCATCTGTTCCTTCGACAGCTGCATCATTTTCTACAATCTGCAAAACTTCTTCTACGCCAGCACTGCCGCTTTCTTTTTTAAAGCCGGACGATACAATATCCGGAGAGGCGACTACCGCCGATTCCTCAACAGTCATGACAGGCTGATATTTCACCTCTACGGCATTTCCGGCATCGTGTTTCGCCAGAATACGGGTTGATGTACCAGCCAGATTGATGCCTCGCATATAAACATTTCCGGAAAAGACTAGCAAAGAACTATACTCACCATTCAGCAGATTCAGTCCGGTGTACGTCCTTACGTATGGAAAACCTGCAAACATGCCGATTCCCTGGTTTGCCGACAACATACCTGCATAAATCCATGGAACAGGACGAGAGAACCACAGATTAAAACGCCAGTCGTGCTGGTACAGCTTATCGAGCGAAGCATCGTAAAGAGATGCCATCACATTAGCTTTTACCGGATTCCCGGCCGCATCTGTAATATGCATGCTCCATTCTTCCTTATTGCCCGGCTGCAACTTATCTCTGAAAGTTTCCCACTTCAATGTCAGTTTCTTTTCCGGTTCCGGCCGGATGATTGTCGCCTGCTTGCTATACAGGCTGCCATTCCGCATGAAAGCAAAGTTTACGGTAATACCATCGCCATACACCTCCTGATACGGATAACTGAATTTCTTGATTTCATCATTCAGTGTCAATCGCTGAGAATCGATCCGTTTGCTTCCACTGTACACATCGACCAGCAGATACACATTCTTTTCACTGGTTCCCACATACAAAGTTGCCGGAGCCAATTCGTTAAACTCGGTTCCATCCTGATAGAACCAGTCGACAGCAGGATACGGGAGTCGTGTATCCAGACGCGAGAACAATGTAAAATCTTGCTCTGCCGTACATACTCGTCCCTGCGCATCCGTTGCAGAAATTTCAATGCGATATCTGCCCGAAGGTAATGCAAGCAGTTCGGAAGGAACAAACGAACGTTGAGCTTCCGCCTTGCCTTCCAGTTGCAATCCGGCTTTCTTGCCCGCATTATCCAATGCAAACACACGGTAAGCGACCTCCGTCTGTACAGGAGTTCCATTCAGGTTCAATGCCATAAACTGCACCTTTTCCTGTTTCTCACGCATGACCATACCCGACAGTCCACGTATCTGCAAGCCCAACGACTGCTTACCCACCGGAAGTGACAAGGTGTTTGTTTGTGTTTCAGCCGCTCCATCGGTTACCTCTGCCTGTACTTCATATACATAATAACGGTGCTCCAGCATATCCCTTCCGGTTGTTTCCGGGGCAGTAAGTACCACACGGACACTAAAATTACCATCAGCATCCGTCTGCACCTCACCGTTATCCAACTCTACCTTATTCATACCTCCCATACGGAACCACATATATTCCGAACGGGATATCGTATATTTTACCTTTGCCATACGGACTGGTGCTCCGGCAAATGTCTTTGCTTCTCCTTTCACCACAATGGAATCGCCCATATTATATGTGTCTTCGTACGGAGTAAAGACCACATCGAAAGTAGGACGCTTGTATTCCTCTACCTTGATAATGGCAGAAGCTCCATCCATCGACACATAATAAGTACCGGGAAGCAGGTTCTGTGGCAGCACAAATTCACCCGACAATACGCCAAAGTCGTCTGTCGATACGGTATATTCGGCTACATTACGCTCGGCAGCATACAGTTTCAGAGAACTTTTTTCGCCCTTTATCACACGAAGAGAATCACCGTTCTGTTCGTAAACCATACCGGAAACATATACTTTCTGCCCCGGACGATACAACGAACGGTCGGTAAACAGATTTACCTTCTTCTTCCATCCCTGCACTGTTTCTCTGACAAACGAAGCATTTCCTCCTATACTTGAAATAGCAGTGAAATCATTTCCTGCCATACGGACATTGTAATAAATCCTGCCCGAACGGGGAACATCTACCGTAACACTGCCTTTACCATCGGTCTTATATACCTGAAGTACATTGTATTCATTTCCGTTCAACCGATACGTTACCACTTCTGCACCCGGAACTGGTCTGCCCGTCAGTTTATCTACAGCAACAAACTCCTTGCGTCCCTCTGACACAGGAATACTGATGCACTGATAAGGAGAAACAAACAACAACGAATAATCAATACCTTTCGCACTCCCTTGAGGAATTTGCTTTAACATGTAAATTCCCGCTTCGGGCAATGTATAATGCAATACCGTATCACGCTTTTCGTAATCGGGGGTAGAAGGCAAGGCGTAGTAACGTGAAGCCACTTTTGTACCGTAATTCTGTATCAACGTTTCTTCCTTCAGATTGCCGCGAATCAATGAAGAAGCAGGAGATATATTCAGACGATACAATTCGAAAGACACTCCTTTCAGATTGGCATACGTCAGGTTCATATCCGCCTCGTAGTTGGGATATACAAAAGGAATATTCATTGAAAGATACGGACTGGAAGCAAAATCAATGTATGAACGCAACTGAGACACCCATTCGTGCTTAGGATATTTTTCAATTCCTTCTCGTGCCGCCTCAACCGACTTAAGCAGTTCATTGTTCATACGATAGATATAGGCCAGTTTTACATATACATCGGCACAGACCGGCAGATCCTTGTATTCTTCTGCCAGCTTACGCAATTCCTCCGCTACCTGCTCCGGCGTCAGCGCTTCACGTACGATGCTACTTCCCGCCCCTTCCCAGCAGTACAACAAACGGGCTTCCTTAGTCAGTAAAGCTGCCTGACGGTTGCTTTCACCGTAGAAAGCAATCAGTCCGTCGTACAGTGACAATGCTTCCGACACACATTTCAGTCTGTCGGAATTAAAACGATAAACAGACAAACGTTCAATTGCCTGCCGGGAAAGCAAGTCGAACATATTATCATCCAGATACTTTTCACTCAGCTCGCCGGAAGTTGTCATCGGACGGAAATCCTTGGCAGAAACCTTACCCAGTACCTCTCTGTCTTTCAGCGAAAGACGGAAATACCGTATCGCATCATCTTCCGTACCCAACTGCTGATTATCCAGTATCAGGCTCCCCATTACATGATTCAGTGCGGCACGCCCCACCCTATCTGTTTCGCTTTCTGCCCATTTCCGGATACCATCGTATTCCGCCTGTGCACTGTCCGGAGTAAGCTGGATGCGTGATTCAGCACGCACAATATAGGCCTTCATCATCTGAGGGATGTTCTTTTCGCTCTTTGCTTTAGTGTATATTTTATCAACTACACCAATAACCGTTTTCGGCAAGTCCTTCTTTTGGGCTGCTTCTACTTCTTTCCAAAGTTCATTATAATTCTGTGCCTGCAATACAGATGAAAACAAACTGAAAAACAGTATCAGCCAGCTCATCAAATGTACTTTCTTCATATCGCATATAGTTTGGTTTCACATAACATTGTTCTATAAAGAAAAGAAATTTTCACTTAAATGCTGCACAGATTTTAATTAAATTATCTGAAAGACTAAGTAAGTTACCATAAAAGACATTGAAACCTTATCCCAAAACATGCTGATGTTTCTTCTAAAAGATGCTCATGTTTTCCCCCAAAAATGCTGATGTTTTACAGAACTTCTGCCCGTATTTTTCAAAAAAAATCCTTCGCGCTCCTGTATTTCCAAAGAAATTCCAAGAAGCGCAAAGGATTATGAAGGCATCCTTTAACGGGCTGTGGTACAAAATTTTCTGTCGTATCCGACACTATCAACGGGGTGCTTAAACCTTTCTGTCATTACATTTTCATAAGCATATCAGTTTGCCTTCCAAATTATATAGAGATTGTGTACTGTGTTGATTTTCAATTAAATTAAACGATATTCATCATATACACCCCAACAAATAAAAAGCGCCCACCTTATATATATTCACATCTATTGTTTCATATCTTATATCCGATTATAAGCCTTCATTCAGATAGACTTCCAGATTGGTATATCCTTCACGACTTAACGTTACTGCTGGTCCATCTGCCGGATTCTCGGGATCCAGTCCGTGTTTTCTTTCCCACACGTTGGGCATACCGTCACCATCAGTATCCAGAAGAGCCTGCAAATCGGTATTTCCACCGGAAAGGTCCACCCATGGTGATGAAGCTCCTTCAGGCATGACATCCTCAGGCAAGTCGATTATGCCAGGCGAACTGGTAGCTTTTTTATCAATGCTTCCCATATAAGTCGCCGTACCGGTACGAGTTTCTCTTACAATCCGCTCATCGATTTCATCTCTCCATTTGGAACATCCGGCTGAAGCCAGCACTTTCTCGAAGGCTTCGGCAGCTGTATGTGTGGTAACAATACCTGTTTCCAATGGAGCTTTCAGCCGTATCGTATCGCGTGTGACGGAAGAAAAGTATCCGTCGGCACTTGCCGTATCGAGCTGTTCGTATATACCTTTCGTCCAGTTATCGGCTGAAACTTCGGGAAAGCCTTCTATTACATTACCATCCACATAAAACTTTCCCCACACATGCAGCATGGGATGCCAGATGTTGGGCTCCCCTTTCTTGTTAAAACAATATTTTCTAGAACGCACACCGACAGAAGCAATCCGATAACGCACCTTGTTATGAGGTGTGGCAGGACCGGGTTTATAATAATTATTCACGATATTGACTTTCATTCCTTCGCCTCCATAGCAGCCATTGCCAGCCCAGTTGTAGTACACATTGTTACGGATATCCACATACTCTCTGGTCTGTGTTCCCGGACGAGGTCCCATACGCGGAACTCTACTCACATGATGTGCCATGAGATTATGATGGAACGAGGCATGATCTCCTCCTACTATACCGCCATATCCGTGCGCTCCCTTGGCATGCCCTCCGTTATTCAGACTTTCTGAGATGATACACCATTGTACGGTAGTATTCTCATTTCCATATACAGAGCAAGTTTCGTCTACCGACCAGCTGATGGAGCAATGGTCTACAATGATATTGCGATGATCGGTAGCTCCAAGTCCGTCGGGTTCTCCCTTGTTTTCGTTGCCAACCCGAAAGCGTACATAACGGATTATAACATCGTCTGCCTTGATAGTTACCGGATAACGTGCAATACATACTCCACGTCCCGGAGCTGTCTGTCCGGCAATGGTCAGGCTATCGTTCACTATTTGCAAGGGACGGTTCAGAAAAATGTTACCCGAAACATCGAACACCACGGTACGTGCCCCTTTCTTATTTACAGCATATCGGAGAGTTCCTTTCTGCTCTCCATCTTCGAGTGTGGTAACATGATATACCTTACCCCCTCTTCCTCCGACAGTATATCTTCCGAATCCTTCAGCTCCCGGAAAAGCCGGAAGAACAGTTCCACCGTCAGCTGCAATCATCGTTCCAGTGGGGAAAAACAATAATAAGATTAATAAAAATAACGGATGTTTCATAACTATCAGATTTTATTCCTGCTGTTTTCGATAACGCAAAAATAAGATACCCCTGAAGAAAAGGCGTGCATTATTTAAGTAAACAATGTATACTATTTAGGCAAACCGGCGATATGAATAAATATTGCATGACATACGGACTATTTTTCAAGACAAAGCAATGGCGCCATCAGCAGCCAGACGATAAATCGTACAGCAACCAATAACGCCATGCCTTAATCAACAACTATTTCCAGAAGTTACTGCTGTTGTTTCTTTATTATATCCTGCACCAGACTATGCAGATACATTTCAAGATTTGTATATTTTCCAGCCGGATCGAGTGTATTCGCATTACCGTCATCCGGATTATTGGCATCGAGCCCGTATACCGTTTCAAAAGCATCAGGCATACCGTCGCCGTCTGTATCGGTCACATCACGCGAGGTATCTTTCGCAAGTTCCGGATAAGGATTGTCACCCAGTTCGGACAATGCTTGCAATACATCTTCAGGTTCGTTGATGTATCCAGGCTTATTTCCTGAAGCCGTACACGTAGCTTTTCCTTCTTTGACATCCGAAAGGACAAGCTCGTCGATTGCATCCCGATAATTGCAGGCTCCAGCGTAGTTCAATACCGCCTGATAAGCTTCCTGTGCCGAATGCTCGGTTGTCATTACCGGATCGACTACCGGCGACTCCTTACGGATAGCCTTCATGGTTTCTTCAGTCCACAGATTATCTACCTTACTGCCGTTTTCCTGCTGTGCGTAAATACCTTTTGTCCAGTTGTCTGCCGTAACATCATCGTGTCCTTCCACCACGTTTCCCGTTACATAGAAAGTTCCCCATTTATGCAAGGAAGGATACCAGTCGTTGTAAGAACCATCGTCTTCAGTCACATAATCGAGAGTACGAACACCAATCTTGGCTATACGGTAACGGATACGGTCTGTTTCCTTACCCGAATTAGTAGCCGGTCCCGGTTTATAATAATTGTCTACAATATTTATATTCTGATTTTCGGCTCCGTAACAGCCCTCTCCTGCCCAGTTATAGAATACATTATTCCGGATATCGACATACTCATTAAGCTGTGTGCTGGCGCGCGGGCCCAGACGAGGAACACGGCTTTCGCAATGTGCTATCAGGTTATGGTGATAGGAAGCTTTGTTTCCACCCCAGTTTCCTCCGTAGCAATGTGTACCCTTGCCATGAACCGATACACGAAGTGCCTGAGCCGCGATGCACCACTGCACGGTAGAGTTCTCCATACCGTACACCGAGAGACACTCATCCACACTCCAGCTCACTGAACAATGGTCTATGATAATATTCTTTTTATCCATACCTCCCAGTCCGTCGGGTTCTTTTCCACTGTCATCTCCGGGACGGAAACGAAGGAAACGGATGATAACTTCATTCGAATTGATGACAAAAGCATAATCGGCAAGACAAATACCTCCCGGAGAAGTCTGTCCGGCAATAGTCAGATTATCGTTATTGGTTTTTAAGTCGGCTTTCAGATGAATGGTTCCTGCGACATCAAATACAACAGTCTTTGCACCTTTCTGTTTCAATACCCAGCGTAATGTTCCCTCTGCCGGATTGTTGGCATCGTCGTCCAGACTGGTCACGTGATAAACCTTTCCTCCTCGTCCGCCTACGGTATTCTTTCCATACCCTTCTGCACCCGGAAATGCAGCAAACTCTACCGGATCCATCTGCAAAGGTCCATCAGGATTATCTTCACCTCCTGGTTCCTCGGTTTCTCCACTTTCTGTACCTCCACCAGCAGGCTGTTCTGGTGTATCATCCGAACATGCTGTTCCTCCCAAAGCAGCAAGCAGACATGCACTGAAGAGGATTCTTTTAAAATTTCTGTTCATAATATTAAATGTTAAGTAATTTAGAACTTGTTTCGGAAGCAAATTTAGGGAAAGGCAACTATACGGAGTTGCACAAATTGATTTATGATGTACAAACATTAGTCAATCGTACATAAATATACCTTGCAGAGAAATTGTACAACGAATTGCATAAATACTATACAAGGCTTTCTGGTATACGGGCTATTTTTGTGAACAACACTCAAAATTGTATCTTATGCGTATCCTGAAAACTTCAATTTTAAGCGGTTTACTGCTGACAGTCGCTGCATGTATATCCTGCCAGACATCAGAACCGTGTTCATGGAAGGAGATGGAAAAGGTGTACAACCAGATTTCTCCTCCAACTTTTCCCGACAAGACGTATGTGATAACCGATTATTACAACGGAAAAGATTCACTATATACCGATGCGATTAATCGGGCCATCGAAGCCTGCTCTTCACAAGGAGGAGGAACCGTACTCGTTCCCGACGGCGAGTTTCTCACGGCTCCTATCCGCCTGAAATCGAACGTCAACCTTCACCTGTCGGACAGTACCATTCTGAAATTTACAACCGACTACAATCTGTTTGAAACCGTACTTACACGTATAGAAGGCATCGACTGTCATAACATATCTCCGCTGATTTATGCATACGGAGAAAACAATATTGCCATTACCGGAAAGGGGAAGCTAGACGGACAGGCTAGTACAGACAACTGGTTTGCAGAACAGCGCATCCGTGGCATTAAGGCAGAAAACGGAGAAACGGTCAACGAAAAGACCTTGCTATACCAGATGAAAGAAGATTCTATCCCCGTAAAAGAACGCGTCTTTGAAAAAGCGAACGGCATCCGCCCGCAGTTCATCAATTTATATAAATGCAAGAACATTCTGCTGGAAGGATTCACCATCAACCGTTCTCCGTTCTGGCTTATCCATCCGCTACTGTCGGAAAACGTAACCATAAAAGGTGTGAAAATGCAAAGCCACGGTCCGAACAATGACGGATGCGATCCGGAATCGTGCGAAAACGTGCTGATAGAAGACTGCGACTTTGACACGGGCGACGACTGCATAGCCATAAAATCGGGACGCGATGAAGACGGTCGCTACTGGAACATTCCCTGCAAAAACATCATCGTACGTGAATGTCGCATGAAGGACGGACATGCAGGAGTAGCCATAGGAAGCGAAATAACCGGAGGATGCCATAATGTATGGGTAGAGAACTGCCAGATGGACAGCCCCGAACTGGACCGTATTATCCGTATCAAGTCCAACCCCATGCGTGGTGGAAACGTAGCAAACGTCTTTGTACGGAATATCACCGTAGGCGAATGTAAACAATCTATTCTGGGTATAGAGCAAAAATACTGGCATGTAGACGAAGGTCCGTATCTGCCTCTCTTCGAGAATATCCACCTGGAAAATATTACCAGTAAGAAAAGCCAGTATGTGCTTCATCTTGACGGATTTGACGATAAATCTCAGATACGCAACATCTACCTGAAAGACTGCTCATTCGAAGGAGTAGAAAAGCCGGAAATCAACAAAGTAACAGGAGCTGAAAATATCCGTTTCGAAAATGTAACTGTAAACGGAGAACCATTCCACGAAATGTAATTATTTCGTGGAATGATTTTCCTTATATTCCGTAGGCGTACATCCCATTGCAGCCTTGAATACACGACTGAAATACTGGGGAGAAGAAAAACCACACATATAGGCAACTTCCGATACCGTATATTCTCCCGACTCCAGTAGCTGCACCGAACGTTTCACACGCATATCTTTCACAAAGTCAATCGGTGAAACACTCAGAATCGATTTTATCTTCCGATAGAACATCGAACGTCCCATTCCCATCGAGTCGGCAAGATCCTCTATCTTAAAGTCCGGATTATTCAGGTTATCTTCTACACTCTGTATGATATTCTTGATAAACTCTTCATCAAAATGAGTGATTTGCGGAAGTGAAGGCGACAGATCCTCCAGCCGGTATTCCTGCTTTTCTTCAGTTGCCGTTACGGTCACCTCGTCCAGACTACGTCCTGCCAGCAGGAAGTCTTTCAGGTGAGTGCGCTGCAACAATACCGATTTCAGACGTGCACGTAAATAAGCAGAACTGAACGGCTTCGTAATATATCCGTCGGCACCATACTCCAGTCCCTTTATACGATCGTCCAGCGAAGCCTTTGCCGACAAGATAATAACCGGAATATGGCAGACATTATGATTTGTCTTGACAGCATTCAGCAGTTCAATACCATCCATTTCAGGCATCATGACATCACTAACCACTACATCGGGCATTTCTGCCAGAACTTTTTCCAGTCCGATTCGTCCGTTCGGAGCCTCCAGTACACGATATTCTTTCTGAAGGATATGAACAATGAAGTGACGCAGCTCATTATTATCTTCTACAACCAATATCGTTATATCCTTCTGATCTTCCAGTTCTTCGGGCATCTGAACTTCGGAAGAAACATCCCGGCTGCCGTCATCCAATATAAACTCTACATTCTGGTCATTGCGATAAGCCTCAGCCCTCAAAGGCAATGAAACAGTAAAAGTACTTCCTTGTCCCAACGCCGTATCAACTTCAATCTTGCCGTGCATCATCTCTACCAGATTGTGTACCAGCGAAAGTCCTATTCCTGTAGAAACCGCCGAGCGTTCGCTTCCAAGTGTTTCAAAACGGTCGAACAGCTTGCTCAGCTTTCCGATATCGATGCCTTTTCCCTCATCTTTTACCCGGATCAGTACATTATCCGCCTGCATCTTGACGATAAGCGAAATAGATTTTCCCTTGGGAGTATATTTGAAAGCATTCGAAAGCAGATTGAACACCACCTTCTCTACCTTATCTACATCTGTATAAATCTTGATTTCTTCCTGAGGTGCGACAAAACGGAAATCTATCTCCGACTGATGTGCCATGCCTACGAAATCGGAGTATGCCTTGTGGGCCAAAGATACGATGTCGACCTGCTCTATATAAAGCTTCATCTTATTGTTCTGGATCTTACGGAAGTCGAGCAGCTGATTGATGAGCTGAAGCATACGTTCTGTATTACGCTTGGCCACCTGCATGTTCTCCAGTCCTTCGGGTGAAAGCTTTTCCTGTTCAAGTACTTCTTCAATCGGACCTTCGATAAGCGTAAGCGGAGTACGGAGTTCGTGCGAAATATCGGTAAAGAAACGGAGTTTCATATTTGTAAGCTGTTTCTCGAAACCGATTTTTTTACGCAACCCCCATATATACACTACAATACCCGAAACTAGGGCCAGAGCCAGCAGGAACAAGATAATGTACAAGACCCATGCCCAACCTGTTTCCCAGAAAGTAGGTTTCACATGAATATGCAATACCTTGATATTGTCCGACCATACTCCGTCGCTGTTGTTCGATTTCACTTCCAGATCAAAATCTCCTGCCGACAGATTTACAAGGCTTACCGAACGGTTCTTTCCGATATACGTCCATTCATCACTCAAATTCTTTATCCGATAAGCATATTCCAGATAAGCAGGCTTGGTAAAATCGAGTGCAGCAAACGAAACCGTAATGTTACGTTCATCGGGTTCCAGTGTCAACGTATCGTTTACCAGTGAGTTTCTGACTGAGATTCCTCCTCGTTTCTGAATGTTGAAACTTGTAAAGGCTATGTTCGGTGCATAAGCAGTCTTTTTCAACTGTTCCAGATCGATGCGTAACGCTCCTTCATTGCAGCCTACATACATGTTACCCGAACGGTCTACCACCGGAGGTACTTCGGAAAGAATTAAATTGGAGTTGACATTAAAGTGGTCATACACTTCGAAATCAGGCTTTTCCGGAGAGAACTTACAGATAATATTCTCGAACATAATCCACAGTCTGCGTTTGTTATCCTCTACCATGGCAAAGGCTATGTCCGAAGGCAGACCGTTTTTCTTATTGTAATGGAAAAAGTCAATCTTGTCGGACAACAGTCCTCCCAGTTCCACCTGACTGATTCCTCCACTGAAGGTAGTAATGTATACTTCTCCGTCGGAAGTTTCCAGTATATGCATCACATCGTTATCACTCAAACTGTTCTCACGGTTCGGTTCACAATAATTCAAGTAAAAATGAATATCCTCAGGATTGTCAAACTGCGAGGAGAACGAAATCAATCCGTCGGTCGTACCCACAAGTATCACATCATTCGACAACGGACAGACGCTGCGCACACGCATACATTTTCCGGAGGGATAATTTTTTTTCAGCTTGTTGGTAACATTTATAAAGTGCAGATTCTCCGGCTCACCTACGGCAAGATTCAATCCACCCTCATATGTGCCTACCCAAATATGCCCGAAACGGTCTTGTGCTATAGAATAAACCGAATTACAGTTTATCCCGTCCGGATTGTTTTCCTCAATCTGATAGTGTTTAAAGACATACCCTTCTCCACGAGGTTTGCCAACAAACAATCCGTTACCGCGGCTTCCTATCCAGAAATTTCCACGGCTATCTTCAAAGAAAGAATAAATGTTAGCTCCAAACACCACCGAACCGTCTTTTACGATTCTGCCGTCAGGACTCAGGTTTCCGCAATATCCGAAATCTTTATCGTACACCTTCACCATTCCGTCCTTCGATGCCACCCAGATTCTTCCGCGCGAATCAATGTACAAGCCCCTAACCAATGCACTGGACGTGCTGAGATACTCAAAATTTGTATTCAGAAAAGCAATACGGTCAATTCCGCCTTCCTGAGCCATCCATACATTTTTATGATTGTCTATGTAATAAACCCGGTTGATACCTTCGTACATCGTTTTGGTAGCATCGTTCAACATATAGCTCTGTTGAAACACATGCTTTTTAGGATTGTAATACGAGAAAAAGCCATTATTAGAATACGCCCATATATGACCATACTCATCTTCATGGATAAAACAGGCTTCATCTTCGCTTGCCTGCCGGCGGGGATAGTCCAGAAACTCAGCTTGCCGGCACTCCGGATCCAACCTGACTATATGCTTGAACTTGTTTTGCACCCATATATTCTTTTTCGAATCCTGAAAAATATAAACCGGCTGAAAATCCTCCTGAGTTTCGTCGAGTAACAATGAAACTGACTTTCCGTCTGCCGGATTATAAACCGCAAAGCTTCTCTTCATCAATATACCCAGCAATCCGTCGGAAAGAGGAAAAATCTGCCGGATATTTTCTGCCGGACGAGATAGACGTACGTCAGACAGTCCCTTTTCCGGAAGGTATTCCATCAGCTTGTTTCTACTATCTGCCACGAAAAATCGCTTGCCGACACTAGCGGTATATCGATAAGCATCATTTCCTTTCAGTGCGTTATTGCCATATACAAAATATCCTTTGTCTGTCAGCACCCACTCATTGCCCTGCATATCGAGTGAGACTGTGAACACGTATCGTCTGCGTTCCGCATCCGAATGGGCAGGCAAGTATACCAGCCCTCCCTTGTCTTTATACCTGAAACAATCGATACGCCACAAATCACCATTCGTACCTACAATCCAGACCATTCCGTTTGGAAGGGTGATAATTTTCGAGGCAGCCGTACACAACTTTACCTCCGGATGATAGGCAAATACATCTTCAAAACACTCCCGGCGTATATCGAACAGATACACCCTTCTGTCGTAACTCTGGCACACCAGCATCTGATTACCTCCGAGTTGCAGATTCACCAGACGGTTATACTGAAGCTTGACCTTGTCTGTAGGATATGTCTTATAGTTTTTAAAGGAATAACCATCAAACTTTTCCAGTCCGTTCCAGGTAGCCATCCAGATGTAACCCTCATTGTCCTGCAAGACTCCCTGCACCGTATTCTGCGACATACCGTCCTTCACCGAATAGTGCTTCACATTGACAAGTCCTTGCGCTGCCATGTAACACAGGCTGCACACAACATATATCACCGTTAGAAATAAACTTTTCCCCATACAAATTCATATCGTTTTAGATACGGCAAAGATATAAGAAAGTTTATAACTAAAAAAAATCCTGAAAAACGAATTTTCCCATTGCATCACGAAAGCTTTCTTCCGGACAAGTCCGGCAAAATATCAAGATAATGTATGGAAAACTACCCGACGTTTTTTTAAAACTTCATATAAAAACTTGCTGTATTTTCCTGACGTATGATATACTACCTTCCTAAACCTTACCGAAAACCTCGGCAAAGCTATTAAAAAGTGTGAAGTAAACGAGAAAACATCTGCAATCGGCATTTTTCGATGTAACGCACGAAAGGGGGATTGCATTTTTTTATACCTTTGCTTCAGGTAAGTATGAATAATAATAAAAACAAGCATATCTACACAATGAAAAAACTGATTGCATTATTCTGCCTGCTGGCTTTCGTTATCGGAGCACAGGCACAGCGTAAGGTCAGCCTGCAAGATGTAGCACAAGGAACCTACCGTGCACAAAGCATCTACGGCATCAAACCAATGCTGGACGGAGAACATTACACGCAGATGAGTTCTGACAAAAAACGTATCGTGAAATACTCGTTCAAAACGGGCAAGGAAGTAGAAGCGATATTCGATGTTACTACGGCAAGAGATTGCCCCGTGAAGTCGTTCGACGATTATATCATGTCGCCCGACGAAAAGCTGATTCTGATTCAGACAGACACGAAACCCATCTACCGTCATTCGTGCACTGCCGAGTATTACATATACAACGTAAAAAACAACAAGATGGAACCGCTTTCTAAAAACGGTCCTCAGCAGGTTCCACTGTTTTCACCCGACGGCTTCCAGGTTGCTTTTGTACGCAACAACAATATTTTCCTTGTGAAGCTGCTTTTCGGCAACAGCGAATCGCAGGTTACAAAGGACGGTGAATACAATAAGGTACTGAACGGTATCCCCGACTGGGTATATGAAGAGGAGTTCTCTTTCAACCGCGCTTTCGACTTCAGTGCCGACAGCAAAATGATTGCCTATATCCGTTTCGACGAGAGTCAGGTTCCCATGTTCAGCTTCCCGTGGTACAAAGGTATGGCCCCCGAAAAGAGCCAGTATGCCACTTATCCGGGAGCTTACGAATACAAGTACCCGAAAGCCGGCGAAATGAATTCGAAAGTCAGTGTACACACATACGATATCAAGAGCCACGTTACACGTAAAATGGATTTGCCGCTCGACGAAGACGGATACATTCCACGTATCAAGTTTACTTCCGATCCTGAAAAACTTGCCATCATGACACTGAACCGCCACCAAAACCGGTTCGACATCTATATGGCCAATCCGAGAAGCGCATTGTGCAAGCTTACTATACGCGACGAAGCCGAACAGTACATCAAGGAACAGGCTTATTCTGACATTGTTTTCTATCCGGAAAATATCGTAATGATGAGTGAACGCGACGGATACAATCACTTATACTTATATACTATCGGAGGAAACCTGATCAAACAAGTTACCAAAGGTAAATTCGAAGTGAAGGATTTTCTCGGATGGGATAAGCCAACCAATACGTTCTACTATACCAGCAACGAGGAAAGTCCGTTGCGTACGGCTGTCTACAAGACCGATGCCAAAGGAAAGACTATCAAACTTTCTACCCGCACCGGAACCAACTCGGCAATATTCAGTACCAACCTGTCGTATTATATCAATAATTTCTCTAATATCAACACTCCTACACTGATAACGATAAACAATAACAAGGGTAAGGAACTGACTACACTATTGGACAACTCGAAACTGAAATCGGAAGTTGCTACACTGAACATGCCGAAAAAAGAGTTTTTCAGTTTCCGTACAACCGAAGGTGTAGAGCTGAACGGCTGGATGATGAAACCTGCCAACTTCGATCCAAGCAAGAAATATCCGGTCATCATGCACCAGTACAGCGGACCGGGTTCGCAGCAGGTACTCGACAGATGGGGTATCGGAAGCTTCAGTGATGGAGGCATGTTCGAAGCTTACATGTGCGACAAAGGTTTTGTCATGGTATGTGTCGACGGACGTGGTACAGGCGGACGCGGTGTGGACTTTGAAAAATGTACATACTGCTTCCTGGGAGTTAAAGAATCGCACGACCAGGTAGAAGCTGCCAAATATCTGTCCTCACTGCCTTACATCGACGGAAACCGCATCGGTATCTGGGGATGGAGCTTCGGAGGTTACAATACACTGATGTCGATGAGTGAAGGTACACCTGTATTCAAGGCTGGTGTGGCGATTGCAGCTCCAAGCGACTGGCGCTTCTACGATACAGTATATACTGAACGCTTCATGCGTACACCGAAGGAAAACGGCGACGGTTACAATGCCGGTTCGGCTATCCTCCGCGCTCCGAAACTGCATGGCGACCTGCTTCTGATACACGGAACAGCCGATGACAACGTACACTACCAGAACTGCGCCGAATACAGTGAAGCACTGGTACAGGCAGGCATACAGTTCGACATGCAGGTATATACCAACCGCAATCACAGCATCTTCGGCGGCAACACACGCAATCATCTGATGAACCGTGTAGCCAACTTCTTTATCGAAAAGCTGAAATAAACATTATAATCATACATTGAGAGTCATGAGGAATTAAAAATTCTACTGCCGATACAAGGCGGCGGTTTTTAATTCCTCATTTCTCATTCTTAGACCAATATACTATGGAACACGTAAAAAAGCCTGAATGGCTGAAAATAACTATCGGAACCAATGCACGCTATACCGATACAAAACGCATTGTCGATACGCATAAACTGCATACGATATGCAGCAGCGGCCGTTGTCCGAATCTGGGCGAATGCTGGGGAAAAGGAACGGCTACTTTCATGATAGGTGGTGCTATCTGTACCCGCTCATGCAAATTCTGTAATACCCTCAGCGGGAAACCGCTTCCGCTCGACACTCAGGAACCTGAACGGGTAGCCGAATCGGTCCGTCTGATGAAACTGGATCATGCCGTTGTCACCTCGGTAGACCGCGACGACCTGCCTGATCTGGGAGCTGCTCACTGGGCTGCCACAATCAAAGCGATAAAAGAAGTCAATCCGAATACAACACTGGAAACACTCATCCCCGACTTTCAAGGCAGGGAAGAACTGATCCGCATGATAACCGACGCCCGTCCTGATATTATTTCACACAACATGGAAACCGTACGCCGCATCAGCCCACTGGTAAGAAGTGTGGCAACCTACGACCGAAGTCTAGAGGTCATCCGCCAGATAGCCGAAAGTGGAATAACGACCAAGTCGGGCATCATGGTAGGACTGGGAGAAACTCCTGAAGAAGTAGAACAGACGATGGACGACCTGCTGGCAAACGGCTGCCGCATTCTCACCATCGGACAATATCTCCAGCCGAGCCGGAAACATTATCCCGTTCACGAGTATGTCACACCCGAACAATTTGCCCGCTACAAGGAAACCGGAGAAAAGAAAGGATTTGCCACAGTAGAAAGCGGTCCGCTGGTACGTTCTTCCTATCATGCCGAAAAACACATCCGCTATAAGTGAACAATTCGGAAAAGAACCTTGTTACACCTATAAAAAAGACCACGGCAGATGATGAAACTTATATTAAAATACAGAAACAAGATAGTATCGCTCGGACTGTTGCCTATCATAGCAACACTGATATGTTTGCATTTTTTCCAAAATACAATAGTGCTGGGAATAGGTTTTATAGTCTGCCTCGGTCTGCTGTTATACGGCATTGTACGCCTGAAAGATCTGAACTTTTTCCTCTTACTGGGCAGTGTGGGTATAGGAGCCTGCTTCGCACTGCGTCTGTTTACAGGTTACAAATTTATTCCATACGGAAGCATTACTCCCATACTGGAGCTGTTGCTGCTCATCGTGGCATTCATCCATATCACAGCTCCTGAGGTGTACAAGGAACTGCAAGAACGGCTGCATCTGAGAAACTGTTTTTCTTTTGTTCTGGAAGCAAAAACCATCGTAATACTTTCATCACTGCATCTTACTATCCTGCTTTTTGTAGACCATATCGAACATCTGTTTTCGGAAGACGGTTCTTTCTTCCTGATGTACGGCATACCGGTTATTATCTATGTGCTGTGCCTGGTCATCAATGTAGTAGGAATTCATCTCGCACTTCAGGAAAACTTCCGTTATAGTCTGGTGCGCATTGCAGTAGTACACGACGGAAAAATCTACCTGAAACAACGTACCGGATGTCCTGACGAAAAATACGAAAACGCTCCCATGTGGGATATTGCTGTAGAAAGTCCTTTTGAGGGACCAATCGAAAAGAGCAGCGAATACGCCGCACGCATTGCCAAAAAGATATGTGCTTCGAAGAATACTACCCCACGGCTTATATTGAAATATACAACTACATCATGCGATGCCGACAACCAGCAACGCGTATCGTTGTACATTCTCCCTCTCCAGAACGAAACAGATCTTCAAAAAATAACCGGAGGCAGATTCTTTTCTTTCGATGAAATAAGCGAAACCGCTGCACGCAGATACAGTCCTTCCCTGCTTTCGGAACTGGATACACTTCAGATGGTAGCAGAAATGTGGAAGGCATTCGGTGCTTCCGAATAGTATTTTTATTTATAAATCAAAAATATGCACGGTATCTTTGAAAGGTCGGGCAAATGACCTTTCCATTCCTGAACTGTCTTGGTTTTGATATATTCCCCCTCACAGGTAATATTGGCAGCCACACAAAGTTTGGTTTGCGGACGGCAGGCTTTCAAGATATCCTCCAGCATCTTGTTGTTACGGTAAGGTGTTTCGATGAAAAGCTGTGTCTGATGTTCACTATATACCCGCTGTTCCAGTTCCTTCAATCTTTTCTGACGTTCTCCCGGTTCGATAGGCAGATAACCGTGGAAAGCGAAACTTTGTCCGTTGAAGCCCGAGCCCATGACCGACAGGATAATAGACGACGGTCCCACCAAAGGAACCACCTTCAGATTCTTGCGCTGTGCGATAGCTACAACGTCTGCTCCCGGATCGGCAACGGCCGGACAACCTGCTTCCGAGATTACTCCCATAGAATTTCCCTCCTGCAACGGTTTCAGATAACCCGAGATAGCTTCGGGTGACGTATGTTTGTTCAACGGATAAAACGTCAGTTCGTCGATATTGATATCCCGATCCACTTTTTTCAGGAAGCGGCGTGCCGAGCGCACATCCTCTACGATAAAATGACGAATCTGCAGAATGATTTCTCTATTGTACGAAGGAAGGACTTTTTCTACCGGAGTATCACCAAGAGTCACCGGCAGCAAGTATAATGCTGTATCCATGATTGTCTATAATCTATATTTTTGTAGCTCAGTCTAAAGTCAGATTGCCGAAATCAGTACGTTCCAGCAGTGTGGCAATACTCACGTCAGAGTGTTGCTTCATGTATTTTTCTACAAGCTGCATTCCCAGCCATAAGCCTATTACCGGCGGAATCTTCTCACCGTTGAGTACCATGCTCGGATCGGAATGTGTATATGCACGAATCAGCATCGGGTCTGTACTCGTGAGATGTCCCCTTTCTTTCATCCATTTCCACATTTCCTTCTCATGTTCCTTGCACCAGTCTTCTTCCTCGCTGCTATATCCCAGCATTGCTCCATTCGATTTCATCTTAAGCACCTTACGCACTACCCAGTGTATTTTTCCCTGGTGCATGATGACATCGTATAGCGAACGGTGTCCCGGACGCCATTCAAACGGATATAAGCTAAGCAGATAGAAGGTAAAACAGTCGGGAAGTATCCGGTCCGGATTCATCGACCGGCGCTGATAGTCGTAATAATACCGGCGATAAAGCGGATAGTCTTCGCCCATGTACTTGTCAATGCTGAAGCCCAGCAAGCTGTCGCCCACCACTACCGACTGGTTGAGTGCTGAGATTTGCGAGTAGACTGCCGGTATGGGAAATGAAGGTATCTCTTCCCGCAAACGGTGAAAACCTTCAGTAAATCCCTTTTCAAGGGAAGTCATATCTTTGAACTTCTCGGTTGCATCCTGCATCAGCCGGAGCAAAATAGTGTCCGAGTAATACTCACACAAGCGTTCGTTGATAGCCGGCTCGTCTACTGTACCCAGCATAAGCACATCTTCTATCAGAATCTTGGTAGCACGCGGACAGTCGAGGCTCATTTTCTGCAATGCCGAGAAGCTGTTCATTGCCGTGGCCTCAAATTGCAGACGGTCGTAACGGAAAACCTTTATATTCTTATTAAGCAAAACATCGCCGTCTTGCTCTCCTGTATGGCAGGAAACAAGTACGACGATGCTTAGTAATATGAATATAAATTTTCTCATGTAAACAGTTTATCCGTCAGATATTATCCGTAGATAATATTTCCGTTTTCGTCTTTGTATTCATCCAGACCCTTTTCGTAAGTAGCCATAGCACGAAGACTCATACCTACGCTAGAGAAACCTCCATCGTGGAACAGGTTCTGCATAGTGACTTTACGAGTAAGGTCAGAGAACATTACGATACAGTAGTCAGCACATTCGTCAGCCGAAGCATTGCCCAGAGGCGACATGCGGTTGGCGAAGTCGAACAGTTTATCCATACCTTTTACTCCCGATCCGGCAGTAGTCATGGTAGGTGACTGTGAAATGGTATTGATACGTACGTGATGTTCGCGTCCGTAAATGTAACCGAAGCTACGTGCGATAGATTCAAGCAAAGCTTTCGCATCTGCCATATCGTTGTAACCGTAGAATGTACGCTGTGCAGCTACATAGCTCAGTGCAACGATAGAACCGTATTCGTTGATAGCATTCAGTTTTTTAGCCGACTGAATCATCTTATGGAATGAAACGGCTGAAATATCCAGCGTTTTGTTCAACATATCATAGTCAAGGTCATCGTAAGTACGTTTCTTACGTACGTTAGGTGACATACCTATAGAGTGCAGTACAAAGTCGATTTTACCTCCCAATATCTCCATTGAACGCTTGAAAACGTTTTCCAAATCTTCTACACTTGTAGCGTCTGCCGGAATCACTTCGCAATTCAGCTTTTCTGCCAATGCAGAAACTTCTCCCATACGGACAGCAACAGGAGTATTGGACAAAGTGATCACTGCTCCTTCTTCAACAGCTTTTTCTGCAACTTTCCATGCAATAGACTGTTCATTCAGAGCACCAAAAACAATACCTCTTTTTCCTTTCAGTAAATTATAACTCATACTTTTTTTATTATAAATTTGGGGCAAAGATACAAACAATTCTGTTAATCCTGACATTTTCAGGCATGAATCTATGAAAAATGAACAATATTCCCCCCTGCATACCAAAGAATGCATCTTTTGTCAATTTTTCATATATAAAAACACAAGATTGCACATTTTTTTCACCTATTGAATCAAAATGTTCACATCATTTTCATGCGAACCTGCTAATTTTGTAAACATCAACAAGAGGTTTTTCATAATATTTATTAAGGTTAGAAATTAGGTTAAAAAAAGGTCTTTATTATCCTGCCTGTCAACCTTCTGTGAAAGAACGTTGCCGGGCGCTAAGGATAATAAGTACATTCAAGAAAACCTCACCTTTATTTAATATAGAGTAAAAGAACAACAAGATAAACATAAATATTAGCGTTCATGATTACATTTAGCAACTTAAGACAATGGGCTTTATCAGTATGCATCGCAGCTTTTGCACTGGGCTACACAAACAGTGTAACGGCAAAAAATGCAACAGAAGCCGATAACATCTACAGTGAACTGCCATTTCAGATGAATAAGGTTCAGCTGCCGGTATTCCCCGATTATTCGCGTTCTATTACTGAATTCGGTGCTGTAGCCGACGGTATTACGCTCAATACAGAAGCTTTCGACAAAGCTATCAAGGCTGTAGCCGAAAAGGGTGGCGGTAAGGTTATCGTACCTGCGGGACTGTGGCATACCGGTCCTATCGTACTGCAAAGCAACATCAATTTATATCTGGAAGAAAACGCACTGGTGCTGTTTACAGCCGACCACACACAGTATCCTATCGTCAAAACTTCATTCGAAGGACTGGAAACACGCCGCTGCCAGTCACCGATATCAGCTCTCAACGCTGAAAACGTTGCCATCACCGGAAAAGGTGTGATGGACGGAAACGGTGATACATGGCGTCCGGTAAAGAAAGACAAAATGACTGCCAACCAATGGAAAAAGCTGGTGGCTTCGGGTGGTGTACTCGACGAATCAGGACGTATCTGGTATCCGAGCGAAGGCTCTATCAAAGGAGCTATGGCATGCAAGAACTTCAATGTGCCCGAAGGAATCAATACCGATGAAGAATGGAACAGCATACGCGACTGGCTGCGTCCGGTTCTGCTGAGCTTTATCAAGTGTAAGAAGGTGTTGCTGGAAGGCGTAACCTTCAAGAACTCTCCAAGCTGGTGTCTGCATCCGCTTTCTTGCGAAGACATTACCATCAACAATATCAGCGTATCTAACCCCTGGTATTCACAGAATGGTGATGCACTCGACCTGGAGTCTTGCAACCGTGCACTGATTCAGAACAGCAGCTTCGATGCCGGCGACGATGGTATCTGTATCAAGTCGGGTAAGGACGAAGACGGACGCCGTCGTGGTGAACCTTGCCAGAATGTCATCATCCGCAACAACGTAGTTCTGCACGGACATGGAGGTTTCGTTGTAGGTAGCGAAATGTCAGGTGGTGTAAAGAACATCTACGTAGACAACTGTACATTCCTGGGAACTGATGTCGGCTTGCGTTTCAAGAGTACCCGCGGACGTGGTGGTGTAGTAGAAAATATCCATATCAACAACATCAACATGATCAACATCCCGAACGAAGGATTGATTTTCGACTTGTTCTATGGCGGAAAGGCTCCGGGTGAAGGCGACGGTTACAACAACCCGACAGAACAAAAGATTCCTGCCGTAACAGAAGAAACTCCTGCTTTCCGCGACATTTTCATCAAGAACGTTACAGCAAAGAACGTAGGACGTGCTATCTTGTTCAACGGTTTGCCGGAAATGCCTATCAAGAATATCCACATCGAAAACGTAACCATGTCGGATGCTAAAGACGGCGTAATACTGAACCGTGCAGATGGTGCTACACTGAAAAACGTGAAAGTCATTACTACTAAAGGTGAAAACAACCTGAAAATGCAGAATGTAACAAACGTTACTGTAGGCGACAAACAATATAAAAAGGTAGGAAACCAGGCAGAATCGTATAAATTCTAACCCGAATCCTTCCGTTATCAGAAATAAGAACGACGAAGGGTCTGTAAACATCCGGTTCAAGTCACGCAAGCTTGGTTCTCATGTTTACAGATCCTTTCTTCCTTTTCGGAACTTCCGATTATAAAATCATATACTACTCCGACAAGTTCTCTGATATCCGGAGCTTATCGGCTACCGATAAAATGCTGAATATATTATGAAAACATTCTCTGCAATCTGTCTGGCACTGCTGGCAGGAGGACTGAGCGCATCGGCACAAGGTCAGGAAAAGAAAATAGAAGTTATCGTTGAAAATCCGTGGAACGCTGAAAAGGTGGACGAGCCTGTCGTTATCGATCTCAGTTCCCTTGGAGCAGGATTTACTGTCAAGTCGGCTACTGTTTTCGATGGAACAAACGAAATTCCCTCACAGCTCGACGACATGAACGGTGACACCCGTGCCGACGAACTGGCTTTTGTCATCAACCTGCCGGCTTCGGGCAAGAAGACACTCAACGTCATACTATCCAGTCTTAAAAGCGACAAAACATATCCGGCACGTGTGTATGCCGAAATGTTGTTCCGCACTTCCAAGAAAAACAAATATGCCAAAGGATATGCTATCTATGCCGACGGTGCTTCGGACACTTACAACGTACAGCATCACCACGGAGCGGCTTTCGAAAGTGAGCTGGTAGCATACCGCATTTATTTCAATGAGAAACAGACTACCGACCTGTACGGTAAGTTCCACAAAGGTCTGGAGCTGGAAGAAAGTCAGTTCTACCCTACCGACGAACAGTTGAAGCGCGGCTTCGGCGATGATGTCATCAAGGTAAACAGCAGCTGCGGAGCCGGAACACTGAGAGGATGGGACGGTACACAGTCTACACTTATCAAACCGGTTGCCGTACGCGGACAGCGTATCCTGGCTTCAGGACCGGTACGTACCATTGTCGATGCAGAGGTAAAGGGCTGGCAGTATCAGAACAAGGAACTGAACATGATAAACCGCTATACACTGTATGCCGGACACCGCGATGCACAGGTAGATGTGCTGTTCGATGCTCCGCTGGATAAGGAAGTATTCTGTACCGGTGTGCAGAACATTACAGGACACGCCGACATGTTTTCCGACCATAACGGACTGGTTGCAAGCTGGGGTACAGACTGGCCGGTAAACGATACTGTGAAATATAAAAAAGAAACCGTAGGACTGGCTACTTATATTCCCAAGAAGTATGTGGTAAAAGAAACATCCGACAAGGAAAACTTCCTTTATACCATCAGCGTTCCCGGAAAAAGTTCGTTCCGCTACTATACATCATTCACCTCGTGCAAGGAAACCTTCGGTTATCCCGACAAGGAAAAATGGTTTGCCTACGTACAGGAATGGAAAAAGGCGTTGGAACAGCCGGTCAAAATTACAGTCGTCAAGAAATAGTCACAACATAAACACCACATCGGGACACAGAAGTTAAAAAAGACAAAGCGAATGGAGGTTTCAGGCACTCCGGACGTATTTTATAAAAGTCAGACGATGTGAATAACACACAAATGCGAACAAAATAATTTATTAACTAAATAACCATAATCCATGAAATCAATCGTATTCTCAATCTTACTGGGAAGCTGCCTCGTACCCTCGGTACAGGCACAAAACTATGTATCGAAGGTATGGGTTGCCGACCAGGGTGACGGAACATACAAGAATCCGGTACTATATGCCGATTACTCCGATCCCGATGTTTGCCGTGTAGGCGATGACTTCTACATGACCTCATCCAGCTTCGGATGTCTGCCGGCTTTGCAGATTCTCCACTCCAAAGATCTGGTAAACTGGAGTATCGTGAGCGCAGCCGTTCCGGCTTCACTTCCACCTCATACAGATGTGACACCTCAGCATGGCAACCGTGTATGGGCTCCGTGTATCCGTCATCACAACGGTGAATTCTATATATTCTGGGGAGATCCTGATCAGGGTATCTTCATGACAAAAGCTAAAGACGTAAAAGGTCCGTGGTGCGAACCGGTACTGGTAAAGGCTGCCAAAGGTATCATTGATACTACTCCGCTGTGGGACGAAGACGGACGGGTATATCTGGCACACGCATATGCCGGAAGCCGTGCCGGACTGAAGAGTGTGATCGCCGTATGTGAACTGAGTGCTGATGCTACCCGTACCATCAGTCCGTCACGTATCGTTTTCGACGGTCATGAGGCACATGAAACTTGCGAAGGACCGAAGTTCTACAAGCGCAACGGATATTATTATATCTTCCATCCGGCTGGTGGTGTTCCTACAGGCTGGCAGGTTGTACTGCGTTCGAAAAACGTATACGGACCGTATGAATGGAAAACCGTGCTGGCTCAAGGCAACAGCCCTGTCAACGGACCTCATCAGGGAGGCTGGGTAGATACCCCAAGCGGAGAAGACTGGTTCCTGCACTTCCAGGATGTGGGTGCAGCCGGACGTCTGGTTCACCTGCAACCGGTAAAATGGGTAAACGACTGGCCTGTAATCGGTGAAGACAAGGATGGCGACGGTTGTGGCGAACCTGTACTGACTTACAAAAAACCGAACGTAGGAAAGACATATCCTATCTGTACCCCGCAGGAAAGCGATGAGTTCAATACAAACGAACTGGGCTTGCAATGGCAATGGAATGCCAATATCAACGACAAATGGTACTTTGCCGATCAGGAACATGGAGTATTGCGCCTCTATTCTTATCCGGTTCCCGAAAACTACAAGAGCCTGTGGGATGTGCCCAACATGCTGCTGCAAAAAATCCCTGCTCCAAGCTTCAGCGCTACCATGAAGATGAAGTTCTCTCCTATCGCCAAGTACAAAGGCGAACGTACAGGACTGGTAGTTATGGGTATGGACTATGCAGGTATCGTGCTCGAAAATACCGAGAACGGACTGGTTCTCTCTCAGGTAGAATGCAAGAAAGCCGATCGTGGCGGTCAGGAAACCGTAAATGAAACCCTTCCGCTGAAAGGTAATGAAATTTACCTGCGTGCCGAAATCATTACTACGGGTGAAAAGATCGGCAAGAGCGAAGGCGGACACGACCTGGTGGTAAAATGTCAGTTGAGCTACAGCACCAACGGAAAGAAATTCCACAAGTTCGGAAAAGAATTCCAGGTGAAAGAAGGCAAATGGATAGGTGCCAAAGTAGGTACATTCTGCACACGTCCGGCCATCAAGACCAACGACGGCGGCTGGGTAGATGTTGACTGGTTCAGAATCGACAAGTAAAAACGTACAAAAAAATAAAAAACTTGCCCACGTTTATCACAAAACATGGGCAAGTTTTTTTATATATATCAGCATAAAAAAAGCCCGGAAATCTCACGACTTCCGGACCCCAAATATGCTAAAATACAAAATATTCTATCTTATGATTCTCTTACTTCCCATCCCAAAGCACTAGCTCCCAGTACGGCAGCATCAGCATCTTTCAACTGAGAAAGAAGCAATTTTGTTTTTCCTTTATAGATATTCAATACATTTTCTTCCAATGCTTTCTGGATAGGCTTCATGATATAGTCACCCGATTTAGCCAGACCACCGAAGAGAATGATTGCTTCAGGGCTAGAGAATGCAACGAAGTTAGCCAATGCAGTACCCAAAACTTTACCGGTAAATTCGAAAATTTCCAAAGCCAGCTTATCGCCTTTTACAGCTGCATCGTAAACATCTTTAGACTGGATTTCTTCTGACGGGATGTTTCTCAACAAGCTTGGTTCAGAACGTGCAACAAGGAATTCGCGAGCTGTACGTGCCACACCTGTAGCCGAGCAGTAAGTTTCCAGACAGCCTTTACGTCCGCATCCACACTGACGTCCTGCCGGATCAACAACAACATGGCCAAGTTCACCAGCAAAACCATCGTGACCGTAAACCAGCTGACCGTTGATAACGATACCGCTACCTACACCAGTACCCAATGTAATCATGATGAAATCTTTCAGACCGCGTGCTGCACCGTATGTCATTTCACCGATAGCTGCCGCATTTGCATCGTTTGTAAGTGCTGTAGGAATACCCAGACGTTCTTCGAACATAGCAGCCAAAGGAATAATTCCTTTCCATGGCAAGTTCGGAGCAAATTCGATTGTTCCACTATAATAGTTACCGTTAGGAGCACCTACTCCCATACCTTTAATCTTTTCTGCACCGCCAAACTGCTGGAGCAACGGAAGAAGCTTCTTGCATACAGCGTCTACATATTCGTTTACTTCAGCGTACTGCTGTGTTTTTACAGAATCGGAAGCCAATACATTACCACGAGAATCTACTACTCCGAAAACAGTATTAGTACCACCGATGTCCATTCCCACTACGTAGGGTTTTTCCATATTTATTGTCATGACATTAAATTGTTAAAGGTTAGTTATATGTGGCAAATGTACGCAATCGGAGAAAACCGAACAAATTTTTTTATAAGTTTATTCAACCCTCGTGTAACTTTTTATATCTTAGCCGCGTCTAACGACACGTAACCTGACACAAATCAATCTTAATCATGATACGCTTACAAGGCATCAACAAGACATATCACAACGGAGCACCGCTACACGTGCTGAAAGGCATAGATCTCCGCATCGAGAAAGGTGAATTCGTTTCTATTATGGGGGCCTCCGGATCGGGAAAGTCTACCTTACTAAATATATTAGGGATTCTCGACAATTACGATTCGGGCGAGTATTACCTGAACGATGTGTTAATAAAAAATCTGAACGAAACCCGTGCGGCGGAATACCGGAACCGCATGATCGGATTCATCTTTCAGTCGTTCAACCTGATTTCGTTTAAGAATGCCATGGAAAATGTGGCACTGCCGCTGTTTTATCAGGGAGTGGGCAGAAAGAAACGAAATGAACTGGCTATGGAGTATCTCGACAAGCTGGGACTGAAGGAATGGGCACACCACCTGCCCAACGAGCTTTCGGGCGGACAGAAGCAGCGTGTGGCCATAGCCCGGGCACTGATATCGAAACCTCAGATTATCCTTGCCGACGAACCTACGGGTGCACTCGACAGCAAGACGTCGGTGGAGGTAATGAACATCCTGAAGGAGCTGCACGACAAGGAAGGACTGACCATCGTGGTTGTGACGCACGAAAGCGGAGTAGCCAACCAGACCAACAAAATCATCCACATCAAAGACGGAGTGATAGAGCGGATAGAAGACAACATCGACCACAATGCATCTCCTTTCGGCAAGAACGGATTTATGAAATAAACGCACACAGAACCAGCCATGACCGACTTGATACAGGAAATATACGGAACCATCATGCGCAACAAGCTGCGCACCATACTGACGGGATTTTCCGTAGCATGGGGAATTTTCATGCTGATTGTATTGCTGGGGGCAGGAAACGGACTTATCCATGCTTTCGAGGGACAATCGCAGAACATGAAAATGAACTCTATCAAAATTTATCCGGGATATACATCGAAACCGTTCAACGGACTGAAAGAAGGCCGAAGACTCTCGCTGAACGAAAGCGATCTTCAGCTTACCGCAGAGGCTTTTCCCGATAAAGTCATCACCACCGGAGCCAGCATCAGCAAGAGCGACGCCATCCTCACCTTCGGCAAGGAACACGTTTCCATTTCGCTGGAGGGCGTCTTTCCCAACTATACGGAACTGGAAGCTGTAAAACTGAAACAGGGACGTTTCATCAACGACCGCGACATGAAGGAACGCCGGAAGATGATCGTACTGCACGAAAAGACTGTCAAGATGCTGTTTCCACGTACCCAGGCGATAGGAAAGTATATCGATGTACAAGGAGTGGCCTATCAGGTAATAGGTATCTACACCGACCAGAACAGTTTCTCGCCCTCGGCACTTGTTCCCTTCACGACACTTCAGCTTGTATACGGCAAGGGCGACAGTATAGACAACCTGACATTCACTACGCAAGGGCTGACAGACGAAGTCACCAATGAGAAATTCGAGCAGAGCTACCGCCGTGCCATGGGGCTCCACAAAAACTTCGATCCTACCGACCAGAGTGCCATCTGGATGTGGAACCGCTTCACTCAATATCTCCAGCAAGAATCGGCAGCCCGTATGCTGCACATAGCTATCTGGGTAATCGGTATATTCACCCTGCTGAGCGGCATCGTAGGGGTAAGCAATATCATGCTTATCACCGTACGCGAACGTACCCACGAGTTCGGCATCCGGAAAGCTCTGGGAGCCAAACCGATGTCTATCCTGTGGCTCATTATCTCGGAGAGTGTGGCCATCACTACTTTTTTCGGCTATATCGGCATGGTGGCAGGCATTGCCGTCACAGAATATATGAATCAGATAGCAGGCAGACAGACCGTCGATGCGGGTGTGTTCAGCGTAACGGTTTTCGAAAACCCGACAGTAGACCTCAGCATAGCTGTTCAGGCCACACTCACACTGATAATTGCCGGTACGCTTGCCGGACTCTTTCCGGCACGTAAGGCAGCCCGTATCCGTCCTATTGAAGCATTAAGAGCAGACTGACATGAGAAGAGTAGATTTTGACACCTGGGAGGAAATCCTCCTTACCATTACACGTAATAAGACACGAAGCGTGCTTACTGCCTTCGGTATCTTTTGGGGAATATTCATGCTGGTTGCCCTCATGGGCGGAGCTCAGGGTATGCAGGACATGCTTTCACGCCAGTTTCAGGGATTCGCCACCAATTCCGGCTTTATGGCGACAAACAAGACTTCGAAAGCCTACAAGGGTTTTCAGCAGGGAAGGTGGTGGAACATGGAAAATCAGGATGTAGAACGCATACGCAACTCTGTGCCAGGCATCGATGTGGTAACTGCCACCATCGCACAATGGGGAGTAAATATCGTACGCGAGGAATACACGCTATCGGGAACCCTGAAAGGACTTTATCCGGAATACGACAAGATAGAAGAACCGATTATCCGTATGGGACGTTCGCTGAACGAAACCGACATACGCGACCGCCGGAAGGTATGTGTCATCGGGAAGCGTATCTACGAAACGCTCTTTCCCAAGAAAGACAATCCGTGCGGACAATTCATCGAGATAAATGGCATCTATTACCGTGTAGTAGGCGTAAACGAGGCTACAGGCAACATGTCGGTCAACGGACAGTCGGAAACCTCGGTGGTTATCCCGTTCACCACCATGCAGCAGAACTATAACCGTGGCAAGCAAATCGACATGCTGGGATATACAGCCAAGAAAGGATATTCCATCAGTCAGGTGGAAAAGGATGTGGAACGTACTATCAAGCTGGCACACGCCATTCATCCCGACGACGAACAGGCTGTCATCCGTGTAAATGCGGAAGCAATGTTCAGCATGATGGACAACCTGTTTACGGGCATCCGGATGCTGGGATGGCTCGTAGGACTGGGTACACTGCTCGCCGGAGCCATCGGAGTCAGCAATATCATGATGATAACCGTCAAGGAACGGACAACTGAAATCGGTATCCGCCGTGCCATCGGTGCACGTCCCGACGACATTCTGCAACAGATTCTGCTGGAGAGTATGGTACTTACTACACTGGCCGGTATGGCGGGCATATCGTTTGCCGTCTTCCTGCTCAACATCGTAGAAACGACCACTTCGGAACCGGGACTTCCGGCACATTTCCTTATCAGTTTCTGGCAGGCTGTCGGAGCTTGCATCCTGCTCGTTGTTCTGGGACTGCTTGCAGGACTGATTCCTGCTTACCGCGCCATGGCTATCAAACCGATAGAGGCGATACGCGACGAATAAACGCTTACCTGCTGTTAGTAATGAAGAAATAAAAACATAAACCAATTTATATGAAGAAGTATATCAAAATAGGCATATTGGTGCTCATCGCACTGATATTTATAGGAACATTCGTTTTCCTGTATCAGAAGTCACAGCCTAAAGACACGAAGTACGACATTCAGAAAGTAGAAACCACCAATCTGGTACAGACTACCGTAGCAACGGGAAAGATTGAACCGCGCGACGAGGTACAGATCAAGCCACAGATTTCGGGTATCATTGCCGAAGTATACAAAGAAGCGGGCGAGAAAGTAAAGAAAGGTGAAGTCATAGCCAAAGTAAAGGTTATCCCCGAACTGGGACAACTGAACTCTGCCGAAAGCCGTGTCCGCCTGGCAGAAATGAACGGACGTCAGGCAGAAACCGACCTGACACGTATGGAAAAGCTTTACAACGATAAGCTGGTAAGCAACGAGGAATACGAAAAGACACTGCTGGCTGCCCGTCAGGCACGTGAAGAGATTCAGGCAGCCAAAGATAATCTGGAGATTGTTAAAGAAGGTATCACCAAAAACAGTGCTTCGTTCAGCAGCACTCTTATCCGTTCTACCATCGACGGTCTGATACTGGACGTACCTATCAAGGTGGGAAACTCGGTTATCATGAGTAACACATTCAACGACGGTACGACCATCGCCACCGTAGCCGATATGAGCGACCTGATTTTCCGTGGCAACGTAGACGAAACGGAAGTAGGACATATCCGTGAGGGAATCCCCGTAAAAATCACTCTAGGAGCCTTGCAGAACATGAAATTCGATGCCATACTGGAATATATCTCGCCCAAGAGCGTAGAAAACAACGGAGCCAACCAGTTTGAAATCAAGGCAGCCATTACCGTTCCCGACAGTGTTACCATCCGTTCGGGCTACAGTGCCAATGCCGAAATGGAGCTTCAGCGTGCAGATAATGTGTTGGCTGTACCGGAAAGCACACTGGAGTTTTCGGGAGATTCTGCCTTTGTCTACGTACTGACCGACAGTGTTCCGCAACAGAAATTCGTACGCCGTGCTGTCAAGACCGGTATCAGCGACGGAATCAAAATGGAAATCAAACAAGGTGTCAGTGCCGGCGAACTTGTCCGCGGACTGAAACACGAAGACTAATCTTTATGCAATCATGAAACTGAAACAATTATTTATCATAGCTTCCGTTGTCACAATGCCGGCTTATGCCCAGCAGAAATGGGACTTGAAGCAATGTATCGACCATGCCATTGCAAACAATCTGACCATCAAGCTACAGGAAGCCCAGCGCGAGCAGAGTAAAGTAGAGTTGAGCACAGCCAAAAACAGTTTCCTGCCCGACTTGAACGGAAGCGCATCGCACTCATTCAATTTCGGCCGGAGTCTTCAGGCAGACAATACCTATCAGAGCCTCAACACCCAAAATACGGGACTGAACCTGAGTACCAGCATTCCACTGTTCAGCGGACTTCAGAAAATAAACAACGTAGCACTCTCGAAACTGAATCTGCAAGCGGCTATGGAAGACCTGAACAAAGCAAAAGAAGATATCAGCATACAGGTCGCTTCGGCCTACCTGCAAGTGCTTTTCAATGAAGAACTGGTGAAAGTAGCCAACGAACAGCTTGCGCTGAGCAAGGAAATGCTGGAACAGAAAACAGCTTTCTACAAAAACGGAAAGGCTTCGCAAGCCGAGTGGTATGAAGCCAAGGCTCGTGTGGCACAAGACGAACTATCAGCCGTACAGACGGAAAACAACCGCCGTCTTTCGCTGCTCGACCTGAGCCAGCTGCTGGAGCTTCCCTCTCCCGATGATTTCGCAATCGTATCACCGGCTACCGACTCCATTGCCGGCCTCAAGATACAGACATCACCGGCCGAGGTATATGCCGAAGCAGTTCTGACCAAACCTTCCGTCAAGGCAGCACAGTACCGGCTGGAGGGAGCAGAAAAGAGCATCCGCATGGCTAAGGGAGCCTATTATCCGCAACTCAGCTTCGGAGCAGGTATCAGTACCAATTTCTATAATGTCTCGGGCATGGAGAACGGTAATTTCGGTTCACAGTTGCGCGACAACTTCAGCCAGTATATCGGTTTCTCGCTCAGCGTTCCTATCTTCAACCGTTTTGAAACCCGTAACCGCGTACGCAGCGCCCGTATCCAGCAACATACATACTACTGGCAACTGGAGGAAAGTAAAAAGACACTCTACAAAGAAATACAGCAGGCGTACTACAATGCCGTAAACGCCGAAACCCAGTATCACAGCAGCCTTACAGCCGACGAAGCGGCACAGGCTTCCTTCCTGCTGATGAAAGAGAAGTACACCAACGGCAAGGCAAACGCTACGGAGTACAACGAATCGCGTACGGCCTGGATGAAAGCCGTTTCCGACCGTCTTCAGGCCAAATACGACTACCTGTTCCGCACCAAGATACTCGATTTCTACCGGGGTATTCCACTTACGCTGTAATACAACCCCAAACGATATACGTCTATATAAAAAGAGAGCCGCAGGCGATACTCCACGTACGACCTGCGGCATTTTTGTTGTGTATATTTCGGAAACTCGATATCGTGCCTACTATTTATCGATGCTTTTTATGATAGTTGATGCAATTTTCGATGAACTTTTGCGGCTAGCCTTGCTCAGTTTGTCAGCTTTCTCCAGATTCATGCAAGTAAAGTAATTGTTACCTTTCGTCACTTCTTTCTGGTTTTTGTCGTAAAGCGAGTAGCTCACAAAGTGGAACAATGTACGCAAAGATTTTTCCTGCCACTTCAAATAATGCTGGTTCAGGAACAATACATAATCGGCATGCGCTTCGTCCAGCAGCTGCTTGTAATTCTGGCTGTCTATCTGGCTCACATTAGCATAACTCTCTTCATTTTCTCCACTCACCTGTATGTCACCCAACAACTTCTCCGCATCAGCAAATTTCTCTGAAGAGATAAATGCAAATTCCTTATTCTTGTTTGCATGGATGATATTGTCCGTAATAATCCGGTTGTAAGTATCGCCGATACTGTCTTCCGGAATACCCGTTTCTTCAGTAATCATGCTTTCAGGAAAGTAGTTCGAGCTGACATTGTCGAGTCCTACTACCAGCACCTTAACCGTAGCACTGCTTTCTTTACCGACAGCCTCTTTACCGGCCTCTTCAGCCTGTACGGTTGCAACGGAAGCCATAGCAAACAATCCTAAAATAATGCTTTTCACAAATGTTGTTTTCATTGTTTTTCTGCTTTTAGTTTGACGATACAAAAATAGGGATGTCATGTTACATCCCTATTTCCTGTGTGTGATAATATTATTTAGAATCGGTTACAATCGGAGCAATCCATGCTTCCGCCATTACTTTCCTGCCACCAGAGCAGCAGCTTCCAAAGGTTGGTCGGTCGTGATATAATCTACATTCAGGTCTATCATCTTTTTCATATCTTTCTCATTGTTCACAGTCCAGACATTAACCTTCATGCCCAGTTCGTGAGCCTCTTTCACCCATTCCGGATGTTTTTCGAATGCTTTATAATGATAGTCTATGCCATTAGCACCCTTTGCCTTTACGTCCTTGGGAGCGATGTCACTCTTCAGGTAAGCGATTTCCGATTTGGGAGTAAGACGAGCAAGCTGCTCACAGATATTCATGCTGAATGAGATATATTCCACCTGCTTTTCCAATCCGTATTCCTTTACCATTTTTACAGTAGTTTCTGCAATCTGATCTTCCTGTGCCTTTGTTTTATGAGGCTTGATTTCCAGAATCAGCTGTACATCCGGCAATTTCTTTCCGGCTTCCAGATAATCGGCAAGCGTAGGAAGTTTCTCACCGTTCTTCAGTTTCAGGTCCTTCAGCTTATCGTAAGCCGTTTCACCGATAACCAGTCCGTCTATCGCATCATCGTGGTTTACTACTACCACTCCGTCGGCTGTGAGCTGTACGTCAAATTCAGAACCATATACTTTAGCTTCGGCAGCTTTTTTCAATCCTGCAATAGAATTCTGTGCCGAACCTTCTGCTTTCCAGAATCCGCGGTGAGCGATCACCTGTGTCTGAGCCTGACCTGCCAGTGTAAAGAGTGCACAAGCACAAGCCATCAGTAAATTTCTTGTTTTCATAATCATCGTTATTTATTTTCAGTTTGTTTATCAGAACGCATATCTCAACCCGATCTGAACCTGATAAGGAGTACCGTTCAGACTAGACACACCGGTATTTGCATTGACATTGTATACATACTCTTTTTTCTCCTTATCGAAGCTCTTGATGGTATAAATCTTCTGAGCTCCCAAGTTATGTCCTGCACCCCAGTCCTTGTTCAGCATATTCAGTACGTTGAATATATCGACCGAGAGTTCCAGACTGTGTTTCTTGTAGAACTGGAATTTCTTAGCCAGACGCAAGTCGAGTGTACCGTAGAATCCGTTTACTCCACCGTTACGTTCGGCTACCTTTCCGAAACTCTTGCGAATATAATCTTTTGTACTTTCCTCTACATCCGGATTAGAAAGAATATTGTTAATACCGTCTTTCAGATACTGCGGAGTATTCGGATCGTTCGGATCGTAAATATAAGCCAAATCATTTGAATCGACAAAGTCACCGTTCACATTTCCACCTACGATGAGTGAATAGCGTGTACCGCCGATACCTGAGAAGCGTGCACCCACACTGATTCCCCAGAAAGTAGGAGCTGTACCATATACTACCACTTTATGACGGAACTGATTGCTTGAATAGCTCATCTGGCTCAAATCACGCGGATCGTCTACAACCATCTGAGAAAGTGTAGCCGAGTTTGCCACGTTACCGTTGTAAGAAGTATTGTCTTTTGTATCGTTCCATGTATAGCTGAATGAAAGTTCTCCATCCTTGAAATAACGCCATGTACCGTCGATAACGAAAGCAAACTGATTAACCTTACCTTCACTTACCATTTCGAGCACACGTCCTACCTTGTCGCTCTTTCTGCTCTCTTTCCAGTCGGCTACCCCCTTATCGTCGATAGTATTTGCAGGGACATACACTCCACGGTTTCCTTCGGAAGCGATACGGAAGTACGGTTCATCCACCATGTTACGGTCTACATACATATAGTTGTTGCGTCCCAGTGTCATATATCCGGCTACACTCATTTTCAGACGGTCGCTGAAGAAATGTGTATACGAGAGGTTAGCCTTATAGATAACCGGCACCTTACAGTCAGCACCATTCATGTTAATGGTAGAAAGTTTTTCCACATTCGGGTTATTGAAAAGTTCGGCTCCCGGTGCTGTAGACGGATCCTTGCGGTACGAAGGGAAATCCGGACGGATGAGGTTCAGCATTTCCTGATAGTTGGAAGCTGTTTTGTCAAGTGTAATATCCAGCGAAGCAGTACGTGTACCGTCGAACACCATGTTGTTGATCATGGCATAGTTGTTGATATCGGAAGCAAAGATACCAGCACCGGCACGGATGATATCTTTATGTTTGTCATTGATATCCCAGGTAAACTGCAAACGCGGCTGAACCTGGAAAGTAGACAAGCCATTGTCTGTTCTCAATCCCAATTCATCGTATACAGTCTGATTGAACGTACCCTTGTTGAAATAAGTAGCATTATCCAGACGCAAGCCGGCAATCAGTTCAAATCCCGGGAAAAGCTTAGTCTGCAACTGTGCATAAGCACCGGCATTCAGAATGTTTTGTTTCACACGGTCGTCGGGAGTAAGATACAGTTCACGAACGTAACGGTACGGTTCCAGATTGTCGAAAGCGTCCAGTCCGTTGAAGTAGAAACGTCCGTTCGTTTCACTACCATAGCGTGAGTTCATGTGTGTATACATCATGTCTACTCCAAACGTATAATTGATTTTGTTTGTATTGTAGTAGAAATTATCGACAAGCTGAAGCACATGATTGTAGAAGTTTTCAGGGCAATAACGCTGTCCTCCCAACTGAATGCTGGTAGTAGCCGTCTTACCGTCAATCTGAGATTCTACATTGCTGACAATAGCTCGGGGAATATTGGAAGAAGGCAACTCATCGCCCGGCATAGATTCTTCCAGCGTATAAAGGTGCTGCAACTTCAGTTCATTGGTTCCTTTCGGACCTACTACCGAACGCAAGGTAGCCATGGCACTGTTGTTCAGCGAATGTACATTACCATAAGTTTCGTACAGACAGATAGAGGTATTGTCCCCCAATCCCAGATTATTCATATCGTTTACAAAGTTATCTGTAAACGTCAAAAGATTGGTAGCATTGATCTGCCAGTCTAAACGGGCAAATACGGCATCAGTGCTTTGCTTCTTATCGAAAGCACCAAACTGAGGATTGGATGATACTCCATATTTATCGCGTGCAATTTGTAAGAAACGGTCGCGTACGTCTGTGGTCAGACTATAACGTTTTTCATCGGCAGCACTCTGGATATCGGCAATATACAGCGGACGAGAGTCTGCCTGATGATCCCATGCAATGAAGAAGTGAGCACGGTCTTTTACCAGCGCACCTCCCAGTGAAGCACCAAACTGATAAGTAGAGAAATCATTGTCGCGCTTGTTTCCGCGGATATCATACGGGCTGGACAACCAGTTGGCACGGGCAAAAGTAAACGCGCTACCGGTCAGCGTATTGGTACCCGACTTGGTAACTGTACTCACCGTACCACCTCCGGCACGTCCGTTGGTCACATCGTACTGATTGGTTACCACCTTAAACTCACGGATAGCCTCCATAGAAATAGCATACGGCACACCGTTTCGGCTTGTCGTACTACCTCCCGAAGTCGGATTCTTTGCCGTCATACCGTCGATGGTATAGTTGGTAGACGATGCAAGCTGTCCTGACAGGCTGGAGCCGGTACTAAGTGGAGAAAGATCTACCAGCGAAGTAAAGTTACGTCCGTTTACAGGAAGCTTTGCCAGGTCGCGTTCCGTAACGGAAGTAGCAGCTCCGGTAGTGGCAATAGTATTCTTCAATGAATTTGCAACTACTTCTACCGCCTCCATCACCACACTCTCTTCTTTCAACTGAAAATCCAGTCGGAGCAAATCTCCCTGATTCAGCGTATATCCTGTTTTCTTCTGATCGCCATAGCCTACGTAAGTTACCGTTATACTGTATGGCCCACCCAGCGGTAACTGCTTGATGGTATATTCACCATTTTCATTTGTAATAGAACCGGTATTAAATCCGGTTGATTCATTCTTTACCTGAATAGCAGCTCCGATAACCCCCATTCCGGTTTCATCGGTTACAATACCCGAAATGACAGCCCGGTTGTCCTGAGCCATCACTTGTCCTGTCGAAAGCAGCAAGACCATAAAAACAATAAGAACTGTTTAAATTTTGTTGTCATCATATTCTTTAGTTAAGTGTTTCTAAATTGACGCAACAAAAGTAAAAGCCGGGTATTACACCCACATAAACGCGATGTAAAGAAACCGTGTGATTCGTGTGAAGAAACTATTACAGATCTTTTCTCACGACCTGTATACCTATGAGTACATAAAAAAGAACGTTCCGCCAAGCCTTATAAGCCTGACGGAACGTTTTCCTTATCTTCTCTTATGAACTTTGTCCAGAAACATTCCGGACAAAGCCATGCAAGTAATATCCCAAAAGATTATTTTTTCATTGATTTAATCATTGACTGAGATTCGATAGAAGTCTTAAATGTATACTTCTTATCCAAGTACTTCTTGACAGCAGCTGCGGCAGCTTTAACATCAAGGTTACCAGCTTTCTTAAACAGAACTTTCGAAGTATTCAAATCCAAATACTTGTCAATTTCTTCAACTGGTGAGTAAGTATTTTCATTTACTTCAATATCAACTGATCCAACTTTATAATTCTTTTGAGCCTCATCAATTGTCATACTAAGCACTACCCAACTACCTTCTGAAGCAAGCCACAATGACTGTCTATCTGGAGAACTATAAGCAGCAAAAGCATTCAAAATTACAGCATAGAGAGTTTCATCAGTAATTTCTTCACCCGGATTTTGTTCTTCAACTTGCTTTCTCAAATCGGCCAATTCTTCAACTGTTACCGGATAAGTAAGTGTATAAGTACCGTTAGTTTCGATGTTATTGAACAAAATCGGTCTGCCTTTCAAATCATCTACGCCCAAATGTGCAGCAAGTTCATCACCATCAAATGCCAATGCTGTCATGTCCAAAGTCAAGTTTTCAACCACCTGACCTTCTTCTGCTGTAAATCTAGTAACAACCAACTTAGTTGTTGCTGTATTGCCAGCGCGTCCGATAGCAGCAATTGCATATTCCTTACCAACTTCCAAAGCAGTATTGAGTGATAATTGCTGATTACCAGCATAAATACTTACATCTTCTCCCATCAGAGCAGATTCAATTTCAGCATCGCTTGCACTGCCATCGAATATAGCCAAAGCATAAGCATCGAATGTAGTAACTTTTACAGTGAATGCTACAGAAGATGCTATTTTATTAGTTACATCAATAGTAATCTGGTTATCTACCGGTGCAGCAGCAGTTGTAGCAGCGTTAACCTTTGATACAGGAGCAACCAGTTTTCCGTTTTCTACTCCGTAGCAATAGATACAATATTCTGTAGACGGTGACAATTTAGTAAACAGATAATCTTCCATCGGACCGCTTACAAGAGCGTTTGTTGCTATCAATACATCATTTAGAGACATTCCGTACTGATCTGCCAGTTGCTGGTATGTACTCATATCGGAGTTAAACAAAGCCTCATCACTTACAAATCCTTCCATTTCTTCAGCCGGACGAATGTTAAGGAAGTATTGAGCTGACTGGTCTTTTGGCTGGATTTCGAACGGAATCCATGTAGAACCACATTCTCCAGGAATTGTGATAGTGAACAATTCTTCTGCCTTAGCTCCCTGTGTAACGGTCAATTCGGCAGATGCAGCATTTTTCTCATCATCAGAATAAGTCAATGTTACTTTGGCTGTACGGTCTGCAGTTTCAGTATTTGCAGCAACAGACATGGTAACCTTACCGTCGGCAGCCTGAATGTCTGTAATCCAGTCCTGATCAGAAGTTCCGCTTATTTTCGGGTTTGTACCTGCATTTTTCAGCGTATAAGTAACTTCAGCAGAACCTCCGGCAGCTTCTACCTCAATACTTTCATAACCCAACTGAATGCTGACCTTTGCTCCGGGAGTTTCTGTTCCGGGTTCTTCCGGTGTTGTAGGTTCGTTATCGTCACTACATGCAGCAAACATAAACATACTACCCAATATCATCATAGATATCGGCATCCATTTCATAAACTTTTTCATAAGCAATTTTTAATTTATAACATTTTCTCATTTCATTATAGTCATAGGTAAATCAAGCTTTCCGATACTTCTCGACTTGGTTTCATTCGTTCTGTTTTTAGGACCGGGAACGAATACACCTTTTTCAAGAATATAACGTATGCGTTCAGCCTGATCGGACGTAAACTTATTGGAGTACGAAATAGAGTAATCCATAATATTGTCCGATACGAATACGCTACCGTCGGTGCAACTCACTCTCTGTATCAGTTCATCCAAATAATCTTTAAAGTTGGAAGTGCCCAAATAGGTAGCTACCAGCTTTTCGTAAGCAGATCTGTCGTAGGTAGGAGTATCATCGCAGTAATCAGTATCACGGCATCCCCAAAGAGATTCAGAAAAGACATGACGCAATCCCAGATAATGTCCCAGTTCGTGCGCTATGGTCATAGCTACACATCCATCGTCACCATCAGGTGTTTCAGGTGTCAGCGATACCATGTTGTATACATAGTCACTATTCACTGATATGCACTGCGGACGATTCAGGTTTTCCTGAGAGAGCGCTCCTCCTGTCCAGATTTCACAACCTTCCAAATAATCTGGAGCCAGCAGGAAGGGGAACTGTGCAATACCGGCAATGGCACTATTACTGAATTTATACAACATAATATTCATATACTCATCCGGATTCCATATCAGGTCGAGATATTTATCATCTGAACTAGACATGAACTTTTCACAATCAATAGGAATAGAAGCCCAAGGTATACGGTCCACTCCCGGTTCTTCCATCAGATTACCATCCGGATCGACTGTTGCCATGACAAATTCCAGTTTCAGATCCTGACTGCACTCGCTATACAGTTTATTCACCTCATCGAGCACTGTCTGCAAGTGTCCTTCACGAACATACTGTGTAGGCATGTTCCGGTTGGAATACAATACATGAAACACCACGGGAATCTTGTAAGTTCCTCCTGCAACAAACTCCTGTCCTTTCTGAAGCACAGTTACCTCACTGGTATGAGATCCGTCCGTAGCAGAATAAGTAAAACTGAGTGTAACCTGACGAGAATTTTGCGACAAGTTCTCCTCGACTTCCAAATTGAGTGTCTGATTGCCTGTCAATGCATCTCCGGCAGTCACCTTGCACCAATACTGGTTGCTCGTCACTTCCCAGTCAACATTACTTTTTACCGTAAGTGTCAGCTTACCTCCCTCGGAGGAGATTTCCTCTCCCCCCGATGGAGTTATTTCCAGAAACGGTTCCTGTACAGTCGGTTCATCATTGCGGTCACTACAGGAAGCCATTGCACAGAGAACAAACAACAAGAGCTGTATTTTAAAAAACAGATATCGCATACAGCTTATTATTTGTACTCAAATCCAACCTTATCATTAAGCGGACACATCACTACATTGTCTACAGCAAACACGCCACCTTCCGGAGCTGTAACCATGATAATCACACGGCAGTTATCCATCTTTTCGGATGACAGTGTAAAACTGCATGAATAGTCTTCAGTGGAACCTGCCGGAAGTGAATCACCCAGCTTATCACCGAAAGCAAGCGATGCGCTTGACTGACGCAATACATTATTGTGTGTGGAGAAATCATCCGTCAAATCTGTATAATTTTGCTGACTGTTATCCAAAATACCATCTTCAAGCAGCCAAGCAGCCACACGGTAACTGCCACCTTCGGCTATCTTTATCTTAGCTTCAACCTCTACCTTATTAGAAGCCTTATCAGCACGTACCACAGCCGCAATAGCACTTTTGGCATCCTTTGCTGTATATTCTTCTACTGCCTGTCTGATAAGTCCGGCATTCTGTTCACCCACATTTCCTTCAGAAACATAAGAAACAGTTTTGCCCGGTATCATATTGACGTTCAATGTGGGGAAGCTGGATATACCCAGCCAATTAAGGACCATTCGGCTAGCATTAGTTTCCATCAAATCTTTAATAGTAGACGAAGCATGAGCAGCCGCGAAGACAGCCAGTCCGTCTGAATAAGTGTCACTGTATGTCTTGATTCCACTCATTACAAGCGGACAAAATCCACACCATGTACCTGTAGCCTGCAATAACAGTACACGTTTCACAAATCCTTCATAACGGTCCGGTTCCGGATCGGCAGGCATAACGAGATTTTCCGATTTGGTAGCACGTACTACAATTTCAGCAGAAGTTTCACCGTTATAGCGAGCTGAGAATTTATATTCACCTTCAGTATCTGTATAGAAGCGAGTTCCAGAAAAAACCTTTCCATCCTGCAAGATTTCTGCAGCAGCAGTTACATCCTGATTACCTTTTGTTACAGTAAATTCTGTTACATCTGCTCCATCCGCTTCAATCAGGAGTGAAGTAGCGTTCAAGACCAGCATTTCTGACTCGGGTTCATCAGAAGAATTACCAGAACATCCATACATTACCAAAACCAGCAAAAATGCCACAACAGAGGACAATGCCTTTCTGCAATTGTCTTTCCAATTAATCCATATACGTTCCATAATCGCAAACCATTTTTATTGTTTCCACAAATATAAATAGATATTTTTATTTTAAACTAATTTTATATAAAAAATATTCATCTAAATAAACATTTTTACACCATGTAAGCACAATACTTAGAAATAAATACACAAATAATAGCATTTATAAATCATAATGTAAGCAACAACCACCTCTTTGCATAACTTTAGAACTAGCAAGAAGAAAGTAAACAACAGTTATATTTTACATACTTTAAACACATATTGCATAAAAAGTACAAAATAAGGTATTCATGCTGACACATTGTATTTTCACCTTCCGATCCATAAAAAAAGGCGGAATAATATCTCGCCCAAGATGAAAAAAAAATTCCCCTCACCATCCGGTCGGCATGGCAAGGGGAATCTTATAAAGTATTTATTTCGACTTTAATACAAGTTATTCTTGGTGCATCAAGAATCAACGTTCGTATTGCGGCATATCCGGATTAAAATCGAGAACAGTCTGCGGAACTGGCATAATGTAGCGCAAATCGTTGGCTGGCAATGTCCAGGTCTCACCGTCGGCAGTGTGAACAACATCTTTACGGAACCAGTCTTCACGGTTCAGACGCTTCAAGTCTATCAGACGGGGAGCACCCAGCATAGCAAACTCACGACGACGTTCGTCGATTACCAGACGAAGAGCTTCCGTACGATTAGGAGCATCTGTAGCCATTTTTAATATGAAACAGTAGCGGTTTCCCACTTCGACTGCGGAATATTCACCCCATTGCGTGCCGCTTCGCTACGAGTTTTATGCATTTCTCTCTGCGCCTCACGCAAGAGTCGTTTCAACTGCGTATACTGAGCTGTATTCCAGTTACCTCCGGTAACTCCACTCTTATCGCCATTCCGACTTGTATATTTTCCTCCCAGAAGTGTCAACGACTCATAATTCGATTTAGCCTGACGTTCCCATCTGGAATAAATACTCTGATAGGTAGAAGTACTCATTCCCTGACCACTACTGCTACCGGAAGAAACAGACGAATCTGTATCCGTAAATGAATAATCCATCGATCCGTCTTGTGAACTAGCCGAATAGCCATTGACAGCCGCATAAGTCTGCAAAATCATATTGCCAAAATTAGCCAAGGCTCCCCAGATATTATTTGATGTAGGCGATTCTGCCTGCTCTTGCTGAGTGGTCTTACGCTTCTCTATTTCACCCTTTATGATATTATAATTCTTTCGAGCCATAGCATTGTCCGGCTCCAGATCGAGTGCTATGGAGTAAGCCTCCAGCGCTTCATCATAATGACCTAACTGATAGATGCAATATCCATAATTCATGGCGGCAAGCACATTCTTCGGATCGTTCATCATGACACGATAATAAAAATCTTTTGCTTCACCGAAGTTCTTTTTCAGCTGCAACTGGTCACCTTCAGCCATCCACTTAGTGATTGTCCATGCAGAAGCATCTTTCTGATTGTAAGCATATTTTCCTTTCTCCATAGGGTTATAAACGTATCCATGTACTTTTCCGTGATCATACTTCTCGGCAAGAATCACTCCTTCCGAAAAACAATCGCCGATACTATTCAAATCAGACAGATTGAGCACGACCTTTCCCTGCGTATTGATAAACTCGTTATCGTTTACTTTGGCCAATCCTCCGCGAAAAGGTTCACCATTCTCAAAATAACCGCCAATTTGCTTACCAGTCTTCAAATCCACATAGTAACTCATTTTCCGTTCACTATTCCACAGCAGCAATATCCCGTTGCCTACATCCGAAGGATTTGAAAGTCCCGGGAATGACTTATTCCAACGTACATTATATGTATATGGCTGTGAACTGTCGGCGTATACATACCAGTCAGGTCCCAAGTGTATAGCCTCGTTTACATACACATAACGCGGTTCCAGCACAACCTTTCCGGTATAGGAAAACAAGCCGGTATTCGAATTATCATCGCATCCAGTCAGATATCCTATTCCACTATTGCCAAAAACTGAAGTAATCGGCTTTGCCGACTGAAATGGAATCTCTTGTCCTGAAGCATTAATAATCACATACGGATGGTCAAAATCTAACCTGCCCACCATTACGTCACCAATCCAGATATCATAATCCACTATCGTATACTTGGGCTGCACCACTACCTTTCCGGTCGAAGCCTGACGGAAGCCATACAGCCCTGTCTTTTCATCTCTAAATAACTGAATCCCCTTACTGCTGACCGAAGCCTTCTGCATATTTACAGGTTCACCTTTCAAGGTATAATATTGTCTTTCTGGTGTAGAAAAGATAGCATGCCCAAACAGATACAAAGGATGGGACTCCATGGTCTGACTGGTATAAAAGTTATAGGTATAATCTTTATTATTATAAGTATATTCTACAAAGGGAAAATGATCCGATTTTATTTTCTCATACTGTCCTAAAGGAAAAATCATCTGTCCATTGTAAAAAAGACCTTCCTTCTGATCCTGTTTCACCACATAAAGTCCCTGTATGTTTTCATCCTGTTCGATAGAAGTATAAACCAGTGGAAGGATAAATCCTCCCCGCGTATTAAGAATACCGTATTTACCATCCTTTTCTACCACAGAAAAGCCATTTATGAAATCGGTCATCGACTGGTATATGCACGGTATAACTAACTTTCCAGAGGTATCGATAGCTCCATAAAGCTGCGAAGCTCCGGCATCGTAATACCCTTGTTCATTCCAAGCGTCCTGTACAATAGCCATCCCATTATGAAACTCGCCCGTACAATTGTTATCAGTCTTATGAATAACATATTTCAAACCGACAAGCGCCCATTCTCCATCTGCTAGAGCCCAGAGATGGAAAACAACAAAAAACAAGAACAATAGATACTTTTTCATCTTTACATAAATTATTTATTATAAAAAACCATTTACTTTATTTTACGACATCTCCAAACCAAAGAAAAAATCCATTTTTCATATACACAAAGATACGCCTTTTTAAAATTCTTTACATTGACAGATAGAAGTTTTTATTCAAGGAAGTAACACTCCTTCCATTCCCTTATCGTGCTGCTACCAAAAGTAGCTGCCACAGACTACAAATCGTAATGCTCCACGAACTCTAACCGACTTTTTTTCATATCTTTACCCGGTATTATTCCTCACCATCAAACAACTGTTTGCTTCAAAAAATAAAAAAATTGCTGCAAGCGTATAGTTTTTAAGCCGGTTTACGGTCTAACAAATAGAAACAAGAAATAAAATGGATACGAAAGAACAGCAATTTACGGAAATCATCCGAATGTATGAACGGACTATTTACACCGTCTGCCACATGTTTTCAGACAATACAGACGAGGTAAACGATCTGTACCAGGAAATTCTGGTCAGACTGTGGAAGGGCTTTGATGCCTTTAAAGGAAAAAGTGACATAAAAACCTGGATCTATCGTGTCAGCCTGAACTACTGTATCAACTTCCACAACAAACAGAAGAAAGAACAGGAACGGCTGACTTTAGGTATCGACCTCCACACTAGCAGCAATCTTGAAAAAAATCTGCAAATAAAGCAACTTTATGCACGAATCAACGCATTGGGACTGGTTGACAGAAGCGTTGTCCTGTTGTGGCTCGAAGGCCTGAGTTACGACGAGATTGGCGCTATCCTAGGTATTTCTGTCAAAAACGTCTCATTCAAGTTGGTCCGCATCAAGGAGCTGTTGAAAAAAATGTCTAACATCTAAAAAAAGAATCGTATGGAAATTGATATTGAACAAGAACTTCAGATTCTGAAATCGGAATACAACACACTCAAGAAGGAGCTGAAAAAACAGGATACCCTGAACGAAAAGTTTTTCAAATCTATCAGAAAGCAGCCTGCACTGGCTGTCAGCAAGGAAATCAAAAGCAGAATGTGGCTCGATATACTGACTATACCTGCGGTTATGATTATCTGTCTGAATACGAATTTTCCGATACTGTTCGGAATACTGGTATCGTTATGGGCACTGGCCGACCTGGGAATCAGCCTGTGGGTCAGCCGGAAACTGGGAATGGACGATCTGCTGAACGACGATGTACGGACGGTGACGGAAAAAATTGCCGGCTATCGCAAGTTCTATGACTGGGCGCTCATCGGAAGCATTCTTCCTCTGATCGTGATGCTTACCTATATCTTTATGCATCTGTATGCCCGTGCAGACAACCCCGCTGCCGTTCAGCTCATCACCGTATCGGGTATTGTTTTCATCATTCTCGCCATTGCAAACACGCTGTTTCAGTATAAAAAGCATGTACAAAGGTGCAAGGAGCTGTTGAAACAATTCGAAGAGTAATGCTGAAGCAAGTACGTCACAGTAGTAATATAGAAGACTGGCAAGACTGCTGAAACCGTTAAAAAATAACGCCCAAGCGAGTCTGCCACAATATTAATGCACAGGACTAGCGAGCTGCTGAACAACCAGAAGCGTAAAGCTTGCACAGTAACTCTGTAAAAGCACCTGACTGCCCGTACAGCATCCTGAATGCAAAAAGTAGCCGGACTTTCTGTGGAAAACAAAGAATCCGGCTGCTTTGGGTTTTGCCAGGCGGGATAATATCCGTTCTCCGGCAAATTCTCACTTTCAGATAAGGATTTCGTCTTCACGCAATCCTTTTTTATACTCTATATTCCTGCCCACCTTCCCCCTAAAAAACATCAGCACATCTTAGGAAAAACATGGGCAGGAATTATTCTTTTTTGTACAGATTTCAGCGAAAGATCATCATCTTTTGCAGACGGTTTCAGAGTGTGACACCACGTTTCAGCTCGTCTTCTACCACCGCCATCATGCCCTCTACCTGAGCCAGCGCCAACATGCGGCCGTGGAACGAGTAACCGGGATTATAGCCCTTGTCCTCGTCGCCCAGCATCATGCGGCCGTGGTCCACACGCATGGGGAGTCCCGGATTCTCCTGCTCGAAGATACGGATCAGGTCGATGAGGTGACCGCGTCCCGACAGGTGCGAACTCTCGATGAAGTTGCCTCCCGGCATGGCAGCCGTACTGCGCAGGTGTACGAAGTGAGTACGCTTGGCAAACTTCTTTGCCAGCTCGCGCGTATCGTTATGCTCGCCTGCGCTGAGCGACCCCGCACAGAAGGTCAGACCGTTATGCGGATTATCTACCGCACGGAGGAACCAGTCGATATCCTCTTCGTTGGTCACGATACGCGGCAGTCCCAGAATCTGGAAAGGAGGATCGTCTGGATGCACGCACATGTTTACGCCGTACTCCTCGCACACCGGCATGATGGCCGAAAGGAAATAGCGCATGTTTTCGCGCAGTGCATCACGGTCGATGCCGTCGTAGAGCGAGAGCAGACGTTTGAAGATAGCTACCGGATTCTTGTCGCCCTCACGGATATTGCCGTTCACGAAGCCCTGTGTCTTCACAATGATGGCATCTACCAGTTCATCCTTTTCTGCTTCGGTAATTACCTTGTCCAGCTCTGCCACCTTGCGCAGTTCTTCTTCCGTATAGTCTTTCTCAGCTCCCTCACGTTGCAGGATGCGTGTATCGAAGTAAGCAAAGCGCACACGGTCGTAGTACAGCGAGCTGCTGCCGTCGGGCCAAGGATGCTGCAAATCGGTTCGTACCCAGTCTATTACCGGCATGAAGTTGTAGCACACGGTCTTTACACCGCACTTGCCCAGATTAGCAAGGCTCACCTTATAGTTTTCTATCAACTGGTCGCGCTCCGGTCCTGCGTATTTGATAGCCTCGCATACCGGAAGACTTTCTACTACCGACCAGCGCATGCCGTACGATTCGATGTACTGCTTCAGGTCGTTTATCGCTTCCACCGTCCAGATTTCTCCGTTCGGCACATCGTGAAGGGCAGTTACGATACCCTCCACCCCTATCTGTCGGAGCATGGAAAGCGTGATTTTATCTTTCTTTCCAAACCATCTCCATGTTTTTTCCATCATAATGCTCTGTATGTTTATCGTTGCTGCCAGAGTAGCCTGCACTGCCCGCCTTCGCAAGGGGTGGACACGAACTGCTCCGGCATGAACACTCTTATTATCTTTTTATTTTAAATTCTGAACGGTTTCGTCTAACCGTTTGATGAATAAACATTTAACGGAGTATCTGAAAAGTAATGGTAACGACTAGGAAACCGTGCGATTTTCAGCGTTTTGCGGTGTTTTACTATCAAATAACTCTTTCAGGTGCAAAGATACGACAAATCTTTGATATAGTATCCAATACAAACAGTATTCGCCATTTTTTGCCTTTCGATATATACCTATTTGCTTATGCCGTTATTTTTTGCAGATTTGGATAAAAAAGGAAAGGCAAAATTCAGGAAGCATTGAAATTCTTTACTTTAGTTAGTGCAAAAATCGAATAATTTATTGTAACTTTGCAGCGGATTCGGTGTGCATATAATACCATCCCAATTAAGATAAGTCGCAACATATATAGTGGTTTTCAATATGATTATGAACAATTGTACAATATTAACAGGTAAAAACACCGTTAATATTGCATATCATAAACCTTGGTAATTTTTCCACATTCAAATCTAATTAATTCGATTTGAATGTCATTGTCTTTGTAATCCGGCATGCTATTTCAGGCTTGTCGAGAGATTTTTTGTGCTATAAAATCAAGAAACATTCAAAAGATAAAAGGAAAAATTCAAATGGAAAAAATCAGAAATTGGAAACAAGATTTCTATACAATATGGGCGGGGCAAGCTGTGTCCCTGATAACAAGTGGGGTTCTTCAAATGGCCATCATCTGGCATCTGACAAATACAACAGGGTCTGCGATGGTGTTGTCAATGGCGACCTTGGTTGGGTTTCTACCTCAAGCGGTTTTAGGTTCTGCAATCGGAGTACTTGTTGACCGCTGGAACCGGAAAATGGTCATGATTGGTGCAGATGTCATCATAGCTTGTGCTGGACTGGTACTTACCGTAATTTCCCTGTCAGCGGAACTACCTGTATGGATAGTAATGCTCATCCTCTTCATTAGAAGCGTTGGCACTGCATTCCATTCCCCTGCGTTAAGTGCGGTAACACCTCTTTTAGTGCCTGAAGAACAGTTAGTCAAATGTGCCGGCTACACCCAGTCCATCCAATCGGCAAGTTTCATCCTAAGTCCGGCAATTGCCGCTTTTCTCTATGCAAAATGGGGGTTGAATTCTGCGGTTGCCCTTGACGTATTCGGAGCAATAATTGCCTGTATCACTGTTGCAATGGTTCACATCCCAAAACAACCGATTGAAGCGCTGCAGCAAGAAAACTTTTTCACCGAACTGCGCATTGGCTATAACGCAATACGACAAAATAAAGCTCTTTTCACATTGCTTTGGATAGGAGCAATCAATATGTTCATTTATATGCCAATCAATGCGCTATTTCCGCTGATGAGTATGAATTATTTCGAGGGAAGTACCTTGCATGCTTCCGTGGTGGAAATTGTTTTTGCAGTTGGTATGTTGTTGGGCGGACTTCTATTGGGCGCATGGGGAGGTTTCAAAAAGCGCATGGCAAATATCATCGGCTCTATCTTTCTTATGGGAGTGTCATTGACTGTTTCCGGCTTGCTACCAACCAATGGTTTTATGATATTTGCGATATGTTGTACGTTGATGGGCTTTTCTGCCCCATTCTATAATGGAGTACAGACCGCGCTATTTCAAGAACAGATACAACCCGAGTATTTAGGGCGTGTTTTCGGACTTCTTGGCAGCATCATGTCGTTTGCCATGCCGCTTGGGTTGGTAGTGTCGGGTGCATTTGCAGACCAAATCGGGGTAAACCGTTGGTTTTTGTTCTCAGGTATGGCTATTCTGCTTCTCGCTATAATAGCCTTATGTCTTCCACAACTTAGAAAGGTCGACAATCAAAAACAAAAATCATGATTTATGAAACGTAACTAAATCTAAACAGCAATAAGCCTCTGATAGGGAAATACGATTATCGGAGGCTTATTGCAATCTGTTTTAACTACTTATGTAATTCCTCTACTTTTCCTTTGTGGTTGAATTGGCTGTCGTATGCTCTGCCGTAGCCTGTCGAACTGTTCCCTGAACCATTCGCCTATGGGCTGGCGGTTGATTACGAGTGTCAGTTTAGACTTGTCCGCAGGGTCTTTCACCACTTGAAAGCCTGCTCTTTCTGTCGTAAAACTCCGATTATGTTCCTCCGAATAAAGTTTGCCCTCGTATATCAAAGGCTTACCATAAGTCAATGTCGTGGTCTGCCTTTCATTGAACCCGACAAGGCGGCACAGGCTCTCTATTCTCATAATTTCCTTTGCCATAGGAAACCATGCACACAGCTTTTCGATAATGCGTTTCAAACCTGATACTTCATCTTTGTGTCTGACACTTTTTTCCGCCATCTCCTTACGGTGATTCTGCTGTATTTCCAACAACTGGCGGTTGTGCTCGGTTTGCATCGTGTGTATGCGGTTTTGCAGTATCTCAATGGTTTCCTCATGGGTGGCAACTTCCCGATACAGGGCGGTGTTCTCCCTTTCCAAAGTCTTGACCTTGTTGCTCCCGAAAAGAGAACCGACACTTTCAGCTATGTTGGTCGCTGCGGTGGTGGCTGCACCTTTCAGTTTCTCGGTCTGTACCTCTTTCTTGGCTTGTCTGAGTTCCTGTTCGGTTTCGGTTTTCTGCTCCTGTAACCGCTTGTTTTCTGCATCAAGGGCAGCGTTCTTTTTCTGTATGTCCCGATAATACTGTGTCGTGGTGGTGTGCCGTGCTTCGGAACCTCGCACACCTCGCTGTAATCCGTATTTAGCCATAACCCTTGCATAATTGTCGTGGTACGCAATCAAGGTCTGACGGTTGAACAGGTCATCGGCACACAAACGGACGGTATTTGCTTTCTTGTGATACTTCCGTTTGCCGTCTTCCTGCTCTTTCTTGGCTTTGCGCCTTTCACCTGTCACGATGGGAACAATGGCTGCATGGATATGCGGTGTCTTCTCGTCCATGTGAAGATGGGCGGCAACCACGTTCTCCCTGCCGAATGTGGCTTGCAGCCATTGGATGCTGTCGCTGCACCATTCGTCAAGTCTTCCGTTTTCCTGTATGTCCATCATGTCCTCATGTGTTCCCGACAGAACCACTCGGACTACACGGACTTGGTCATGTGTAATCTTCCGCTTGATGCCTGCCGTGTTCAGCCTGTGGGCAATCGCTTCATCCCTGCCATGAACGCCATCGGGGTATTCTATAAGTACCCTGTTCAGATGCGTTCTTGTCGGGTCTGCGTTTTTAGGTATGATTCTTCTCTCTATATGGTCGGATTGTACGGTGTCCGATGAACCTTTTGCTTTCTTTATGTCCAATGAAAAATATCCCATGTAGTTTGATTTTTACGGTTATTGTTATGAGTGTATTCTCTGCCTGTGGCATTGGCTCTCAGGGTTTCCAAAGGGATTTCCCTTTGGCTCGATAGGGAGTTTTTAGCATTACCGTGTAATGCGTGAAGAAAACGCCCTATTGAGCTATGGTATTTCTGTCTAAATACCCTTGGGAAAGCGAACCTGTTCCCCTCTATATTTTCAGCCCTTTCTTTTTCGGTGGCTGCATCATCCGCCTTGCGGATTGTACTTGCTTCTCCTCCTTTATCGGCTCTGTCGATTGGGACAAGAGTTTTTTGCACAGGTACTCGTTCAAGTCATTATACCCTGCATAGTGAACCGACATATCCTGCAAGCGGTCACCCAACATCCGTTGCAGGTTGGCGTATGCGTTCCGTCCTGCTGTGTCATTGTCAAGGAAACAGCCGATTCGGGTATAGGTTGCCAATATGCTTTCCGCTTTCGAGAGGTTGGAAACGGAGTTGAGAATGACGTAATCCTGTGCATTCAATCGTGGGTGTTGCGGATTGTTCTTTACTCGGATGGTCAGGAACGAGAGATAATCCATGAAGCCCTCGAAAAGATAACAGACGGTTCGTGGCTCTTTTTGCTGTCGGATATGGGTGATGTCCTTCGGGGCGACACATCCCTTGAAGTATCTATTACGCACTTCATACCCTCTTGCCATATTCGGGAAGCCGATGGCGAAATAGGGTTTGTCGGCATTCTCAAACCGCAGTTCCTTACACTCCCTTTTGGCGAGTTCAATGTCTATCCCCCTTTCTTGCAGATAGGCAATGAGCGCAGGTGATGACAGCTCGCCAACTCTTAATACCCGATAAGTGCGGTTGTCGGATTGCTGCTTGCCAAAAGAAAACGATGCAGGGCGGATGTATGGTGTCCGTTCCTCTATGCGCTTCAACAGGCAGGTTACATCTTCCGTATGGTAGAGTTCCGCTGCCAATGCGATGATGTTACCGCCCTTGCCAAGTCCAAAATCGTACCATTTGTTGAGTTCTGTGTTTACCTTGAAAGATGCGTCCGTTTCCTCTCTCAGCGGTGATTTGTACCAAAAGCTGCTGCCCTGTTGCTTGACGGGCGTGTAACCCAAACTTTGCAGATAGTCTGCGATTCTGATTTGTTTAACTTCTTGTATGTTCATGATATTCTATAGATTTGATGATGATTGTAAAAACGTTGATTTGTTGAATGGCTTATATAACACATTTATTTACAGAAAGATATTTGCTCAACATCTTCTCAACAAACCACTCGCCAAAAGAGAAATCAACAATCGGGTGCTGTTCCTCTCTCAACTTCTCTTTTCGATTGTTGAGATTTTGTTGAGAGTGTATATTGTTTATTGTCAGCATAGTTATATCCTTATTCATCAATTCAACAAAAAAAAGAATGATATTACAGGGATTCAAGTTGTTCCCTCGTGACAGAATAGAAACGACCGACCCGTTTTACAGGCTCATACCGACACTCCCGATTGTAGTTGAATTGGTAGGTGGTATAGGTCAGTCCGTTGGGTGCAGGCGTAAGTTTCCAACACTCCTGCAACACCTTTCGGACTTGGTGCTTCTCCACTTTTACCTGCGAGTGTACCAGCAACAGAAGAATGTCGTTGTAGCAGAACGAGAATGTGTCCGTGCCGACACTATCCATGATGTCAAGTATCAGCTCGTGCATCTCTATCTCCAGTCGGTTACGGTTGCTGCGGATTATCTTCTGCAAGGCTTCGGTATGCAACAGCGATGGAGCAAACCACATACGGCTTTCCTTTTCGGTGGATAGTGTTCTGTGTTGCAGGAAATGAAGAAAGGCGGGTATCTCCGCTTTCAGCTTTTGCAGGAAGTCGGTATCATCAGACTGCAAGCGGTCTATCTTGCGTACCCAATAGCGTGTTTCCCCTGCATCAATGATTACAGGCAAGTACTCGTTGTTGGAGCATAGCACGAACTTGGCGAAAAACGCTATCTCGTCACGGTCTTTGCCTTTGGCTTCCACCTTGTAGGAAAGTGTGGTGCTTAGGTTCTTCAACCGCTCGCTGTCCTCCCTACGGTTGAGCAGCACCTCGTCCACCACGATAAGCAGTTTGCCGGCCCAGTCGGAATTGAATTGGCTACGGAAATCCTCGTTGGTGTTAAAGGTTACATTGTTCTGAAATAGGAGTTTTAGAAAATTCAGAAATGTGCTTTTGCCTGTGTTGCGTTCCTCTGATACCAACAGCAGGATAGGCAGCTTTTGAATGGGGTACAAGTAGAGCAGTTGTAGGTAGTCCATGCCCAACTCGTATTGCTCCCCGAAGATGTGACCTACCAAAGATTGGATATGCGAGAAATCGCCCTCTTTAGGTTGGTGGTCTATCGGTTCATAGAGGTTAAGGAACTTGCCGACCACGGGATGGTAGCCGATGTGTTCGGGTACGGTGCAGAAGCCGTCATACTTGGGAACGCTGCCGATGTAGTCCTTGCCGTAGTCTTGGCGCAGGGTTTCGTTGTTCCATGCTATGCGTTTCCTTACATACCCTCCGTTCAGTTTGGGCTGCTCCACAATCTTGTAAAGCGTAGTCCCCACTCGGATGAATTCCTCCTTTGCCATGCCACCATCCGATGGCGGTCTGTGGCTGTCTTGTTGTTTGTTAGCTGACATAATCAAATGGTTTTAAGTTTGAAAAATACCAGCTACAAAAGTATAAGCATTTATCGGATAAGTTGTTACGCAAAACGCGGCAGAACGGTGACAAATAGCCCCCGAAGAAAAAACTTTCAATGGTTTGGAACGGAAGTCGGGCAGGACAGACGAAAAAACTCCCAAAAAACGAATGTGGGGATTACGCTTTTCGGGAGAAAAAATTGGAGTTCCTGTTGATATGTCGGTCAGATTATATGCTGACACGCTGGCTTGATTACTCTATTCGTGACTGAATGAATGGATTCCGTCAGTCGTGCAACCAATTCAGCTACGAGAAGTATTCGGCTTTGGCTATGCCGTTGGTGTTCAGCGAAAAGAAGATGCTTGTTTTCTCTTTTCGCAAGTACAGTCTTTCAAGAACGGCATTGCGCACCTGCTTCGCACTGTATGTGCCGATACGGAACGCAAGGGCGATTATCGTTTCAAGGCTGTAAACCTCCATGCTGCACTTGTCGGACAGTCGGATGGTATGCCTTATCTCACACTCATTCAGAATGCCGTTCTTGCAGAGTGTCTTTATCCCTGCCCTGATAGTCGGGGCGGTTACATTGAACAACTCGCAAAGCTCCCACTCACTCATGGCGGTTGCCTGTATATCTTTCGGCATAACTACATTGCCGAACTCGTTCATTGTTATGATGTTTCTTTCCTCTTTCATTATCGTTTGATTTAAGGGTTACTGAATGGCATTGCAAATGTTCTTTTCCATATCCTCCAGTTTGTGCGACAATGTTTCCATATCCTGACTAATCTTTTGGGCTGTGATTTTTGCGTAAATTTGGGTCGTTTTTATGTTGGTATGTCCCAAAAGTCGGCTGACGGTTTCAATGGGTACTCCGTTGGATAACAGCACAGTGGTCGCTGCCGAATGTCTTGCTACATGATAGGTCAAGTGGACTTTTATACCGCACAACTTGGCAATGGCTTTCAGCTTCTTGTTGCAAGTCGTGTTACTCGGCATGGGGAATACTTTATTATCTCTTGTCATACCCCTGTACTTCTCTATTATCTTTCGGGGAACATCCAACAATCGGATATTGGATTCCGTGTTAGTTTTCTTTCTTCGGGTGATAATCCACAGATTTCCGTCAAAGAATGTTTGCAGGTTGTCTTCCGTAAGGTTCTTGACATCGGAATATGCCAAACCTGTAAAGGTGGAGAACAGAAATAAATCCCTGACAAGCTCGTGTGTCTTGTCGGGCATATCGGTGTTCATCATTGTGTGTATCTCCTCTCTCGTAATATACCCTCTGTCCACGCTTTCGGGAGAGTTGATGTACCCTGCAAAGGGATTGAACGGCAGACGACCGTCATTCCTCGCTATGGAAATAATGTGTTTCAGCACAATCATGTAGCCCCAAATGGTATTGGTGCGGCATTTTTTCTCAGTACGCAGGAAATACTCGAAGTCGTTGATGAACGAGAGGTTCAACTCTTTTAACGGAATATCTTCACGCTTGTAGGTATGGGGTAGGAACTCACGGATGTGCTTGCAGACGGTAACATAACGTCGGAATGTTCCTTTTGCCCTGCTGTGTCCCACTTTCTTGGCAAATTCGCTGTTGTGTTGTTCAAACAGTTTTAGCAAGGTTTCCTGTTTGATACCGATGCCGAGATAGGCATCTTTCAACTTGGCAGCAGTGACATAACCGTCCGTCTGCATCAACTCTTGATAACGGCGGTTTATCTCCACTCTGATTTTGTCAACGGCACGGTTGATTCTTTGCGCTTCGGCACTCTTACCCGAAGCACGGTTGTTCTTCACGTCCCACAGGCGCAAGGGAACATCCATCTTGCAACTGAACTGCTTAATCTCTCCGTCCACCGTAATGCGACACATCAAAGGCAGGTTGCCGTTGGGTTTCTCACTGCCTTTCTTCACGTAGAACAATACCTTAAATGTACTTCTCATAACTCACTTTTTTTTGGTTACAAAATTAATTCATAGTGAGTTACCGACAGATACGACACATAACGCCAAACGATGCAAAATTTAGGTTTCGCAAGAAATTTGCATCATCGCACGGGTAATGATAAAGTAACTGAACTTTTGCTGCGTTTGTCCATATTCTGTCTCTTCTTGGCTTTTGAACAAGAGAAAAATATAGCGTAACGAACGCTTTTTCAGTCTGTTCGCTACGCTTTACTCAAATTTGCTATTCCGTTAGGTGTTTATTTTATACTCGCCCAAAACATCAATGCCGCAACGAGTGTTTTAGCTTTTACTTTCGGTTACAATAATTTTAACCAGCCCGAAACATCAATGCTGCAACGAGTATTTTAGCTTTTACTTTCGGTTACAATAATTTAAACCAGCCCGAAGCATCAATGCTGCAACAAGTATTTTAGCTTTTATTTTCGGTTACAATAATTTAAACCGACCCGAAACATCAATGCTGTAACGAGTGTTTTAGCTTTTACTTTCGGCTACAATAATTTAAACCAGCCCGAAGCATCAATGCCGCAACGAGTGTTTCTGACCTCTTATTTTCTATCTCCTTATCTTATACACCGCTGAAAGCACTGAATCCACCGTCTATTGCCAGTACGGCTCCGGTAATGAAGCTTGCCGCGTCGCTGCAGAGGAACTGCACTGCTCCGTTCAGTTCGGAGATATCGCCGAAACGTTTCATCGGAGTTTTGGCAATCACCTTCTGGCTACGTTCAGTCAGCGAGCCGTCGGGATTGATCAGGATAGCACGGTTCTGATTGCCGATGAAGAACCCCGGTGCAATGGCGTTCACACGAATCTTTTCGCTGAACTTGATAGCCATTTCCTGCGCCATCCAGCGGGTGAAGTTCTCTACCGCACTCTTCGCCATCGAATAGCCCGGCACACGCGTAATCGACTCGTAGGCTGCCATCGATGATACGTTGACGATGGCTCCGTACTGCTGGCGTGCCATGATTTCACCGAATACCAGACAAGGGTATACCGTACCGTTCAGGTTCAGGTCGACCACCTTGTCGAGATTTTCCACCTTCATATCGAAAATGTTCTGGTCGACAGTGAGTGTACCTCCGGGAATGTTTCCTCCGGCTGCGTTTACCAGGATGTCAATGCGTCCCCACTGCGAAAGCACCTGTTCTTTCACAGCTTGCAGACTTTTGATATCAAGCACATTACATACCGTACCCGCTACCTCACTGCTCACCGTACGAAGGCGTTCGAGTGCCGCATCCACACGATCCTGATGTGCTCCTATAATAATGACTTTGGCTCCTGCACGCAGAAACCCTTCGGCAATGTTGCTGCCCAATACGCCGGATCCGCCTGTTACTACGGCTACCTTTCCGGCTATGCTAAACTGTTCGTTCATGATCTGATTTGTTTTTTCGATTGTCTGTTGCAAAAATAGCGTGAATTTACAGACTTAGTTATGCGTATTTTTGCAAGAGTTTTGCGTATTTTTGCAAGAGTTTTGCGTATTTTTGCAAGAGTTTTGCGTATTTTTGCAGAGAATCCTTTACAGACTGCCATGAGAAAGATACTGAACGAACGTATTGCCATCTCCAGCTCGAACCCGATACGGGCACGTTTCTACGACTATCGCGGATTTACCTATCCGTGGCATTTCCACAGCGAGTACGAACTGATGTACGTGGAGCAGGGCTACGGCAGGTGTCTGGTGGGCGACAGTATCATCGACTACCGGGCGGGCGACCTGATTTTCTTCGGGTCGGGACTTCCTCACTGCATGCAGAACTGTCCCGAAGCTCAGGAAAACGAAACATATCACGTCTGCGGAGTAAATGTTCAGCTGGAAAAAGATTTCATGCAGTATTCGTTCTCGCACTACACACAGTTTGCCTCCATCCGTTCGCTACTGGAGAAGGCACACCGCGGTATCCGCTTCCCGCTTGCCGGAAAAAGCGAGATAACCGACTGCCTGAAGCGTATTCCCGTATCGCACGGAGTGGAGCAGATTATACAGATTCTTACGCTGCTGCAAGCTCTCTCGGCTTTCCCCCGCAAGCAGTTTGCAGCCTCTCCCAACTATATCCCCGACCCGTCGGTGTTCGGCGACAAGAAGATAGAGAAAATCATCGCTTACCTGAACAAGCGTTATACACAGCCTGTCAGCCTGAGCGAAATTGCCTCGTACACGGCTATGAACGAGGCGGCTTTCTGCCGGTATTTCAAGCAGGAAACCGGCAAGACATTCAAGCAGTACATCCTCGACATGCGTATCGGCTATGCCTGCAAACTCATTGCTGCCGAACGGATGAATATCTCGCAAATCAGTCTGGAATGCGGATTCGAATCGACAGCTCACTTCAACCGTATCTTCAAGCGTACCACCGGCATGTCGCCTACCGAATACAAGGAGAGTATCTTGTAAACAAACCTTACATAAGAGTTAAAGGCTCTTAAAAATCGAGGTATATAAGGTTACAAGTTATTGGTCGTTTTTCTACCTTTGCCGGCAAAATTCAACAACAAGGGAACAACAAATATGAAAGCTATCATTCTTGTCAATACAGTTCGCTACATCAATAAAATCCACGATTTCCATGCGTGGGGAGCAGCTGCATTGATTTGATTCTACCCCTCCTGCGCTTTATCCCGTTGTTTGTATCAATTCAGTAAAAATCCAATAAACATTTTATTTGTATGAGCAAAAAAAGCAGGCTCATAGTGCTGTGTGGTGCAGTGCTATGCAGCCAGTATCTGTGTGCCCAGTCGCGTACGATGGGCATCGAAGAAATGTTTCGTCTTGCCGACGAGAACAGTAAGAGTATCCAGACGTTCCGCACCGGAAAGGAAGTTGCCGACGAGAACCTGAAAGCTGCCAAGGCACAGCGGTTGCCCGACATCAGCGCGTCGCTTTCGGGCAGCTACTGGGGAAACGGAAAGCTGTGGGACCGTGATTTCAGTAATGCTACCAAGATTGAGATGCCGCACTGGGGAAATAATTTCGCCCTCGAGGCACAGCTGGCAATCTACGCCGGAGGGGCTATCAGCAGCGGTATCGAACTGGCAGAACTGGAGAAGCAACTGGCGGAGATGGACTGGCAGAAGAATCGTCAGGATATCCGCTTCCTGCTCGTGGGACATTACCTCAACCTGTATAAGCTGAACAACCAGATTGAGGTGCTGCACAAGAATCTGGAACTGACCGACCAGATAATCGCCAACATGCAGGCACGGCTGGAACAGGGTACAGCACTGCAAAATGATATCACACGCTATGAGCTGCAACGGGAAACGCTCCGCCTGCAACTCGCCAAGGTGGAGGATGCCTGCAAGATAGCCAACCATCAGCTGGTCACTACCCTGCACTTGCCCGAAGGGACGGTGGTACAGCCGGACACTACGCTGAACGACAGTCAGATTCAGACGCTGAGCGAGGCTAGCTGGCAGGAACTGGCGGCACAGAACAACCTCAACTTGCAGCAGGCTGAAACGGGTATCAAAATCAACCGTCAGCGGGAGAAGCTGGAGCGTTCGGAACGGTTGCCGAAAATCTCGCTCATGGCTGCCGAACACCTGGACGGACCGATTACCATTGAGGTTCCGGTGCTCGACAATAATTTCAACTACTGGTTTGTGGGTGTGGGCGTGAAGTACAACATCTCTTCACTCTTCAAGAACAACCGCAAGCTGAAGGCGGCCCGCCTCAACGTACGGAAGGCGCAGGAAACCTACGAGCTGGCTCAGGAGCAGACCAATCATGCGGTACAGGAGAGTTACGTCAATTTCCTCACATCGTTTACCGACCTGCGCACACAGCAGAAGAGCGTGGAGCTTGCCAACGAGAACTACAGCGTGACGAGCAACCGCTACCAGAACGATCTGGCTCTGCTGACGGATATGCTGGATGCCAGCAACATGAAGCTCAGTGCCGACATGGGACTGGTAAATGCGCGTATCAACGTGATTTTCAATTATTATAAGATGAAATACATTACCCACACGTTGTAATTCTCACACCTGCTGCAAAGTTCTTACACAATGTAAGGCTTACACCAGCTGTAAGTTTTACACACGCTGTAAAGTTCCTGCACAATGTGAGGCTTGCACCAGCTGTAAGTTTTACACACGCTGAAAAGCCTTGCAGGCTGATAGAGAAAAATTACAGAAACAGAGGTTGAAAGTCATCCTATTTATACATTACACATACTACACTTTATAACAAACATACCATTATGGCTACAAGAAAAGTTCAAAAACTCATTTACAATACCGTTATCATCTGCCTGCTGGCAGTGGCACTTATCTACGTATGCTCACGCTTCGTTCATCCGGGCGTGGAATATACCGACAATGCTCAGGTGAAACAGCATATCACTCCGGTGAATACTCGTGTACAGGGTTTCATCAAGCAGATTTGTTTCGAAGAGTATCAGCCGGTACACAAGGGCGATACGCTGGTCATCATCGAGGATGCCGAATTCAAGCTGCGTCTGGCTCAGGCAGAAGCCGACCTTGCCAACGCACTGTCGGGACAGCAGGCTACCAGCATGGGTATCGCTACCACACAGAATAACCTGCGGGTGAGTGATGCCGGTATTGAGGAGGCACGCGTACAGATGGAAAATGCCAAACGCGACTACGAGCGTTACCAGAAGCTGTTGCAGCAGAAAGCGGTCACCCGTCAGCAGTACGACAATGTAAAGACAGCCTACGAAGCCAGTCAGGCACGCTACGAACAGGTGCTCCGTGCCAAACATTCTACCTCGCTGGTGAAAAGTGAACAAACTCACCGTCTGGGACAGAACGAAGCGGCTGTCCGTCTGGCACAGGCTGCCGTCGAACTGGCACAACTCAACCTCAGCTATACGGTCATCGTGGCTACCTGCGACGGCGTGACGGGCAAGAAGGATATCCACGAGGGACAACTGGTGCAGCCGGGACAGACGATGGTGGACATTGTCGACGGAAGCGACCTCTGGGTAATCGCCAACTACCGTGAAACTCAGCTTCCTAACATCAAGGAGGGCTACAAAGTGACACTTACAGCCGATGCCGTACCGGGTGTGACCTACACAGGTGTGGTAGAATCGATTTCCGATGCTACCGGAGCGGCTTTCTCCCTCATCCCGCAAGACAATGCTACAGGCAACTTCGTAAAGGTGGAGCAGCGTGTACCCGTACGTATCAGCCTGAAAGAAAACAGTGCCGACAAGCTGAAGCTGCTGCGTGCCGGATTCAATGTAGAATGTAAAGTGAAATACTGATATGGGAGCACCTGTACTGAACGGACCGTTTACGATGCCGATGTTCCGCAACTTCGTGCCTCGTAAGCTACAGCCGTGGCTGTATATCTTCATCGCTGTCACCTTCCAGCTCTCGGGCGGACTCTACATGGCCAACCTGAGTCACATGGTAGGCGAAACTTCCCTGATGCGCGAAGATCTTCAGATGTGCCTTTACTGCAACCTGGCGGGGATGGCTGTGTACTTTCCTCTGCTCTTCCGCATGAAGTTCCGCTTTACCAACAAGACGCTGCTCACGGCGGCTTCGCTGGGAGTTATCATATGCAACCTCATCGCACCGTATACGACCTTCCTGCCGCTGCTCTGGACGCTTTGCTTCATCGAGGGGATATGCAAGATTCAGGGAACCTTCGAGGCGATGTCTACCATCCAGTTGTGGATGACGCCCAAGCGCGACTTTACCGTGTTCTTCCCCTTGCTGCACATCATCATTCTGGGCAGCATGCAGGTATCGAGCATCCTTGCCACTTACTTTGGCTATTACCTGCACTGGAGCTACATGCACTGGTTCATGGCGGGACTGATGCTGGTGGATCTGCTCATCGTGCAGGGCTGTACGCGTCATTTCCGCATCGTCAAGAAGTTCCCGCTGTTCGGTATCGACTGGCTGGGAGCGGTTCTCTGGGCAATCTTGCTGCTGGAAGTCGCCTACTTCTTCGACTACGGTGAGTTTTACGACTGGTGGAACAGTCCGGTGATACAGGGACTCGCCGTCGCCATCGTCATCACCCTGGGATTCTGCATCGGACGTATGCTGCACATCCGCCATCCGTACATCGAACCGGAGATGTGGAGCTACCGCCACCTGCTGCCCATTCTGATTCTCATTACGCTGGTGGAAGCCTTCCTTGCCACCGAACACGTACTCGAAGGCGTATTCCACGGCAGCGTGATGCACTACGAAGAGATGGTAGCCATGCAGCTCGACTGGCCCATGCTGGCAGGTGTAGTGGCAGGCAGCCTGTTCGCCTACTGGTGGATGCATGTACGCGGATTCAGCTACCTGCGCCTCATCACCGTAGGTATCGCCTCGCTGGCATGCTACCTGCTCACGTTCTATTTCGTCCTTTCGGCAGACATTCACATCTCGCAGCTATTCCTGCCTACGCTGTGCCGAGGTTTCGCCTACGCCATCCTGAGCGCCACGTTCATGGTGTGTCTGGAAGAAATCATGACCTTCCGCCACTTCTTTCAGGCACTGAGCGTATTCAACATGCTGCACATGGTAGTGGGCGGTGTCATGGGAGGCGCCCTGTACGGCCGCTGGCTGTCGTACGCCGTATCCGACAACATGGCACGCTACGGAGCCGCTGTCGACCGCGTGTCGTTCAGCAGCCAACCTTTCGCCTTCGACCGCTTCATCGAGAGTTTCGTTCCCCAGATGATGGAAGTCAGCATCCGCCAGATTTACGGCTGGACCATCTACGCCTGCCTCTTCCTGCTGTTGCTCTTCCTGCTCTACGATGCCCCCGTGCGCCGTGAGCTGAAGCTCATGCCCAGCTGGAGAAGCCTGCGCAAGGAAGCTGCCATGATGTTCGGGAAAAACAATAAGCCTTCGATTTAAAATCATTGCTGTCCGATAAAACTTTTTAAGTCATCAATAATTTATTGATATACATAAAATTAAGCAACAAGTTTAACAAGAAAACTTACCTATAAGAATAACACTGATAACCAGGCCATTCAATATATTTATTGGACACTAATATTTTAAAATAAACTGAGACTGCCTCAAAAATGAAGTACAGTTACGAACAAAGGCTTATAATAGTTACAACATAAAAAAACTCCTGCTTTTAGTCCAGTCATTGAAATAAACAAAGACTAAAGCAGGAGAATTTTATTTCTGAATCATTGCTACCCGACAAAACTTTCAAGTCATCAATAACTTATTGATATACATAAAATTAAACACCAACTTTAGCAAGAAAACTTATCCATAAAAACAACACTGATAATCAGGCTATTTAATATGTTTATCGGACACTAATAGTTCTAAATTTCAATCTATAAGATTTTTACTTTCGCAGTTCCATTTTGAGACAACTCAAAGTGCCTAGCACAAAATGTATACAGCGACTGTTTCAGACCTTACACATCCACTTATTCAACAGCCACTTGCCTTCACACCCGTCCAGCAATAAAAAAGTGAGGGCTACCCCTATCACTAGGAATAGCCCTCCAATGATTCTTTAAGAGAGAAATTAATAGAGAAAATTATTATTATTCATGATAACCAAACGGAGTTTCCTGATTGGTTACAACGATTACATTCTTCGTATTACCTACCTGAGTCAGTGTCATCTTAGTCGGATTAACTGGATCATCAGGTTCTACAGTAAATGTGACTGGAGAGAAGTTTGCAAACAGATAAATAGCATCAAGGATTCCAGCATTTGCAAATTCGACACCAACAGTATCTCCATATCCTGTCAAAGTCAGACTTACTTTATCATCACCACTTGTTGAAGTCACAAGCTGCAAAAGACCTTCTCTGCCACCGAATACCATATCCACAACTTCATAAGTAGGAGCGATAGCCAGATAATCCAGCGTCTGACCCGGATAAGAAGCAGCCATACCTTGCAATGTTGAAGCTACAGTCTGCTGTCCGTATGAACTCATACCGTCGTAAGTAACAAACCACGGACCACCGTTGGCAAATAACAATGCCGGAGGAGTAGTTTCACCGCTCAATACAGCTTTTCCATCTTCAGACTTCCAAGTACCAGAAGCACTATCGTAAACCAATTTCGATACTTCCATTCCACCCAGTGTAATCGGGCTGTAGAATTCCATACCTTCCTTGGTCTGAATGTATGAAAAGACTTCTGTTACATTCTCACCGTCAACTTCATGCGAGATAGCCAGTGTTCGATATGATTTTGTTACGTCATATTTCTCACCATCAACAGCATAAGAGAAAAGTACATAATTTGCTTTTTGCTCAGCTTCCTTGATATCAGTGAGATATGCCTCCCAAGTTTCATTTTCCGGCATCGGAGTCATGGTAATGGTATTACCAGTCTTTTTACCTCTCATCACAATCAGTTCCGGAGTAGCCGACTGAATAGTAAATTCATAGTCACCTTCCATACCCAGTCCGGTAGTACCTACACCCGAAGCCGGATCAGAGAAGAAGTGGAAAATTTCATTATAAGTATCTACAGTCAGTGTAGGACCAGCCTGTTCTTTCAAACGGTAGAGACTTGTCGATTTAGCACTGGGATCAGTGATATCAGCACTGACCGTAACTTCACCTTCTGCAGTAAACGACATCAGCACGTTGTATCCGCCAAAACTCTGCTGAGAAGAAGGATAATATTTCATCAACCATCCGTTCGGTGCCTCAACCAAAATCTTCTGAGCGTTTTCCATTGCTTCCTCCACACGGTTCGAAGCCGATTCACCGAACAAGTTTTCCGTTTCTGAAGTACAGCCCGCCAGCAAGAACGAACTGATCAGAGTAAAAATATATAATAACTTTTTCATACTCATTCCGTTTTTATCATTTTAATGTTGTCCAATCCATTTCCAGTATATGCGACTGGCGTTCCTGCACTTCTTCATGCAAAGCCTGAATATCAATTCCCCATGAGTCACTCAGATATTCGGTAACCATATCCAGTTTTTCCTGAATCAATGCGCCACCTACTGTTCCGGCCTGGCTCATGATGTTCTGCCATTCAGCGTCCGATTTTACCACGTAGTTTGCAATGGTTTCTACAAAGTCTTCATCCGGTTTGCTGGAACCATAGGCAGTTACGAAACCGTCTTTACGTGCATCAGCGTCCTGAATGTTCACCCATCCTTCACCTGTATACTTACCGGCAGTAATGTCATTAAAGTCTGTAGAGTAATTCTTTGTCTGATGCAGGATATGAGCAAACTCATGGTGCATGGTCTTGAAATACCACTCGTTCAGTACCTCCATGTTCGGATTTTCAACATCCAGTCCGTTCACGTTAAACAGTGTAATCTTCATACCGCCTTCTGCAGTACCCAACACCATAGAACCACTGGAAGCATTATATTCCGGTGAACCTACAAAGTGCATGATTTTCGGGCAGTAAGTAGGAAGAAACTCCGGAGTAGTCAGTTTGGCATACACTTCCAGCCACAGGTATTTCACCATCTGTGCCAAAGCAATCGACTTGTTATAATCGGCCGGTATCACGTTATAGTCCATATCCGATTCGATATCTTCAAAACGATATTTCAAATCGATATTATATGGAGTTGTATAGTTCGTAAGAATCCAGTTATCAAATTCATTACGCTGAGGAGCCGTCGTATCAAAAATGCTATCAGGCGACAAATCATCTTCGCTGCATGAGGTAGCAGTACACATGGCTACCAATATTAAAAATAAGTATTTTATCTTTTTCATAACAACTATCATTTTAAAGTTCATTTATCGAGGATTAGCCTCCAGACCAGCTTCTATAACATCCTGCGGCAACTGGAATGCGCGACGCGGATCATCTTTCGACAAAACAACAGGATCCATACCGTCACGGTTATGAGTAATTTCAATACCGTAGCGTTTTACATCCATCCAGCGTGAACCGTCGTGAATGGTTTCTACACGACGCATCTGCAATACACAGTGAATCATGTTTTCCTGTTTCTTGTTTACAAACGAGAAGCAAGGATTCAGGTGTTTCTTCACTGTACGCTTGGTTTCATCGGTTACAGGTATCGGCGTATAACCTATACCGTCATAGAAGCTCACGATATCATCTTCTGTCAAAGTCTTCGGATCACCATATCTTCCGTCGCCCTTCTGCGATTGCAGCCAGTAGTTCATGTATTCTACAGCTGTAGCATAATCGGGCTGAGCCTTCAGAATATTAGCCTCGATGCAGCAAAGCAATGTTTCGTTGGTACTGAACGGAACGATTACAGCGTGACGATAACCGATACCGTTTACCTTATCTGTATACTCAAAGTACATGCGATACTTGAAGAAGCACAACTTCTGTTCCATACCGTTCAGGCTGGCATAAAACAACGGGTTGTTCCATGGAGCATCTGCCCACAAAGTTTCTGTTTCAGTCACCGTACGGTTCATACCATAACGTTTTGCCATGTTGTAAGGACCATAAACATAAGGCCATGAACTGTAAATCGGAGTAATCAGCAAGTTAGCGTCTACCGAAGCAGAGATATATGCATCACCTCTTTCATCCAAATCAGTGATAGAACCCAGATCAGCCTGCAACTGGCGAAGTGATCTTGCCGGATTTGTACCCAAAACTTCCTTACCATATTCCAGCACCTTTTCATAGTTTGATTTATCTTCTTTTACATAGAACAGGTAGAAACGTGCGGCAAATGCATTGGCAGCCTTTTTGTTGAAGTGGTATTTAGGAACCGAATACAAGTTATCATTAATCAGTGGAAGTCCTTCCAGCAAGTCAGCCTCAATATGCTGATAAGTTTCTTCCAGCGTACCTCTGGTATATTCAGGAGCTACTTCTGTTTCCGGTTTCGTAGCGTAAGGGATACCCAGTTTGGTTGAAGCGGTAGCCGGATCATAAGCTTCACAGAAGATATTAGCCAAGACAAAATGTGCATATGCACGGCACAACAGTGCTTCACCTTTCTGAGCGTTCAGCGAAGCCGGATTTCCCATCTGTTCGATAGCCTGCAGTGCATGGTTTGCCGAAGCAATCGCCATATAAAGTCCGTTCCACATTCCCTGCGGAGAATCCGAATCGGTATCCGTTTTAATATCATTCCACAGATAGGCATCCTGTTCCTGTTGGAACTCAAAGCCATACATTTCACCGTTGTCAGCTGTATTGTCCGAAGCCTGTTCAAACATCATTATCGGATAATTGGTAGGATAAGCCGAAACCAGCAGACTGGTAATCTTCGATTCCGTATCTATTTCCGCACGGTTATCAGGCACTGTATCCAGGAAATCGCTACACGAAGCGAAAGCCCACGCCATCAATAAAGCAGCACTGTATGTTTTTATATTTTTCATCATAATTTTCTCTTTTAAATCAAATTAAATACCCAATCTCAAAGTCAAAGTAAACTGCTTAGGAACAGGAGCAGCCACACCACCGGTGTTGAAGAATTCCGGATCCTGACCGTTCAGCTTCTTGTCAGCATAAATCAGGAACAGGTTGGTTGCCTGAAGTTTCAGTGACAGGTTGCTCAGTTTCATACGGCTGGCCAGTGATTTCGGGAAATCATAGTTCAGTGAAATTTCCTTCATACGGATGAAGTCACCTTTGGCAATACGTTCTGTAGAGTAGTTGTATGCATTGTATGCACGGTTCAACTGAGAATCCTGACGGTTCATACGTGTATCGGCGATAACCGGTATGTTGGTAATATTTTCGTCACCCGGATTAGTCCAGCGGTTTACAAATTCTTTCGGTGTTGCATCCAAGTCAGTATATTCATTGCTGAATACCGGATCCAGACGGATTACATTTCCGAATGAGTAAGTGATAAATACATTCAACTTAAAGTTCTTGTAGGTAAATACGTTACCGAAACTACCGGTAATAGTCGGATCGGTCGGACCTTCGTAAACCAGATGATCTTTAACGTTACGTTCCTGGAAGTTGATGTCACTTACAGTCACTTCACCTTTTTCATTGATGAATGTCGGAAGACCTTGTTCGTTCAGTCCCTGGAAGTCCATAGAGAACAGTGAACGTACCGGATAACCTTCCAAAGCAAAACCTGTACCTGCAATCAGGTCGATAACACGTGAGTTAGCATCCAGTTCGGTAACTTCGTTCTTCGCGTTAGAGAAGATAAAGTCGGTATTCCATTTGAAGTCGCGTGTTACAATGTTTCTTGTAGACAATGTAAATTCCACACCGTGTGACTTCATGCTGGCAACATTGGCATATTTTGAAATCTGTCCACCTACACCCATTGTATTGATGATACCGATCAAGTCGTAGTTGTTACGCTTGTACCAGTCCATAGCCAGATTGATGCGGTTATCCAGGAAACCGATTTCAGCACCGATATTCAACTCATGTTTCTTTTCGTAAGTCAGCTCACTGTTTTCCAATTCTGTAATCTGAAGACCAGATTCACTTACACTGGCAAACGGGCGGTAAGAGTTATAACTGTTGATGATTACGCGTGAGTTAGAAACCTCAGCCGGACCACGGTCGGCAGTCAGTGAGTAAGAAGCCTTCAGAGTCAGGTTAGACAAGGCCGGTCTCAGGTTTTCGAACCAGCTTTCTTCGTGTGCGTTCCATGCACCCGAAACGTTCCATGTAGGAAGCCAGCGTGCCGAACGGCTCTTACCCAGCTTGTTAGAACCTTCATAACGGACTGTACCGTTTATTGTATATTTACCTTTCCATGAATAAGTAGCTGTACCGAAGAAAGCCACGTCACGAGAGCGGGTTGTAGACACACCGTAGTAAGCAGCATTTTCCTCATTACCCTGTTTGAAGTACAGATAGTCGTAAGAAGGAAGCATACCCATATCATACTGCAAACCTACACCCTGGAACCATGTCTGAGTACGGTCGGTAGCGTTCAACTCCATACCACCGAAGAAGTTGAAGATATGGTTTTCATTAAATACGTCATTGTAGCTGGCAGTAGCACGGAAGTCGTAACTGTTCATGCCATATTTAGTTTCACGGTAGAAACCTCCCACCGGAAGAACCGATACCGGCAATGCATTCGATACATCCGGGTCAGTATACAACCACGGGTTAGCGTCACGGATAGTAGCATCATCCATTGCACGGTAAGCCCATGCCTGGTTAGAATAGTCAGTAATCTTGTGAGCCTGAGTAGTAGTAGAATACTTGTAAGCACCCAGCACACTCAGTTCTACCTTATTGATAGGTTTGTATTTAAATTCACCCTGGAATTTCATATCTACTACATCCAGGTCCATATAGTTATTGTCCAGTTCATGCAAGATGTTGAACGGCGCATAGTTACGTACGTAGTATTCATTCGGGTCGAGTGCACGTGAAGTATTCAGCGCGTAAGAATACGGGTTGATATCGAAGTCACGTTTTACTTCACCACTTACAGGGTCCAGATTCGAGCTCAACGAACCCGGTGCACGCTGTTTACGGTAAGAAGCGTTACCGATCAGGTTCAATGAAATTTTCTTGGTAATGTTATACAAAGCGTTCAGGTTGGCAGTGTAACGCTGTACCTTGCTCTGTTTGGTCCATCCCGGGTCGTTCATCACACTCAGTGAAGTATAGTATGAAGCCTTTTCAGTACCACTTGTCATACTGATTGCATGGTTCTGCGAAATGCTGTTGTTGAACAAAACATCAAACCAGTCTGTATTTCTGTATTCAGCCTCACGCAGATAAGCATTTCTTGCTTCCGGAGTGTTTGGCATGCCAAATCCTGTGTTTGCGTCGTAACTGTTGATCAAATGATACATCTTACCATATACACCACTGTTAGAAGCACGGTATACATCGGCAAATGTCAGGTAACCGTTGCTTTCCAATGTCTTGTATACGTCCATCTGTTCCTGAGAGTTCATGATGTTGAAGTTACGGTAGTTCGGTTTCAGACGCATGGTGAATTCACCTGTATAGCTGATCTTGTTAGAACCTGCCTTACCTTTCTTGGTAGTAACGACAATCACACCCGCCATGGCACGAGCACCATAGATAGAAGTAGCCGAACCATCCTTCAGGATCTGGAAGCTTTCGATATCGTCAGCATTCAAACCAGAGATAGCCGAACTGATCAGTGTAACAGCATCACCCGAAGACAAATCGTCAGCACCTACTTCCGTTACATCCTCCATGATGACACCATCTACTACCCACAACGGTTTAGAACTACCGTAGATAGATGTGGCACCACGTACACGGATTTTCGGAGCTGTACCGAAAGTACCTGATACGTTCTGAACCGATACACCGGCTGCACGTCCTTCCAAGGCACGGCTGATTTCCGGCACACCGTCAAGTTTAGAGTCTTCGGCAGATATTTTTGTTGACGCACCTGTAAATAATCGCTTGTCCATACGCTGCATACCGGTAACTACGACTTCATCCAGTACCTCTGTATCCGATTCCAGTACCACCTTCATATTATTTTTGGCAGCTACTGTCTGCGATTTCATACCGATATAGCTGATTTCAAGTTTAGCCCCCTTGTTAACTTTCAGCGTAAACTTTCCGTCGATATCCGTAATTGTACCATTAGAAGTTCCCTTAACCAAAATAGAAGCTCCCACGACAGGCATGTCATCCTCCGCAGACACCACGACACCTGTCACTTGTACAGCCTGAGCTATCGCCAGACTTATGCCTATTAACAAAAAGGCACAAAAAAGTGTAATTCGCTTTTCCATATTCTAATAAAATTTTAACAACGGACGCAAATATACATATCATTTCATTAAAAAAACAAAAAATTAAAGCAAAATACATAAATATTCTTGCATATTCTATAAATTATCAAATAGACAGTTTTAGCTTTATTTTTTACCATAAATACCAATATTTCACTAACACATTGAACATTTTTATACCCTCTTCGAGAATCTATGGATAAAACCATATAAAAACAAACAATAACAAATATTTAAAAAATAAGGGACTCCTCAAAAGAGCCCCTTAATACAAATTACTATAAACCAAAGATTTATATAAGTGTTAAAATTCAATAATACATGTATTTATTTTACATATTACATTTTGATAGCTTTTTAACACAAAAACATATCATCACAACACTGTACATAAATTTTCTTATAATTCCGTCCCAACATCAAAGCAGGGACACACCTTTGTCCACTCTTCCGGTTCTATCACACCGTCACCGTCCAGGTCCGGACTCAGGTCGCGATGTCCTACTATCCGGCGTGTCTGGAAGTCCATGGCAAGCACTCTCACCAGCACCCTGAGCGAACGCTTCTGAAGTTCCGTACGTGTATCGGCAGGACGTCCCTGCTCGTCCAGTCCTCCTTCGTAGCACACACCGATACTGTGCCGGTTGTATCCTTTGGCGTGCGCTCCGGGGCGGTCTACCGGACGCATCGTACATATTTCTCCGTCGCGCCTTACATAATAATGATACCCGCATCCGTCGAACCCGCGCTGCCGGTGCATTTCCTCCAGCTGGCGGGGCGAGAGCGGAACATCCGCTCTCGTTGCCGAACAATGAATGACAATCATGTCAATCTTTCTCATCACATCCTCCTTTCTTTCCGGTCAGTATGCAATACAGGCACTTGATTATCCTGATCAGAATCCATTTTACCTTTCCAGTCATACATTCCTCCATATTACATTAAAGTCCCGGCACTTACTCTTCATTCTTTGTCTTTACCGGCACACGTTCGTAGCTCAGCGAAGTCAGAATGTCCGACAGATCGGCTCCCGGACGGAAGTTGATATGCGCCTTCTTTATCAGTCCGGTGTGATATTCTTCCTCCGTGGCACTACCCTCACCGTTCAGACCGATCTGAAACGAACCCAGGTCGCCCAGACGCACGATTTCTCCGGCACACAGACCGTCACGCATCACCGTACCCAGCGAAATCAGCACCGCCATCGTATCGGCACGTGTCACCGTACACATCTGCTGAATACGGTCTGCCATTTCACGGATTCCCATCTCGCCGCGTGCCTGTGCCAGGGCATAATATTTGGCACTACCTTCCAGATCATTAGGTTTCTTTCTTGCTACTACCGAATAAGTCACTGCTCTTTCCATAATCTTTTTACTTTTTAAATGATTAAAACGAATACCTGTTGAAAGCTTTCAATCTCTTTTCTGTATCACAAAGATACATAGCCAGTTCCGGGCAGTGTCCGTCACCGTCCGCCTACAGGATTGCATTGTTACGATAAAAATAAAAAAGCCACAGGCCGTACAGCTTGACGCCTGCCGGTGGAAATCGTCTGCGTAAATGCTGTACAGCCTGTAGTATGAGAATAGAGATTCTTACTCAGCCGGAGTAGAGAAAGTTATCTGCTGGGGTTCAAGATATTTAATCTCCCCATCCTTATTTTGGAACCCAATGGCGAACAGTACAAAATCCCCTCCTGGCGACAGATATGATTTGCCATAAGTATACTGCTGGGTACCTACCGAACCAAACAGATTCAGATATTTCGACACGGCCCAATTATTCTGAGCAGCCATCTTTTCAATATATACTTTCGGATCGCTCTGATATTTCTCTGTCCAATCTTTCACAGAAACCACATCATAAAAATACGAAGCCTTTTCATTGGAAGGAACAATCTTACATATTGCAGTAGTCGGACCTTTTACATCCGCAGTCAGCTCGAAAGTAAGCTCGTCAACCTCTTCCGGATCCGGAGTTCGTATGTCTTTTCTGAATATTTCTGTAGTAAAGCTTTTATCCCATCCGAATACCAAAATCGAAAAGTCATGAGAAGGTACGATATTCTTGTCATAAATCATCATCGTTTCGCCGGACATGATGTTCTTTTCATTTACAAGATTCGTAAGAAAACTGCGCAACTGAGTTTCCGACAGGGCTTCTACCGTCTTGGTATCCTGAAGGATAATCGCATACTGGTCCTCATTCGAAGGAGTGACCTTAAACACGATCCTATTATGTATCAGCTCAATCATAGTAACCTCAAACTGATTGTCTGAAATCGGGAATTCTACCTCCACTTCAACATATTCTGCCTCACCAGTAAGTTTCAGGTTTTCGTCAATACCAGCTATTACAACATAATACTTCCTTTCAAGATATTTCGATATATCATATTTCAGGTTTTTATCGCCTGACATTACAATATTATTGTATGCAGCCGAAGCCGACCCGTAAAATTGCTCATAAGTAGCCATCATTTTATCAATCAGCACTGCCGGATCACTGCCAGCCTCCAGAAACATCGATTCTGGAACAGGCTCCATATAATACTTAAAGTCTTTGTCAGTAGGTGAAGTCTGGACATACAAGTCGTATCCATCGATATTCACCTGCAGATTAAACTTCACTTCTTCTTTCGGATTCAGAGTTACGCTACTTTCAGCCCATTCCGACTCTGTTTCCGCCGAAACAGCCTTTACCTTCAGGGTATAAGTTGCCCCTGCCTCCAGTTCTGAAAAGGTCAACTCGGTTTCCGCTACAGCACCTGTCTTACCGTCAAATTCATACTGATATTCTTCAGCTCCCTCTATTGCCTTCCAAGTAACCTTGAATGAGGAATCAGTAACATCAGAAATTTCCAGTTCCGGAGCCGAAAGGCTGAAAACACTCTCATCATCTTGTGTCTTACAAGATACTGCTGCTATAAGAATAGCGACAAACAAAAATAACTTTAGTTTCATAAAACAACTCTCCTTGGTAATTTCTACCAACATTTTAAATTAAACAATAAACCGGCTTATGCCTATAACGAACAATCATTTAATAAAACGATAGATATATCTCATATCAAGCATCTTTATTTTCACAAAAAGCAATTTATTCTATCTAAAATCATTTTTTAATACAAATCTAATAACAGTTTGCAATTTTATAAAAATATATTCATTTAAACAAATTTTTTTATAAAAACATTTTTCATAAAAAAACCACAGGCCGTACAGCTCGACGCCTGCCGGTAGAAAACCGTCTGCGTAAATGCTGTACAGCCTGTGGACCTTTCTGCTACCGCACCTGTCAGTTGGCGCGGCTCAGTTTGATATTGTCGATAAACCAGCGGCGATAGACACTGCTGCCCGAAGTAGCGGCAGTTTCACCCCATGCATCCGACTTGATGGTGATACGTGTATCTTTCGTGATGGAAACACCCTCCAGCACCACATCGGCATGCAGCCATTCCAGTTTGTCTACCTCATTCACAAAGTTATGTCCTATCGGATCCAGTTCGACTGTCTCGCTGCCGTTGGTCACGGTAATGATCAGCTGTACCGGGTCGAACTTTCTCGTACCGCCCACCATCGGTGCCCAGTCGAACGAAAGCATCACCTTCTCGCCTGACGGTATGCCGTCTACAGCCGGCAGTATCAGTCCTGCCTGATAGTCTGTCTTACCGAACTTCAGGTAACATTTCTGCAGGTAGATAGAAGCACCGCGACTTTCTTCCAGTCCGTATCCGTGAGCCAGCAACGCTTCGGCAGCCGTCTGTCCCTCGTCGTTCTTCGCACTGTAAATCTGCGGAGCAGTACCCGATCCGTCGTTTTCCACTGTCTGTCCGGCACCGCTGTTCTCTGCCCAGGGCAACAGCCACTCAAAGTCTTCCGAGAAATAGATCACCTCTACCACACCCTTGTCTTCGATGCGTGCAGCCTGTATGCGCAGTGCAGGAGCAGCCACTCCGTCGAAGTAGCCGTACACCGTCACCTTGTGACCGTTCAGGGCTGCCAGATTCAAGCTTTCGGGCGCGTCGATGATAGACACCGAGTTCACCGCACCGTCTATCGTCACATTGTTACCGCTCAGCACACCGCTTGCCGAAATCCATTCACGGCTATCCGATGTGTAACTGTCCACTTCGGCAGTCACGTCGTGAGCTTCCGGATAATCGATATTATTGCCTTCCGATACCACACGTACCTCGTCGCATACCACGTAAGGCAAGGCGTGTGCATCTGTGCCTTTCGAACCTTTCACCGCTACCTTGTCGCCCACGTTCACGGCAGTTGCAGTTTGCAGGAACATGTTTACAGCGTACTGTGCGTCGGTTACGATGCAGCCCGAAGTCGTCACCGCCGTAACCAGTGCTTCCGGAACCGAAACCACTGTTTCATCTTCCAGTGCCGGCAGTTCGTCGACCGTATACTCCCGACAGTCGCGGTACTTGTCGCCATCCTGCGAAACCACTACCTCCGCACGGCTTGCCAGTGTACAACCCTTGAACACGATTGTCGCCTTGCGCGGATTATCCTCCGCCCCGTCGCGCATGTTGTCAGTTACCGATACCGTCACATCCGTCGTACCGTTTCCTGTGGCAGGAGTCACCGTAATCCATTCAGGCAAGTCCTCCATCACCCAGTCGGCATCCGCATACACGGTAATCGTTTTCGGCTGTGCCCCTTCAGCCTCAAAGTCCAGGGCACTGGCACTTGCCAGTACAGCTTTCGAAAGCGTATTCTCCTCTTCGCTGCAACTGCCCAAAAGCGTTGCCGAGAGAAACAGCACCGAAGCCATGATATAATTGATCAGTTTCATATTTTTTACAGAGTTAATTTGTTTGTTTTGAAGTTGAAGGATCTTTCCAGAAAATCCCTGTTTCACCTCCAGAAAACCAGCTGATATTTCAAGAGAGATTAGCCGTTTTGTTTCAGAACAGAAGCTGAAGTTTAGAAACCCAGTCCGTCGCTCCATCCCGGATTCTGTGTCAGATTCGGGTTCAGCGAACGTTCGTTGATAGGAATCGGGTACAGATAGTCACGCTCCTCATTGAAACCGTTGCGCACGATATTCTTGTGAGAGTACACATACCCGCTGTTGCTTCCTGTCAGCAGAATATCCTTGCCGATTTCGTACACCAGCACCCCGCTGCCGGCTTCCGGTTTCGCAGTACCTTTATTATATAAGATCACATCCGGATTACCGTCGCCGCTCAGGTCGTATTCACCCGCACCGGCGAAATACATACCGTAGATATCCTGATCGATGCAGGCTCCGGCTTTCCAGCGCACCAGGTCGTCGAAGCGGAAACCTTCCTGATTCAATTCAACGGCACGCTCGCGGCGGATTTCCAGAATCACACCCTTGTTGCTTCCCGAAACGTTGGGATAACCCGTTTCCTTGGCCGACAGATAACGGTCCGGATTGGCATTGGCAGCAGCCATGTTCAGGTGCGCGTCGTTCATACCTACACGGTCACGCAGCAGGTTCACAGAGATATCCAGATCCTCCTGAGTCAGCGTACCCAGTTCCGCCTTCGCCTCGGCATAGTTCAGCAGCACTTCGGCATAACGGTACACAGGCAAGTCGTTCGTATTGCGGTCGTTGCGGTCTACCTGTCCGCCAGAAGCAGTCGGTTCCTGCACGAACTTGATCGGCTGGTAGCCAGTCACAGTAACCGAGAGGTCGGGAGGAAGCACCGTTGTTTCCCCGATACGGGTATATCCCGGTGTACGGATGCTCTGAGCCAGACGCGGGTCGCGGTCCTTTGTTTCCTCCAGGAAGCTCATTTCCTGCCATCCCGGCTGGTCGGTAAAGCGGCTTCCGTCCTTCATCAGATACATATTCACCATCTTGCGTGTCAGTCCCGGACGTCCCTGAGTAGGAACCAGCGTATGTCCGTTGGCATTGTGATGGATAGCCAGACTGTAGTCAAACTTGATAGCCAGGATATATTCATCCGGATTCGCATCTTCGGCAGCGAAGAGATTCAGGTAGTCCGATTCCGGATGTCCGGTAGAATACAGCTTGTACGGACCATCATTGATAATCTCACCGGCAGCTTTGGCAGCCAGATCCAGGTAATACGTATAATCGTTGCCCTCCAGCTTCAGGTCGTGATACTTACGGTACGTACCTTCGTACAGACAGAACTGTGCCTTCAGCGCCAGTGCCGCCCAGCGGTTCACACGGAACGGACTGCTCGACTCTTCCTCGCGTGTAGGAAGATTATCGATGGCATAGTCGATATCCTCTATCATCTTGGTCATCACCAGCTCACGCGAGTCACGCGGCTTGTACAGTGCCTCGTCGGCAGAACCCAGTTCCACATCGTACCAGGGCACATCGCCGAAGCGTTTGACTTTCTCGAAATAGAAGAACGCACGGAAAAAGCGGGTCAGTGCCGTATATTTCACCACCGCATTCTCGTCGCTGCACTGATTCACATACGCCAGCAGGGTATTCATCTTGCGCAGGTCGGTCCATGTCCACCCCCCGCCCGAAGCAGGCACGGTACGGTTGTTTCCGCCCAGCATCTCGTCGGAAAGATTCTGCTGCACGTACAGGTCACTCTGGTCGTCGAAAGGGCTCTTGTCCAGCAGGTTGTTGTAAAACGAGTTACTGAAAAGCTGCAAGTCGCTCTCTGTCTTGAAATAGTCGTTCTGCGATATCTCGCTTTTAGGAGTCAGGTCGAGCAAACCGTCACACGAAGTCAACCCCATTGTCAGTACCAGTGCTGTAAATATATATTTTTTCATACGAATCTGTTCTTGGTTGTTTTATTCAATGAATTTTCGTTTAGAAAGTGATGTCTACACCAAACAGCAGCGTCTTCTGCCACGGATAAAAACTTTCGTTGTACGTATCGTTGCTGCGGCTGATGGCTCCTTCCGGATCCACATATTTGGTAATCTTCTTCAGCGGCGACCAGTAGCAGAGGTTCTCGCCCGAGAAGTAGAAACGTGCCTGATCGATACCGATTTTCTTTGTCAGGTTCACCGGAATGGTATATCCTACGGTCAGGTTCTTCAGACGCATGTAGCGGATGTTCTGCAAATAGCGGTCGTTCACCTTGCTCAGCGGACCGGAAGTCGACGAGTATGCCATCGGACGCGGGAAGTAAGCATCCGTATTGTCTTCGGCCCACACCTTGTCCATGAAATCCTTCTGCAGGAAGGTCTGGTAAGGATAAGAGAACGGACCCCAGAACGACATCATGTGTCCGTGAGGATACCAGTAGTGGTTACCTGTTCCCTGGAAGAACACCGATACATCGAATCCGCACCAGCGTACACTGGCATTGATACCATACGACAGGCTGGGCAGTGAGTTACCCAATACCTTGCGGTCGCCCGGATCGGCTACATTGTTACTGCCTATATCCACCATACCGTCACCGTCGAGGTCGACAAACTTCACGTCGCCGGCCTTCCAGCCTCCGGTCAGTCCGTCTACCATGTAACTCAGGACTACCTCCTTGGCATACGCCTGTGCCTCCTCGTCGGTAGCAAACAGACCGTCGGTCACAAATCCCCAGATTTCTCCGATGCGCATGCCTTCGTAGTAATCCTTGGCAAATGTCTTGTCTTTATTGTCATACTTGGTAATGTAGCTTTTGTAGTTGCTCACGTTGAATCCCAGACTGTATTCCAGCGGACGTCCGGCCAGTTCGAACTGGTCTCTCCACGACATTGTCACTTCGTATCCCTTTGTCTGCAAGTCGGCTGTATTCATATCCGGCACACTGGCTCCATACACAGCCGGCAGTTCCACACCGTCGGTCAGCATGTTCAGTGTGTTGCGCACATATCCGTCTACGGTAATGTTCAGGCGGTTCTTCAGCATGGTCAGGTCAAAACCGAAGTCCCACTGTTCCGAAGTTTCCCAGGTCAGGTCCGATGCCACCGGCGCACCCAGTGTAGCATATTTCGCCATCGAGCTGCCCTCGCCGAACGAGAAGCCGGCAAAGTCGTTTACCGAAATCAGACGCATGTATGTATAGTAAGAAGAAACATTCTGGTTACCCAGGCTACCGAACGAAGCACGCAGCTTCAGGTTGTCTACATATCCGCTCAGCGGCTTGAAGAACGGTTCTTCCGAGATACGCCATCCCACAGAACCCGAAGGGAAGAATCCCCAGCGGCTTCCGGCAGCAAAACGCGAGGTACCGTCGTAGCGTCCGCTCGCCTCAAACAGGTAGCGTCCCTTGTAGTCGTAGTTCACACGGCCGAAGAAACCTGCCAGCGCATATTCACTCTGTCCGCCGCCCACTTCGGTCAGCACTTCACCCTCGGCATTCTGTCCCACCAGGTCGAGGTCGTCCAGCGAAGTAGAAGTCAGGTTCTGTCCCGCAGCCGACACATTCTTCAGATACATGCGTTCGTAGTTGAAACCGACCACTCCCGTCACGTGATGTGCTTCGCCGAATGTATCTTCGTAGTTGGCAAAAACGTTTGCCGAATAATAGTTGCGTGTGTTCACCGATTCACTCAGCTTGTTCAGACCGGCTCCGGTAGCATACGACAACAGCGGTCCGTCCGGATATTCGCGGTAGAACAGGTTGTTCGAACGGTGTGTATTGCGTGTCTGGTACAGACGGTAGGTAAAGTCACCCGTCAGACTCAGCTGTTTGATCGGTGTGATGACCAGTCGTGTAGTATTCGAGAAATCGTTCGTGCGGTTCACGTTGCGGTGCGATCCCTCACCCAGCATGATATGACGTCCGTTGCCCACCTTATAGTTCAGGTAAGGAGTACCGTACAGCCATGAGCCGTCAGGGTTCTTCATCGGGAAGCATGCCAGCGCGTGACGTCCGCTGTAACCGATGGTATCGTCGATGCTTCCGTTACCCTGGAAAGTATACTGCGAGCCATAGAACGAAGTATTGTTGCTCAGCGTAGCATAGCGGTTGATGGTAAAGTCAATCTTCGAACGCAGGTTATACTTGCGGTAGATATCCGGATTCATGTTCAGGATACCTTTCTGGTAGTCGTACGCCCCGCTCACCAGGTATTTCACATCCTTCGTACCCCCGCTCAGCGAGATGCTGTGCTGCTGGGTAGGACGACGGTCGTTGTACATCATGTGCCACCAGTCGTAGTTGCCGTAGTACACCCACTGACGGCGACCGTTTCTTGTATCTTCCACTACCCACGGGCGGTCGGGGTTCTCCGTCTTGTCGTTCACACGAGCCAGCAGCTGCTGCATGTCGTAGTCGGTATAGTCCACGTAGTTCGTACCGTTCTTCGCACGCCAGAAGGTGTTCACCGTATACACCGACCAGTAACCGGTTGTTTCGTAATCGGTAGTCGTGGTAGGAGCCTGCCATCCCAGACGGCCGCTGTAACGCACGGTAGCCTTTCCGTCCTGTGCCGAACCCGACTTGGTTGTGACCAGAATCACACCGAATGCCGCACGCGCGCCGTACACTGCCGCAGCCGACGCATCCTTGATGACCGAGATAGACTCCACGTCATTCGGGTTCACACGGTCCAGTTCGCCCACCGCACCGTCTATCAGCACCAGCGGACTGGCACTGTTGATAGAAGTCGTACCACGCACGTTGATGCTGGGCGAGCTGCCCGGCACACCCGACGAGGTAGTGACATTCAGACCGGCCACCGAACCTTGCAGCATGTTTGCCAGCGACTGAGTCGCACGGTTCTCCAGCTTCTCGCTGCCCACCGTAGCCACGGCTCCCGTCAGGTTCACCTTCTTCTGTGTACCGTAACCGATAACCACCGCTTCATCCAGCATGATGGCATCTTCCTGCATATATACCACCAGATTCTTCTGTCCCGGTTTCACCTTCACCTTTTCGGTAAGATAACCCACGTAAGAGAAATTCAGAGTAGCCCCGCCGGCCGGTATCTGAAGCTCGAAGGCTCCGTCTACATCAGTAATGCTTCCCTGAGTAGTTCCATCGATGACGATAGACACCCCGATAAGCGGTTCCTGCAAGGCATCCAGTACCTTACCCGATACTGTTCTGTTCTGCGCCGACAGCGTAGAAACACTGCCCGTCAGCAACAGCAACAGCAAAAAAACATACGAATTGAAAACTTTCATAAATAAATATTTAGTAAAACATTAAGTAGCTTGTCGGTGCATCCCCGTTCAGCGAGGCAGGTAAGCATCCGTCGAGAACGCCTTCGGACGTTGCATCTGCTCGGTCCATTCGTGTCCGAACTCATCGCGCACGGTGATGGTCAGATCCACGTCGGCATCCGCCGCCTTCACCTTGAAGAAATGCGTAAACTTTTCGGTAATGAAGCTCGGTGTAGAGCTCAGTGTCGACGAGTTGAAACGCTTCACGCACAGCGCTGCCACATGCAGCGGATCGTAAGCCCATACCTCCTCCGGAGTAAGCTTGTTGCCCTTCTCGTCGGTCACCGTCAGCGTCCAGCGCGGATTCCAGTTCCAGATGTTTATCAGCACCTCGTTGTCCTTGTTCACCGGATAAGCATCCACATAGCGCTGGAATTTCGCCTTGACCGAAGCCGGTACACTGGCCGGCATCTGCGGCACATCCGCCATCGAGAAATGCACATTGTTCAGGTCGTAGCTGCGGAACTGGTAATCCTCCGTCCATCCCGTAGCCTTGTATATCCATTCCATGTCCGTTCCGTTCACCTCCCATATCGAGTATCCGCCCGGTGTTCCGTCGGGACTGATGTGCACGCCCGGAGTAAGGTAGCCCGACCACCACCACGAAGCGCATATCGCACCCGCGTTATGTTCGTACACCTCGCGTCCGCCCGTTACGTCATCCTCCGGAGTCACGTTGAAACTCAGGTGCGTATGTCCGGTCACGAAATGCACCTTGTAGCCGTCCAGCACGTCCAGCAGCTGCGTAGTGTTCAGCACGTCATGGTCTATCTTGAAACCTTCCGTCTGCGACGGGTAGAACAGCTGTGCGTGCATCACCACTACCAGCGGTGTCGACTTGTCGACATATGCCAGATCCTTCGACAGCCAGCTCAGCTGTTCGGCCGACACACGCTTCTCGTAGTCGCGTGAGGTAGTGCCGTCGTAGTTGCTGCAATCGATGTCATCCAGCACCACGTAGTGCACCTTTCCGATGTTGAACGAATAATATGTCGGAGCGATATAATCCATGAAACGGCTTCCCGCCTCCTCGTCGCTCGTAGCCTTGTAGTCGTAGTCATGATTTCCGATAGTATGGAAAATCTGAAGTCCCTTCACCTGATTGTTGATGGTATTCAGGTACTCAGGCAGCGCATAACTGTTCGAATACCAGTACAGGTCCCAGGTCATGTCGCCCAGCGTAATGGCATACATCTTTTCGTGCTGATGCAAGGCACGGTAGCTGTTCAGATCCTCGGTAAAGTCCATAAACTGTCCCAGGTCGCCCGTGCGGTTGGCCAGATGCATATCGCCCAGCATAAACACCTTATAATTATCCTGTCCTTCCACCTCAGTCAGCGAGAAATCCACCCGCTCCGTTGTAGCGGCGTCCCCCTTCATCATCTGGTAGAACTGAGGCAAGACTCCCTCGGCAGGAACTTCATATCCCGAAGGAACGGAGATAAACACATACCCCCATTTCTTTTCCGACTGAAGCTGGTAGATACCCCGTTCGTCGGTCACGCTCACCTCTACACCGTCCGATACCACAACACCCTGCACCGGACCGTCGGCTGTCGATACCACCCCGTACACCGTCGTTCCGGCATCCGGCGTGAAACCAATTCCCTCTACTATATTAATATAGGTAGTACCAATCTGTTTCTTGCGGTCACCACGCTTGATGAACACCCGGTACGTACCGCTTTCGCATCCGTCGGCAAGCTTTATGGTAAAACTGTTTTCCGAAACACTCACCAGCACACACGTATACGAAATTCCCCCTGTCGATTCCAGAATAATCACATCCGATTCCGCCGGCTTGTTACTCCCGGTCACCTGGAACGTATATTCCCCTCCCTTGGCCACTTCTATCAGCGAAGGGCATTCAAACTGTACATCAAAGCTGTCCGCTACAGCTTCCGTCATTCCATCGTTGCTGCACGCCATCAGCGGCAAGACAGCAATCAGCAAAAACCAAAGTAAATACGCTGCAAATTTTTTCATTTTATTTTTAAATTGTAAATTTTCCCAACCTGTTTCTTACCTTTTCATTACCAGTTATCTACATGACAACCAGCGTTTTTCAAGCAATTAAAATTCCTTAATTTTCATTGCGCAAAATTAAAGGCAGCGTATTTCAAAACAGAAACGCGCATGTGGCAATCCTGTTTCAAAACGGTTAAGTTTCCGATGCAGCATACACACAAAAAACGGGGTGTGAATACCTGGCTATGTCTTAAAAAGAATAAGAAGAATGCTATGAAAATAGCTTTGCACGGCACAGCATATTGCCAGCAGATAAAATCAAAGCGCAACAAAAGGCGCTTGTTTTCATAAAAAAGAGTAAATTTGTTTTTCAATTAAAAACAGCAATGGAAAAAGCATATACGATAGACCAGCAAATTGCCCAACTTAAATCAAACGGTATGATGTTTGATGATGAGGAGAAAGCAAAAGAAATTCTTCTTGACGTCGGTTATTATCGGCTAGGATTCTATTCTTTTCCTTATGAGATAAAATTCCCATGTCTGGAACACCGTGACCATAAGCTAAAACCGGGCACAACATTCAAGAGTGTGTATGATCTTTATGAGTTTGATACCAGACTCCGCAGACTTCTGCTTAACGCTCTCGACCGTATCGAGGTCAATATCCGCACAAAATTCATCTACAATATATCACTCCGGTATATTGACGATCCTTGCTGGTTTGTCAACCGTAAATATGTAACATCCAATTTTGTAAATGCCTTTGAAGAGCAGGTCTATGCTGCTATGCGTAAAAATCCCATAATCCAGCATCACCATGCAAATCATCCGGGGATATATGCTCCGGCATGGAAAACCATAGAGTTTATGACAATCGGCAATATCATTACATTATATGATTCATTGAAAGAAACGGATGCAAAAGATTTGGTAGCCAATGCCTATGGCTGTTCAAGAGGTGTTTTTTACAATTATATGGAAACAATTCGTGTCCTTCGCAACAAATGTGCACACGGAGGCTGCATCTACCGCATGGACTTTCCCAGAGGTATTAAGCGCTTGCCTGCTGACATTTCTGCCGATTGCAGACACAACATTAAAGGTGGCATAGATGTTGTAAGATATATTCTGGGATGCATCTCACAAACCCGAAAAACGGAATTGGAGAACGAAATCCATAATCTTGTCTGCTCCATTCAGACAAATGAAGCTAAAAAAGTTGTGGCACAGACTTCTAAACTCGAATGTTGAACAGCCCTACTGTTTGGCGGAATAAAAAATAATGCTTACCTTTGCAATACGAAAGTGCCCGTGCGAGCTTAGTCGTCGCATCTGCACTATAAAAAGGAATTAGAGAAGTCTCAGTCATTACGACTGGGACTTCTTGCTTTTAACAGTCATATCATCCTCAGAAAGTTTCTTTCAATCTATTTTTTCCTCATCCGATTCTGAAAAAGCGTCCAGGCCTCCGCCGTTAAGTTTCCGATGCAGCATACACACAAAAAACGGGGTGTGAACCACGCCGCGATACCGCAAACGTGAGGTTCACACCCCGTGTCAGTTAAAACAGAATATGATACAGCCTCATACCAGCGCCCCTCCGTGACGGTGACAATACTCAGCTATATCGTCCACCATCGAAGCAAACGACTGAGTATGCACATAATCATAATGGCGATCGATAAAATCAATCCCTTTGAAACGACTCAGGTAATTGAATGCCTGCTTCATCGAAAGTCCGTATTTACGTCCGAACTCCCTGATGAAAATAATCGTCCACTCCATTTTATCCTTTATATCATAATCCATATCTACAGCTGTTGATGATACATATGCAAATATAATGATTTTACTCATTCTTTCCTCATCCGGTTCTGAAAAAGCGTCCAGGCTTCCGCCGTTAAGTTTCCGATGCAGCATACACAAAAAAAACGGGGTGTGAACCACGCCACGATACCGCAAACGTGAGGTTCACACCCCGTGCAAGTATATATCATAGTTTCTTAATCTTACGGCTCCCCCAGTCCCCGCACGATCACCTCCACCTCCGGCTTGAGGAAAAACTTGCGGTGTATAAACAACAAACCAGCAAGAACAAAAAATACTCCCAAAATGCTAACTATAGTATGTTGAATTTCAATCTAAGCCTACATATTTTTGTAAAAAAACATACTATGAGTAGCAATTCCATTCTAGAAATATTCGGCAGAAATGTCCAGAAGTACCGAAAAGAGCAACGCCTTTCGCAAGAAAAACTTGCGGAATATGCCGGACTTCACCGTACCTATATAGGAATGATAGAGCGTGCAGAAAAAAACATAACTCTTGTCAATATAGAAAAAATAGCAAAAGCATTAAATATTAATCTAACTAAACTACTAGAAAACAATGAATAAAAAACAAGAAGAAGGTATTGACAGAAACTGGCATCCCGAATTTCAAAAATACACAGAAGCCATTGTTTCAGCTCCCGAATATGAAGGGCTTTATTTTGAAAGAAAAAAAGACACGCAGATTAAATGGGTTGCCACCAAGAAATCTTCCGCCGGACAGAAACGTCTGGCATGGTGGAACAAGAAATGCGAGGAACTGGGTATTCCCGTAAAATCTGGAAACTATGCCGTTGCAGCCAGGGAGATACATCCTACAAAAAAACATGTATGCCAGATCTGTGGAAAGGCGCTCAGCATATATTATGAATACCCCACTAAGCAAACGCTTTCCAGAATCAACCAGAAACTCGGTACCAGACTGAACCAGACAGATTATACCATAAAGGAAATAATAGAACAGTTTTGCAAGAATACCAATGATCTGCAAAACATAGCCGACATATTCAAGGTAAAATATTTCACAGATGCAGCCGACCTGATCCGGCAAATATATGATACACATGTAGCCAAGTGTTCAGGCAAACTCTCTCCGGGAGCCATGTCAAATTGTCCGGACCGTTTCGACGGCTACCATTCCGACGGACTGTGCTGCCGGCAGTTTACCGACAAGGGCAGACATACAGACAACATGAAAACCTATGTGCAGGACCGGCGTGCTTATGAAGAATGGTCCGACGGCAACTATAACCTGGCCAACAGACTGATGGGAGAATACCAGAAAGCTCCAAAGTGCACATGTCCGGTCTGCGGAGAAACAGCTAAAATGACAGCCGACCATATAGGTCCGATTTCGCTCGGATTCTGCCACAGTACGAACTTTGCTCCTATGTGCAAAGCGTGCAACAGTGCGAAAAACAATCGCCTTTCCTTGTCGGATGTCCGTAAACTGCTGACACTGGAGGCAGACGGCAATCAGGTGGTAAGCTGGCATTCCCAATATATCTGGGACAAGTACAAAAATACTATCACTTCCGATGAAGATGCCCGGAAACTCAGTTCCCTCATGTTGAAATGCCACCAGAACGTATTGAAACTGTTCTCCCTTATTTACAAAAAAGGAGGGGAAGAATTTCTCCAGACTTACCTGCATCCCGAATACTCCATGTACGACTACCGTTTTTCGGATTTCAACCCGCTGGAACCCGACAAACTGAAGATACACGAAAGTCCTCTCGACAGTGAAAACAAGCGGAAAAATCAGAAAAGATACCTGCGCATTGCTTTCGAAAGTCTGAAAGAATTCGACATGAAGGAAAACCGTAAAGTGACATTTTACACAGACCAGTTTCCCCAAGAAACAGCTGCCGTCATACAGAGCATCAAAGCCAGAAATTTCACACAAGCCGACCAGGAAGTCAAGAAACTCATCACACTTCTGTGCGACAAAATTATTGCTTCCGAGTCAGAGTAAATTATAAAACTCTTCGAAAGTCAACTCTCCATACATGAGCCTGTCGTAAGCCGATGGCTGCACAGGCTCATAATCCATTTCCAGACTTCCTCCCCCGTTTTCCAGTTCCGGCAGCGAACCGATAGCATCTCTCACCGTAATGGCTACGGGCAAGTTCCACATATTCGGTGTCTTGACAGATGGCATGTAAAACAAAGGCGACGGCTGAGGTATGGAAATCTCTTCCAGTGAACCGATGATGAAAACCCGCTTTCTACGCTGCGGCACACCAAATTCCTCGGCATTCAACTTGATGGGTACATTTACATGATAACCGATTTCAGTAAAAGCCTCAATAATTTCTTTAATGGCATCCCCCTTACGCATAGTCAGAATACCTGGCACATTCTCCATAACGAAAAATTCCGGCCTCAGCCGGTTTACCATTTCAACAAAATCCTTGAACAACTGGTTTCTCTTGTCGTTCGGATCTCTCCAGCCCGCATACGAAAATCCCTGACAGGGCGGCCCACCAACAACCACATTCACCGGTGTATTTCCGCAAGCTTCCATAATGCGCGCCTTGGTTTCCTCCTGGGTAATATCTCCCAAAATGAAATTCTCAGCCGGTGCATACTGCGAGTGATTATATCGGTTGGTAGCCATGATGCTCTTGTCTATTTCATTTGCAGCTATCAGCTGGAATCCGCTCATAATGAATCCTTCCGACATACCTCCGCATCCGGCAAACAAATCCACAAAATTCATTCCTCTTAAATGAGGCATGATCAGTGAAGCGACGAACCTGGCCAGCAAAGGAGGCACAGCGTTTCCTATCTGCTTGTACTGTGAAGCATTGGAACCCTGAAAGATAAAACTGTCGGGAAACGACTGAAGCCTTGCCGCCTCCCTGTTGGAAAGCACACGACATTGCGAAGGGTGCAGATTGCACCCGTTCCCTACCCGATTGAAATAAGTGGCGATCGTATAGCTTGGCTTGTCCCAGCACAACCTGCCGTAATAAGTAGTCCGTCCTCCGGTTTCCCTTATTTTATCCAGACGAGTATCCGATATGCTCAGAGGAATATCCTGCCAGTTTCCACCTTCAGGAATGTGAGGGGCTATTTCCGCCTCATGTTTCCCCATCTTAAACACAACATGATTATATAATTTCATCGTACTATCCAGTTTATCTCTTCCGGTGTCAAACCATACAGTTCGCCTACATACCTGTCCAGTTCCTCCTGCGAAGAATAAGTAAAGTTTTCATCCACTCTGTTCAGATCAACTACCGGCAAATCGTCTATTTCGTAGTTATTTATATGATTATTAGAGCTGGTCACCTTAAATCTCCAGTTCAACAAGCTGCTGTTCAGCAAAATATACATCTTCTTCAAGACTATTTCTTCGGCCGATATATAATTGCAACTATTTCCCAATATATCATTTTCCTCACAATACACAAACCTCAGCCTCCGCGATATTCCCATATTGGAAACCTGCTGACAGACCAGCCTCCTTCTGCCAAAATCACATTTCAGAAATTCAGCCGAACGAGTTCCAAGAAACTCGCCCTTCACATATTCGTGATTGATATCCTCAATATCGTTGTCAGCAATCATATTTCCCCGTACCAACCGGTAGGGAGTCTGCTCTTGTGTTATAAACCGCTTATATAAAGTGAGATCCAGTTCCCCCCTTCTGTTCCGTATTTCAGGATATTCCTTCAGCTTCCGTACCTGTGACAGCTTCTCCAGAATCTCCCATCCCCTATCCGACATCAGAGGTATCTCCATATTTTCCCCGAAAATCTTCCGCACACTTCCGATTTCTACTCCAAAACATTTCCCGTCCACTTCCACATTTATCCTGCCGGTAATACCGTATCGCTGCAGATAAAATATATTAGTCGACTGCGTTACATTGTCAAACAGCGGGATGCTTTCTCTAAAGTATTTTATTTCACAGACCTTGTTCTTTTCCAACAAAAATTTCCGCAATTTTGTTGTTGACAAATCCGCAAATAATGTAGAAGGGCATATTACTCCCAAATAACCATTCCGCTTAAGCATCCGTATCATCTTTTCAATGGAGAGCTGATACAGATTCAACATTCCTTCCAGCGCATAATGATAAGCACCCGAAGTTCTGAACCAGGACACCCACATTAAAATCCGGTCAGCTTTATTTCCCGAAATCTTCTTCTTGTCCGGTTTCAGAACCAGATAAGGAGGATTTGAAACAATCACATCAAATCCTCCGTTTACCTTTCCCTCAAAATCAGAGTTTTTCAACGGACATTCATCAGAAAACATTATATTCTCCTGTATCAGTGCATTTCTCCGAATAATATTTCCACATATTTTTTCTATGTCCGAAACAGAAGGTTCTTTCAGCCTTGCCAAGGCCTTCATACGAGTAATCGCTACAGCTACAGGGTCTATATCCACAGCATAAATATTATTCAAAATACTTTTTTCCGGTGGTATAGCATATTCTTTATCCAATATATCGACAATGCAATCATAAAAGCGTCCTGTACCACAGGCAAAATCAAGCACAGACACGTCAGCCCCTGCATCACATCGTGACAAGGTATTTTTCACTATTTCATAAGCGACATAAGATCTGGTATAAACCGCTCCCTTATCAATAAGATTATGCTTCGATTTTTTTCTGTAAACAAGACCGTTCTTCCGCTCTATCACAGCATTCAGAAATACGATATGCAGTTCTTCACATAAAGAAGGGATTACTTCTGCCGGAAACTGAGTATAAAGAGAGTATTCTCCATAAGGCAAAAATCCATAGCTGCCTGAGATTTCCACCGAGTCCAAAAGTTTTTTTTGGTAGAGAAAAGTATATATAAGGCTGTTTATCAGAGAGGAATGCACATTTTCTGCCAATGTAGCAACTGTTTCCGTATTCAAATCTTGTTCCGAAATCCGATTTGACGACTTATATTTTTCGCATTCTTCCGCTATCAGATCGTTTTCCAATTCAATAAGTCCGTCAATCATTATTCCTTGCTTGATTTAATTATTACTGAAACAAAATCCTGTATTTTCGTGCAAAGATAATGTTTTTTGTTTCACCAGCCCCGTTCCCGTTCCGAAAAAACAGCCTCTCTTTATCTTACGGCTCCCCCAGTCCCCGCACGATCACCTCCACCTCCGGCTTGAGGAAAAACTTGCGGTGCTTGTCGTGGCCCAGTGCCGCCAGCCCCTCGCGGATGGACGGACAGCGGTACATCCACCGGTACAGATTGCGCCGTGCCGTTTCCGGCGAACGGTCGGGAAAATACAGACAAGCCAGCTCCGACTTGCCGTAGATACGCAGACGGAATTCTCCGTCGCCATGTTCATTCTCTTTCATACCGCATCCCCTTTCCGGCACGTCCGGCTTCCTTGCGCGGCGAAACCCGTTCGAAAGCCGCCCCGTCCAGCATCCCCTTCAGCACCATGCCCGGACGGAAACGCACCCATATCTTGTTTATCATCGATTCGTGGAAGTCAGCCTCCAGCCGCACTCCCTCACTTTTCACTCCCACCTGAAGCGAACCCAGCTCACCCAGACGGACAATCTCGCCGTTGCACAGCCCGCGGCAGACCTCCTCTTCCAGCGCCACAAGCACCGCCAGCGTATCGGCACGTGTCACCGTACACCGCCGCTGAATACGGCGCGCCATGTCGCCCAGCGTCACCTCTCCCCGCGCCTGTGCACGGGCATAATACGTCATCTCTGCCGAGATATCACGCGGATCAACCCGCGGAACCACCGAATAAGTCACTGCTCTTTCTTTCATCCTCCTTACGCTTTAAATTGTTTGCCGGCGCAGTCACAGGCGTACCCGCGAACTCGCCGATTTTCGTCATGCTGGGATTATACCCGTAATATACCCCGTTGCGGTGCTTGGCTACCGTAGCGATGCCCATGCCCCGCGTAGACCACCCCGTATCGGGATCCACCCGGATGTGATAACGCTCCGGACGGTGCAGCAGAATCACCAGGTCGGCATCCTGCTCGATGGCCCCACTCTCGCGCAGGTGACGCAGCTCCGGACTCCCCGCCCGGTCTTCCGCCTGACGGTTGAGCTGGCTCGACACGATGACCGGACAACCCAGCGAGCGCGCCAGCCCCTTCAGCTTGCGGCTGCACTCCGCCACCTCCTGTTCACGCGTACGCCCCGGATTCACCGTGGCAAGCAGTTGCAGATAGTCGACGATAAGCAAGCCCAGCAGCCCCTTTGCCCGCAGCGACTTGGCGATAACACACAACTGGTCGACGTTGATGTACGGCGTATCGTCGACATGCACCGGCAACGCGCTCATCCGTTCCGCCGTACGATGCACATCCTCCACCTCCTCCGGCGAGAGCCTGCCCTGACGGATACGCAGCGGATCGGCCGAACTCTCCGCCAGCACCATACGCTCGCCCAGTTCCGAAGCCGTCATCTCCAGCGTGAAGAACACCACCGGTACACCCGCCATCGCCGCCTGGCGCGCAAAGAACAAGTCAAGTGCCGTCTTTCCGTCGGCCGGACGCGCCGCCGTAAAAATCAGGTTGCCCGGCTGCCATCCCCCTGTCATCTCGTTCAGCCGCTGCAAGCCCGTAGGCACACCCGTCAGCCCGTTCACAGCCAGTTCCTGCCGGCGGTCCACCAGCGCCACCGTATCATCCATCACCTCCGGCATGGGGTGCAAGTGATTCTCCAGCGGCGAATCCTCGAGCAGCGCCCCCAGTTCCCGCTGCGTATCAATCAGCACATCATACACATCACACGTCATGTCGTTTGCCGCCGCCAGCTCCCGTGTCAGCACCTCCACCAGCTTCCGCCGCAGGTAATACTGAAACAGGATGCTGCAATGATATTCCAGGTGGGCCGACGTAGCCACACCCGCCGCTAGTTTCGCCACGGCAAACGGACCGCCCGCATCGTCCAGCCGTCCCTGAGCACGCAGCTCCTCGGTCACCGTCAGCATATCCACCGCCGCTCCCCGGGCATACAGCGCGTTTATCGCCTCGAACACCACCCGGTGCGCCGTCAGGTAAAACATCTCGGCACGCAGACTTTTCAGCACCACCGCCTGAGCCGAACGCTCCAGCAGGCACGCCCCCAGTACCGCCCCTTCTATTTCTTCCGCATAAACCATCCCCATAATCCTAAAAATATGACTGCTGTCCGATACAGCTTTTTACATTACTGAAAATCCGATTGCCTTTACGGATAATCCATCCTGTTAAAATCGCCTCTTATTTCTATGTATACCAATAAGTTAGTGAAAATTCAAAACATTTTGCCGGATAACACAGATAAACATATTATCAGTGCCCGATAAACATATCCTACAGGTTGATTGTCTGTATTGTTTCCATGGATAAGCCCTCCTGTTAAAATTATTGCTTAATTCTTATATATCAACAAGTTATTGAGGGTTTGAAAAGTTTTATCGGACAGCAATGATTGACAATTTAAAAAGTTTCATCAGACAACACTGATAAAAATATAATCAATTGAGTACAAAACTCTTCATCTGCAAATACTTCAGCGCCGTACGAGCCCGGTCGATAGACGGCAGCATGCAGAGATACATCTCGATGTTTCCCACCGCCTCCTCACGCTCGGCCAGCGTCAGTTTCCCCCACGCCTTGCGCGCCGCCTCGATGTCGAGGGCAGGCTGCTGCGTCATGTCGTGATACTGTTCCCAGAACACCTCGAACATCTCGTCGCCCGCGCTCCTGCGCCTTCCGTCCGCACCGTTTTTCACCCGCATGCGACACAGCGTATCGTAGTGCAGCAGACGCAGCTTCGAACAGTTCTGCACCTTCATCACCTCCACCACACCGTTCTGCTCCAGCTCTCCGATAAAGTGGTTCACATGCCTCCGGCTCCAGGCGAAGCGCAGACTCAGCTCCCTTCCTGAGAAAAACAGCTCGCCCCGTTTCAGGCATCCAGGGGTATCACCCTGATCGGTAAAGCACGCCGCCATGAGCAGATACACATACGCCTGCGAGTCGGAATGCCACTTTCCGTACATTTCGGCAAACATCTGGGTAAGCAGTCGCCTCGAAAGTACCAGAAAGCCCAGATTGCCAGGATTTTTCATAGTTGTTATCACCTCCATAATTCTTCATTTTTTTACGCAACCCGAAAGGGCGGGCCACCACCGTCACCAAAGTGTAGCATAGCAAACCCTCAGAGTTACAAGTTATTACAATGTCCGGCGGGCCACAAGAGCACCACCAGTGTTGCCACCCTTTCCTATTATATATTAAAAGAAAGAGTAAAAGCAAGGGAAGTTTTTCTCGCAAAGAAAAACGTTCAGCCACGATTTTTCCGTTATCTTTGTGTCATCAACAGAACCTGACAGGTAAACTTCCGTTCTTGTCTTTCATCGGTAAAAATACCGATTGGCAGAGTATTAATTACTGCCTTATACGGCAGAGATAAACCCCGAGAGACAAGACTAATGAAATATTTCAGAAAATTATACGCTTCGTGCGAGCCTACGAAGCAACAGATAGACGAGTGGCTCAAAGAATTAAGAAAGTTCATCGATACACTGTACGCCCTGTCGCACGTATCGAAGTCGGAAATCCAGCGCATCACGGGCATCGGCACGCATACGTGTTTCGACACCGTCCGCAACTTCCGTTTCAAGACGCTGGCCACCTTCTTCAAGGCAGCCGAACAGGTGTGCGAGATAGATTTCGACGTAACCACCCTGAGGCTGATCATAGAGAGCTGCATCATGCACAAGACGAACCTGATAGTACGCGAGGCCGATCCCGACGAGGAGCCGGGAGAAAACGAGTTCAGGATTCTGAAGCAGCTTTCCGTGGGCACGGACTCCCGAAAAGGCAACCCGACGGGAAAAAAAGCTGAAAAGTTGAAGTAAACATCAGGAAGTTTACCCGGATATTCGTACAAAAGCTCCGGCTTTTCGTACGAATATCCAAAAAATATCCGGACATTGTCTGCCCATCGCATCCGTTTCCGGAACATCTTTACGCATCAGAATCAGACCGAAAGACCAGTAGCGACACTTATCCGGTCACCCAATCCGTACCAATCGACAAAATCCGGACAAATCGACAAATCGGGCGACTGTTTGCGCAAACATGCCGAAAACGTCAATAACATATCACAAAAAAGCTCAACAAACGCAAGTTAAAGCCCTTCCGAGTGAACCTTTCTGCCCATTATTTGTTATCTTTGCAGCGAAGAACGACTTCCTATGCGGCTGTGGGAACGACTCCTAGACAGAAGCACGATGTGCGTCATCTTCCGTATTTGGAGATAACAAACTGATTCATAGTGTTTTTCAGACGCTAGGAAGGAGAGAGAGGTATATCCGTACCTCAACAAACATTCAATCAAGAAAAAAGGGAACAAAAAAATCAGAAGGACAAACATCCACAGACATGGAAAAAGAACAGGTATGGCTGCCCCTGCAAACGGTGTACAACAAAGAGCTGCTTGTAGCCGACTATCTCAAAGAGCAGGGCATTGAGTATTACATCCCCATGACATACGAACTTCGCGACACCGGACACGAGGGTGAATGCACCCACATACTCGTACCCGCCATCCACAACCTGATTTTCATCCACCGTCCCTACGACGCCAACTGGTGCCGGCAGTTCGCCTCCGAAGCCCCGCTGCCCGTCTATTTCCTGAAGAAGGAACGCAACGGCAATGACTACTGCACGGTGAGCGAACGCGACATGCAGAACTTCATGCATGCCACCAACCCCGACATCCAGGGCACGCGGTTCATCGATTCCGAAAAGCTTCGCGGCAAGCGCAGCGTCCCCGTCCGGGTAGTACGCCGCGGTCCGCTCTACGGTGTGACCGGCAAGTTCCTCCGCTACGGAGGCCGCCACTACATCGCCATCGAAATGCCCCAAAGCACCGCCCTGCTCAAAGTGAGCTACACCTGGTGCGAAACCATCGAAGAGTAAATTCAGAAAAACAATATAAAATCACTAACAGACAAGCATGAAACTAAAAGCTTTATCACTTGTTATTTTTATGGCATGTTCGCCCCTACTCATGGCGCAGTCGGGCATGACCGACCAGCAAGTGCTGGAATATGCTAAAGATGGAGTAAAACAAGGCAAAGACCAGCGTACCATAGCTACCGAGCTGGCACGCCGAGGCGTAACCCGCGAACAGGCGGAACGCGTGAAGAAAATGTACGAACAGCAGACAAATACCGGCTCGGAAGACCTGAGCGGAACTGCCAAGGCAGAAGCACGCCTGCGCCAGCAGACACAGGAAGACAATTCTACCCTGCTCGACGAACAGCCACAGGCACAGGAAGTGGCACAGCAGGACGCCGTATTCGGCCGCAACATCTTCAATACCCGCAACCTTACGTTCGAACCGAACGTCAACATAGCTACCCCGCCCAACTACCGTCTCGGTCCGGGCGATGAAGTGGTAATCGATATCTGGGGAGCCAGCCAGAACACCATCCGCCAGCAGATCTCGCCCGACGGAACCATCAACCTCGAACAACTCGGCCCTGTATTCCTGAGCGGCATGAGCATCGAGCGCGCACAGCAGTACCTCACCGGCGAACTCCGCAAGATCTATTCCGACCAGAGCAACCAGATACGCGTCACACTGGGCAACACCCGCACCATCCAGATCAACGTGATGGGCGAAGTGATACAGCCGGGCACCTACGCCCTCTCGGCCTTCTCTACCGTATTCCACGCCCTCTACCGTGCAGGCGGTGTGAGCGACATCGGTAGCCTCCGTAACGTGAAAGTATCGCGCGGCGGACAGACCGTAGCTACGGTAGACGTTTACCAGTTCATCATGCAGGGCAAGACCCGCGACGACATCCGCCTGGAAGAAGGCGACGTGATCATCGTTCCTGCCTACGAAGAACTGGTACAGATTACAGGCAACGTGAAACGCCCCATGCGCTATGAAATGAAGAAAGGCGAAACCCTTTCTACCCTGCTGAAATATGCCGGCGGATTTACCAGCGACGCCTATACCAAAAGCCTGCGCATCGTACGCCAGAACGGTAAGGAATATCAGGTAAACACCGTGGATGACACCGACTACAGCGTATGCCAGCTGCACGACGGCGACGTAATCACCGCCGAAGCCATTCTGGACCGCTTCACCAACAAGCTGGAAGTACGCGGCGCCGTATACCGTCCGGGCATCTACGAGCTGGGCGGCAAGCTGAACACCGTACGCGAACTGGTAGAGAAAGCCGACGGACTGATGGCCGACGCCTTTACGGGCCGTGCCGTACTGTACCGCGAACGTGAAAACAAGACCCGCGAAGTGAAGCAGATCGACATCCGCGCCATCATGGACGGCACCCAGCCCGACATCCCCCTGCAGAAGAACGACGTACTCTACATCCCCAGCATCCACGACCTGGAAGACCTGGGTAACGTACAGATATTCGGCGAAGTAGCTCATCCGGGCGACTATCCGTATGCCGACAACATGACCCTCGAAGACCTTGTGATCACCGCAGGCGGTCTGCGTGAATCGGCTTCCGTAGTACGTGTCGACGTGGCACGCCGCGTAAAAGATCCGAAGAGTACCGAAAGCCCCGCTACCATCGGACAGAACTTCTCTTTCGGCCTGAAAGACGGCTTTGTGGTAGACGGCGAACCAGGATTCACTCTCCAACCTTACGACCAGGTATTCGTACGCCGCAGCCCGGGCTACAGCGCACAGCAGAACGTGGTAGTAGACGGTGAAGTGCTTTACGGCGGAACCTACGCCCTGACCAGCAAGAACGAACGTATCAGCAGCATCATCGCCAAGGCAGGAGGCGCCACTCAGTTTGCCTACGTAAAGGGAGCCAAGCTTACCCGTGTAGCAAACGACGAAGAAAAACGCCGTATGCAGGATGTAGTGGACATGATGCGCAAGGAAATGGGTAACGGAGCCATCGACTCACTCGGTCTGAAAGTACTCGACACCTTTACCGTAGGTATCAACCTGGAAGAAGCCCTTGCCAATCCGGGCAGCGATGCCGACATCGTATTGCGTGCAGGCGACGTGATCAGCGTGCCCGAATACGTGAACACCGTGAAAATCAGCGGTGCAGTGATGATGAGCAACACCGTATCCTACAAGCAGGGCGAAAGCGTGAAATACTACCTGAGTCAGGCAGGAGGCTACAGCCAGAACGCCAAGAAGAGCAAGAAGTTCATTGTCTACATGAACGGCCAGATAGCCGAAGTGAAAGGCAGCGGCAAGAAGCAGATTGAACCGGGCTGCGAGATCATCGTGCCCAGCAAGCGCCACAAGCCGAACCAGTTAAGCAGCATATTGGGCTATGCCACTTCGTTCGCTTCACTGGGAACCATGGCAGCATCCATTGCTAACTTGATAAAATAATATAGATTTCTCATAAACCACAGGGAGCACGGTAAGGAACACTTTACTGCAACTTTTCTCACTTACCAAGCCGTGCCGACTGTGGTATTTTCCACATAAGCATATATGACCGAAAATAAGAACTATCAGAATCCGGAAGTACAGGAGCCGGAAAACGATGAACTCGAAATAGACTGGATGGATATTCTACGCCGTATCTACGCCATCCGTAAAACCCTCTATAAGGCAGCAGGAGTAGGCGTAGTACTGGGTATTATTATTGCCCTGAGTATTCCCAAACAGTACACCGTAACAGTCACTCTTTCTCCAGAAATGGGTGGAGATAAAGCAAGTGGAGGACTTGCCAGCCTGGCTTCCTCCTTTCTAGGTGGAGGAAGTAATAATAATTCTGATGCCTTGAATGTAACATTAGCGCCGGATATTGTATCTTCTACTCCGTTCATTTTGGAGTTATTCAATACTCGCGTACAGACACTTGATGGAGAACTGGATACCACCTTGGTGACCTATCTGGATGAACAGAAACAACCCTGGTGGGGATATATCAAGTCAGCTCCAGGTTTGGCAATCGGAGCAATCAAGTCACTATTTACTGAAGAAACTGATACAACAGCAACATTAAATCCTTTCCAACTTACAGAAAAGGAGGCAGCAAAGGTAAAGGGACTAAGACAATCAATTCTTGCTGAGGTTGATAAAAAAACAGCTATGACTACCATTACAGTTACTTTACAAGATCCCAAAGTAACAGCCATTGTAGCCGACAGCGTAGTAGCTAAACTCCAGCAGTATATTATCGACTACCGTATCAAGAAAGCTAAAGAAGACTGTGCATATCTGGAAGAACTCTACAAAGAGCGCCAACAAGAATATTACGATGCCCAGAGCAAATATGCACACTATTTCGACACCAACCGCAATATCGCTTTTCAAAGCGTACGTGCTGAACAAGAACGCCTGCAAAACGATATGAACCTTGCCTATCAGGTATATAGTCAAGTAGCACAACAATTACAGGTAGCACGTGCTAAAATACAGGAAGAAAAGCCTGTATTTGCAGTGGTTGAACCGGCTACTATACCATTAAAGCCATCTGGAACAAGTAAAAAAGTAATTTTTGTAGGCATTATATTTTTAGCTGTTTGCTTTACGGGAGCATGGAAATTGTTAGGCTACAATTATTATAATCAAATTAGAAAATTAACTAAATAAAAAAGACTTGCCATCTAGCATACTAACAGTGCAATTCAATAAGCTATAATAAATCAAACAATATTAATTTAAATTGAGTTATACACAATAGCTTAATTAATATTCAAAAATCGAAAAAACGAGATATCGTGGTGCAATCAATTTCTTCAAAGAGCATTTTTGATCCCCAAATATTAGAAATTTATGTCCAATATACATTCAAATAATAAGCAAATAGCTCGGAATACTTTATTACTATATTCTCGTACTATACTTATTATGGCAATCACATTGTATACCAGTCGTGTAATACTTAACGCTTTGGGAGTAGAAGATTATGGTATTTACAATGTTGTCGGTGGTGTAGTAGCTATGTTTTCTTTACTTACAGGCTCTTTATCAAATGCTATAAGTCGTTTTATAACTTTTGAATTGGGGAGAGGTGATATAAAAAAACTAAACATTATATTTTCGACCAGTATCAATATTCAAATAGGTTTATCGATTCTAATAATTGTATTCGGAGGAATTATCGGGGGATGGTTTTTAAATACTCACATGAATATACCTGACAATCGACTCGATGCTGCCAATTGGGTGTTATTTTGTTCAATATTAATGTTTTGCATTAATCTAATTAGCCTACCATATAATGCATGTATAATTGCACATGAACGTATGAAAGCTTTTGCATACGTAAGTATACTAGATGCTTTTTTAAGATTACTTATATGTTATTCAATTACTATTTCACCATTTGATAAATTAATTTCATATGCCATATTATTAGTAATTGTAGCCCTAATTATCAGATTTGTTTATGGTATTTATTGTAATAAACATTTTGAAGAATGCCATTATCACTTTATTTATGATCGCTCATTACTGAAACAAATGGGGAGTTTTGCTGGTTGGCAATTCTTAACTAACGGCTGTTGGATGTTTAATACACAAGGTGTAAATATCTTAATCAATCTTTTCTTTGGAGTGACACTGAATGCAGCAAGAGGAATAGCTAATCAAGTTGATGCGGCGATTCAACAATTTGTTAACAACTTCATGACTGCTGTAAATCCACAAATAACAAAATGCTATGCTTCAGGAGACATTGAAAATATGTTTAAATTAATATGCCGTGGAGCAAAATTTTCATTTTTCCTTCTATTATTATTTGCTATACCAGTACTTTTTGAAACAAAGTATATCCTAACTTTATGGTTAAAGAATGTTCCAGATTATACTGTAATTTTTTTACGACTAACAATCATTGGTTCGGTATTAAATATGTTAGGAGGTACAGGTTATACGGCGTGTATGGCAACTGGACAAATTAAACAATATGCAATTTGGATATCAAGTGTAGGCGTGCTTGTCTTTCCTTTATCTTGGATTGCCTTTAAAAGCGGGTTACCTGTAGAAAGCACATATATTATATTTATCATTATTTACATTGTGCTCGAAATTATAAGATTAAAGATAATGAAAAATCTTTTGAAATTTCCTCCTATGTTATTCTTTCATGAAGTTATCCTAAAAATTTGTATTGTAACTCCTTTAACACTTATAATGCCTTTCATCTCAGTATATTTTTTACCAGAATCCTTTGGACGTTTATGTTTAACTACAGCCATATCTTTAGTTTTTTCTTGTATTATTGTATTCACACTAGGACTTTCGGTTAATGAGCAAAAAGCTATCAAAAATAAAATACAAAAAAAAATTTCAACTTAAAGACAAATCATTAGTATCCTGTTAAAATTAGGAGAATAACAGAATAATTACCATTGATGATGTAAAGCATACAGTTTATAAATTATCTATTAATTGTATCATCATATTTTAATTTTTTATACTATTAAAAATGGAATATAATTACGTTTCAGAAAAGAACCATCTGCTTTTACTTGCTCTATTAAAAGCTTATGGAATAAAAAAAGTAATAGCTTCACCTGGCGCTACGAATATTACTCTAATAGCAAGCATGCAACATGACCCATTTTTTGAATTATATTCATGTGTAGATGAACGTTCTGCTGCATATATGGCTTGTGGCTTATCAGAAGCTTCAGGGGAACCTGTTATAATAAGTTGTACAGGAGCAACATCTGCACGCGAATATATGCCAGGACTAACAGAAGCATATTATAGAAAATTACCAGTACTAGCAATAACATCTACACAAGATATATCTCGCGTAGGACATTTGATTGCACAAGTAACAGATAGGAGCTCACGTCCCAATGACATTGTAATGGAAAGTGTACATTTGCAAACAGTTAAAGATACAAATGATGAATGGGATTGTACTATAAAAATAAATAAAGCACTCCAAGCACTAACACGTCATGGAGGTGGTCCTTCACATATAAATCTTACAACGACTTATAGTGGAAATTTTAATGTAAAAGAATTACCTAAAGTCACTAAAATTGAGCATTATACAACCACTGAAACATTGCCTACTCTTCCCAATGGAAAAATTGCAATATTTATAGGAGCACATAATATTTGGACAGAAAAATCAACTCAAATCTTAGACAATTTTTGTAGCTGTCACGATGCTGTAGTTTTCTGTGATCATTGCAGTAATTATCATGGTAAATACAGAGTACTTAATTCTCTAACAGGGAGACAAACCAAATATCAATCACCTCTTCTTAACGTTGACTTATTAATCCATATTGGTGAAGTTTCTGGTGCATATGATGCTTTCACATTTTGCCCCAAACAAGTATGGAGGGTCAATCCAGATGGGGAAATCCGGGATCAGTTTAAAAAGCTAACAGCTGTATTTGAAATGCCGGAAGAATATTTTTTCTCTAGATATATTACTGAAAATAAAAAGGATGATAGCTACTACAAAAGCTGGATGAATGAAATAGAATCTATAAACAATAAAATACCGGAACTTCCATTCAGTAATATATGGGTAGCTCAATACACATCTCCTAAACTTCCACAAAATTCTGTTTTATATTTAGGAATTTTAAATTCTCTGAGATCGTGGAACTTTTTTGAAATTCCTTCTACCATAGAAGGACATAGCAATACTGGAGGTTTTGGTATAGATGGAATAATTTCAACATTAATAGGTTCATCATTCGCACATCCTAATAAAATACATTATGCTATATTAGGAGATTTATCATTCTTCTATGACATGAACTCTTTAGGTAATCGCCACATAACTAATAACGTACGAATTATGGTTATCAATAATGGAAAAGGCGTAGAGTTTAGACTGCCAAGCCATAATGGCGCAATGTTTGGTGAAGAAACTGATAAATACATTGCAGCAGGTGGTCATTTTGGGAATAAATCAACCCAGGTCATAAAAGACCTAGCTACTAATTGGGGATATGAATATCTTTCAGCATCTAATAAAGAAGAATTTAAGAATGTAATAAACCGTTTTATAACTCCCACTCTAACAGAACAGCCTATAGTTTTAGAAGTATTCACCGATACTGAAGGGGAAACAAAAGCATTGAAACTAATGGGAGAGCTAAAATTATCATTAAAAGATAAAGTTAAAAAAGTAGTAAAAGAAACAATAAAGGACATCATAAGAACTAAAGAATAAGATATCATTAAAACGATATTAAAAGATTTGAAAACTCGATATCTGTACAAGATAGGTCCATAGCAGATACCAGTAAGAAGGGAATATAAATATTATAAAAACATGGAACTTGAAAAACTCATAAAAAACACACTCGGATAGAAACATCCCAAAGAGGTGATACACATGTAGATAAAAAGACTTGCCATATTCCTGTTTAAATAGAATCAAAACACTTATAATAGTTAAGAAAACAGCATCTTCTTTGGTTGTATGAAGAAATAGAATTCAACTTTCTATAATACTACTATAGAAGACCGCAAAGTGGTGGGAATCCTTCAAGAATTCCCTCTCCAAACTAGTCAGAGAACTTAAATAAGAAAAAAACTTCTTCCATGAAAACCAATAATAATCTCTAAATTTATGGACTCACTTTAGACGGTTATCTTCTAGCTAACATCTAAACAGAGACATCCAAAAATTAGATTCTTACGATATTATATTTTTAATTATACAAACTATATATAAATGAAAATAGGAATCTTAACCTTTCATTGTGCCTATAATTATGGTGCTGTATTGCAGACCTATGCACTACAAGAATATTTAAGACAAGCAGGACATGAAGTATCTATTATAAATTATCGTCCCAATTATCTTGCATCACTTAAACCCAAAATAACCTTAAAGCAATTAATTACACGACATCCATTAAAGCTATGGTGGAATCTAAAAACATTTCCTAAAAGAAGAAAATTCTTTAAAACCTTTTCTGAATTTGAAACTCATTATATAAATATCCAAAGTATATCTACTGAGAATCAATATGACTATATCATTATAGGAAGTGATCAAGTTTGGAACAAACTATATAATGGTAATGATATGATATGGTATGGTAATATAAACAAATACTATCCTAAAAGTAAAATTATCACATATGCTGCCAGTGCTGGTAACGCAACAGACAATAATATTCAGCCAAAGACAATATATCCATACATAAGTAAATTGTCAGCAATATCTGTACGTGAAGAATGTTTACAACAAAAATTGTTAAATGAAGCAAATATTCATTCAGAAGTTGTATTAGATCCAACATTGTTAATATCTCCTTCTATTTGGGAAAGATGGAAAGGACCTGTAATCAAAGGTGATTATATATTAGTATACCAGGCAAGAGAAGATATAAATGTTATACGTATTGCTAAAAATTTAGCTTATACAAATAAATGTCAGGTTATTACTATTGACTTTTATCCGTCTAGTCAAAGTAAGGGATGTAAACATTATATAGCTTCTCCTATTGAATTTGTCAGACTAATAAAATATGCCAAATGCGTTGTTACTACCTCTTTTCATGGAACAGCATTTTCTATTATTTGTCAAACTCCATTTTATACCATTCGCTTAAACGATGGAGCTGATGATAGATCTTATAAACTACTTTCATCCCTAAATCTGAAAGACAGGATGATTGATAAAGAATCAAATAATATAGAATTAAAAAATATTGACTTTTCAAAAGTCAAGGATTTATGGATTAAGCTTCAAAAAAAATCTCAACAATATCTAACAAACTCATTAAAAATATGATAGAAATCGGTTTATGCACAGATGAAAATTATGCAATGCCATGTGGTATATGCATAACATCTATATTTGAAAGCAATAAAAACATACCTATCAGAATCCATATTTTAACAGAAAAGTTATCACCCGGAAGTATACAAAAATTTCGTAAAACAGCCTCTCTATATAATCAACAAATTGAAATTCATATAATTGACTTTTCTATTTTTAATCATTATCCAACCACTTCACAATTTCAAAAATCTATTTATTTTAGATTTTTATTTCCTGAAATATTACCAGATTCTATAAATAAATTATTATATATAGATTGTGATACTATTATAAACAATGAGCTTCAGACGTTGTGGAATACTGATTTAAAGGACTACTATTGTGGAGTAATAGAGGATCAAGGAAGCGATGATATACGTATTCGCAACAGAATAGATTTACATGAAAATTATTTTAATTCAGGAATCTTATTAATTAATCTCGACCTATGGAGAAAAAATAAAATTTCGGAACAATGTATGCAATATATACAAAAAAATCCTGAAAAATGTATATATCCAGATCAAGACGCTTTAAATGTTGTATTACAAAAAAAAATTTATTGGTTACATTTCAAATACAACTTACAAGAAAATCTATTTTGGAGAAAAGAACTTCTTTTCCTTCGTAAAGAAAAATGGAGTGAAATAGAAGAAGCAAAACTTAATCCAACAATAATACATTTCTGCGGATTTATAAAGCCATGGCATAAAGACTGCAAACACCCTTTAAATCAAACTTTTATCTATTATAAGAATATAAGTTTATGGAAAGATGTAAAACTATCATATAAACAATCATTAAAAAGAAGAATTATAAATAAAATAAAAAAAATAAAAAATAAGTTTGAATATCAATCTATATAGAAATATAAGATAATACAGAGAATATGAATATCATTATTATTACAGTACTTTTAATTCTCACAATGTTTTTGGTACTATATACAAAAAACATTATAACTGTATTTTTAATTTTAGTAATTCTGAACTTATATTTTCCACCTTATATTTCTATCGGAGGTTTACAAATATCAACAACTTTTAACTTTTTATCTCTTTTAGCCATATGCTATTTTCTAACAAAAAAGATAGCAAGACCAAACCTAAAAGAACTATATTTAGCATTAAGTTATTTAGGTTTATTAGTATTTTGGAGTATAATAAATGGCACCTTTCTCTCCTCAACACAGATATTTGGTTTCAAACGAACTTTAGGCATTTTTTCTGTAGCTTCATTCTGCTTCTTTGCTCTCAAAGATCAGAAGCAAATTACCAAGCTACATAGTTGTTTGATATTCTTTTTATATATACTAACTACATATGGCATATTTTGTTATCTTACACAAAGTAACATAATATTGACAGCAATCAATCTTATTTTTAACCCAACGGATAATATATTAGAATCTTTCAGTAATGAAGTTAGAGGAGGATTAGAAGGAAGAATTCAAGGATTTTGTACACATCCATTAGCATATGGAGGGATACTTATTGTATCTTTTTTCTACATTTTATATTTTATGAATCTAAAAAAGAATAAATACATATCTATTGGATTGTTAATTCTAATTTTCATTAATATTTTTTTATGTGGAAGTCGATCGGCGCTAATTGCTTTAGGAGCTGGTATCTTTATCTACTTTTTCATTTTGGGAAAATTTAAAATAAAACAGAAAATATATATAATCGCTGCTATTGTCACTATATATTTTATATTATTTATTAGTTCAGGTTTTTTAACACAATATCAAGAGTATATTAACTCTATTATTTTTTTCTGGGAAAATAACAACGAAGTAAAAGGTTCTAACTTTGATATGCGTTTAAACCAATTAGACGCATCTTTTTCTATTATTTCGACTGACCCCATAACATTTCTCTTTGGCAAAGGTGATAAATGGTGCCTTAATTATTCCATGACTCACGGAGGGCTTCATCCTCAACTTCTTGGATTTGAGAGTATTTTATTTATTGGATTAATAGAATATGGAGTTATCGGTTTTGTTATAATCACATGTGGATTATATTTCAAGCTTTTATTTTTTAATAAAAAATATGGGAATTCACCTATCATACAATGTTTTATTATAACATTTTTTATTTTCCAATTTTTTACAGGAGATTATGCGTGGCTTCCCTTCCTTTGTATAGTCATGCTTATGATCAAAGCAGAAATTATCTACCATAAACAATTAATATCAAATGAAAACAATATCCATCATTGTACCTATATATAATTGTGAAAAATATTTAGACAGATGTCTTAATAGCCTACCCCTTAATTCAACATGGGCTGAAATCATTCTAATAAATGATGGAAGCACAGATAACAGTCCTAATATATGTAACAATTATTCTCAACAATTCCAAAATGTAACTGTAATCCATACAAAAAATAACGGTGTAAGCTGCGCAAGAAACATCGGAATAAAAAAAGCGTCTGGAGAATGGCTACTATTTGTTGATGCTGATGATTGGATTAATTGTAAAAACATAGAACTACTATATAATAAGTATAAGCTCAATAAATACAATTTAATACAATTTGGCATATCATTATGCAATGATACTACAATCATAAAGAATAATAAATGTGTAGACCAAGAATATGCAACTTTATCTCATTATAAGAAAGCAGGTCAATTCAGACCTCAAGTTTGGAACTTTCTTTTTAAAAAACAATTAATAAAACAATTCAATATATATTTTAATGAAACATTAAAATATGGAGAGGACCAACTATTTACAATTAGCTATATTAAAAATATAGAAAAAAGATTAAATCTACTTAGCCTTGATATTCCCATTTATAACTATTTTCAAAATAATGAATCAGCTGTACATAAGCAAATATCGACAAAAATACATTGTCAAAATCTAGAAGTTTGTAATAAAATAATTTCATTGGGAAAAGATTCTTCTTATCCACATTTTTACTATTCCGCAGCAATAGAAATTACAAAATTCTTTCTTAGGCAATGTTACTTATATAATTGGAAAAAAGAAGACCTTAAATATATCAAAAAAATATATAATCAGACTTATAAAAAATTACCACTTGACATAAAAATTAATACAAAAGGACTATACTTAATAGTCCCATTTATTAGTTTTAAATTATACCTATATATATTAAATAAAAAACATTCCTTATGATAATATTAACTTTAATTCAGACCTCTCAAAATAGACAAAAGGAATTAAAACGTTTCATAGACTCACTAAATAACCAAATAAACATACAATTTGATACAATTCAATTAATATTCATAGACCAAGAGAATAATAAAGATGTATTTTCTTCGTTAAATCCGAATATAGACTTTACCTATATAGCATATAAACATTGCTCTCTATCACATGCACGTAATTTAGGCTTAAAATATGTAAAAGGGAAATATATAGGTTTTCCTGATGATGATTGTTGGTATGAAGCCAACACTCTAAGTATGGTATTACACCATTTACAAATAAATAAATATAATGGAGTAACAGGCAAAGGATGTAATGAATACGGAGAATTAACTTCCATATTTCCACAAAAATCCAGTAAATTAACATTAACTAAACGATGTGCTGCAATTTCATATACCCTTTTTTTTGAATATACACCAAACATCACTTTCGATGAAAACATAGGGGTTGGATCACCTTATAACTTAGGAGCTGGCGAAGAAACAGACTATCTATTAACTCTAATGGAAAAATATAACTATAGAGTATTTTATGATTCCAATCTTATAATACATCATCCAAAATCAAAAGATTCTGAATTTACTAAAATTTATAGTTATGCTAGAGGAGCAGGATATATATTAAAAAAGCACCACTTTTCATTATTATATAAATTTATAAATTTTATTCGCCCATTAAGCGGATGTATAATTTATAGTATTTTACTAAAAAAAAATAGGGCTAAAAAGTCTTATTACATTTTTAAAGGAAAAATAGAAGGATATACATTTAAAATTCAAAATCAATGATAGTTTTAGCCTCTAATAAAACGTGTACTGGATGTTCAGCTTGTTTTAATATATGCCCGCAACAGGCTATTCAAATGCAAGCTGACAAAGAAGGATTCCTACAGCCTTTTATAAATCAAGAAAAATGTATAGAATGTGGATTATGCGTTAAACACTGTCCAGTTATTAACCCAATTAATACAAAAAAGTTAAAACAGGAAGCTTATGCGATGATAAGTAATAAAGACAGAAATGTCAGTTCCTCTGGTGGAGCCTTTTCTGTATTTGCTAGAATAATATTATCCAAAGGTGGAAGTGTATATGGTGCTACAATTAATAAAAAACTTCACATCCATCATATCCGTATTGATAATATAGAAGACTTATCGTTATTAAGAGGCTCCAAATATGTACAAAGTGAAATAGGGAATTGTTTTCAATTAGCAAAGAAAGATTTACAAAATGGTCAAATGGTATTATTTACAGGTACACCATGTCAAATTGCTGGCTTATATAAATATTTAGGAAAGAAATATGAAGATTTGCTTATAACACTTGATTTAGTCTGCCACGGAGTACCCTCTCAAGGTGTATTTAATGAATATATAAAGAAAATTGAAAATACTATTACAAATGGAGAAAAAATACAAGAATTTAGATTTCGTAAACTTGATAGTTGGGATTATAGACCAGCTATCAAGTTTACGAAATCTAAATGGAGAAAGTTAAATCTATGGGAAAACGCATATATGAATGCTTTTTTTGAAGGTTATATATTCAGAGAAAGTTGTTTCCAATGCCAATATTGTAACATAAACCGTATAGGCACTTTCACTATTGCAGATTTTTGGGGAATAGGCCGACATGGTCTTCCTTTTAAAAAAAACATTGCAAGCGGAGTTTCATTAGTAATAGATAATTATAACACAATACCTATTCTTAAAGAAAGTATATTACAAGAAGCTTACATAGAAAAAAGAACAATTGAAGAAGCTATAGCAAAACAAACAAATTTAATAAATCCTCTACCCAGACAACCACAAAGGGATAAAGCAATAAATTTATTAATGAACCCGAATATAACTTTAAAAGAATTCTCAAAAGCATGTGATTTACCATGGAAAGTTACATTCAAATATATAGTGATAAAGATATTAAAAGATTTAATATATGCATTAGGATTATATAATGTATATAAATCTCTCATATACAGAATAAAATGAATAAGATGAATAAGATAGGAATAGTAACATACGTAAAATGTGACAATTATGGAGCAGAACTCCAAGCTTTTGCACTTCAGTGGAAATTAAATTCATTAGGATATGATGCTGAAGTTATCAATCTGGAAAAGCGAAATATTGATATGAAACGAAACCCAGATGTGATAAAAGGAGCAATAAAACAAAGATTTAAAAAGGAAGGAATAAAAGCTTTTATCTCCATTTTAAAAAAAGTAATAGAGGTAAAAAATAGAATTAAAGCAGAAAAAAAATACAAAGATAAAAATGATAAAAAGCACAAATTATTTGAGTTGTTTTTTGAAGAAAAAATAAAACATTCTTCAAAATATTATTCATTAGATAATATAACAGAAGCACAACTAAACTATGATACCTACATAGCTGGAAGTGACCAAATTTGGAATTATATACATACAGATAGATTAGATGTATACTTTTTAATGTTCGCTAACAAATTTCATGCTAAAAAAATCTCATATGCAGCAAGTATAAGTATTTACGACATTCCCCCTAAATGGCAACCTATATATAAGAAATATTTTGAAAATATAGACTATTTATCAGTGAGAGAATTACACGGCGCAGAATTAGTAAAGAAATACAGTGACAAAACTGCAGAAGTTGTATTAGACCCAACATTTCTGCTTTCAAAATCTGATTGGGAAAGAGAAGTTGCAAAACCTATTTTTATAGAAAATGATTATCTGCTTATTTATACTTTATCAGGATCAACACATATCCGCAAAATGGCACATCAAATAGCAAAAGAATTAAATCTAAAAGTTGTAAATATCAAATCGGGATATAATGATGAGCCCAATGACGGAACAATTCATTTTTATGAAATAGGTCCCTCAGAATGGGTTGGGCTATGGAGTAAAGCTAAATATGTAGTAACAGATAGTTTTCACGGAACAGCTTTTTCGATTAATTTCAATATACCTTTTACTACATTAGTAAATCCCAATAGCATGATGAATAGCAGAGTTCTATCCATTCTTAAAATTACTAATCTAGAATCCAGAATTGTATATGATTCTTTAGAGGGAGACTACACTCCAATCTCTACTCAAGTTGACTTTACACAAAGTAACAAAATATTAAAAGAATGGAAGGAAAAGTCATTAAAGTTTTTACTTGATTCTCTCAATGCTTAACAATATCATAGTTTATGAATTTATTATTTTTTTATCGAATATATCCCAATTATGGAGGAGTTGAAGTCGTAACAACAGTTCTTGCTAATAAGTTTGTCAAAGACGGGCATCAAGTTACAATTGTATCAATAGAACAACCTCATCTTGAACTAAGAAATCAAATATCACCCAATATAGAACTCAAGAAACTTGAATATCCTGTATACTCAACTAGTAACATCCGTAAATTACATCAAATTATTATTGAAAAAAGAATCAATATTATAATAAATCAGTGGGGATTACCATATTATACAACTAGATTATGTAATCAAGCTATAAAAAATACAGATTGTAAACTTATTTCTGTTTTGCATGGTTCTCCATATACATCAAAGGTCATAATTAAAGCACAAGATAAAGTAAATAATTCATCAAACTTTATTCAAAAAATCATATATAAATCAATACTTCAATTAAAAGAAAAAATAATACAAGGAAGTATACGATATAACTGTAAACACAACGAAAGGTATATCCTTTTATCTAAAGGATTTATCCAACCATTGATCAAATATGCCCATATAAAAAATCCTCACAATATTATAGCCATTGGAAATCCCATCACAATCCCAGTTAATCTAGAAAAGTTCGATCTATCTAAAAAGAAAAAGCAATTATTATACGTTGGCAGGATGGATTTTGAAAATAAACGAGTAAACCGCATAGTAGAAGCATGGGAAAGTATTTGGAAAGAATATCCTGATTGGGAATTAATATTAGTTGGAGATGGACCACACAAAACAGAATTAATAAACTATGCAAACAATAAACAAATAGAAAGAATTAAATTTGAAGGTTTCCAAGTAGATCCTCCAATACAGTATTATAAAGATGCCTCTATTTTTTTATTAACTTCAGATTTAGAAGGGTTTGGACTTGTTATTATAGAAAGTATGAGTTATGGAATGGTACCTATTGTATATGGAAGTTATGAAGCTGTATATGACATTGTTGATAATGGAAAATCTGGATTTATCACCCCTCAACCATACAAAAAAGAAGACATAATAAAAAATATTCGTTACCTCATAGAACATCAAAAAGAAAGAGAAGCAATGGCTCGCTCAGCGATGAAAGACGCATCAAAATTTACATTAGAATCTATAGCCAAAGAATGGTACAATATATTCAATCAACTAAAATAAAGAATTTGCTTTTTTTTATAATAATAACATTCATATCAAATTCTATAGCTTATGCAGAGAACTCAAAAGATGTGTTTGAAAAAAAAGCTTTTTGGATCGAAAAATTTAACCATACAAAAAAACTAAATCCTGATTATTGGAATATTTCTTATAATCAAAATTATAGAGGAACAAAAGAACATTCAATAGAAGATCTAAAAAAAATAGTTATAAAAAAGGGAAAGTTAATAGTAAGTATTCGGCCAACTACAGGTATTAAACCTTTATATACAACAATAGCGACTGTCACTATGAACCTAATAGTATCAGCCGCTATTGTTTTGTTGAACCCATATGTTACAATTTATATCAGTTACAAGATTCCTCCTTTTGCCTTGTCAGTACACATTCCGGATGTTTCAACTTCCATTTATGTGGAAGTAGATTCAAAAGTTCTTCTTGGGTTGCCTTTTTGTGATAAGGCATTTGTGCGATAACATCGTTCAGGTATACCCTGGGATTTACCCCGTGCGCCTTACATGTGGCCAGCAGAGAACATATGACAGACATATTAACCGCAGCTTCGTGATTACCACAGAA